>Ga0233424_10000909_pt1 | contig 30893 bp, 34 predicted proteins | sample Watercolumn_Towu_FD_181011 | JGI IMG/M metagenome (GOLD analysis project Ga0233424, IMG submission 181011) | Freshwater microbial communities from Lake Towuti, South Sulawesi, Indonesia - Watercolumn_Towuti2014_125_MG | ecosystem: Environmental > Aquatic > Freshwater > Lake | place: Indonesia... | reverse complement strand
GCGCTCAAACGCGGCCACGTGCATCAATCAGAAAGTTCTCGTGACCAAAGGCGACGGCGTCAGGAAGGGCCAGGTCATTGCCGACGGCCCCTGCACATACGGGGGAGAACTCGCGCTGGGACGCAACGTGCTTTGCGCGTTCATGCCATGGAACGGATATAACTTTGAAGACGCGATCTTGATCAGTGAACGGATCGTCAAGGACGACGTTTTCACTTCCATCCACATCGACGAGTTTGAAGTCGGCGCGCGGGACACCAAACTCGGTCCGGAGGAAATCACGCGGGACATTCCGAACCTCGGGGAGGAAGCGCTGAAAAATCTCGGCCCCGACGGGGTAATTCGGATTGGAGCCGAAGTGAAGCCAGGCGATATCCTGGTTGGGAAAATCACGCCGAAAAGCGAAACGGAACTCGCCCCGGAAGAGCGATTGCTGCGGGCCATTTTCGGTGAAAAAGCTGCCGACGTTAAAGACACATCTCTGAAAGTTCCATCTGGAACGTACGGGATCGTCATGGACGTCAAGGTGTCCTCCAAAAAGGACATGGATCGGAGCAATCGGGTCAGTCCTACCGAGGCCAAGAAACACGCGAAGCAGGTGGAGGAAGAGTTCAAGACCAAGATGGACGAGTTGCGGGAGCAACTGACCGAGGCGCTCAGCAATATCCTCCTGGGTGAGAAAATCCCACTCGACGTCGTGAATTCGGAAACCGGCGAGATTATCATCCCCGCCAACCGAAAGATCACCAAGACGCTCCTGCGCAAGCTGGCGAGTGTTTACGACCGCATCGAGATCGATCCTTCTCCGATTCGCAACAAGATTAACGAGATCATCGGGAGCTTCAAAAAGAGGTTCGATGATTTGCAGATGCAACACGACGAGGAAGTGGAGCGCGTCGAAGCGGGAGACGATGTTGATCCCGGCATCATTAAGTCCGTGAAGGTCTATATCGCTTCCAAACGCAAGCTTTCCGTCGGCGACAAGATGGCGGGACGCCACGGCAACAAGGGCGTCGTGGCGAAAATCGTTCCGGAGGAAGACATGCCGTTCCTCGCGGACGGCACACCGGTCGATATCGTTTTGAATCCGCTGGGCGTGCCATCGCGAATGAACGTGGGTCAGGTGCTGGAAACGCACCTCGGCTGGGCGGCAAAACTGCTTGGCTTGAGATTTGCCACGCCGGTTTTCGATGGGATCAAAGAAAAAGAAATTCGCAGTTATCTCAAGCAGGCGAGCCTGCCGGACCACGGCAAGACTTTGCTCTACGATGGCCGCACGGGCGAGCCGTTCGATCAGGAAATTGTCGTGGGGTACATCTACATGATGAAGCTGGGACACTTGGTGGCGGACAAGATTCACGCACGTGCCGTGGGTCCATATTCACTCGTTACCCAGCAACCGCTCGGAGGCAAAGCCCAGTACGGGGGACAGCGATTCGGCGAAATGGAGGTCTGGGCCATGGAGGCCTACGGCGCCGCGTACACGTTGCAGGAGTTGTTGACGGTGAAGTCCGACGACGTGCAAGGACGGACCCGCATCTATGAAAGCATCGTGAAAGGTGACAACGCGCTGGAAGCCGGCGTGCCGGAGTCATTCAACGTGCTCGTCAAAGAAATGCAGTCGCTGGGACTGGACGTCAAAGTGGGCTATTCCAATCCGCTCGACCAGCCGGCGCAGCCCGCATCGCTGACGGCTCTGGGTTAAGCGCGGACGGATAACTCGATTCAACCGCTTGTAAGAACAACATGAACACGAAAGAAACAGCCCGTGAATTGCTAGGCCTGGACAAGGTCAATTTGGTTGATTACGTCGCGATCTCGGTGGCCTCGCCCGAGTCGATTCGATCCTGGTCCAAAGGAGAAGTGAAGAACCCGGAGACGATCAACTACCGCACTTTCAAACCGGAGAAAGGCGGCTTGTTCTGCGAGCGCATCTTCGGGCCGGTGAAGGATTGGGAGTGTTCGTGCGGCAAATACAAGCGCATCAAACATCGCGGGGTGGTTTGTGACCGTTGCGGTGTCGAAGTCACGCTTTCGCGAGTGCGGCGCGAGCGCATGGGCCATATAGAACTGGCCGTTCCCGTTTCCCACATCTGGTTTTTCAAGTGCATGCCTTCGCGGATCGGGTTGATGCTCGACATGACCGCGCGAAATCTGGAGCGCGTCATTTACTACGAGGATTACCTCGTCATTGACCCCGGCTCGACTCCGCTGAAGCAGCACCAGTTGCTGAGCGAGCTCGAGTTTCGCGAAGCGAAAGAAACCTATGGCGCGGATGCGTTCGTGGCCAAGATGGGCGCCGAGGCCGTGCGCGAAGCTCTCACCAAGGTGGACCTGGCGAAGCAGATCGACCAATTGCAGATCTCGATGACAGAGACCAAGAGCAAACAAATTCGCAAGAAGCTCGCCAAACGGATCAAACTTTTCCAGGGTTTCCTCAATTCCAAGAGCCGCCCGGAATGGATGATCCTGACCGTGCTCCCGGTGATTCCGCCCGATTTGCGTCCGCTGGTGCCGTTGGAAGGCGGGCGATTTGCGACATCCGATCTCAACGATTTGTATCGCCGCGTCATCAACCGGAACAACCGGCTGAAAAACCTCCTCCAACTCAAAACGCCGGAGGTCATTATCCGCAACGAAAAGCGAATGCTGCAAGAGGCCGTGGACGCGCTCTTCGACAATGGACGCCACGGCCGTGCCGTTACCGGCGCGGGCAACCGGCCGCTCAAATCGCTCAGTGATATGCTCAAGGGCAAGAGCGGGCGTTTTCGCCAAAATCTGCTGGGCAAACGGGTCGATTACTCGGGCCGATCCGTCATCGTCATCGGGCCGGAGTTGCGCCTCAACCAGTGCGGCCTGCCCAAGAAAATGGCGTTGGTATTGTTCGAACCTTTCATCATCCGGCGACTAAAGGAACTCGGGTACGTCCACACCGTCCGTTCCGCCAAGAAGATGATCGAACGCCAGTCGCCGGAGGTTTGGGACATTTTGGAAGAAGTGACCAAGGGGCATCCGGTCCTTCTGAACCGCGCGCCGACGCTGCACCGCTTATCGATTCAGGCGTTCGAGCCGGCGTTGATTGAAGGCGAAGCCATTCGCATCCATCCGCTGGTTTGCTCGGCGTACAATGCCGACTTCGACGGCGATCAAATGGCGGTCCACGTGCCACTCTCCGTCGAAGCGCAGATGGAGGCGCGGTTGTTGATGATGGCGCCGAACAATATCTTCAGTCCTTCCAGCGGCAAACCGATCATGACGCCGACGCAGGACATCACGCTCGGCTGCTATTATCTGACGGCCAATCCGCGCATGCTGGGTTTGTCCGGCGAGTCAGGCAGGCCGAAGCTTTTTGGATCGAAGGACGAAGTGGTATTCGCCCACATGGACGGCGCTGTACGGACTCACGAGAAGATTCATTTGGCCAACCCCAATCTTGGGCGAAAGACGATCTATGGGGACGCGGAGAAGAAGGTCATCGAAACCACGGTCGGCCGCGTCATCTTCAGCGAAATCTGGCCCTCGGAGCTTGGATTCCCGAACAAGGTGATCGGCAAGTCCCAGCTCGGGGAACTCATCTGGAATTGCTACAAAAACTGCGGTCACGAGAAAACCGTCGCTACACTCGATCGGCTGAAGGAGTTGGGCTTCTACGAAGCCACGCGCGCCGGAGTTTCCATCGGGATCGACGACATGATCATTCCGAAGGAGAAGACGCAGGAGATCGAGTCCGCTCAGAAGCAGATCAGCGACGTCGAGAAACAGTATCGCAAGGGCGTGATCACTCCGGGCGAGCGCTACAACAAGGTCATCGACATCTGGACCCATTGCACGGACCAGATCGCGAACGTGATGTTGCGCACGCTGGAACACAACCACGGCAAGCGCGAGTACAATCCGGTCTGGCTGATGGTGGATTCGGGCGCGCGAGGCAACCGCCAGCAAGTTCGGCAGCTTGCCGGCGTGCGGGGATTGATGGCGAAGCCTTCGGGTGACATCATCGAAAAACCGATTCTCTCGAACTTCCGCGAAGGCCTGACGGTGCTGGAGTATTTCATTTCCACTCACGGCGCGCGGAAAGGATTGGCCGACACGGCGCTGAAGACTGCGGATTCGGGTTACATGACCCGAAAGCTCGTGGACGTGGCGCAAGACGTGATCATCCGCGAAGACGACTGCGGCACGACGAATGGCATTTGGGTGCAGGCGATCTACGAAGGCGAAGACGAGGTGGTCAAACTCAGCGAACGCATCCTCGGTCGATTCAGCGCCGACGACATCTACGATCCACGCGACTCGAAGAAAAAGCTCGTGAGCGCCAACGAAGAGATCGACGAGGTCAAGGCCAAGCAGGTCGAGTCGTCGGGAGTCGAAAAAGTGCGCATCCGCTCCGTGCTGACTTGCGAGAGCAAGCACGGCCTGTGCGTTGCGTGCTACGGCCGCAATCTGGCCACGGGGGGATTGGTCAAGCTCGGCGAAGCGGTCGGGATCATCGCCGCGCAATCGATCGGCGAGCCGGGCACGCAGCTCACGATGCGGACATTCCACATCGGCGGCACCGCTTCACAAGTGTTCAAACAACCCCAGATCAAGGCCAAGCATGACGGTCTGGTGCGTTACAATGACCTGCGGCTCGTCAAGCTGGAAGACGGCGGCAATATCGTCCTGAACAAGAACGGTTCCATCTCCGTCATGGCGGATGACGGCCGCGAGCTCGAAGCACACAACATCGTCATTGGCGCCGTGATCTCGGTTGCGGATGGGGGTCCTGTCAAACGCGGAGAAACGTTCGTGCAATGGGATCCCTACAATGTGCCGATCCTTTCCGAGAGAGCCGGCCGCGTTCAATTCCACGACATCATTGAAGGTGTAACGATGAAACAGGAGGTGGATGAGACCACGGCCCAAGAGGCGAAAGTCATTATCGAACACAAAGAAGATTTGCATCCGCAAATCATCATTGCGGACGAGAGGAGCGAAGGCGTCGCGAATTATCCCATTCCCTCTGGCGCTCATATCGTGGTCAACGAAGGCGACAAGATCGTGGCCGGCACGCTTATGGCGAAGACGCCGCGCAAGACTTCAAAAACAAAGGACATCACGGGTGGTCTGCCGCGCGTTGCGGAATTATTCGAGGCCCGGCGTCCAAAAGACGCGGCGGAGATTTCCAAGATCAACGGCATTGTCGATTTCGGCCCAAGCGTGCGCGGCAAACGCACGATCCTGATCAAGGACACTCAGACGGCCCTGGAGGAGGAACATCTGATTCCGATCGGGAAACACGTGGTCGTGTTCAAAGGTGACTTCGTGAAAAAGGGACAACAATTGACCGAAGGCCCAGTTGTTCCACACGAAATTCTGGACGTGTGCGGCCCGCAGGAATTGCAGGAGCACCTGGTGAACGAAGTCCAGGAAGTGTACCGGCTGCAGGGCGTGACGATCAACGACAAGCACATCGAGATCATCGTGCGGCAAATGTTGCGCAAGGTTCGCATTACCGAACCTGGCGACACCACCTTCCTGTGGGGCGAGCAAGTAGATAAGCTCCACTTTGAAAACGAAAACTCGCGAGTCGAGAAGATGGGCGGCAAACCAGCCGAAGCCCAACCGGTCCTGCTCGGGATCACCAAAGCATCGTTGGAGACCGACAGTTTTCTGAGCGCGGCCTCCTTCCAGGACACGACTCGCGTGCTCACCGAGGCCGCAACCATGGGTAAAGTCGATCACCTGCGAGGCTTTAAAGAAAATGTGATCATGGGACACATCATCCCGGCCGGCACAGGCTTTACGTATCACCGAAAAGTTCAGCTAAAACCGCTGGTGGAGGAGTTGCCGGTGGAGGAAGAACCCGCGCCAGCTCTGGACGAGGCCATTGCGAGCTAATCCTGACGCGGACAACAGGATCAAAAAATCTCAAATACTTGTTGCAACGAAGAATGCCTTTGTTAATATTCGCGCTCCGTTTTCCCAAAAATCCGGGAAACTTGGCCAAAAGACCGGTCAATCTGGAACAACTTAGCAAATCGCGATGCCGACTATCAATCAACTCGTCCGCAAAGGACGAAACAAGTTGAAGTATAAGTCCAAGTCACCCGCCTTGGAACGGGCACCCTACCGCCGTGGCGTTTGCGTGCAGGTGATGACTCGGACTCCGAAGAAACCGAATTCGGCAATGCGCAAAGTCGCCAAGGTCAGGCTGACGAACGGATACGAAGTGATCGCCTACATTCCCGATGAGGGCCACAACCTCCAGGAGCATTCGATCGTGCTCGTGCGGGGAGGCCGGGTGAAGGACCTCCCGGGCGTGCGCTACCACATCGTGCGCGGAACCCTGGACGCCGCCGGAGTAGAAAAGCGGCGCGTCAGCCGATCGAAGTACGGAGTCAAACGGCCCAAAGGCGGCAAACCTGCCGCAGCTGCCGCGCCCGCGGCCACGAGCTAATTTTCTTATGTCCAGAAGGCGTCGAGCAATCAAGAGACCTGCGGTGGATGATCCCAAATACCACAGCACGCTGGTTTCTCGTTTGGTGAACGTGGTGATGCAGCGCGGCAAGAAAAGCCTGGCGCAGCGCATCGTTTACGGAACGTTCGATCGCATCTTGGAAAAAAATCCGAACACGAACGCCGTGGAGATTCTACAACGAGCGGTGGACAACGCGAAACCCCGACTGGAAGTAAAGGCTCGGCGAGTCGGCGGTGCCACCTATCAGGTGCCGTTGGAAGTGCCCCCGGACCGGCAGTTGGCTTTGGCGTTTCGATGGCTGGTCGATCTGGCCGACGCACGCAAGGGCGTTCCGATGAAAGACGCCCTGGCGGCGGAAATTATGGATGCCTACCAAGGGCAGGGCAACGCCATCCGCAAACGCGACGAAGTTCATAAGATGGCCCAGGCGAACAAGGCCTTCGCCCATTTTCGCTGGTAGAACTTAGTTGCTTGAATTGCCCCGACGGCTGGATCAATCGGGGCATTTTTATTCTCTGAGAGATGGAAGCTGTAATGGAAAAAACGAAATCGGTGAACTCGCCGAATCGGAACTACTCGATGGAGCGCACGCGCAACATTGGCATTGCGGCGCACATCGACGCGGGAAAGACCACGACGACGGAGAGAATTCTGTTTTATACAGGCCTCATCCACAAGATGGGCGACGTCGATGACGGAAACACCGTCACGGACTGGATGGAGCAGGAGCGCGAGCGCGGCATCACGATTACTTCCGCCGCGACGACCTGTTACTGGACTCAGAAAGAGGACGGCCTGCACAAGAGTCTTGTGGGGATTCCTCATCGCATCAACATCATCGATACGCCCGGCCACGTCGATTTCACCGCAGAAGTCGAGCGTTCTATGCGCGTGTTGGATGGAGCTGTGGCTGTCTTTTGCGGCGTAGCCGGAGTGCAACCGCAATCCGAGACCGTCTGGCGCCAGGCTACCAAATATCGCGTTCCGCGAATCGCGTTCGTGAACAAGATGGATCGGACAGGCGCGAACTTTGAAAACGCCGTGTCCGAAATGCGCAAGAAGCTCGGAGCTTACGCTTACCCCATTGCCATCCCGATCGGCAAAGAGGAGTCCTTCCGGGGCATCATCGATGTCGTGAGCCAGAAGGCGATTCTCTACGATCCGTCCGATGAAATGGGCCTCAAGTATCAGGTCGCGGACATCTCCGAAGAAGACCAGGGCCGGGCTCGGTTTGCTCTCGCGGAACTGATTGATGGTGTGGCGAACAAGGATGATGAGATCGCCGAGCTGGTGATTGAGGACAAGCCGATCGACCCGTTTGTCTTGAAGCGAGCCATTCGGCGCCTGACCTGCAAGATCGAGTTAGTGCCCGTGATGTGCGGTTCGGCGTTCAAGAAGAAGGCCGTTCAGCCGCTCGTCGATGCCGTGATCGATTATCTTCCGTCGCCTCTGGACATCCCGCCCGCCGTGGGGCAAGACGCGGACGATTCGGAGAGCCGCATCGAAGTGGCGCCGGACGACAACGGAAAGTTCTGCGCGCTGGCCTTCAAACTTTGGAGCGACCCCTACGTCGGCAAACTCGTTTTCTTCCGCGTGTACAGCGGCACGCTGAAGAAGGGTGACATGATTTACAATCCGCGAACCCGTAAACGAGACCGCGTAAGCCGCGTGATGATGATCCAGGCGGACAAGCGGATTGAAGTGGACACGGTCTATGCCGGCGACATCGCGGCGCTGGTGGGTCTCAAGAACATCACGACGGGCGATACGCTGTGCGATGAGGACTTTTCGATTCTTTTGGAGCCGCCGACTTTCCCGGAACCGGTCATTTCGATGGCCGTGGAACCCAAGACCAAGGCGGATCGCGACAAATTGAGCGAAGGTCTGCAACGCCTGGCGGAAGAGGATCCGACGTTCCGGTGTTTCACGGACGAGGAGACCAGCCAGTTGATCATTGCCGGCATGGGCGAGCTGCATCTGGAGATTATCCGGGACCGTTTGTTGCGCGAATTCAAAGTCGATGCCACGGCCGGAGCGCCTCAGATCGCTTACCGCGAGACCATCACCAGGCCGGCCGAGGGCGAAGGAAAATTCATCCGGCAAAGCGGGGGTCGCGGCCAATACGGGCACGCCATCATTACAGTCGAACCGAACGAAGCCGGCAAAGGCGTCGAAATAGAGAACAAAGTGGTTGGGGGCACCATCCCAAAGGAATACATCCCCGCGGTAATCGACGGTCTGGAGGAAGCGATTCAGGGCGGAGTTCTAGCCAATTATCCGATCGTGGACGTGAAGGTCAGCATCATTGAAGGGACTTTTCACGAGGTGGATTCCAGCGAACTCGCATTCAAGATGGCCGGAATCTTTGCTTTCAAAGACGCCGCGAAGAAGGCCTACCCGGTTCTTCTGGAACCGATCATGAAAGTGGAAGTCACCACACCGGAGGAATATCAGGGCGATCTGCTGGGGGACTTGAACCGGCGGCGCGGCAAGATTCAGACCATCGAAGTCAAGAGTGGAGCGGTGGTGCTTTATGCAGAGGTGCCGCTGGCCGAGATGTTCGGCTACGCGACCGCGATTCGATCACTTTCCAAAGGGCGCGCGAATTACTCGATGGAGCCGCTCCAGTTCGAGCAGGTTCCGTCGGGCATCGCCGCGAGCATTCTAGACCTGGCAAAACCAAAACCGGCACGCACGTAACGCGCGGCGCAAAACTCACTGTTCTTTGTTATGGCAGGCCAACGCATTCGCATCCGATTGAAAGCCTACGACCATCGGGTCATCGACCAGTCCGCGCACGATATCGTTGAAACGGTCAAGCGAACTGGAGCTCGGGTTGCAGGCCCCATTCCCCTTCCGACGCGGATTGAACGGTTCACCGTTCAGCGTTCCCCCCACGCCGACAAGAAATCTCAGGAGACCTTTGAGCAGCGCACCCACAAGCGGTTGCTGGACATTATCGATCCCACGGCCAAGACCGTGGACGAACTCAAGAAGCTGAATCTCCCGGCCGGCGTTGACATCACGATTAAGATTTAAGGCTATGATCGGATTGCTTGGAAAAAAACTGGGGCAGACGCAGGTTTACGATGCGGCTGGAAATGTGATTCCGGTCACGGTCGTTCTGGCGGGGCCGAACCGCGTTTTGCAGTGCAAAACCGCGGAAACGGACGGTTACAGCGCGGTCCAACTGGGGTTTGACGATCAGAAGGAACACCGCGTGGTCAAGCCTCTCAACGGCCATTTTCAGAAGTTCAAAGCCACCCCGGTCAAGCGCGTCCGCGAATTCCGGAATTTTTCTCTGAGCGTAAAGCCGGGCGACGTGATCGGTCCTGGCATTTTCGCCCAAGGCGACTTCGTCGATGCGATCGGAGTGACAAAAGGCCAGGGCTTTGAGGGCGTGGTGAAGCGTCATCATTTTCGGGGCGGCGATTCGACGCACGGTGCGAAAGGCTGGCACCGGCGTTCGGGCGCGATCGGGCAGCGTTTGTTCCCCGGCACCGTTCGCCGGGGGATGCGCATGCCGGGCCACATGGGACACGTGCGCCGCACGGTGCAGAACCTCCAGGTCGTCCAGGTGCGCGAAAGCGAGAACATCCTCCTGATCAAAGGGGCGGTGCCCGGGGCGAAAGGCGATTACGTCATCATTCGTGAATCCAAAAAACTGCCGAAGAAAGCCGCGGCGCCTGTGAAGTAATTTGGAACGTCCATGAAACTCGCTGTCAAAGACACGCAAGGAAATCCGCAGGGCGAATTGGAAGTCAAATTTCCCGTCATCCAGGATGGCAAGGGGACCCAGGCGGTGCACGACGTGGTGGTGGCTTATCGGGCGGCGCAGCGGAGCGGCACCGCCAGCACCAAAACCATGGGAGAGGTCGCGGGTTCAGGCAAGAAACCCTGGCGCCAAAAGGGCACCGGCCGGGCGCGCGCAGGTTCGTTCGCCTCGCCGCTTTGGCGCGGCGGCGGAGTGGTGTTTGGTCCCAAGCCTCGGGATTGGCGGCTCAATGTGACCAAGGCGACGCGGCGCCTGGCTTTTCAGAAGGCGCTCAGCGAGCGGCTGAAAGCGGGCGACGTCGTCATTCTGAACGACCTCAAATTGAATTCGCCAAAGACCAAGGAGTTCTTGAGCGTTCGCTCTGCGCTGCAGTTGGAAGGGACGACATTAATCATAGCTCCGCAGGCGGATCGAAATCTGTTGCTCGCGTCTCGCAACGTGCCGGACGTCGAAGTGACCACGAGCGAGAACCTGAACACCTACCAGGTTCTGCGGTTCGCCAAACTGGTGTTTACGCGGGACGCTTTCGAAAAGGTCGAACAACGCCTTCGACAGGACTGAGCTGCCATGAACGCTTTCGAGGTTATCAAAACGGTGCGCGTCACCGAGAAGGGCTCGCTGCAAAGCGAGAAATTCAACCACTACACCGTCGTGGCGGACCGGCGCGCCAACAAAATCCAGATTCGGCGCGCCGTGGAAGAACTCTTCAAAGTGAAGGTTCTCGACGTGCGCACGATGAACGTCTCCGGCAAACTCCGGCGGCAGCGCACGATGCAGGCGGGCAAAGCGCCCGATTGGAAGAAGGCCATCCTGACCTTGAAGAAGGGAGACAAGATTTCCCTGACATAACCGAGATTTCATTATGCCAGTCAAAACGTTTCGTCCGCTCACGCCTTCGACGCGCTACATCACGATCGCGTCGTTTGATGAGATCACGAAGACCAAGCCGGAGAAACGCCTTGTCTTCACTCGCAAGAAGACTGGAGGTCGAAATTCGTACGGTCGTGTGACCAGCCGCGGGCGGGGCCAGGGGCATAAACAGAAGATCCGGGAAGTGGATTTCAGAAGGGACAAACGCGGAGTCGAAGCCAAAGTGGTCGCCATCGAGTACGACCCAATCCGCACGGCGCGGTTGGCCCTGCTCGAATACAAGGATGGAGAAAGGCGTTACATTATCGCCCCGAACGGTTTGAAGGTTGGCGCCACCTTAACGAGCGGTTCCTCTGCACGGCCCGAAGTCGGAAACGCCCTGCCCCTCAAGGTGATCCCGATCGGTTTGCCGATTCATAATCTGGAAATCACGCCCGGGCGCGGTGGCCAGATGGTCCGCACCGCCGGCGCGTCGGCGATCTTGATGTCTCGCGACGAGGAATACGCCCAGGTGCGTTTGCCTTCGGGGGAAATCCGAAAGTTCAACCTGGATTGCGCGGCGACCATCGGGCAGGTCGGGAATGCGGAGCATGAGAACGTGGTTCTAGGGAAGGCGGGGCGAAGCCGACACCGGGGCATTCGACCTTTGAGCCGCGGTGTGGCCAAGAATCCAGTCGATCATCCGATGGGCGGAGGAGCCGGCAAGACTTCAGGTGGAGGCCATCCCGTGACTCCCTGGGGCGTGATCACAAAGGGTTACAAGACCCGAAAACAATTCAAACATTCCAACCGCTTCATCGTCGTGCGCCGCGACGGGCGGCCGGTGAAACAGAAGTAATCGCAGTGGCCTATGGGACGATCCATTAAAAAAGGTCCGTTCGTGGACGCGCATTTGCTGGACAAGATCACGAAGCTGAACGCCTCGAACACGAAGAAACCGATCAAGACGTGGTCGCGGCGCTCGATGATCACGCCGGAGTTTGTCGGCCACACGTTCAACGTCCATAACGGCAAAGTCTTCAATCCGGTTTTCGTCACCGAGAACATGGTCGGGCACCGGTTGGGCGAATTCTCCCTGACGCGCACCTTCAAGAAGCACGGGGCGCACACTGCCAAAGCCGAGGCCAAGTAAACCGTTTATGGAAATTGAAGCCATAACCCGAAACGTTCGCATGTCCGCGCAAAAGATGCGCGAGGTCGTGCGCCAGATTCAGGGGTTGCCTGCGCAGCAAGCGGTCGCCGTTCTGGCCGTGGTGCCCAGGAAATCCGCACGACTCGTGTCTAAAACGTTGAAATCCGCGCTGGCCAATGCGGAGGATTTGAAAACGCACAAAACCGAGTACAACAGCCTGGACACGGCTAACCTGGTTGTGAAGCAAGCGCTCGCCCAAACGGCCACGACCATGAAACGTTTCATTCCTAAGGCCCGAGGCTCGGCCGGGCCGATCCTGAAGCGCAACTGCCACATTAAGATTGTTCTCTCGGACGAATGATATGAAAAGCCGAAGTGTTGGAGTGTCGGAGTGTTGGAGTAGTGGAGTAGTGAAGCGTTCAACCGCAACCCTCCTGCCGCGTCTTTTCCCATTGCTCCCAGACTCCACTGCTCCATTACTTCAGTTCTGACCTATGGGACAAAAGACAAATCCAATCGGCCTTCGCGTCGCCGTCAACAAAGATTGGCGCTCCAAGTGGTTCGCCGAGAAAAGAGACTTTGGCAAATTGTTGTCTGAGGACCGCAAGATTCGCGACATCTTGAAAAAGAAGCTCGAATCGGCGTCCGTGCCCAAGATTCAGATCGAACGGGCTGCGACGCGATGCCGCATTACGATTTTCACCGCTCGCCCCGGCGTGGTCATCGGCCGGAAGGGCGCGGAGATTGACAAGCTCAAGGAGGAGCTCAGCCGGATGACGGGCAAGGAGATTTACGTGGACATTCAGGAGATCAAAACCCCCGAACTGGACGCGCAACTGGTCGCCGAGAACATCGCTTTGCAGCTTGAACGGCGCATTTCCTTCCGGCGCGCCATGAAAAAGGCGGTGCAAACCGCCATGGATTTCGGCGCCGTGGGGATCAAGGTTCGTTGCGCCGGCCGCCTGGGAGGGGCGGAGTTGGCGCGCGTCGAATCGTATCACGAAGGCAGCGTGCCGCTCCACACCTTGCGCTCGAACATTGAATACGGGTTTGCCGAGGCGCACACGCTTTACGGGAAGCTCGGAATCAAATGCTGGATTTGCAAAGGCGAAACCAAGCCGGAAAAAATGCTGGCGAGCCAGCCGGCGCTGCCCGCGGCCGCTTCTGTTTAGTTATCGAGAGGATTTGTTATGCCATTGATGCCGGCCAGAGTGAAGTATCGGAAGATGCACCGGGGCAGCCGCGCGGGCCTGGCGTATCGCGGAGCCACAGTCGCGTTTGGCGAGTATGGATTGCAGGCCTTGGAACGTTGCTGGCTTGACACCAAACAAATCGAAGCCGCCCGCGTGGCTCTGACTCGCTTCATGAAGCGGCGCGGCAAGACCTGGATTCGCATTTTTCCGGACAAGTCCTTCACTAAGAAACCGCTTGAAACGCGAATGGGCAAAGGCAAGGGACCTGTGGAATCCTGGATTGCCGTCATCCGTCCGGCCAACGTTTTGTTCGAGGTGGACGGTGTGCCGGAAGCGCTGGCGCGCGAAGCCATGCGCCTGGCCGCAGACAAGCTGCCCATCCGCACCAAGTTTGTTTCGCGACACCACGTGGGATGACGTGATCGGTTTTATGAAGAGTTCTGAGATTCGAGATTTAACGTTCGCCGAGTTGCAGGTCAAAAGCCGCGACTTGCGGCAGGAGCTGTTCAACCTGAGGTTGCAGCAGGCGACCAGCCAGTTGGAGAAGACCGGCCGGCTCAGGATTCTGCGCCGGGATATCGCGCGGATCGAGACCCGGCTCACGGTTCTGCGCAAGAAGGCCGCCTGATTATTTTATGTCCGAGAATCCTACGATCACCCGAGGCCATCGCAAACAGCGGCTCGGCGAGGTCATCCCAAGCAAGATGGCCAAAACCATTGTTGTGCGCGTCGAACGACGCTTCCAGCATCCAAAATTCAAGAAGATCGTGACGCACTACCGTAAATTCTACGCGCACGACGAAAGGGGCGAAGCGAAAGTGGGCGACCGCGTCCGCATCGAGGAAACGCGGCCGCTCTCGAAGTTGAAATGCTGGCGGTTGGTTGAAGTGGTGTCCCGGAGCGCCGAGGCGCCCGCGGTGCACTAGTCCCTGGAGCTTTATGCTGCAAGTTCGTTCCATTTTGGATGTCGCCGATAACACCGGAGCCAAACGCGCCGCGGCGATCGGCGTGCTGGGCCGCAACCAGCGGTACGCCCGCGTCGGCGACATTATCAAGGCCCACATCAAGGAAGCGACGCCGGATGGGACCGTCAAGAAGGGCGAAGTCGTGGATGCCGTCGTGGTCCGGACGCGTCGGCCCATCCGCCGAAATGATGGCTCTTACCTTCGCTTTGACACGAATGCGATCGTGATCATCGACCAGGAAAACAACCCGCGCGGAACCCGCATTTTCGGGCCGGTAGCCCGAGAGCTCCGCGACAAGAAATTCATGAAAATTATTTCGCTGGCTCCGGAGGTGATCTAGGTATGGCTCATGCACACGTTAAGAAAGGCGACGAAGTCGTGGTGATCGCCGGCACGGAGCGCGGAAAGCGCGGCAAGATCATCTCCGTCCTTCCGGCGTCGCAGCGGGTCATCGTCGAGGGCGTGAAGATGATCAAAAAGCACGTCCGCAAAAATCGGCAGAATCCCCAGGGAGCGATCATCGAGCGCGAAGGCACGATTCATCTTTCGAACGTCATGCTGGCATCGCGGTTTGACGCGCGCGCCGCCAAGCGCGGGGTGCCCCAGGCCAGCTAGCCGTTGAAACGCTATGAAACCCAGGCTTTATCAGGCATACGTGGAGAAAGTTCGGCAGGCGTTGAAGGAAAAGCGCAATTACAAGAACGTCCACCAGGTTCCGAAGATCGAGAAGATTGTCTTGAACATGGGCGTGAGTGCCTCGCTGGAAAAAGTGGCCATCGATGACGCGGCGAAGGATCTCGGATTGATCACCGGACGCAAGCCGGTTATCAGCAAGTCGCGCAAGAGCGTCGCCAATTTCAAACTGCGCCAGGGCCAACCCATCGGCTGCCATGTCACCCTGCGCCGAGAAGCCATGTACGAATTCCTGGAGCGTCTCGTGGCGGCGGCAATGCCGCGCATCCGCGATTTTCGAGGGCTTTCCACGCGCTCGTTCGACGGGCGCGGCAATTATTCGATGGGCATCGCGGACCAGACCATTTTCCCGGAGATCGATCTTGATAAGATCAAGCGACAGCAAGGCCTGGATATTACGATTGTGACGACAGCCAAAACCGATGCGGAAGCCCTGGATCTCTTGAAAATGATGGGCATGCCGTTTGCCGAAGGACGATAATATGGCCAAGAAAGCATGGATTGAACGCGATAAGAAAAAGCGCCAGGTCATGGCCAAATACGCAGCCCTGCGCGCCGAACTGAAGACCAAACGGGACTATGCCGGACTGGCGAAGTTGCCGCGGAACGCGAGCCCCGTGCGCGCGGTCAACCGCTGCAAGATTTCCGGGCGCCGCCATGGCTATTTGCGCAAGTTCGCCTGCTCGCGCCTGGTGTTTCGGGAGTCGGCGCTGAGCGGGCTGATCCCGGGCGTGGTCAAAGCAAGCTGGTAAACCTTTATGACCGATCCCATTTCTGACTTGCTCACATGCTTGCGCAACGCCCTTCGGGCGCTGATGCCGGACGTCGTGGTGTCGCATTCCAAATTGAAAGAGAGCATCGCCCAGATCTTGAAGCGCGAAGGCTACATCGCCGATTTCAGCGTCGAAGGCAAAAGAGCGAAGAAACTGAAGCTCAAGCTGAAGTATCAAGGGCGGCGAAGCGTCATTGCCGGGCTGCGCCGGGTCAGCACGCCTGGATTGCGCCGCTACGTCGGGGCGGACAAGATCCCGCGTGTCCTCGGCGGGATGGGGACGGCGATCATTTCCACCTCGAAGGGAGTCATGACGGGATCCGAGGCCCATAAACAGAATATGGGCGGCGAGTTGCTCTGTTTTGTTTGGTAGGCACAGGAAGAATCATTATGTCCAGAATTGGAAAAATACCGGTCCAGGTTCCTCCGAAAGTCAAAGTTGAAATCAGGGACCGCAAGGTTTTTGTCGAAGGCCCGAAAGGGAAATTGGACTTCGAGTTGCCGGGACGAACTTCCATTGCGTTGAATGGCGACAAGCTGGTCCTGAGCCGGGAGGGCGACGACGCGCAAGTCAAGGCCCTGCACGGATTGAGCCGGGCGATCGTCAATAACATGGTCAAGGGGGTCACGGACGGCTTTGTAAAAAAGCTGGAGATCCAAGGAGTGGGCTTCAAAGCGGCGGTGCAAGGCAAGAACGTGAATCTGATCCTGGGTTATTCCCATCCGATCAACTATCCTATCCCGGACCAGATCAAAGTCACCGTCGAAGAGAACACGAAACTGACGATCGAAGGACCCAACAAGGAAGTCGTGGGCCGTGTCGCAGCGGAACTGCGAGGGTTTTATCCTCCCGAGCCTTACAAGGGCAAAGGCGTCCGTTACGTCGGCGAGAAGGTCGAGCGCAAGGAGGGCAAGACTGTTCAATAAGGGCCCCGGGGCGGCTTGAACTGCGCGTCACGGCAAAATCCGTGGCGCAACTGACATGAGAACCGAGAAGAAAAATCAACTCAGGAAACTGCGGCGCTTCCGCATCCGCAAGAAGGTCGCCGGCACCAGCGCCCGGCCCCGGATGAGCGTCTGTTTCACCGGCAAGAACATTTACGTTCAGTTTGTCGATGATACCGCCGGAAGGACGCTGGCTTCTACTTCAACGCTGGACAAATCCATTCCGGACCGGGAGAAACTCAAGGCCAATGCCACGAGCGCGAAACGGGTCGGGCAAGCCGCGGCCGAAGCGGCCAAAAGCAAAGGCATTCAGGCGGTCGTCTTTGATCGCGGTGGAGCGCGTTATCACGGAAAAGTCAAAGCGCTCGCGGATGCGGCCCGCGAAGCCGGCTTGAAATTCTAAAACGAACCAGGAGAAGAATATCGTGGCGGAACAACCCAGAAGCAATTCGGAACCCGGACGCGGCGGTGGACGCGGACCTGGCCGCGGTGGCCGGAGAACGCGCCCCGGAGCGGAAGGCTCGGAACAACAGGTTGATGGAAAGGATTCGACTGAGCTGAGCGAAAAGGTCGTCTTCATCAATCGGTCCTCCAAAGTCGTCAAAGGCGGACGCCGCTTCAGCTTCAGCGCGCTGGTGGTCGTGGGCGACAAACAGGGACGCGTGGGCCTCGGCTTGGGGAAAGCGGGCGAGGTCGCCGATGCCATCCGCAAGGGAGGCGAAGATGCGCGGCAACAAATGGCGAAGGTCTCATTGCGCAACACCACGATCCCGCATGAGGTCATTTCGACGTTCGGGGGCGCGCGAGTTTTGTTGCGACCCGCATCGCCGGGCACCGGAATTATTGCCGGGAAAACGGTCCGCGCGGTGGTCGAGTCGGCCGGTGTCAAAGATATTTTGAGCAAGTCACTGGGGTCGAAGAATGCCGCGAACGTGGCCAAGGCCACTCTCGAAGCGCTCCGGATGTTGCGGTTGCGCGAGGAGATATTCCGGAGCCGTGGGTTGTCATTGAGGGTCGCGACACAGAGCGAACCGCCGCCCACGCCCCATGCTCCGCCTGCCCCGCCTCCAGGTGACGTCTCTGCCTGAAGCTAGATTTTATGCGATTACACGATCTCAAACCCCGTCCAGGGTCCAAGCACCGCCGGAAGCGCCTCGGCCAGGGTGAGTCCAGCGGGCATGGAAAATCCAGTGGCCGCGGTGGAAAAGGCCAGACGGCCCGTTCGGGCAGTTCAATTCGCATTGGGTTCGAGGGTGGACAAATGCCCCTAATCCGGCGAATGCCAAAGCGCGGCTTCAACAACGCCCGCCATACCGTGCGGTACATTCCTGTGAACCTGGAGGCACTGAACAGGTTCGATGACGGAGCCCGAGTAGATGAGGCGGCCTTGCGTTCCGCGGGGCTGGCCAACGGGCGCGCCGACGGGATCAAGATTCTGGGCGACGGTGAATTGAACCGGAAACTGACGGTGTGCGCGCATGCCTTCAGTGGTTCAGCGCGCTCCAAAATTGAGAAGGCGGGCGGAGTCTGCGAAACGGTAAGCGCCGCCAGCGCCCCGGTGAAGAGCGCGTAAGTTTCGCCAAGGAATTCACATGTTCAAAACGATCTGGAACACATTCGCCAATTGTTTCAAGATTCCGGAGTTGAAGTCCCGGATTCTGTTTACCCTGATGGTCTTGGCGATTTGCCGCATCATCGCGTGGGTTCCGACTCCGGGTCTCAACGCTACAGAATTGAGGGACTACCTTCAGAGACCTGGCCAGACGGACCCCAATTCCTTACTCCAGATGTACAGCCTGTTCACGGGAGGCGCCTTGCAGAACTGCGCTGTCGGCGCGCTCGGCATCATGCCGTACATCACAGCGACGATCATCATCCAGCTTTTGACGGCGGTGGTTCCGACTCTGAGCAAGTTGGCGCGAGAGGAGGGCGGTCGGGCGAAAATCATCCAGTATTCGCGCTACCTTACGGTTTTGTTGTGCCTCGGCCATGGCACGCTCATGACTATCGGGTGGGAGAATCCAGGCCAGATTTTCCCGGGCTTCGACAAGAAGCTTGTCGTGGTGGACAACCTCTGGTGGTACCGAATTCAGACGATCCTGGCATTAGCCACGGGAACCTTGTTGCTCATGTGGCTGGGGGAGCAAATCACGGAACGAGGAATCGGGAATGGCGTGTCGCTGATCATTACCATCGGTATTGTGGCGGATTTGCCGGTGGCGTGGCAGTCGCTCTACTTTATGTTTTTCCCGGAAGTCGGTGACCGGAAGTACAACGTGTTTCATGCGATTGCGCTCGTTCTGCTCTTATGTGCCGTGGTGGCGGCGGTCGTGGCGGTGACCCAGGCGCAGCGAAAAATCCCGGTGCAATATGCCCAGCGGGCCGTGGGACGCAAAGTGTACGCCGGTGGAAGTTCCTTCATGCCGTTGCGCGTCAATTACGCCGGGGTCATGCCGATCATTTTTGCTCAGGCGGTACTGGTGTTTCCAGCCATGGTCCTGACTAAGCTCGGGGATATCTCGAATATCCGGTTCTTTCGGGACATCGGGAATGACCTGACCCGCGGACAACTGCTTTATTATTGCCTGTACACGGCGATGATTCTGTTCTTTTCCTACTTCTGGGTCGCGACCCAGTTCAATGAACTGCAGATTTCGGATGATTTGAAGAAATACGGCGGGTACATCCCCGGCGTCCGTCCGGGCCAGGCGACGAGCGATTTTCTGCACCGCACGATGAGCCGGATCACGCTCGCTGGAGCGGTGTTCCTCACGGTCATTGCCGTCATCCCCATGCTCATGGCCGACGCATTTGGCATCAATTACCGGGTCTCACAGTTTTTCGGCGGCACCAGCATGTTGATCACGGTTGGTGTCATGCTGGACACGATGCGGCAGATGGAGTCCCACTTGTTGATGCGGCACTACGACGGATTCTTGAAGAAGGGACGGATCCGGGGCCGTTTTTGACGTGATCATTCTGAAAAATGAACGGGATATCGAGGGAATGCGCGCGGCCGGGACAGTGGCCAACGTAGTGCTCGAAGAGATTTGCGCGTGGATTACGCCAGGTGTCACGACCAAAGACATCGACCAGCACGCGGCTTCCTGTATCCGGAACAACGGCGCCAAGAGCGCGTTTCTGGGATACCGGAAGTATCCCTGCAACGTGTGCCTATCGGTGAATGAAGAAGTTGTGCATGGTTTGGCCAGTGACCGGCGTGTTCACTTTGGCGATATCGTCGGGATTGATGTCGGTGTTCTTTTCAAAGGTTACATTGGCGACACGGCGCGGACCGTCGCGGTGGGTGGCTGCGACGTCCTGGCCCAGAAACTGATTGATGTGACGGAAAAGGCCCTGTATGAAGGCATCGCGCAAGCGCGGCCTGGGAAGCAGGTATCGGACATCTCGCGCGCCATCCAGACTTACGTGGAACGCAACGGGTTCAGCATCGTGCGTGAATTCGTTGGGCACGGCGTGGGCCGTTCGATGCATGAAGATCCGCAGGTCCCGAACTACGTGGATGGCAAGCCGTCGCCACGGTTGCGGCCGGGGATGACCCTGGCGATTGAGCCGATGGTCAACGCCGGCGGACCGGCGGTGCAGATTTTACGCGATGGCTGGACGGTGGTCACCAAAGACGGCCAGCCGTCGGCTCATTTTGAACACACGGTGCTGATCACCGACTCTGAGCCGGAGATTTTGACGTGGCCAGCGAAGCACCTATTGAAGCCGAGGGCAAGGTAGTGGAAGTACTGCCGAACAGCCGGTACCGAGTGGAACTGGCCAATGGCCATCGGCTGCTCGCTTACGTGTCCGGCAAACTGCGGCTGGAATTTGTCCGGTTCGCCCCGGGCGATACGGTCACGGTCCAAATGTCGCCTTACGACTTGTCCAAATGCTGCATTGCATCTAAAGAAACTAGATTGGATTTATGAAAGTTCGAGCGTCCGTTAAGAAACTGTGCGAGCACTGCAAGATTGTCCGCCGCAAAGGCGTGATTCGCGTCATTTGCAGCAACTCGCGTCACAAGCAACGTCAAGGCTAAACCTGGATTCATTGTATTAGATTATGGCACGCGTACTTGGTGTGGATATTCCCGGTCAGAAGCGGATCGACATTGCGCTTCGTTATGTTTACGGCATCGGCCCTGTTAACTCGAAATGGATCCTGGACAAGGCGAAAATCGATCCAAGCATCCGCGCCAAGGATCTGACTGAGCAGCAGTTGTCCCAGATCGTCCACGCTATCCAGGATGCCAAGTACGTCATTGAAGGCGACCTCCGGCGCGAGCTTGGCTTGAACCTCAAAAGGCTCCAAAGCATCAAATGCTATCGCGGCGTCCGCCATCTTCGGAACCTTCCCGTTCGCGGGCAGCGCACGCAAACGAATGCACGCACTCGGAAGGGACCGCGGAAGACCGTCGGTGTTCAGCGCAATCCGCAGGCGAAGGCCGGCATCCACTAGACCGAAGCCCCACGCCAATCAAAAACCCGCAACTCGCGCAACCCATCTCGCATGGCTGACGAAACAAAATCGAAAAAACCGGCTCCCCAAAAGGACAGCAAGCCCGCCTCGCCTGCCGCAGCCGGAGACCAAGCGGCGCCCAAAGCAGCCGCAGACGAAGCCCGGCCACCCAAGGCGGGAAAAAAGGCCACGCCAACCGAACGCGTGGAGGCCACGGCGAAGCCTGTGGACAAACCCGCTGAAGCGGCCACTCCCCCCGCCTCTGCCACTCCGGCGGCCCCGACAGCCGGAACGGCACCCACGGCCGCGGAATTGCTCGGCGACGACCAGGCCGCCAAGAAAATTATCAAAGCTAAGGGAGCCAAAAACATCACCGTGGGCGTCGCCAATATCCTTGCCACGTTCAATAACACGCTGGTTTCGATCACGGATATGCAAGGCAACGTCATTGGCTGGTCCAGTTCCGGGAAAGTTGGCTTCAAAGGTTCGCGCAAGAGCACGGCGTTCGCCGCGCAACAAGTGGCTCAGGACGCCGCTCGCCAAGCCATGTCGCACGGCATGAAAGAAGTCGAAATTCGCGTCAGGGGACCGGGTTCGGGGCGAGAATCGGCGATTCGCGCTCTTCAGGCGATTGGCCTCGAAATCAGCAGCATAAAGGACGTCACGCCGGTTCCGCACAACGGCTGCCGGTCACGCAAAAAGCGCCGAGTCTGATATGAGTTTCAAGTTTCGAGTTACAAGTTTCAAGTTCACGACCCAAGTGCCGGAGTGGTTTCTCCTGTCGCGATTCCGCACTCCGCACTCTGCACTCCGCAATTGACATATGGCTCGATACACTGGTCCTCGCGTTCGAATCAGCCGCCGCTTTGGCACTCCCATTTACGGCCCCTCAAAATACCTCGAACGGAAAAACTATGCGCCCGGCGTGCATGGCCCCAAGAGCCGCCGCAAGAGCTCGGACTACGCGATGGGGCTGATCGAGAAGCAGAAGCTCCGTTACTATTACGGCCTGATGGAACGGCAGTTCCGGCGCGTCTATCAGAAGGCCCTCAAGCGGCGGGGCGTGACGGGTGAAACGATGCTCCAGATTCTGGAACTGCGCCTCGATAATGTCGTTTTCCACCTCGGCTTCGCCAATACCCGCTCCGCGGCACGCCAGATGGTCACGCACGGCCACATCAAGGTCAATAGCCGAAAAGTAAACGTTCCGTCTTACGGCTTGAAAGTGAATGACGTCGTGGAAGTGAAGGATTCCAGTGTTTCCCGCCAGATGGGCACGCGCAACCTTGAATCGGCGACGAGCCGCGCCGTCCCAGACTGGCTCTCCTTGAATCGCGACGCATTCAAAGGAACCGTTCTGCGCGTCCCGTCGCGCGATGAAATCCAGCCGATTGCAAATGAGCAGGCTGTGGTAGAGTTTTATTCCCGCTGAGAAATGAAAACGAGGTGTGGGAGATTTGGAGTATTGGAGTGATGGGAGTTCGTCCGCCCCGTTACCCCAATACTCCATAGCTTCGGCACCTCAAAACAATTATACGGACGGCTTTTCCGGTCGCGGGAATAGACAACCGGAACCGTCAGATTAAAATTGTTGAAAGAAAACTATGCCCATACGAATCGGTCGTTTTGAAATGCCCAAGCGGTTGACCAAAGAGGATACAACCGCCACTGAAACCTACGCCAAGTTCGTTGCCGAACCGTTTGAGACCGGTTACGGCCACACCATCGGGAACTCGCTCCGGCGCGTCCTCCTGTCATCGTTGGAAGGCGCAGCTGTCACGTCCATCAAGCTGGACGGTGCCATGCACGAATTCACCACCATCGACGGCGTGGTGGAGGATGTCACCGACGTCATCCTGAATCTGAAAAAGGTGCTGTTCAAGGCCCATAGCCGCGAGCCGCAGACCGTCATGATCTCCGTGCAGAAGGACGGTCCCGTCCTCGCGGGCGATATCAGATTGACTCAGAACCTGGAGCTGGTGAATCCCAAGCAGATCATCTGCACCCTCGACAAGAAGAAGAAATTCGAAATGGAGATGGAGATCAAGGTTGGGCGCGGCTTTTGTCCGGGTGACGAGAACAAGAAACCGGACCAGGCCATTGGCGTGATCGCCATCGATTCGCTATTTTCCCCGGTCACACGGGTCCGTTATGCCGTGGAAAGCGCGCGGGTCGGTCAGCGCACCGATTATGACCGGCTGGTTCTGGAGATCTGGACGGATGGCCGCGTTTCCCCGGATGATGCGCTCACTCAGGCTTCGGCGATTCTCCAGCACCACCTGGATGTGTTCGTGGGCTATGACAAGAACGCCGTCGAGTTCGAGCAGGAACCGGACAAACAGGACGATGACAAAGCCCGCCAACGCAAGCTGCTCAACATGAGCGTCAATGAAATCGAACTCAGCGTGCGCGCGGCCAACTGCCTGAACAACGCCAACATCACCACCGTCGGCCAGCTCGCCATGAAGTCCGAAGCCGAGATGCTCAAATACCGCAACTTCGGCAAGAAGTCTCTAAACGAAATCAAGGAGAAGCTCGCGGCTCTGGGACTGGCGTTGGGCATGAACATCGACCCAGCGCTGCTTGAAGCCCCCAAGGAAGAAGCCAAGACGGCCTAGAGAGGAATCCCCCATGCGACATCTGAAAAGAACGGCCAAACTGGGGCGCACGGGTGAACATCGCAATGCGATGCTCGCCAATCTCGTGAGCAGCCTCATCCTCCACAAGCGCGTCACAACCACTCTCGCGAAAGCCAAGGCCGCGCGGCCCGTCGCCGAGAAAATGGTGACGCTGGGGAAGACCGGGTCGATCCATGCCCGCCGGCTGGCTGCCGCGCGTTTGAAGTATAATCCGCGCCGGGCGCTCCCGAGCAAGGCCTTGAGAGCCAAGGCTCGCAAGAACGACATCGTGCATATTTTGTTCGATGAGATTGCTCCAGCCTTCAAGAATCGAAATGGCGGTTACACGAGGATCGTAAAGTTGAATCGCCGCCAGGGCGACGCTGCGGAACGCGCTATCCTCGAATGGGTCGAATTGCCCGCCGCCCCGGCGGAACCCGCGAAGCCCGAAGCCGCAGTCGGCACCCAGGCGCCTGCTTCGACAGAGACCCCCGCCGCTCCAGAACAAAGGTAGCGCGGAACGCGCGTTTGAGCCGATGTCTTCAGTCGGGCCGCTATGATCCGTCGGAAGCTCTCCATGAAACCTGGTAAGGACCGATTCCACTCCGTCCCTGACTTCACTCTGCGAGGGAAGAGCAATTTCAGGGACGCGGCGGAACGCATCCTTACCAGTTCATTAACCGGCTTTGGTCTTTCGCTCCTGCTCGTGGCCTCGATCTCCGCCGCGGAAGTGCGCTGGCCTCAGTTTCGCGGTCCGGGATCACTCGGTGTGGGCGATGGGACAAACCTTCCGGAGATTTGGAGCCAGGAGCAAAACGTGGCCTGGAAAACCGAAATCCCGGGCTATGGATGGTCCTCGCCCATTGTGTGGGACGAGCGCATTTTCGTCACTTCGGTGATCAAGGACGGCGAAGTTGAGACGCCGAAGAAGGGACTTTATCTTGGCGGTGAACGGCCCACGCCTTCTAAAGACCTCCACCATTGGATGGTGTATTGTCTGGACCGCCGCACGGGCAAGAAACTCTGGGAGAAGCAGGTTCATCAAAGCGCTCCGCCGAGTTCGGTTCACGTCAAGAACACTTACGCCTCCGAAACGCCCGTCGCGGACGGACAACGAGTCTATGCTTACTTCGGCAATGTCGGAATCTTCTGCCTGGACTCTGCCGGAAGCGAACTGTGGTCGCTGAAGTTTCCGGCGCGCAAAATCCGCAATGGCTGGGGAACCGCCGCGTCGCCGGTGTTGCACGGCGACCGGATCTACCTCGTGAACGACAACGAGGAACAATCCTTCCTGCTCGCGTTGGACAAACGGACCGGGAAGGAACTCTGGCGCGTGCCACGCGACGAGAAGAGCAACTGGGCGACTCCCTACGTGTGGGAGAACGGGAAGCGAACTGAAATCATCACGCCAGGACGCACCAAAGTTCGTTCCTATGATTTGGATGGAAAGCTCCTGTGGGAGTTGGACGGGATGTCGTCCATCGTGATTCCGACCCCCTCTTCGAAGTTTGGCCTCCTCTACGTTTGCTCGGGTTACGTGGGAGACAAGACCCGGCCCGTCTTCGCCATTCGGCCCGGCGCCGCGGGAGATGTCTCTCTCAAGACCGGGGAAACCAGCAACGAATTCATCGCCTGGTCCCAACCGACCGCCGCGCCCTACAATCCGTCCCCGCTGCTGTATGGCGACCATTTCTACGTCCTCTTCGATTTTGGGTTTCTGAGCTGCCACGAGGCCCGCACCGGCCGGGAATTGTACGGCAAACAGCGGATCAACCCCGAGGGCACTTCGGGGTTCACCGCCTCACCCTGGGCGTACCAGGGCCGTATCTTTTGCCTGAGCGAGGACGGCGATACGTTCGTTTTTCAGGCCGGGCCAGCCTACAAATTGCTCCGGAAAAACAGCCTCAATGAAATGTGCATGGCGACGCCGGCTATCGCGGGCGACAGCCTCATCATCCGGACGGCCCGACACCTCTTTTGCATTCGGAATACGGCGTCACAAGAGTGATCCTCATCTCCGTCACGAGATGGTTGAAGTTTAAGGTTCGATGTTCGGCATTCGAAGTTCACCGGGGGCGGCTCGATTCTATTTCTTGATTGCAACCATGCCGCAAAACATGATCGCCGTCGCCGGGAAGTTTGCCAGGAAGCTCGCGCTGGTCCTGGCGCTGGCAATGCTGGCTTCTTCCTCCGCGCAGCAACGTCCAAACGATTCCACGCAAAAAAAACCATTTTATCTCCCGAAGAATCCCGTCGCTGCCGCCTACGTCCTCGGACGCCTGTCAAATCAGGAATTGATCGAAGCCCCGCGCAGTGAGTCCGTTTATGCCGCGCTCCTGCAACGCAAGGGCCTGGACAAGAAGTTTCGATTGGAAGCCCTGGATGGCTTGGCGAAAGCTCGAAACACAGACCCCTTGACTGAACTGATCGCCGGTCTTGGCGAACTGGACAAGAAGGGCGAGGAGGCCGCGCCGGTGTTGCGCGAGTTGTCCTCGTTGCTCTTGACCCGCGCATCGGAAGACTTGGCCGCCAGGCGTCAGGCCCTGGAAAATCTCTCGGCTCAAGCGCAAGGCGCGGCGACTCGGCAGATTGCCTTCGCCGGGATAATCACGGCGGACAAATCTTTGGAGCCTCTCTGGAAGCACGCGGAAGCGGACGAAGCGAAACTTGCGGATGTCGTTCTGGCCATCCCATTGGTACGCGACCCATCGCTTCGCACTCAGGCCAATGCAAGGATCGATCCGTTTCTGGATCGCGCGGATCAGCCTGAACTGCGGCGTGCGGCCATCGCGGCGGTGGCTTCGATTCCTGGACGCGAGGCCGAGAAGTTCAAGAAGCTCGCAGCCATGACCAGGTCCGGAACCGAGGTGCCGGCCGCGTTGGCCAGCCTTCAACGCATTCCCAAGAAACTGTGGCCGGCTGATTCCATCAGCTCGCTTGCCGAAAGTGTGCTCAAATACCTAGAAGCCGTGCCCACTACGGATCGCACGCAACCGGACTTCATCAACGCCGTGCAGTTCGCGACCGATCTCGCTTCGTCGTTGCCGTCGGAGCCGGGCAAAGCCATGAGCAAAATCCTGCGGGGCCTCGGCGTGCGCGTGATCGTTATCCGCACGCTCCACGAGCAGATGCTTTACGACAAGCAGTTGATCGTGATCGAAGCGGACAAGCCTGTGGAAATCCTGTTCGAAAATGACGACACGATGCCGCATAACCTGGTGGTCGTCCTGCCCGGCGCCGTCGAGGAGATCGGCCTGGCTAGCGAAACAATGCCGCCTGTGGCCGACGCGCATGGCCGGCTTTACGTGCCCGCCTCATCCAAAGTTCTGCACGCCACCCGGCTGTTGCTGACGGGTGAAGAAGAGAAACTCAGTTTCACCGCCCCGGACCAACCGGCGGATTATTCCTACGTCTGCACTTTTCCAGGCCATTGGCGGCGCATGGCCGGGATCTTGAGAGTCGTGAATGACTTGGAGGAGTACCTTGCGACGCACGCGGAGCCGGTGGCGCCGCCAGCGACCGAATGGAAGGTCAGCGACCTGGCGCCGGATCTCGACCAGCCCGGCTCCGGGCGAAATCTGCCGCAAGGAAAACAGCTCTTTACCGCGCTCGCCTGTGCGCAGTGCCACAAACTGGGCGCCAACGGATACGCGTTTGGTCCCGATTTGACGGACGTTTTCCAGCGTTGGAAAGGCGATCGCGCCGGCGTGCTAGGTGAACTGATCGAACCTTCCAAAATCATCAACGACCGTTATCGCAACTTCGAGTTCGAGCTCAAGAACGGCGAGAGCCTAAGCGGGCTGATCGTGAAGGAAGACGCCACGAGCGTGACGATTCAAGCCGGGGCTTCCGACGCGCTGATCCAGACATTGCGCAAGGCCGACATCAAGGAACGAAAACCCCAGGCTTCGTCCCTCATGCCGATGGGACTCCTCAACCAGAGCACGAAGGAACAGATTCTTGATCTCCTCGCGTTTCTGGAATCCGGCGGCCAAGCCGATCCTGCCGGCCACCGGCATTGAGAGCGGCGAAGCCTCTCCGGAGCGCGGACGACCTGGTCCGCAGCGCTTCCGCGACGACTGGGGCGTTGGCAACCTTCGACGCACACCGGCCCGTCGAGCGTGCTGCGGGCGAGGTCGCCCGCGCTCCGGTCCATTGGTGAAACGGTGAAACCCGCAGCCGCGTTGAATTCAGGAAACGGCATGCGGCATGTTGTTCATCGGTCTTGTTTGTCAGAAGCGAAACGTTGTTCCGACCTTCACAACCACTTCGCTCTGAAGCGGCGCGAAGCGGGCCTTGTCATAATCCCATCCCTGATTCCAGACGAGAAACAGGTCGTTGCCGGGCCGCCACGTCCAGCGGATGCGGCTGTTCAGACCTACGTCGTCGCTGCGGTTGTCGTACTGCGCGACGGTGCTCCAGGTCAGGTCCGGGGTCAGGGCGAGGTTCAGCCGCAAGCTCGCGAGGTGAACATCAAAGTCGCCCTGTCGCAGACGCACCTGGCGGATTTCGTAGGCCGCGCCGAGGGTGACGTGCCGCGAGGGCCGCCAATCGAGCGAGGGCCGGTAGGCCGTCTGGCGTCCAGAGTAGAAATCGCCGTGACGCAGGCTCAAGCCCGCGCCGACCGGTCGTGCCGGGCTGGTGCGAAGCGATGGTTTGAATTGCCAGTAGCCGTAATCGCCCTGTGGAATCGTTACGCCCGGCCAGATTTCAAAGGCGTCGTCCACCACGTCACGATAGTAAGTCGTCTCCAACGTGAGTTCATCTCCGGCGGGGGTTTGGAAGGTGAGAATGGGCACGTCGTGGTCCTCGGCCACCCTGCGGTTGTTCAGGTCGGTGGTGAAGTGGGGGCGCGCGCCCAGTTCAATGCGGCGCAGCCACCGCGTGTTGGGCCGCCAGAGGTATCGCGCCGAGGCGATGTATCCGCGGATGCCGGGCCGTTCGATGAAGCCCAGCGCCGGCTCGAATTGCTCGCCCCATTGCCGGAAAAACAGATGCACGTCGAGCGGTTCATTCGGATAATCCACGTCGAGGCCAAACGCGGTGTCGCTGCCGCCCGCGCGGTCGGCGTCGCTGGACATGAACCAGGCGTTGCCCGTGAGCACCTTGTCGTTTGGCAGGCGGCTGTTCTGATAATTGAAATCCAGTCCGCCGAGCCACGCGTCGGCATTCGAGCGCGGGTCGCCCGAGGTGAAGATGCCGCCGACGCTCGATTCGGCGAGCACTTGTTGCGACACGCGCGCCACGGCCAGGTTTTTCGCTGCGATGCCCGCGTGCGCGTCTTGATACACGTCCAGCAACGCGACGCTCGTGCCGCCGATGCGACCGGTGAGCCGGCCACCGCCGAGGATCTCGACCGGCTGGCCGTCAATACCCAGCCCGATGCGCCGCGAGTAGTAGGGCGAACTGGCCGTCGGCAGCCCGCCAAAGCTGAACAGCGGCGCGTCCTGGAGGAAAAAGTCCCGCTTCTCGGGAAAGAACACGGGAAAGCGCGAGAGGCTGACCACTCGATGGTCCACATCCGTTTCAGCGAAGTCGGGATTGTAAGTGGCAAGGGCGGTGAGCGTCGGCGTGATGCGATAGGTCACGTCGCCGCCCCATTTGAAGTCGAACTCGCGCCGGCCCGTGCTGGCGTCATCCGTGTAAGTGCCGCGCACATACGGCCGGACATCCAGGCCCAGCCCCTGCCGCAGGTCGTGCAGGCCGCGGAGTTCCCCCAAATCCTCCAGGGCGGTGAATGACTTGGCGGGGGAGAGCGCTGTCCAGCGCACGGTTTCCTGTTTGCGCCGGATGACACGTTGGATGTTCCAACGCCAGGCCGCGGCGCGCGGGTCGAAGGAAAGACTCTTGAACGGGATGGCCAACTCGGCCGTCCAGCCCTGTTCGTCCACACGAGCTCGGACGTTCCAAACGGTGTCCCAGTTCACGTTCTCACGGCTGAACTTGCTGAACAACGCGTCGCGCCGCGCGCCCGCCGGATTGACCGCGAAGGAATAGCCGTCGCGCTCCCGGGCAAACGTGTCGAAGGCCAGCGCCACAAAGTCGTCGGAATCGAAATCAGAATCGCGCTGCATCTGCGTGGCGCGGATTTCCCGCGGCGCGGAGTCGAAACAGCGGATGCCGACGTAAAGTTGGTCGCGGGTGAAGACGAAACGGACTTCGGTGCGCTCGCTGGGCGGCGCGCCCTCGACCGGGAGCACCTGCGTGAAATTGGTTAACGCCGGGGCGGTTTGCCAGCACTCGTCGTCCAGCCGGCCGTCGAGCACCGGTGCGGTGGTCGTGGGCAGGACCTCGAACGTGGTGCGCGGAGCTTGGGCGACGAGTGGCTGGCTCGCGAGCCTGAGTCCCACGAGTAAGAGAAGCAATCCGACCGGAGCGCGGGCGGCCCGCCCGCGTGAACGCCTCGCCGTCGCCGCGCGGGCGGTTGGCCAGCGCGAACGTACGCTCAGGGGTTGGCTGCTGTTGCTGGCCATTGCGAAGCACTCGCGGGCGGGCCGCCCGCGCTCTTGCGCTCCTGGATTATTGCGCCGTTACCCATTCCTTGAGGAAACCGCTCGCCAATGCTTCCAACCGCGCGCCGAGCTTCTCGTAGTCCACGGCCATCGTCTTGATTTCCTCGACGCGTTTCACGCCGGGCGGGACTGGCACGCCGGGCCGCAACGGCATTTGCGCCGCTTCGCTTTCGGCAAGGGATTGCTCGGCCGCCGCGGTGAGCAGATACTCGAAGAACTTCTTTCCGTTCGCCGGGTTCGGTCCGTGGGCGATGAGGACGGCGGCATTCGGTACGATGAGCGTGCCTGCACCGTCCTGGTCGGGATAAATCATCGTGATCGGCTTGCCTTCCTTCATTGCGACGCTGGCGTCGTCCGTGTCGGTCAAGCCGAAGGCAAATTCGCCCGATGCGACGCGCCGTTTCACTTCGCCGTTGCTCGACAGCATCTTGACGCCGTTGGCGCGCAAGCCGTCGAAGAACTCTTTCGCCTTCGCTTCACCCATCGTTTCA
>Ga0233424_10000906_pt1 | contig 30972 bp, 26 predicted proteins | sample Watercolumn_Towu_FD_181011 | JGI IMG/M metagenome (GOLD analysis project Ga0233424, IMG submission 181011) | Freshwater microbial communities from Lake Towuti, South Sulawesi, Indonesia - Watercolumn_Towuti2014_125_MG | ecosystem: Environmental > Aquatic > Freshwater > Lake | place: Indonesia... | reverse complement strand
TGTCGAAAACCGTTCATGTCTGAACTTTGTTCATTCATGTCTGAACTTTCTGGATATTGCCCTGGCGAGCGCGCCAAGCAGACGCGGGGAGAGTGGTGAGGCCCATGAGGTGCGAGATGACGCAGGGTGGCAGTGTCTCGCGGCGCGGCTGAGGCAGAAGCGGCTACATGGCCCCTCAGAGGTCTCCAGGGTAGGGTGGGTGGGACAGGCCGTCTACATCCTGGCCATCTGGGCGTGGGGACGCTGGGGGGATTTCCGCTGCGCGATGCGTTGGCGGCGCGCAACAAGTGTCGGCAGGGTGCTTGACAGGGCGTCGGCGCTAGCTCGCTTAGATGTGGCGCCCGATGTTTGGATCCGGCCAGTTTGACCATCCGTGTCGGGGACCGCTGGCCATTTAGCCCTTGCATGCTGGTCCAGGCAGCAGGGGACTGCTTGAGGCTGGTTGCGGCCGCTCAGCTGATGCAGGCAACGTGACTGCTTTTCGGGGGCGAGCTGTCACTTGACAACGGCTGCCTTGCACCCAAGTCCGTCGACCACTGGAGACGCGTTGAGCATTCACACCAGCAGGCGAAGCTGCTCATGGCTTAACTCGATCCAGGTCTCTAGCTGGAGGCCCTGGCATCAGTGCTGGTGGGTGTGATGCACATCCGGCACATGCCCATGCGAATGCCGGACTGCGCGATGCCGGTGCATGTGGCTATGGGAGCCGACAGGCATCGGGTCATGGACATGGTCATGGTGCCCGTCGTCGTGCGAATGGGCATGCTCGTGTTCCAAGTCCTCATGCTCATGCTCGTGGTGATGCGACTCGGCCAGATGGACGATCACGCCGACGAGCATCAGGGCGCCGCCAACGACCAAGCCCCACCCGCCGGACCGGTCCCCCAGCGAAAAGGCCAGCGCCGCGCCGATGAAGGGCGCGAACGCGAAGACCGAACCGGTCCGCGCCGCACCGAAAGCACGCTGGGCCAGCAGGTAGAAGCGCAGACTCAGGCCGTAGCCGGTTGCACCGACCACCATCAAGCCAAGCGCCGGGACCAGCCCGGGCAAGGGTTCACCGGTCAGCATCGCTAGGCAGGCCGTCGCCGAGACACCCAGCACCGCCTTCGCCAGCACGACCTGGCCCGGGTCTCGTTCAGCCAAAGCTCGCGACAAGGTGTTGTCCATGCCCCAGGCGGCTGTGGCCGCCATCACGGCCAGCAGCCCCCAAAGCTGGCTGCCACCACTTTGGCCCTGGTCCAGCACCAGGGTGACACCGCCGGCCAGCAGCAGGAGCACCGCGCTCCAGACCCGGCGGTCCATGGTCTCGCCGTAGAGCCTCCAGGCCAGCACCGCGGTGAACAGCGCCTCCAGGGTCAGCATCAGCGAGGCCCCGGTACCGCTGGTGCGCTGCAGGCCCCAGGCCATCGCCACCGGGCCGATGACGGCACCGAAGAAGGCCACGGCCAGCAGGCGCGGCAGGTCCGAGCGCAGCACGCGCGCCTCCTTCTCCACCGGCTGGCGTAGGAAGCCGCCGACCAGCGCGGCGCCGGCGTACAGCAAGGCCGCGGTGCTGAACGGCCCCAGTGCCACGCCCAGCTTCTGGACCAGCGGGGTGCTGACGCCGAAGAGTGCGGCCGCCAGCAGAGCCAGCAAGCCGCCCTTGAGCGCCGGCAAATTGGTGTGTGACTTCCAGTTCATCAGTCCTTGTCCTCGTCCTCGTCGAAATCCGGCCAACTAGGGCGACCCATGAGGTACCAGGTCAGCCAGGAACGCGGCACTGCGCACCAGCTCCAGGGCCTGATTTCGCTCTATGTCCTTCAAACCAAATTCCCTGTTTCCCATGAATGCCCAGCCTGTGAGCTGCAAATACCTCACCTCCCCAGCCAAGCCTTGAACCGTATGTGATGCTGCGCTGCTGCGCCAACCCACGGTCAACGCATGCTTGCCTGGAGGAAGGCGAACACGAACAAAGGTGCGAGGCAGCGTGTCGGTAAGGGCTTGTCCGCCAACTTCCAGGCGCACAGCCTCCGTAGGGTCGGCTGAGTTGTTGCGCAGTATGTAGATTGTCAAGGCATCCGATGCCGGTGGTAGGTCGGCGGCTTGTACCGCAGCTGCTCCAGTGGGAACTTGACTGGCGACGCAGACATCGCGGCGCGGCTTCATGATGGTCCGACAAAACTGGTCGGCTGCTTGCTTCCTTGCAACTGTGGGCGCCATGGCGCAGCCAGCCATCGTGACAAGCATGAACAAACCTACGTAGGTGCGACCGCGGCAAGATGCCATAACAACCTCGCTCAAATTGAACCGTTCCAGAAGCGCAGCCGGTGATCGACCGGGGCCGCTACCTGGAGGGCGAGCGGCCCCAGATATTGATCACTTCACGGTAAATCGCACCGTCGCGGTCTTGCCTTCGACGTTGTTCAGCACGGCCACGACCTTGTCGCCCTTGGCCAGCTTCACGCCGGTCGCGCGCAGCTTGTTGTCGCCGGCTTCCTTGACCTCGGCCTCGGTTTTGTTGCTGCCCTGCAGGATGGTTAGCTTGCCGGCGATACCTTTGGAGGACATCGGCGCATCGTGGTCCACCAGATAGATCGTCGCGCCATCGGCGTCGGCCACCAGCTCGAAGCTCACGTCGTTGGTGACTTGCACCACGCCGCCATGGCGCGGCTTGCCGGCGCCATGCGCCATGGCCTGGTTGAGGGTCAACGCGCCCAGGGCCAGGGCTGCGATCTGGATCAGTTGCTGCGTGGTCTTCATCATCGTCTCAATCTCCATTCAAGGTGCGGTGCGCTTGGGGGCGGCACCGCAAGGCCCGTGGTTTCAGAACAGGGTCAGAAGGCTTCCTGGGGCCGCAACTCGGTGCCGGCTTGCTCGGCTTCGGCGGCCTCGCGCAGCAGGCGCTCGGTGGGCTTGCGGCCCAGCAGCCAGAACAGCAGCGGGGTCAGCAAGGTGTCCAGCAAGGTCGAGCTGACCAGGCCGCCGAAGATCACCACCGCCACCGGGTGCAGGATTTCCTTGCCCGGCGCATCACCGGCCAGCAGCAGCGGCGTCAGCGCGAAGGCGGCCACCAGGGCCGTCATCAGCACCGGCGTGAGCCGCTCCAGCGAGCCGCGCACGATCATGGCCTGGCCGAAGGTCTCGCCCTCGAAGCGACACAGGTTGATGTAGTGGCTGATCTTCAGGATGCCGTTGCGGGTCGCGATGCCGGCCAAGGTGATGAAGCCCACCATGGCCGCGACCGACAAGCTAACGCCCGCGATCCACATCGCGACCACGCTGCCTATGAGCGCCAGCGGGATGTTGGCCATGATGACCCCCGCGAGCACCGCCGAGCGGTAGCGCGAGTACAGCACCAGGAACATCATCGCCAGCGAGACCAGGGACAGGCCCATGATGAGCTTTGTCGCCTGCTCCTGCGCCTGGAACTGGCCTTCCAGGCTAATGAAGCTACCGGTGGGCAAGGATGTCTCCGCGATGACCTGGCGGATGTCGGCAACGATGCGACCCATATCCGAGCCATCGGTGTTGCCATAGACCACGATGCGTCGCCGGCCGTTCTCGCGGCCGATCTGGTTCGGGCCATCGGCCTCTTCGACCGTGGCGAAGCTGGACACCGGCAGGCGTCCGGCCGGCGTGTCGATCAGCGTGCGGGCCAGGTCTTGCGGGCCGCGCTGGCCGTCCGGCAGCCGCAGCACCAGCTCGTAGCGCCGCGAGCCGTCCACGATCTGTGCGCCCTGATTCGGGTGCGCGCCATCGGTCAGAGCCTGCAGGATGCGCACCGCCTCGCCCGGCGGCAGGCCGGTCTGGGCCAGGCGCTGCTGGTCGATGCGGACCATCACCTGCGGGATCAGCACCTGCTTCTCGACGGTCAGGTCCACCAGCCCCTTCACGCCGGACAGGTTCTGGCGCATCTGCTCGGCCAGGCCGCGCAAGGTGTCGGTGTCGTCACCATAAATCTTGACGGCGATCTGGGCCCGCACGCCCGACAGCAGGTGGTCCAGCCGATGTGAGATGGGCTGACCGATGGCGACCTGGGCCGGCAGCACGGACAGCTGGGCGCGAATCTGCGCCATCACCGTCTCGCGATCCACCGGTTTGCCGTCGCGCTTCAGGTCCACGTCGATCTCGGCCGAATGCACGCCCTCGGCATGCTCGTCCAATTCGGCGCGCCCGGTGCGCCGCCCAACCTGGGTCACACCCGGCACCTCTGAGATCAGCTTCTCGGCCAAGGCCCCCATGCGATTCGCTTCGGCCAGCGAGGTGCCCGGGTTGAACACCATGCCCAGCACCAGCGAGCCCTCGTTGAAGGCCGGCAGGAAAGCACGCGGGAAGAACGGCACCGTGGCCGCGGCCGCAGCGACGGCCACGACAGCCGCACTGATCAGCAATCTGGCCCGAGGGAAGGACCAGGCCAGCAGCTTCGTGTCCCAGCGCTTGAGCCGCACGACCAGCGGGCTGTCGCCATGATCCAGGCGCTTCATGCGTGGCAGCAGATAGCTGCACATCACCGGGGTGACGGTCATCGACACCCCCATCGAGGCCAGGATGGAGACGATGTAGGCGATGCCCAGCGGCGAGAACAGGCGCCCCTCGATGCCCGGCAGCGCAAACAGCGGCACGAACACCAGCACCACGATAACGGTGGCGTAGACGATGCCCGAGCGCACCTCCACGCTGGCCTGCCGCACCACTTCCAGCACCGGCCGCGGCTGCGGCAGCAGCCGGTTCTCCTTCATCCGGCGCAGGATGTTCTCCACGTCCACCACCGCGTCGTCCACCAACTCGCCGATGGCAATCGCCAGGCCACCCAGGGTCATCACGTTGATGGACTGGTCCAGCAGCCGGAACACCAGGGCCGTCACCGCCAGCGACAGCGGGATGGCCACCAGCGAGATGAGCGTGGTGCGTGCCGACAGCAGGAAGGCGAACAGCACGATGGCCACCATGATGGCGCCGTCGCGCAGGGCCTCGGTCACATTGCCGATGGACGCCTCGATGAAGTCGGCCTGCCGGAACAGCACCTGGGGCGCGGACAGGCCCTTGGGCATGCCGGCCTTCAGTTCCTCCAGCGCCTGCTCGACCTGGCCGGTCAGGCGCACGGTATCGGCCGCTGGCTGCTTCTGCACGCTAACGATCACCGCCGGCTGGCCCTTGAAGCCCGCATCGCCGCGCTTCATGCCCGCCGCAAAGCGCACCTCGGCCACCTGGTTCAGCAGTACCGGCCGGCCGTCCTTCCAGGCCACCGCGATGCCTTGCAGGTCCTCGACCTTGTTGGTGCGGCCCAGGTGACGGATCAGGTACTCGCGGCTGTTCAGGTCGATGAAGCCGCCGCCGGCGTTGCTGGCGAAGCCGCGCAGCGCCTGCTCGACCTGGGTCAGCGAGATGCCCAGCTGGGCCATGCGACCCGGGTCCGGCTCCACACGCAGCTGGCGCACCTCGCCGCCGATCGGGATCACCTGCGAGACGCCGGGGATGGCCAGCAGGCGCGGCCGCAGCACGAAGTCCGCGTACTCGCGGGCCTGCATGGGCGATGCAGCATCCTTGCCGCCCTCCAGCGGCAGGGCAATCAGCATCACCTCGCCCATGATGGACGAGACCGGGCCCATCACCGGCGTGATGTCGCCGGGCAGTTGCCCGCGCAGCTGGGCCAGTCGCTCGGCGACAAGCTGGCGGTTACGGTAGATGTCGGTGCCCCAGTCGAACTCGGCATAGACGATGGACAGGCCCACACCCGAGGTGGAGCGCACCCGGGTGACGCCGGGCATGCCGTTGAGCGCCGTTTCGATGGGGAAGGTGACGAGCTGCTCGACCTCTTCCGGCGCCATGCCGCCCGCCTCGGTCAGCACCGTGACCAGGGGCTTGTTCAGGTCGGGGAAGACATCGACCGGTGTGCGCCAGGCCGTGATGGCCCCGTACACCAGCAGCAGGGCCGCGAAGGCCAGCACGAAGAGCCGGTTGTGCAGGCTGTATCTGACGATCCAGTTGAACATGGTGGCAGGCTCCTCAGCGGATTTGCGCGACCAGCGCCGCGCCCCGGACCACGACGCGGTTGTCCGCGCCCAGGCCCTGGGTCACCAGCACGCGGTGCGTGTCCAACGGCTGGACCTGGACGGGCTGGGGCACATAGCGCTCCGATCCCGACTTGATCCACACCACCGTCTCGTTGGAGGGGCTGCGCACCACGGCCTCGGCGGGCAGCACAATGCCCTTGCGCTGGGTCTTCAGCGCCGCGGTCACGAGCACGGGCTGGCCCACGGCCAACATCGCGCCATTGCTCGCCTGCACCTTGAAGGTCAGGGGCAGCACGCCGTCGCGCAGCGCGCGGGCCGCGCCCACCAGCTGCAGCTTGACACCGTCCATACCGACCAGGCTGGCGCCGCCGATCTGGCTGCCCAGCTGGACATTAGGCGTCGAGGCTTCCACCAGCATGCGCGCTGGATCGACGACCTCTACCAGCACCTCGCGGCTCTCGACGATCTGGCCGGCCTTCAGGTCGGCGCGGGCGATGACGCCTGACACCGCCGCGCGCAGGGGCTCACGGGCATCCAGGCTGGCAACGATGCTGCGCTCGCGCTCGGCCAGCGACTGGGCCTCGATGCGGGCGACCTCGATCTCCTTGCGGGGCACCGTGCCCTCCAGGGACTCCAGGCGTTTGACGCGCTGCTCGGCCAGCTCGCGCGCCGCGCGCAGCTCGCTGCGCTGGGTTTGCTGGGAGGCCTGGGCAAAGGGCTCGGCATGGTGGCGCACCCAGGCCAGAACTTCGCCCTGGCGCACCGACTGGCCGGCCACCGGCAGGCCCTTGGGGCCGGCCTCGATGCGGCCGCCATGGGCGGACTGGACCAGGCCGCTGGCGTTGGGGTCGGCGATCACCCGGCCCGGAATCTGCACGGTTGCTGCGGCTTCGGACTCCGGCGCGATGATCGTGCGCAGGCCCATGCGGCGCTGAGCCAGCTTGGGCACGTTGACGCTGCCGTCCGGCAGGCGGGACAGGCCGGAGGCGTTCGGCGCCGCGGCCTGGTCCAGGTGTTCGCCGTTGGGGCCGTGGGCACCGGGAGACGCATGAACCGACGGGAATCCGAAGCTCAGGGCCAGCAAGACCGTCAGGGGAAGCCGGACGAGCGTGGTGTCGAGCGTGCTGATGTGTTTGTTCTTCATGCTTGGCCTCCGCCCAGCTTGCGCGCCACGGCATCGCCGGTGGTCTTGTTGCGCCATTTCCAGCTGATCGCGAGGATCAACACGATGAAACCGCTGATGATCCAGCGCCACCAGCTGATGCCATGCCCATGGTCGTCTTCATGGTCGCCGCCATGGCTGTGGCCGTGGGCGGCCTCCAGCGTCTGGACGGGTCCGACGCGCAGCACGCCGTCCAGCAGGTCGGTCTGTTCGCCAGCGAGCACGGTAATGACCACCGGATGCTCGCCAGGCGCTGACAGCAGCTTGAGCATGGCCGGGTCGTCCACCGCGTAGTCGCCCAGGTCCGCGTGGAACTTGGCCTTGGCCTTCAAGGAACCGGACTCGACTTCGACGTTGGCGTTCAGCACGGGCTCGTTGGTCGCGAAGTTGTCGATCAGGATCGAGAACTCGCCGCCGTCAAGCCGAGCCACCAGCTCAAACAGCTCGGACTTGGCATCAAGCCGAGGGGCGGTCGAAACTACTGCTGAACCGGCCTGGCTGGTATCGAGGTGCTCGCCATTGGGACCGTGCGCGCCCGGCGATGCGGATGCCATCGCGGCAACCCCGCCGAGCGCAAGCGCCAGCAAGAGCCGGCGCAGGGGCAGAAGGACTGAAGAATTCATGGGAGTTGTCCGAGAGCTTGTTGGAGGCGGGCCAGGGCTAGCGCCAGGGCCGTGCGTTGACGTGCGGAAGCGGCCTCGGCCTGGGCGGCGGCGGCCATCGCGCGCAGCAGCTCGGGCAGCGAGGACTCGCCAGCCTGGAAGGACTTCTTGAGGAGCTGGGCGCGCTCGCGCAGCAGGGCCGCGCGTTCCGCTTCGGCCTCTGCCTGGGCGGTCGTACCTGCCAGCTGACTGCTTGCCTGCGCCAGCTCGGCTTCCAGCTGCAGGCGCAGGCGCTGCTGGTTCATCAGGGCCAGGTCTTGTTCGGCCAGGGCTGCTGCCAACCGGGGCTGGCTGTGGGTCTCCGTGCCGAACGGGACGCGCAGCGATATCGCCACGCTGTGCTGCTGCGCCTGGCCGAGGCCCGGCCGCTCCTGGCGCACGCCGATGCCCAACTCGGGCGGCGCACCGCGCTGAGCTTGAACCTGGGCGACGCGTTGGCGGCTGCGCTGGACGAGCGCGTGAGCCAGCTGGGCTTCGACGTGTTGCTCCAGGCTGGCCTCGCCCTCGGCCGCAATGGACTCGGGCTCGGGCAGCACGGAAGAGCCGGTCAGCAAGGCCCAGGTACTGCGCTGCGTGGCGAGCGACTGCTGCGCTTCACGCTCCAGCGCCCGTGCCGACAGCATGTCGGCCTTGGCCGCCATGGCGTCGGCCGGGGCCAGGTCGCCGGCCTTGACGCGCCGCGCGACGTCCGCGCTCAGCTCCTCCAGCAACTGGCGCTGTTGGGATGCTTGCTGGACGTCAGCCTCAGCGAGCCGCAAGCGGCCGGCCTGGTCCCGCAGCTGGGCGGCCAGACGCAGGCGTGCGGCCCGTTCGGCGGCTGCTGCCCAATCGGACTCGGCCTGGGCTGTCTGGGCGTTCTGTTGGCGTTGGCCGAAGCGCCACAGGGGCAAGGCGACGCCGACCTCGATTTCGCGGCTGCCGTCGGCGGCCGAGCCGCGGCCCTCACGCTGGGACAGCTCGAGCGTCGGCGCACCGGCGAGCCAGGTGCCGGCGACACGCTGTTCGGCCTGGGCCTGCCGCTGGCGGCCGGTAGCTTCTGCGGATTCCAGCGACCTGGTCCAGGCAGCATCCAGGGCCTGGGCCATGGTGAGCCGGGCTGCCGGTACGGCGGACGCGGATGGGGTGTTACTGGGGGAAGCGGGCTGCGCCAAGGCGGAGCAGCCCAGGGCGCTGCCTGCGAGCACGCAGGCAAGGCGCCATGGGGTGAACCATGGGGGTGATTTCACGAGCGATCATCCTGACAGGAAGATGGCGGGGCCTCGCCGGCCTTGTTCAGCCGGAATCCAACGAGGGATTGGGGCGCCACCGTTCGGACCAAGCGCGCAGGGATAAACCCCGCGCGGGACGGCGGTGTCAGGTGTGTGCTTTGGGAGGTCGCTCGGGGCCGCTCAGGACGAGCAGCGGCGGCTCGGTCGCTGCGGCATCGGCCGGCGGGTCCGAGCAAACGGTCAGAAGGGGCTGCACGGCGTCAGTGAGCAAGGCCGGTGCGAACACACAGGCATCGTTCATCGCATGCTGGACCGAGTCGGGTGACTCGTCCTGATGGAAGTCGCCATCGTGGCCGTCGTGGTGATGGGCCTCGCCCTCGAAGTGGAGCATGGCGTGGACCAGTTCCTGACCTTCGGCCACCAGTACCTCAACACCCGCATAGGCCAGCGACTGCCAGCACATGCAGAGCATCAAGATGAAAGCGGTGAGCCGCGAGTACATGGGAGCAAAGTTTAGCCCAGTGCCGTGCAGGTTGCGGGTGCTGCCTCGCACCCAGATGCGCTTTCAACCGGTTCGCCGTGACATTCTGCTAAGACACAGTAGCGGCGCAAAATTGCCGCTGCATAGGTTCGCCAGCCTTCGGCCAAAGCTTGCCCGGATACACTTGCGCCCATGCTTCCCCGGCTTCGCGCCCTCGTCATCACGCTGCTTGTTCTGGCCTACGGCTTCGCTGCCATCGGCGTTGCGACTTTCACGCCCACGAGCGCGGGGGCGGGTGTCCTGGTGGTCGAAGGGCAGCAGAATCCGGAGTCCCTGACCGACGGCTTCCTGGGAAACGTCGCGGATTTGGCCTACGAACTGGGCGATACCTCGGACGATATGGCCGAGGTTCCCATGCCGGTGACAGTCCTGCGGCTGGCCTCCGTGGAGCCGGAACGGTTCCATGCCGTTCATGACAGCCGTCCCCTGAAGGACCGGAAAGACAGTCTGCTGCGCCCACCCAACGGCGCCGCGTCGCGCGCAGCCTAGCGCGCCTTCACTGCGCATGCGGACCTCCGCGATGTGGCTGCTGCCAGCCCCGCGGACGGCAGCCGCATTCCGGCCATCGCCTCACAGGTCGGTGGCGTCGAACCAAGACTGTCATGGAAATTGCCTTACTGTTTGTCCTGATCCTCATCAACGGCCTCTTCGCCATGTCGGAAATCGCGCTGGTCACGGCGCGCAAAGCCCGCATGCAAAAACTCATCGACGAAGGGGACAAAGCCGCCATGGCGGCTGTCAAGCTCGGCGAGGACCCGACCCGCTTCCTGTCAACCATTCAAATCGGCATCACCTCCATCGGGGTGCTCAACGGCATCGTCGGCGAGGCCGCGCTGGCTGGCCCGCTGTCGCAATGGCTGCAAACCCTGGGACTCCCCGGCGAGTACGCCGGGCCGGCCAGCACGGCCTTGGTCGTGGTGCTGATCACCTACTTCTCCATCGTGCTGGGCGAGTTGGTGCCCAAGCGCCTCGGCCAGTCCAGCCCCGAGACGGTGGCCCGACTGGTCGCGACGCCCATCTCGGCCCTGGCCATGGCCACGAAGCCCTTCGTGCGCCTCCTCTCCGGATCAACCAATGCCTTGCTGCGCTTGCTGGGCGTGAAGGCGAACAGCAGCTTCAATGTCACCGAGGAAGAGATACACGCCGTGCTCGCGGAGGGCACGAGTGCCGGCGTCATCGAATCGCATGAGCACACCATGGTGCGCAATGTCTTCCGGCTCGACGACCGGCAGATCAGCTCGCTGATGGTGCCGCGCGGCGACATGGTTTACCTCGACCTCAATGCACCGCTCGAGAAGAACCTGGAGCGGATCGAAGCATCGAACCATGCCCGTTTCCCAGTCGTGCGTGAGGGACTGCACGACATCGTCGGGGTCGTCAACGCACGCCCGTTGCTTTCTCAACTGGTGCGAGGAAGCGACTCGCGGCTGGAGAACCATCTGCAACTGCCGCTGTACGTGCCCGAGACCCTGACCGGCATGGAGCTGCTGGAGAACTTCCGCTCCTCCGACATGCACATGGCATTTGTCATAGACGAGTACGGTGAGGTGCAGGGCCTGGTCACGCTGCAAGACCTGGTGGAGGCCATCACGGGCGAGTTCCAGCCCGGCAACCCGACCGACGCCTGGGCCGTCCAGCGCGACGATGGCTCATGGCTGCTGGACGGGCACATACCGATTCCGGAACTCAAGGATCGCCTGGCGCTGGATGCCGTGCCGGAGGAAGAACGTGGCCGTTACCACACGCTCAGCGGCATGATGATGCTGCTCTCGGGTCGCCTGCCCAGGGTGGCCGACCGGGTGGAATGGGAAGGATGGTGTTTCGAGATCGTGGACATGGACGGCAAGACCATCGACAAGGTCCTGGCCTCTGAGCTCACCCCAGCAAGGCCAGAGCCTCATGAGCAGTCCAACTAAGGCCGCCGTGCTCCTGGCGCTGGCATTCGCCATGCAGGCCTGTTCAGAGGGCTACCCGGCGGACGACGCGCCACTGCGCAACCCCTTCGACATGAGCAATGCGCAAAGACTTGCCGCGCTCAACCAACTGGGCGCCACGGCGCACAAAGACAGGCGCTGGTCATTCGAGATGACCGGAGGCTGCCGGCTCGAGTTGCAGCACAAGCGCAAAGGCGCCCGCGTGGTCAAGCAAGGCATCGAGCTGCGTCGCAGCATGAAGCTCGACGTTGCCTTCGATGAACCAGACGGGACCTTTGACGTGCATGTGATGGCGGGCGCCGAGCCCCACGCATCACGGATGGCCACCCTGCTCGAAAGCGCCAAATGGACCCACGCCGTGCAGGCTGAACTGCTTTTTCAGCTGCTGGTGCGGGACTGCAGCTCAGCTCCGCCGCGTCCGGGTTAGCAGGCGGTCCATGGTGGCTTCGACCAAGGGCTTGATGGCAGAAGGCGGGAAGGGCGAGACGCTGCTGACGTTGATTTCGCAGAGCATGAAGCGCTCGGGTTGCTCGGGCGTGGGTTCACCGAACATGAAGTCACAGTCCCACAGCATTGGCAGTTGGTCTCGCCCAAGACCGACGCGCTGTCGCAACTTGGCTATCCAGTCCGTCTCCAGAAGCCGCCTGAGCGACTGAAACTGAGGCAGGTCGGCTGAATGGTAGAGGCGTGGCCCAGGTGCTTGAGCGGGCTCGCCCGGCGTGCCTGGATAGAGCGCATTGACGGCCTGATGGCCGAAGCCCGCCACCCGGTCCTCGACCAGATAGGCCCGCACCATGCCCTCGACCAGGCGCGGCTGCCAGGCCTGGTCGATCATGTGGCCGCCGTTCTCGGGCTCGAAGTAGCCGGCCAGGCGCTGCTGTAGTGTCGCGAAGTCGATCCGCTCCTCCTCGCTGCCCCGCTGAGCATGGCGCACCTTCAGCAGCGCGGACCCGGCCACGGCTTCAACCCGCCAGACGCCGATTCCGCTGTGGCCCCGGTGCTGCTTGAGCACCCGTGCGCCGCCCCGCAGGCGCTGTGGCAGCTCCTCAGCCAGTTGCGCGAGGCTGTCGACACGGACCACGTCGCTGCCGAAGGGCAGATCGCGTACGTCGAGCAGCACGTCCTTGGTGCCGAGGCGCAGGATGACGTCCGGGTGAGTGCTGACGAAGACGCCGGTGCGGGCGGCATCGCGCAATATCGCATCGAGCCGGTCGCGACGTCGACCGGACTCGATGGGATTGCACCAGACCAGCACACCATCGACACGCCGAAGCTGCTCGGCCACCTCGTCAGCGAAATCGTCGTGGTAGACGGCCGGCTCGGCCGCCACGCCGGCCGCCGCAAAGGCTTCAAACAGCATTGCAAAGCGGCTCTCGGCCGGGTCGCTGCGGTCCCGAGCCGCGCGGTCGCCCGGGTAGAGCAAGGCCAGAGTTGATGGGGGCTTGGCGGCCATGGGCAACTCCTTCTGGTTGGATCGCTTGCCAGGCAGTCTTACCCGGCGGTGGGCTTGGCCTGCAGCGTGCGCCCGTCACGGGTCCAGCCGTCGATGCCACCCGCCAGGAAGCGCGCCTGGATACCTTGGGCCCGCAGGCGCAGCGCGGTCGAGCGCCCGACCTCATGGCCATAGATGCAATAAACCAGGACCTCGCTCCCGGCTGGCAGCTCCGCAGCCCATTCGGAGACCTTGGCCGGATCGCGCCAGCACGCGCCGGGCAACACCGTGGCGGCCTGCTCGTACATGGCGTCGCGGCGCACATCGAGCACGATGAGTCTTGCGGGGTCTACCTCGTCAGGGGTTGCCGCCAGCCCATCGCTCGCCGCATGCACCGCCTGCTGATACCGCTCATAGACCTTGGCCCAGGCGATGTTGGCCATGAAGGCATCGACATAGGCGCCAGCCTGGGCACCATGGTCCAGGTGGTAGGCGTGTTCGTACATGTCCAGCGCCAGGATGGGGGTGGCGCCAGCGAGGGCGTGTGTGTGGTCGGCCGCCCATTGGTTGACCAGGCGCGCTTCGCGCGGCTCCCAGCTCAGCAGCACCCAGCCGGAGCCGCCTCCCAGCGCCTTGCCCAGGGCGACAAACTCATCGCGCCAGCGCGCAACGCTGCCGAAGCTGGCGCTCAGGGCCAGCGCCATGGCGGGCAGCATCTCGATGCCGGCGCCGCCCAGGCTGTCGAAGTAGAGCTCGTGCAGCAGCATCGAGTTGCTGGCGACCAGTTCCTCGCGCTTGAGCCCGTTCAGCACAAAGACCGGGGTATCGGTGAAGGACAGCTCGGCCAGCTGCCGGCGTATCGCGCCCAGCCGCCTGACCGCGCCACCATAGTTGTTCCGGTGGTGACTGCTTAGCAGCCGCTCTGAAAGCCCCGGGAGCTGGGTGGGGTCGAACGTCAGATCGCGCATCGAAACATCCATGGGAACCTCCATCAGCGAATCAGGCCAGGCAAGGCGGTGAGCGCCAGGCCAATCAGGGCACAGGCAGCCAGCAGCGGCATGACCCCGACCTTGAAGCGGAACAGGGCCACCGCAGCCCCCAGGGCGACCAGGGCCGATGCCCAGTCGAAGTGCCCACCGAAACCCTGCGGCCAGAGCACGTGATAGGCGAAGAACAGCGCCAGGTTCAGGATCACGCCGACGACCGCCGCCGTGATGGCGGTCAGCGGCGCTGTGAACTTCAGCTTGCCGTGGGTGGACTCGATGACCGGGCCGCCGGCCAGGATGAAGATGAAGGACGGCAAAAAGGTGAAGAAGGTCACCACGCTGGCCGCAGCGGCGCCGGCCAGGAACAGCGCATCCGGTCCGAACAGCTGCTTCGCCCAGCCGCCGACAAATCCGACGAAGGCCACCACCATGATGAGCGGCCCGGGCGTGGTCTCGCCCAATGCCAGGCCGTCGATCATCTGCGTGCCGCTGAGCCATTGGTGATGCTCGACCGCCCCCTGGTAGACATAGGGCAGCACGGCATAGGCGCCGCCGAAGGTCAGCAAGGCGGCCTTGGTGAAGAACCAGCCCATCTGGGTCAATGCGCCTTGCAGGCCCTGGCTCACCAACAGCAGGGCCATCGCGGCCGCCCACAAGCCCAAGCCGATGAGCAGTACGCGAGCAAGCCTGCTGCGTCGGAACAGCGCATGGGGCGGCGTCGGCGTGTCATCGTCGATCAAGGCCGGGCCGTAGCTCTGCTTGGCAGCACCATGTCCACCGCCGACAGCGAAAACCTGCGGCGCGAACCGGGCGCCGAGGGCCCCAACCAACGCGGCAGCCAGCACGATCAGCGGAAACGGCGCATCGAGAGCGAAGATGGCGACGAAGGCCGCTCCGGCGATGCCCCATAGCCAACCATTCTTCAACGCACGGCTGCCGATACGGTGCGCAGCATGGAGAACCAGGGCCGTGACGGCGGGCTTGATGCCATAGAACAGCCCAGCCACCAGCGGCAGCTGGCCAAAAGCCACGTAGACCCACGACAAGCCGATCAGGATGAACAGCGAGGGCAGCACGAACAAGGCACCCGCGACGATGCCGCCCCAGGTTCTGTGCATCAGCCAGCCGATATAGGTGGCCAACTGCTGCGCCTCAGGACCGGGCAGCAGCATGCAGTAGTTCAGCGCATGCAGGAAGCGCCGCTCGCTGATCCAGCGGCGTCGCTCCACCAGCTCCGTGTGCATGATGGCGATCTGGCCGGCTGGCCCGCCGAAGCTGATGAAGCCCAGCTTGAGCCAGAAGCGGAAGGCTTCCCAAAAGCCGACCGGCTCCGGTCGTTCTAGGGAGGTGGCAGCAGTGCCAGTCATGCGGCGTTCTCCTTGGTGAATGCAATCAGCAAGCCCTCGAACACGCCTGCGGCGGTCTGCAGCAGCAGGTCGTCGTCGGTGATGGCCTCGCGCATGCCGGCCAGCACGCGCTCCACGCCGGCCGCTTCAGGGGGCTGCACGCCGCCGACATCCAGGCCGTGAACCAACAGGCCCAGGCGCAGCAACGGCGCAGTCTCCAGGCCGAAGCTGGCTAGCAGCGTCTCGAAGGTCACACGCGCGCCGACATGGGTGAAGGTCGCGCCGTCGAAGTCAAAACCCAGCGCCTTCTTCGGGCAGTCGGCCGGCGTCTTGAGCCAGAGGAAGCGAGCGTCCGGGTCGATGAAGCGACGGATCAGCCATGCGCTGGCGAGTCGGTCCACCCAAGGGCGTTGGCGCGTGGCCCAGCTGCGGCCACGGTAGTCCTCGATGCGAAGCTGGGTGATTTCGCTGGGGGCCGGTGACGGCTCGTCTGGCGACAGCGTGCGGTTGACCTGCAGCTCCAGGGTCTCCAGCGCTTCCTGGGCCTGGCGCTGCGCCTCGCCCGGGAAGAAGTCGATGGCCACCAATTGCTCCAAGCTCTTTCGCAGCTTTCGCACCTGCTTCATGACGTCCATGGCAGTGGCCGCATCCAAAGACGCCCGACTCACGGCAATTTCGTTCAGGAGTGCCCCGAAGTCGGCGGTTCGGTCGAACAATGGCACGAAGTCGTCGGCCTCGGTCTCCGTGCCGAGTAGATGTGCCGTCCCGTCATGCTGCCGCAGATCGTCGGCGACTCCACCGAGAGCGTCGGCGTGTGCCGGCGCCTCCGGCATGAGGTAAACGCCGTCACGCAGGACGGCAGCCCCCATAGCTTTCAAGGCCCGCCAGCAGCGCATCCGCGCAGCAGTGTTGTCAGTCGGGAGGGAAAGTATGAGAAGCAGCCATTTCATTGTGTAGCAAATGCTACATCATGAAGATATATCTACAAAACCTCATGAAAGACCCTGCACACAGCAACTGACCTACGCGGTCCGGAGAGGCGTGACCGGCGGCTTAGGGGTACTGAATTCGCTGGTGGAAACGTCCGCACTGGGGGTGAGAGCTGTCAGTCGCGACAGATCTCTCGAAGGGCTGCAGACGCTGCTCAGCGGCCGGTTGCTTGAGGTCATCACCAGCGGCTTGGTCACTGCCAGCTGGAGGGACGATCAGCTTTGGCCAGCGCCCGCACTTTGCAAGCTCGGCCCCTGAACCCATCCGACCTAGTTTCCGTGGCTGCGTACGGGTAAACCAAAACTTTGCGTAAGGGATAAAGTTCCATACATGCCCGCCCAAGCTCCGCTTCCATCGGCCCCATTTCAGCCCGTCAGTGATGCTGCGCCGCTTGAACTCCGGCGCGGTCAACATTGGTTGAAGCTCGGGCCACTCACTGTCGCCTCTTGGCAGTCTCCGAAAACGTTCGAGGGTACAGATTTCCGAATCGCGGCAGAGGCGTTGGGCATGAAGCCGGACGGCCACAACGCGGACTTGACCGTGCACGACCTTTGCGGCGTCAAGGCGGCTGACCTGCCTGATGATTTGCACTTAATGGTTGGGGATCCACGTCTGGGGTTTTCTGCCATCGACAGCTTGAGCGTGCAGACCGCCCGCGGCCGGTGCACGTTGAAGCTCTCGCTCCACTTAACCTACGATCAGTTCCACTTGCCGTGCAACTTGATTCAATTCATGGATAGGCTCGCGGCGGTGATATTGGCTTCATCCGCCAAAGTGAGTTTCCATACGTCGAAGGCAGTGCGGGAAGAGTTCGTCGGCATCCGTATCGGGGCCGCCATCGACCTTTCTCCGGTGGATGATCTCGGTAGGGTGGCGATTGACGCGGCGGCCCAGGTGCTGGACTGCTACAAGGCTCTCGTTAGCGAGATCCTGGCAGAGGCGAAGAACACAGCCGAGATGGCTAGAAGATCAGGGCGCGAGCCCGGTGCTTTGCGCTGGTGGACGAAAGAGTTCATCGTGCCACTGGCCACCAGTGGTGTGTTGGGCGGTGTGGCGGCTTGGCTGATTGCCCGTTGGCACTGATCTGAGGTTGCGCCGCAGTCCGTACCATCGGCGAACTCCCTACGCTCGCACATTGCTATGCACATTGGATTCGAAGAGAACACCGGCCACGTGTACGAAGGCGCAGGCCGCCCGGAGTACGCGGTCGTGCCGCCACCGCTGCTGACGCAGGCCAAGCTCATCGAGAGCGAAGAGGATGCGGCCAACCTACCGCGAGGAATTTCGATGGACATGCTGCGGTGGCTGTTTCGAGAGGATTCATTTGACCCGGTGACCAGGGTCCGACGTGGGCGGTTGTATCAGCCGTTCCCGACTGGTCAGCCGGAAGAATGCCTCACTCGTGGCCATCCAAGCATGCAATTCGCGAACCATCGTCAGGGCGAGTCCATGACAAAGCGGCTGCACCACCACTGGCCGTGCCAGGAGCTGCTGGGCAAACCGAGGGGTGGGCAAGGAATGACGCTTGCCCTCGGTCGGGACCGTGCATGGTCCATGTGGCGAATCGTTCAGGTTGAACAGGTGGTTGGTGACGATGTGCTCGTGACGCTAAAGGCGCTCTCGTCCTTCGGGGTACTGCCTGAGGCTCGGCTGGATTCTCTTCTTGAGGAGCACCGGCAGCCGGTGCAGCGAGCTGTCGAGCGCGTTCTCGACTCGGCATTCCGCGAGACTGCCATCTCCGTCATTGACCAATGTCGAAATGCGTTGGTGGTGCTCCTAGGCCGGTGGTTGGCAAGTCAGTCCTTGGACTCGAAGGTCCTCGAACTCGACCTTGGGAAACTGGTTCGACGCATTCGTGAAGCGCCGTATGAGCTGAATGCTGTGGCCGGAGTGGCGGAGGCCGTGGCTAAGCTGCATCCGCGAGGGAAGGCCAACGAGCAGGAGACGCGTGGACTACGTCTCGCCCAAGAAGAGGATGCCGAGCTCTCGGTGCATGCCGTGGGCTTCGTGATGCGAGAACTCAGGCTTGCGCAGTAGCCGCAGGATCTCCGGAGGGATCGCATATGCGGACGGAAGCTCTTCACGTCGGATGGCTCAGCTTGCCAAGCTTGATTCGCTGCTGATCGACGACTTCGCCATCAGGCCAATCACGACGCCCGAGCGCAACGATTTGCTCGATTGGCTTGACGACTGCGTGAAGACCTGGACCCATTAGAGGTCGTGGCTTCAACATGAGCAAAGTTGCCAGAACGGGCCGTACCCAGCGCCCGCTTGTGTGGTCATGGACGGCGACGTGTAGCTGTGAGTCCGGGACGTTGTAGTCAAGACCGGATTGCCGGACGCTTACAGATTCTGGGACTCTTCCTGCTTGCTCTCGCCACTGTGGGCTTCATCCTGGCCAGAGTTGCCAGCCTCTGGGCAGGGCTATGAACTCACACTAGCGATCTGGGCAACGGCGTGGAACGTAAGGTGATGTACAGCTTTTGCTAGCCTTTTCCGATGTGCCACATAGCTGGCTTCATCCATTCCAGCGCCTTCTATCGGCCCAGGCCCATAGCCTCCCCAATGCCGTAACCAGAAGGGCATATCGTTCAGCAGCGGAATGTCAATGCGCAAAGCAGTCGCCTCGTGACGGGGCCGTTGGCACCGCAGACATTGGCCCAAGTCTTCAACCCCAGGCTTGCCTTTCACGGGCTCGATCATGTCCAGAGTGAGATCAACATGCGCCTTGCAGTGAGGGCAATGATCCTCCAGAAGACACCGGTGCCATGGGCAGAAGATCAGCTCCTCCATCCGCGTATACATGTGGATGCAAGGAGTCTGTGCTGATTGCAGGCATAGCGGACAAAAGCGATAGCGTCCACGGCGACGGTAGGGGGCAAACCTCGTGAGTCCGAGATTCCTTGCCTTCGCAGAGTGCTCCATGTACACACGGCCCGGCTCGAGTCCTTGAACCTGCGGCGCGGCTGCACGAGTCTTTCGAAAGACGAAGTAGTACTGACCATCGAAGTCGTGCCCGAAATCGAAGCCCAAGTATTCGGCGAATTCCTTTGACTTGCAGCCTTGTAGTGCTGCGGCACGCATGAACCAAGAGTTCGGCGCCTCATGCGGGATAGCATGAGGAACGCGGTCTAGCGCTGACAGCCGTTTGTCGAAGTTCTTCTGTACGGGAATGGTCCAGCGATAAGGCACGGGTGAGAAGAGCTTGGGTGGGAGGCTGGGACAGATGCTGTGAACATCAAGATCAGCCGAATAGAGTGAGCTGCTGTTGATAGACGCGATGCCGATTGCGCCAGCGAGAGGGCAGCCGAATGGCGTCTCGGACCTGGGCTGTGAAGGCCCTGTCAAATGAGGTGACGCCACGAAGCTGCTGTTCCGCCAGAGCGCTTACACATCGCTGGATGTCGCTCCTTGACCCCCACGGAAACTCAGTGGAAGTCGCGAGCCTTTGAATGGCCGTTGCGAGCAACTCATGCATATCTGCGCTGGTCAACCAGGGCTCAATGCCGTTCAAAACTCGCCCCCGTAGCGCGGGTTGCCCTCCGCCAAACGCCAGTAGGATCCGATAAGCGCCGTCTGCGCTGAGACCTTGTAGTGCTCCCAAATCACCCTGTTGTTCTTCTACGCTGTTACCTGTTGCGATAGCACGCGAGAGCAAAGCGCTCCACTGGATCACACTAGGCGCGGCTGGCGCGGTGTCGGCCACGAGGTACCGACCGCAGCTGCAAACCTCTAGTGCCGGTCGGTCGGGCGATATCCCACGCCCGCAGTAGCCGCAGTGATCGAGCAGAACGGCCCCATGGACATGGCATGCCGCGTAGGCAATCAAATCCCACTCCGCTCGGGCAAACCTTGTCTCGGCCAAGCAGGAAGGACAGACTTGCTGGCGGGTACCCCGAAGCGTCCAATCGTCGCGCCAGGACTGACCGAAGAGACAGATCTCTCGCCATCTATCTCGCTCGACCCAGCGGGGAAGTCTGTGCTCGAACCAGGTTTGCTCGACGCCAGTGAGCTGGGTGAAAGCGGCGGAGCCCTCGAAAGGGATGTGCCGCCTACCGTGACCGTACAGGTGCTCCAGCACTTCTCGCAATGAACTGTTGTTCATGGCGAGTGCCCGGATCAGATAGCTCACGGCCGCCTCGTTAGCCTGCGGCTGGCACTCGTTGATGAGGCCGGCCATCTCATTTCCAAGGACAGTGTTGCATCTCTTCGCTGCCAAAGGCCCGGTGGAAAGCCAGTCGCAACAAAGCTGAATCGGGACTGGGTCGGCTTGCGTCAACGGTTGCCATGGCCAGCTCGGTCAGGTACTGCTTGAGCCGTCGCAGGTTTCCGCGCGTGGCCTTGTACAAGCCCTCACGGATCTCTCTGGATGTCTGTAGTTGCTTGAAGGCCAGTACACCGCTGCCAGGCATCAAAGACTGCACGAGAGACACCCAGTGATCGTCCAGTTCAAACCCCTGTAGCGCTTCATTGACGACACAGCGACTTTCCAGGTAAGGATCGGTACGCCCGAGATCTTTTAGCGAGGGGCCACCCACCAAGCAGACTGCGACCTGGGTCTCGTCCATCAGCTCGCGAAAATACTCGCTGATCGCCGAACCGTCGTCACGCTTCGTCGTACTGTGACTGATGGCCTGGTGGCCTTCGTCGACCAGCAGCAGCCTGACCTTGTGGCGACGAAGCGCGTCCAAGGTCAACGAGCGCTTGGCGTCCAGGTTTGCATTGCTTGTCTTGAAGAGCGGATAGTGCAGCTGGCCGAGAATCTGCTGCACGATGGCGACCAGCGACCGCCCGCGGCGCAAGCGGATGTAGAGAACACCCGAGCCGCTCGCTGCTAGGTCATGTTGCGGCAGGGTGTCCAGGAAGTAGCGGCATAGGGTGCTCTTGCCGACGCCGGCGTTGCCGCTGATCACACCGCCGACTGGCTGACGGAGCTCCTTTGCGAGCAGGAACATTCGGTCGAGGCTGCCGACCAGCTCCTGGAATCTCGCGTGTCTGACGATGGCGTTGTCAATCGCCGCGCCATGCTTGAGCGCTTTGACGGAGTAGGTGGTCAGCCAGCGTTCGCGCGCTCTGCGTTGTGTGGCTTCGATCTCAAGTTCTTCCGGCTCCGTCATTCGGAGCTCTTGGTCAGTCGAATGCATAGGTTTCGTACTCCTTCGGAAGGGGCAGCAGTTCACTCTTGGAAATAGGGGCCGGACCTTGTGCGCTGTCTACTGCGTCTCGCGTAGGCCTGGTGCCGCCTTCAAGTACGCGTGTGGAGGCGATGCCCTCCAGGGCAAGCAGTTCTTGCCGCTTGGCACGCTTGCCGGCGCGGGCGGCGCTTTGCCACAGATCCAGTAGTTCATGCTTTGACTGGATCAGTGTTTCCTCCGCATTGCGCAGACTGAGGACGCCCTTCTTTTGAGCTCGTATGGCCTTGTGCTGAATGGTGGAGAGGCCAGTGGTGTACTGCGGGTAGCACGAGGGCACGCGCATCCATGCGTGGTCTCGTGGGTTCTTCACCCAGATCTGGTCGATGTCCTCGTGATTGATCTTGATCTCTGTTTGGAACTTCGGGCCGATCGCTCGGCGCAATTCCTGGAGTTCTCGCGAGTTGTAGCGGATGTACTGGTGAAGGGCGCCTTCGTTTCCGATGGTGAGCGTTCTGGAGTCAGCCATGAGGATGTCCAGTGCATCCGTGCTTGTGGGTAGCCGTGGCGGAAGCTGTGCTGCCAGGCCCTCCGCGTAGAGGTCGTAGGCGCGGGCGATCCTTCTCTCGTCGATTTCAAAGGGATGAATGTCAACCACGAACTTCAGAAGCCCCTTGCACAGAGCGCCGAAGGTGATGCAAGCGGATTTTTCTGGCTTCTCAGGGATGTAGTTGGTGAGCTTCTTCTCGACTCGACCCTGGTGGGGGAGGGCGCCGTTGATTTCGCCGATGGCCCTCTCGACCATTGGCTTTAGCCAGGGTTGCCGAACGGCGCAATGGAGCACGTCGATGGCCATGTGAGCGGCGACCGAGTGGAACCGGGGCGAGTGGAACTCCAAACCGTTGTCCACCACTATGAGGTCCGGAATTCCACACGCGAGCCACTTGTGCTTGATGCCTGCGAACTCCAACAGCAAGTCCTTAGGGCGTATGGCTACCTTGAAGGCAGACAGCGTGCTTGCGAGTCCCGCACTCCAGAAGCTGATGTACATCCCTGTGATGTAGCCGCTGCAGGCGTCTACGACCACCGTGATGGTTGGCCGCCCCATGGGCAGCCCCGTTAGGTCGTTGACAACGACAATGTCCAGAATGGTGTGATCGATCTCATACCGAGTCAGTGGACGCCTGGCGTCGACTCCGCCCAGGCTGTACCGCCATTTGTTCCGGGCGTATGCGGGGCCGTAACGAGCTACGCACCTGTCGTAGGGTGAGACGTCGTGGATCAGACGGCGAAGCGTGCTGGTGCTGATCTGCCCTTGCTCCGGCTCAAGTCGACCTCGGGCCACTTGTTGTCCGAGTTCTCGGTCAATCAGTAGTTTGGTCTGCTTGGCCGTCGGACGCTGCTTGGTGCAGTAGAAGTTCCGAATCAGACGGCGGGCGACTTCCTCTACCAAGGGACTTAGCCGACGCGGCATTTTGCGAAAGCAGATGCCGCTGATCAGGGACATTGGGTTGCCGCCCGAGCGCTCGAAGATGCGCATCCACTCCATGACGGCTGAGGGTTTCGGCTTGGGGCTGATGCCCGCGCTTGTGACCTCTTCCAGTGCCACCCCATGTGGCATCGCATCGGCGAGCTTGTTGAGTTCGGCCTCAATCGCTAGCCGCATCCCTTTACGTAGGCCCCGCCGCGACATGTGCTTCACGTAACTTATTCGCAGTCGCAGTCTGGTCTGTTCCCGAGGCGGCAGACTCTCGACGGTTTTCACGAGGCGAGGACTGCTTTCCTCCCCGCTGCAGAAGGCCACCGGGTAGTCAGCAACGACTTGAATCCGCCCGGCCTCTACGTCGCGCTGTAGCCGAGCGACCGAGATGGTTTTGAGCGCCCCTGTCGCCTGATCCAAGAAGGACAGCTGCGAATCTGGGAGCGTGCGATCAAGCCGCCACGTTCTCGACCCTTCCCGGATAACCAAGCCAATGGTCAATGTGTACGTGTTCATGCTCACTCCCGAGCTGAAGGGTTTGATGGGGAGCCAAGTCGAATGCCGGCCCCACGGTCAGCAGGCGCCGGCCGACGGCGTGGCCGATATGCGAGACGGGGTGCCCCGCTGTCTCTGCATCGCCGACGGATGCGCCGACGTTCCGTGCGGCCCAACGCAGCAGCGCGTCGACGGCTTCTGGCGGTAGCGTGCGTCGGGCCATGGATCGCAGCTCTGCGACTTGGGATCTTTGCCCTTGATCGACCAATCGGCCTGGCACAAGGTACAGAGGCATCTCCATGAGTCGCAGGCGGTCTCGTAACCCGCCATCCAACAGCTCGCGAAAGCGTTTCTCGTACGGCTGGCCCTTGGCTTCAACCAGAGCGCGACTCCCGTCGTGCATCGTGATGCGTAGGTCGGGTGTGTATTTGAGCCTCCGGCCGCTGACTTCGTACTCAATAGTCAGCGGTTGATGCTCGATTCTCACGACGCTTGGCGTCAAGAGAAGTACTTCGATGCAGTATTTCTCTAGCTGCGACTCGTGGTGTATTGGTTCAGCTTGGAACCACGGCTCGTGAATAGCGCCCACACTGCGGTGAGGCGCGCGAGTGATTACTCTTCTAACGGGTTTCATGTTCCGACAGGCAATAGATGTCCTACCCCGGTGATTACCGGGGATTGACTTTTTGCGCGGGGAGCATGAAACTGAAGGTTCAAGCGGTAGCTTCAAGCTCCCGGACGCCAATCACCCTTGCCGGGGTGGTTGGCGTTTTTTTTGCGCGTCCGAGTAGATCGTCGCGTACTACATGTCGTTCTCCTTCAAGGCTTGCTTTCGTGCAATCCCAGATGTTGTTGTCGAGGACGCCTTGAGCCCTAGGGCCACTGCTATGTGATGCGATGTGCCCCTGATAGCAAGTGTGCGCCCACTTAAAACCTGATAAACAGCGTCAGGCGCGAAGTCATGCATTCGCGCCCAGTTCGCGATTGACTCACCACGCTCCAAGAAGCCCATACGTACCCGCTGCCGCGCGTCTTCATTGAATTGAGGCAGAGGTCCAGTCTGGCGCTTCATGATCTAACCTGATGGAAAATGGCGATCATAGTCAAAACTCACTGTTGCCGAGGAGTTTTTTTCGAAGTTGGCGCAGTTATCTTCGGCTGTACATTCTTGCTACCTCTTTTGCAGCAAAAGTCTTCCATGGCTCGGTGTGTACATTAGTACTTAAATAATTCATTTCCCGCGGCTGGAGGTGCTGAGGATATGTGCATAACTAAATTCACACTTGTCCCTTGGGTGCGGATTGATGCGCAATCTGGGATACGAAGTGTCAGCTTGATAGTGATATCGAAGCTGTCGCTCAAACTGCCGAGTCGGAAACTGTCCTTTCCGAGGAAGCAACGTGGGAGAGCGTGCGTGGGATTGTTCGGACTTCGTGCCCTAGATCAAACGACGGCCCTAGGTGGCCAAGAGCTCCCAAGTGGCCCTTAGTGGCTTCAAGCCTTGTTTGTTGTCCGCCTGAGTGGGTTCAGCGTCCGGGTGATGACAACGGGATGTCGACCACCAAGCTTGCCTTGAACATCGGATTCTCAAAGGAGCCGTTCGTCATCGGATGCCGGCTAGATGGCTTTGAGCACGTCGCTCATCTCCGAGCTCAAGCGGGCGGTCGCTACGCTGCGATTGCAGTCATCCGGCGCTTTGAACTCATCTGGCCGCTGTCGCCAGATGCGGTCGGTAGTCACTGACCGCTTTCCGATAGGCTAGTAGTCAACCGGACATGGACGACTTTCAGATGACCTACCGCTATCTTTTTCTCGACATTGATGGTGTGCTGCATTCCGCCGATGCGTACACCGGAGTCGACAACGTCAAGGCGCCGTTGCAAGAACTGCAGGGTCTTGGACTGTTTGTCCACCTCGACCTTCTCACCAGCTTGCTGGCACCGCATCAAGATGTGAGTCTGGTCGTGCATAGCAGCTGGCGACAGACGCATGATGACGAGCAGCTTCGTCTGCTGTTTGGTCCGCTTGCTCACCTGGTAGTTGGCGCAACCGCTCGGGAACTCGACCGCAGGTTGTCGATTCTCGAATCCATCGTTCGCCTGCGCATTGAACCGGCGCAGTACCGCGTGCTCGATGATCAGCCTGAGCTTCTTGATGGGCTTGAAGACTTTGTCATTGCTTGCGACTCAAGACTCGGCCTGGCTGACCTTAAGGCGCAGCGTCAGCTACAGAATTGGCTGGACACTAGTCGGCAAGGATTTGGCTGACCACTAGTTGCCAGAATTTGCCGAAGCTCAGCGCGGTCTACAAGCTAGTTGCTCACGCGTCATGTTTCTGCATAGCCCCTGGCGAACCCAAAGCAACCGTCGATCGGAAGGACTTGAATGTCTGGAACCTGACTGAGGCTGATGGAGCCCGCTGGCCGACTGCTACGCAGCGTGTCCGGTCCTTGGTCCGCCGCGGCCGACCTCACGCTGTCGGCTACCTACCGGTCATTGGCTTGCTCTGCCCCGGTCGGACGAACGGCTGCTCTCAAGAGCGCTGCGGTCATTTGAGACGACCTGGGGTGCAACCAGTGCATCTCGCCGCTGGATGACCGCTGCTGCGACCGGCGGACTCACGCAGTCGACCCGTTGCAGTCCTACGTTTAGGCCATATCGCGGCGCTGAAGTAGACGTTCAACGTTGAATCTGAGCGGGGCGCGCTGGCTCGCGTGGCGACCTTCGGCGGGCTGCTTCAATCAAGAAGATATCCGCTCCGGGTCGGAATTCGCCACGAGCCTCGACAGTCCCACCACCGCCGGCGGAACTCCATTTTCCGAGTAAGAACCTCCTGTCACGTTCTCCGCAGTCTTGCGGATGTGAACGATGGGCGCGCGGTCTAAGGTGAGCGCACGGCGCTTCGCTGAGCGTTGGCAGTGATCAGGCGGGCGTGCCCAAGCGAGCCCCGGGGAGAGGCACACATGACGAAAACATCTGCAACCGTGGAAGCACGCAATCCCGGCATTGGGCTCTATGTCGCAGCGGTTGGCGCGGCAGCAGTGACCACCTTCTTCGACCGCGTCCGCAATGGCGAGGTCTCTGCTCTGCGGAAGACCGGGATCGCGCTGCGCGAGATGGTCGAGTCGGGCAACATAACGAGCGGCTACCTCAGCATGTTCGCGCTCTTGATTTTCTGCCTGGTCGCGGCCTTCATGGTCTATATCTACCGACCGAGTGAACCCAAAGAGGCGTTCATACTCGGCCTGGGCGTGCTGGCGACCGTGGGCATGACCGTGGCGCCGCCAAAGTTGACGGGGCTGCACGCCAACACGGAATCGGGCGGCGCACCCCACTCAGTCGGCAATATGCCCGCAACGCTGTCACTCTCGGACAGATTTCTCGAACTCATTCCCAGCGCGCACGCTCAGACCAATGAAGTGCCAAACGAGCCGCGCAAGGCAGGGGTCTGGGTCTTCTTGGACGGGCCAAAACAACTTCGCACGCCCGAGACGCGCGTCCTCATCTTTGCGCTGCAGAGCAAGACGGCGCTGGTGAACGCTCCAGCCAATGCGGCCTTCTACATCGCACTACCACCCGGCGGGTATCAATTCGAACTCAACCACGTGGGCTACCGCAGTGTTGCCTTTCCCGTGACGCTCGAGTCCGGGACGCAGGTGCTGCAAGTGCCCATGGAACAGGTGAACTTCGAGTTACAGAACTTTTTTGGGCCCACCCGGACAAAGGTCAGAGCCCGGCCGGACATTGCCCGCCAACTGGATAGCGCGCTGTCCGCTTGCGCCAGCGATGCGACTGATCGGAACAACGTCGCGGCCTCAGCGTTGACTAGGCTCGACAAGAGCTGGATCAAGGCCCTGTCGCCTGAGGCACGCCGCATGTTGTGCGCCTGACGAGGCCTTTGGGGCCCCGAAATACCCGGAGGCCCGCTTTGCGGCGACGAGATCGGGACGGTGAGGCGCTGGGTCGGTTCCAACCGCCCGCGCCGCACCGGACCGGCCACTCAATCTTGGAACGATGCCTCCGCAGTCGAAGGGCGAGTCTCTGAGGTGCAGCGGCCATACATTCCGACGCCCGTCGGATGGCCGGTCATGACCGACGCAGTCGCTCGGACCGTCGAACCCGAGGGACCGAGATCAGCCTGAAGGCGCCCTACACCACTGAGCACTCGCCCGTTGTTAGCTCGGACGAACTTGTTCGGGCTTCGTTGGGGTCATGCCGCCGACTCTGCACTCTTGGCGTGACCCAAAGACCTTGTCGCGCCGGTGTGCCAGTCCGTCACCGACTCCCGCTACTTTCCCGAGACTCCAGCGTTACCTGCACAGCGCACTTAGCTTCACACCTGTGCTGCAGCGGCCTCCCACGCCTCCCACGTCGAGTCGCTTACTTCCAGTCCCGGCAGTGCCGACTCCATGCCCAGCGCCACTGTCCCTTCGACGAGACGGCGGCTGAACAGCGTGTGGGTGGTCTTGAGTAGACGCTCCAGGACCGGGTTCAGGTGGCGTACAGCGGGGACACTCTGGGCTTGCAGCATGATGATCTCCTTGAGCTGGAAGAACTATCGGCGATGGCATCCTCGGCATCCATCCTGCCGAGGGGTGGCCCATCCCCCCACAAGGGGTGACATATCGTCACCGTAACCCCCGCAGCCCTGCGGATTGGCTTTTCCCCGCATCACAGCTACTGTCCTGCCCACAGGAGCTCGCCTATGAAATCCCCTCGCCGTTCCACCGGCTCCCGACACTACTCAGCCCTAATCCGACGCGGAGGCCGTATCGCTCTGCCGCCTGAGATCGCGACATTCCACGTCGGCCAGCGGGTGTACTTCTTCGCTCTGGACGGTCAGATTCGCTTCCAGGCTCGCCCCAAGGGCACCGTTCGGGGCCGGCTGTTGTCCAGCCGTATCCGGCGCGCCATCAGAAGCTTGGCCGCCTACGGCCCACGTACCCGTACCCCGGTCCGGCGGAGCATCCGCCGCTGACCAACTCATCGGAAACCCCGGCGCCCTGCCCTGAGCCGCCCTGACGTGGGAGGTTTCCCGTAGCTTGGTGGAAGGTAGGTACGCTCCCCAATTTTGAGGATGAGTCCGGGTAACTGCCTGCCAATCGCCATGGCAATTCTGCATGCTGAGCCTTTGCGCGGGCATGGGCTCGCCAATGCAAGGAGACACGCATGGCATCGATCGCCATTTCGGGCGCTCGCCTACTCGTCAACGATCGAGAGGTCCAGCGCAATGGGCCGTTCAAACGTACCTACTTGGCTGAGGGCGATTCTTGGATGGATATGAGCGCCTGGGACCAGGGCTCACTGCCTGAGTATCTGGCGAGGGACTTCAATCGGGATGGGCTAAACAACCTCATTGTCAAGATCGCAACCGCCGGTCACACGCTGACCCGGATCGTAGACATGATGAATACTGACCTTGTCTGGTGGCTGCAGCAGATCGCCTTCGACGGAATCCTTTTCAGTGCCGGCGGAAACGACTTCATCGACGCGGCCGTCGATCCTGCGCCTGGGCAAGGCCTACTCGTGGACTGCCGCTCGATCGCCGCGCCAGGCACCGCGCTGGGCTGCATACGCCCGGAGGCGCTCACCGCCCTGATCAGATACTTGGACACCAACTTTGCAACCATCTACAAAGCTATCCGCACAAGCTCGCGCAACGCGGACACCCCAATCTACCTGAATCGCTACGACACTCCCACTGCCCGTGATGCGCCAGCCATCCGCGATCTTTCCGGACCATGGTTGTTCACTGCATATCAAAAGAATGGCATTCCAACAGCCCTCTGGTCTGACCTGACCGAGCTGCTGTTCACCAAGATCAGCGATACGATTTCAAGCTGGGCGGCAGGCCGGGAAGGCGTGGTGCTAGTGGCCACCACCGACCTGCTCACCAAGGCCTCGCCAGAGTCGACTGGGGATAGTGGCGATTGGATCAATGAGATCCACCCCAACCCGACCGGCTGGCGCAAGCAGGCCAAGGCTTGGCGGGCCGTCTTGCATCCTCGACCACTCACCAGTGACGTCGGCAGCGACTCTCAGGGGGCGGTGTGAAGCGTTGTGCAGTAGGCGGCGTGGCGCCGATGCCCCCGTGCCGTTGGCGGCAGTAGACGTATTTGCATGAGTCGGCGCTCAACGATGAGTGTCGCAGGCCAAGTGGCTCCATCGCTGTCGGGGCCCTCACGCACCGCATGAACGTCGGTCTACCGCATCAGCAGTCACCCATCGACAGATGCCCGATGCGCCTCGCAGAATCAGGTCGTCTCCTGCCGTGACTGGAGTTGCTGCATGTCGAGCAATCGAAGGCGTGGATCGTCCTGGCGCAGCCTGAAGAGCAAGGCTCGCCGGACGCTGGCGTGGCCTACGCATTCGAGCGCGAGCCCAGCTTCTCCGGCGGGAGCTCAAACCAGACCCCGTGCGCTGGCCCTCTACGATCTCGCAAGCCAGGTCACGATCGTTGCAGCCGTTCTGTACTTCTGGGGAACCGCCAGCCTGGCCGGGGAGGCCGCGGCGCTAGACCTATCGGTTGGGCTCCTACAGAAGGAGTTGTGGTCGACCATTGCCCACGGCCTGCAAGTGGCAGTCGGGGCGTCGTTCCTGTTGCCTGTTACGGATGCCCGTTTTGAGGGAACCTGGCCCATCCTGGCTCAAGTGGCGGCTGGCGCTTTGCTGGGAACGGTTTTCCTGGCTTGGGGCACTCGAGACACCCCCCATCGCCCTCTCGTTCTTCGCCTCTGGTGCGCAACGCTCTTCGGGCTCTGGATCGCTGTTCATTCCATGCTGCTCGTGGGCGCACAAATCACCGCCTTCAAAACCTGCCTGAACACCGGCAACTGCACACTCCACTTCGCGGCCGCCGAAGTGAGTTTTGAACTCGGCACGGATCAGCTGGAGACAAGTCGCGGGGTGATCCAGAGTTCCGGTGCGAGTCACCTCGTCCTGCTGACACCAAACGGCGTAGTGGCCATTCCAATGGCCCATGTGCGTCTGATCAGGACTGCCGAGCTACAGACGATATTTAGGGTGGAGGAGTTCTTGCGGCAGAGCCGCAGTTCCCCACTTCAGTCCACGCAATAGCCCGTCGGGACGCTCAGGGCACGCCATACCGTTGGTTGTCACCGAAAGTCCCGGCTCCCCGTCCTGAGCCTCCCCAGCATGGGCGTGAGGTCGACCAGGAAGCCCGCGATCAGGTTCATCACATCGCCATCCCGCTGCCAGACACCCTTGACCCCCAGCAGCTTGGCGTTGAGCATGACCTGTCGCTGGCGCTCCCAGATGGCACGGTGGACGATCACCTGCACATCGCCGGTCTCATCCTCCAGCGAGATGAAGGTCGTGCCCTTGGCCGTCTCCGGTTGCTGGCGGGTGGTCACGATGCCGCAGGTCTTCACCACGCGGCGGTCAGGCACAGCCCGCAACTCGGCCGCCGTCATAGCCCCCTTCCTGGCCAGGGCTTCGCGCAGGAAAGCCATCGGATGTCGCCGCAGCGTGAGGCCCAGCGACGCGTAGTCGTGCACCACCTCCTCGCCTTCCTCTGCTGCCGGCAGCTCCAGATAGTCCTCTTCCACCGGCGCCTCACGCAGCAAGGCCGGCGTCGTGCGCAGCGCCGAGG
>Ga0233424_10000905_pt1 | contig 30983 bp, 27 predicted proteins | sample Watercolumn_Towu_FD_181011 | JGI IMG/M metagenome (GOLD analysis project Ga0233424, IMG submission 181011) | Freshwater microbial communities from Lake Towuti, South Sulawesi, Indonesia - Watercolumn_Towuti2014_125_MG | ecosystem: Environmental > Aquatic > Freshwater > Lake | place: Indonesia... | reverse complement strand
GAGGTGGACGAGCGCTTCGTCCAATTTGCCCTGGTCGGACAGCAACCCGCCGAGGTTCGCGTGAGCGAGGGCGTGTTTCGGATCGCCTGCGAGCGCAGCTCGATAGTGACCGATGGCGCGGTCCGGCAGCGCCTGCCCCGCCAGCAATGCGCCCAAGTCCACGTGGGCGGATGCATCGCCGGGCCGGAGGGCGAGCACGCGCTCGAAGTATCGCATCGCCTCGGCGGGTTGGTCGCACGCGGCAAGTGCGATGGCAGCCATGTATTGCGTGTCGGGATCGTCGGGCGCGGCCTTCGCCCGCTGTTGAAACGAGTGCAGAAACCTTTCCCGCGATCGTGCAGCAGGTCCGACCATCCGGCCGAAGAGCGAATGATACAGTGCGCGCGCTTCGGCGTGGCGGCCACTTGCCAGGAGGAACGTGCCGGAGTTAGCCCACACACCGGCATGGTCAGGCCGCAGTCGCATCGCTTCCTTGAGGTGTGGCTCGGCTTCGGCGAGCCGGCCCGAAGCAAGGTGGCTCTCTGCGAGCCCCAGGTGCGCGAACCAGTTCACAGGCGTGATGGCCATGGCCCGATGGAGCAGGGTGGAATCGTCGCGCCAGAACCCGATTTGCCGCCATGAAACCGCCAGCGCAGCAATCAAGGCGGTGCTGGCTGCGGCGGCCACAATCCTCCGCGCCAACGGCGTGACGGCGAATTCCGCGATTGTCCAGATGAACATCACGCACAGCCCGATTTGCGGGATGTAGGTGTAGCGATCGGCGTGGGAGGCCCCGCTGGGCTGGATGAATCCGATCACAGGCGTGACCGTGCCCACGAACCAGAGCCAACCAACCAAGAGCCACGGGCGTCGTCCGGCCTGCCATGTGGACACGGCGGTCACGCCGAGCAACGCCACCACCGCCACCACGAGTTGCAGGACAGGGACGCTCGCCGGCAACGGGTAGAAAACCGCGAGCCCGTCGGGCCAGAGCGTGAGCCCGATGTATCGGACATACGAGACGAGCGCATTGGCGTTGCGCACGAAAGCGGAGGTTGCGTAATGCGCCCCCAGTGCGTCGTGGTCGCGCACGATGAGCAGCGCGACGGACACTGTCGCCACTGCCGCCGCCAGCAGCGGAAGCTTCTCAAGCAGCGCGCGCGACCAACTGACCCGTGGAATGCTGCCGTCCGGCTGACTCGCCGCAAGCCATGGCAGGCGGACCCGGCGCAACGGCCACACGTCGAGCAGCAACAACACGCACGGCAGGGTGATGGCCATGGATTTGCTGAGGAACGCCGCGACGCACGCCGCCGCGACCGCGGCGTAGCGGGCCGGAGTTGGCGCCTCGGCGTAGCGCGCGTAAGCCCACAGCGCGACCATCCAGAAGAATCCATACAGAACGTCCTTGCGCTCGGTGATCCATGCGACGGACTCGACGTGCAGCGGGTGCCAGGCGAAGAACGCCGCGACCAGCCAGCTCGGCCAAAGCGCGCCGGTCATCCGGCGCAACACGGCGAAGAGCAGCAAGGCCGACGCAGTGTGGAGCAGCACATTGGTCGCATGATGTCCGCCGGCGTGGAGGCCGAAGAGTTCGCAATCGAGCATGTGCGAGAGCACCGTCAACGGTTTCCAATGCGCATCCGTCACGCCATCCTTGAATGCCCAGATGAATCCGTCCCAGGTGAGCCCGGCCGTGATGAGCGGGACGCGCTGGACGCAGTGCGGGTCATCGATGATGCTGAGCCCGAATCCAACGGTGCGGGCGTAGAGGGCGACGGTGATCAGGGCGAGAGACAACACTGCTCCACGGGACGCAGGCTGGTTCTCGCGACTTGCACTCACGCGGCATGAGCATAGCGATGGGGGCTGTCGAAGCAACCGCCGGCCCCGCGCCGAAGTGAATCCGATCACGGGAACCAGCGTTCCGAAAAACCAGCACCAGCCCACCAACAGGAATGGCCGCGTGCGCCGAGCCTACCGCCGCCGGTTCGCGCGCTCAAGGAAGGCCATCGAAACGAGTCCTCCGGGTCATTGCTGGTTTGGAGCAAGCCGGCCCAGTTCGCGCGCCGCTTCCGGATGACCGGGTTGGAGTTGTTGTAATGCGCGCCACGCCGCAACAGCTTCGGCACGCCGGCCGAGCGCTTCGTGCATCAAGGCGGCATGACCCAACCACTCCGCATCCGCGTCCGCGCGCCGCGCATCCTCGAGAACCAGTTCGAGAAACCGACGGATTCGGGGAGAGCTGTCCCCATTCGCCAGCACTGCGCGCCACTTGGAGCGAGCCTCGTCGTGGCGCCCGCGGAGCGCAAGTGCGCGTCCGAGGTTCAAGCCCGCATCCGGGAATTCTCCGAGCTTCGCGGACTGCTCGAAGTGGAAGATGGCTTCGTCGAGGCGGCCGAGTTCGGCAAAGGCCGTTCCAAGATGGTTGTTGACCTCCCACGTCTTGAGGTTCCATTCCAGCGCCACGTAGTAATGCGGGATGGCGTCGGCCGCGCGACGTTCAGCATGAAGCGCGCGGCCGTAGCCGTAGTGGGCAAGGACGTTCTTTCCCGTGACCTGCAGTGCATGCGCGAACAGTGAGGAACTCGTGCCCCAATGATCCAACTGTCGCCACGTGACCACCGTGCAAAGGACAAGTGCGAACCCGCCCGCAAGTGCGACCCACCCGCGTCGTGCGCGGTTCTTTCCGCTCCAAGCGTGAAGCGACCACGCCACGCCGATAAACAAGCCTACGACTGGCACGTAGGAGTATCTGTCCGCCATGGCGTGGGCGCTGATGCGCACGATGCCGATGACTGGAACCAGGGCGCCGAGGAACCAAAACCAGCCGACTATGATCCAAGGTTGCTTGGAAAGCCGCAACACCGACAGCAACGTTATTGTGGAAATCAGTGCAGCACTCCACAACACCGTGGTGGCGGGCCACTTGGCGGGCAGGGGATAGAACACGGCGAGATGAGAAGGGAGCACTGCCTTCTCGACGTAGCGTGCATAGGCCACGAGTGCCGTCGTTCCACGAGGGGGCATCGTGATGTGGTCATAGAGGTGGTCGAGCCCCAAGTCGGCAACATTCCGGTTCGCAACGACAGAGAGAATCGCGGCGGCGGCGAACAGCGGGAGTTTCTCCTTCAGCAGTGGCAGCGCGTCGCGCACGAACTGACTCGCCTCTGTCGCGAATGAATCCGGTTTGATTGCCGGAACCACAAGTCGCCGGAGCGGCCAGACATCAAGGAGCAGCAGCACAAACGGCAGCGTGACGATCATCGGCTTGGAAAGCGCGCCGAGCGCGAACGCCCCGAGCACGCACGCGAACCGGGAGTGCGACGGTGCCTGGACCCATCGCGTGTAGAGCCAGAGCGTAAGAAACCAGAAGAAGCCGCACATCACGTCCTTGCGTTCCGCGACCCATGCCACGGATTCGACGTGTAACGGATGAATGCCAAACAGCGCAGCCGTTGCGGCCGCAGGCCAAAGGGTCGTTGTGAGCCGGAACAAGGCCAGAAACACCATCACGGTCGCGCCCGTGTGCCACACGACGTTCATCGCGTGATGTCCCCCGGCTTGCAGCCCGAACAACTCGATATCGAGCATGTGGGACAGCCAGCTCAATGGGCGCCAGTAGTCCACTGGCGCCGTCGTGAACGCTTCCACAACTCCGGTCCAGGTCAATCCTTCGCGAACGAGCGCGTGGTCGAGCACGAATAAGGGGTCATCATAATTGAGAAACTCGAAGGTCGTCGTGCGCGCAAATAGTCCGAGCGTCAAGAGGACCAAGCCAGCGCACACGAGCCTGATTGTGTGTGGGTCCGTTTCAGTGGCGTTGGGCGATGGCGTGCGCATCTTGGATTGCTCGGGGATGGAACTGAACCATCACGGGTTTGATGCAGGACGATTCGTCGTTCACGGAACTGCAATCAGCGCGGTTCCGCGTCGGCGCAGTTCCGTGCCGGCTGCGGCGTTGCCGGAAAGTGCGGCCACTTGCGCGGCGTCGCTGGATTCGGGTCGAGGCATGCGCGAGCGAGGCTAGGTTGCGTGGGCCGCCTTTGCGAACGAAAAGCCGGAACGCCTGATTCCGCCGACTTCTCAGGGTTGTTTGCCCCGGCTCATTTCTGCGCTCATCCGAATTCTCGTTGCAAGCTGCGGCTGTCCCGCCGTGTCGGCCAAGGTGGCCGCACGATGACTGAACTCGGCGGCCTCGGCGAATCGTTGCGAAGCGCGGAGTGCGTCCGCGTAGGCGGCGACGCACGCCGCGCGCTTCCATCCCGACCGTTGGCAGGCTCGTTCCGCAAGCTGGACGGCTTGCCGGGAATCGCGAAGCTGTGGCGGTGCCGCCGCGGCAAGCAGTGACGCAAGTCGTGCGAGCACCAAGGGGTCGTCGGGGCTGCCGCGCAACGCCTCGGCAAGTTCGCGCGCGGCTTCCGCGTGGTGTCCGCCTGCTCGCAGAACCGCGGCGAGGCTTGCCCGCGCGGCAGGATCTTGCGGCGCGAGGCGGACGGCTACTTCCGCCTCGCGGCGCGCGTCGCCAAGGCGGCCCGATGCGAGGAGCGCCCCGGCAAGCCACGCACGGGCCAAGACGTTCGTGGGCGACTCGCGTGTTGCGGCCTCAAGATGGGGCATGGCATCAGCGGACTGTTCGGATTCGCACAAAGTGGCGCCCAGTTCGACGAGCAGGCTCGGATGTCCGGGCCGATGGCGAAGGCCTTGGTTGAACGCAGTGGCGGCGTCCGCTGCGCGGCCGACAGCGCGCAGGGCGTTGCCCAGATGCAGCCAGGCCTCGGCGTCGCTGGCGTTTGCGGTTGCAGCGGCCTCGAATCGCGACAGCGCTGCTGCAACGAGGTCGGTGTCAGGCTGCCGCGCCAGTGCGAAGGCGTAGTGCTTGCGCGCCTCCGCATGACGCCCCACCAAGTGAAGCGTTGAGCCGAGGTTGTAGTTCACATCGAGGGAAGCCGGTTCGAGCTTGTAGGCTTCGAGGAGATGATGGAGGGCCCGTTCCGGCTGCCCTGTGTCGTTGAACGCGGCGCCAAGATTATTGAGTGCCAGTGCGTTCGCGGGGTTCACCCTCAGCGCGTGGGAGAAGAGGTGGAAGCGGTCGCGCCAGTGGAGCAGTTGGAGTTCCGCGGCCACGGCGCAGGCGACCAGTGTGACGCCGGTGGCCCAGGCCAGCGCGCGCTTGCCCATGGGCCACCGTTCGAATCGCAGCTTTACCTCCCACACGGCGGCGATGAACAGCCCGATGAGCGGCACATAGGTGTAACGATCCGCGATGGACTGCATGCCGCCCTGCACCAGCCCGATCACGGGCACCAGCGTGCCCAGATACCAGAGCCAGCCCACCAGCAGGTGCGGCCTCTCCTTCCACGCGCGAATCGTCCACACGGTCACCAGCGCGAGGAAGCCTGCGGCTCCAAGCGTTTGCCACGTTGGGTAATGATCCGGCAGCGGATACATCGGGCTCAGTCCCGCGGGCCAGAGGGTCATCGCCAGATACTTGACATAGCCCGCCAGCGCGTTGCTCAAACGGAAGGTGAGCGGAAGGCCTTCCGTGCGGGACAACAAGCCGGTCATCTGCGCCGTGTAAAAGCCTTCCAAGGTGAAGAACGCGGTCAGCAGGAACAGTGGCGTCTTCTCGAGTGCGAGTTGGAGCACGCGCGCGGCCACGGCCACGCGGCGCGCGGCGGCGGGATTCACCGCGAGCGCGTCCTTCATCCGTCCCAGCGGCCAGAAGTCCAGCAGCAGCAGCACGAACGGCGCGGTCACCAGCATCGCCTTGCTCAGCAGTCCGAGCAGCATCCACACAAACACGGGCACGTGCCGCCGCCAGCCCGGCGCCTGCGTGTAGCGCAGATACGCGAGCATCATCAGCAACCAGAAGAACGTGCTGAGCACGTCGCGACGCTCGGCAATCCACGCCACCGATTCGACATGCAGCGGATGCCAGCCGAAGAGCGCGGCAACGATGGCCGACGGCCACAACGCGCCGGTCATCCTCCGCAGCACATGGAACAACAGCGCCACGTTCGCCACGTGAAACAGCACGTTCACCAGATGATGCCCGCCGGCCCAGGCCCCAAAGAGCGAGACGTCCGTCATGTGCGAAACCCACGCCAGCGGGCAACTGTAAGGAGCCTCGGTGAACGCCCAGACGACGTTCCCCCAGCTCAACCCGGACTGCACCACCTTGTTCTCCGTCACGAAGATCGTGTCATCGTAGTTCACGAACTCATGGGTGAGCGAGGGCGAGAAAAGCGCGAACGTGGCCACGGCGAGCGCCGTGGCGATGTGCGAGGGCTTGCGCATCGGACCCATCCTAGTGATGCACTCCTCCCGGCTCAAGGCTCGCAGGCGGCCAAGCGCAGTCGCGTGGCTTGTCAGGGCTTGGGAGGCGGATTGGTCGCCCCGGCGGGTTGGGCGAACTGGAAGGCCCGACGCCTGAGTTCTGCGGCCATGTCGCGTCGCCCGGAGGTTTCCGCCATCACAGCCGCGCGCTCGACGGCATTGTTCACGTCCGTCGTCCGGCCGAGCCTGGCCAGAACGAGGGCGATTCTGGGGACGATGCGGGCTTCCGGTCGTTGCGAAGCTGGAGCGGTGCAGACCATCGGGTCCGGACTTCAGTTCAGCAGCCGATACCAGTTGTCGCGCTGGCGCGGCTCGTAGCCGAGATCGCGGATGAGCCGCTGCATGTCCGCCACGCCCATGCGGAAGGTCGTGCCCGCCGCGCTCACCACGTTCTCCTCGATCATGATGCTGCCGAGGTCGTTCGCGCCGAACTTCAGCGCCACCTGCCCGATGTCCGGCCCCTGCGTGACCCACGAGCTCTGCACGCTCGGGATGTTGTCGAGGTAGATGCGCGCGAGGGCCTGTGTGCGCAGGTATTCGTGCGCGCCGACGGTGGGCGCCTTGAGCACGGCGTTCTCCGGCTGAAACGTCCAGCAGATGAACGCCGTGAACGCGCCGCCCTTGAGCGCACCGGACTCCATCGCATTCGCAAACACCGCCGCGCGCTCGATCGGCGCGCCACTGCCATTCCGCATTCCGCACTCCGCACTCCGCAACCTGTCCAGCGACCTGTCCTGCTGCGCTCGCACCACTTCAAGGTGTTCGATGCGGTCCTCCACCGTTTCCACGTGGCCGAACATCATCGTGATGCTGCTTGCCAGCCCGAGCCGGTGCGCGGTGTCCATCACGCCCATCCACGCCGCCGTGTCGGCCTTGAGCGGCGCGATGCGATTGCGCACGCGGTCCACGAGGATTTCCCCGCCGCCGCCGGGAAGGCTTCCCAACCCCGCCGCCATGAAGTCGCGCAGCACGGTCTCCACCGGCTCGTTGAAGAATTCCGAGAACGCCACGATCTCGCTCGGGCTGAAGCCGTGGATGTTCACTTGCGGCCACTTGGCGCGGATGTGCGCGAGCAGGTCAAGATACCACTGCTTGGTGAGCTTCGGATGATGCCCGCCCTGCATGAGGATCTGCGTCCCGCCGAGCGCGACCGTCTCGGCGATCTTGCGGTCCAATTCGTCGAGCGTGATGACGTAGCTATCTGCGTCCTTCTCCGTGCGGTAGAACGCGCAGAACTTGCAATAGACGTTGCAGACGTTCGTGTAGTTGATGTTGCGGTCCACGATGTAGGTGACGATGTCGTTGCCGCGTCCGCCGTGAGCACCGGCGCGGAGCAACTGCCGCCGCCGGTCTGCGAGCGCGCCGAGTTCATCGAGAGGGAGATTGTAGAGGCGCGACGCCTCCGCGGGCGTGATGCGGCCGCCGTCCCAGACTTTCTGGAGCAAGTCGTCAAACGTGGGATCGTGAACCATCGCGTCGAAGCTAGGGCGTTTGCGGCGCGGAAACAAGCGGCGTGCTGGAAGTATCAGGCCACGAACTTGGGCTCATAAACCGGCCCGATGCCGTGCTTGCGCATCAGCTCGATGAACTTCGCGAGCCCGCGTTTCTCGTCCGCGCCCATGTGATAGTGGATGTGCCAGCCGAGGTAGTCCTTCCGGAACGCGAGGTCGAACTCCGTCCGGTCGCGGATAATGCGGTCGAGCGTCTCGATCCCGAAGTCGCGCGCCTCGCGCAGCGCGATGCGCGTCGCAGCCGTATCCACGCCGCGCCGCAGCGCCCACACGGCATACACGAACGGCAGCTTCGTGAGCTCATACCACGCCGCGCCGAGGTCGAACACGTCGTGCGCGTGCGCGCCGCGCGTGAAGTCAATCGCCGCGTCGCCGATGATGAGCGCGGCCTCGTGGCGGTGCGCGTCGGCATACTGTTCGAGCGTGCGAAACTCGGGCCTCAAGCCGCGCTCCGCGAGCAGCACGCGCAGCAGGTTCACGCTCGTGAGCGACGCCGGGTCGCAATGCACCGCGCGGATGTCGGCCAGCGGGACGCGGTGCGCGAGGATGACGCTGACGACTTCGCCAAGCGACGCGACCGCGATGCCGTCGAGGATGTCGAAGCCGTCGTTGAGCAGCGGGAAGGTGACGCTCACGAGCGCGGCGTCGAGTTCGCCCTTCGCGAGCAGTTCACCGAGTTTCGAGGGCGTGACGAGGAGAATCTTGTCCTCGATGCCGCGCGTGAGCGGGACGGCGTTGAGGTAGGGCACCGAGCCGACTCGCGCGAGCGCGGGTGGCGCATCGGCGAGGGCGCGCTCCCGCTGGTCCTGCGCGGCGCGATGCTCGTGCTCGGCGCGCCGCAGCGTGTCGTCGAGCGTCTCGCGGGGGGCGAGCCGGAGTGGCGCGGGTTGGTCGGATTCGGTCACGGCGACAACGCAGCAGGCTCGCTGTTCGGGACATATCGGGCGAGTCGAAAACCAGCGGACGCGGCCTGAAACAAATTGCGGTCGGTGCGCGGTTGTGCAACGCTCCGCCGCACCATGCGAATTCTCCGGGCTCAACTTCGACTCGTCGTCGCGTGCGTCCTCGCCGCGAGTGCGGCGCGGGCACAAGTGACGGACGTGGGCATTGACCGCACAACGGGGCCGCGGCGAGTGCAATTGCGCGGGCAGGCGGGCGTCGAACACATCCTGCAAGGCACAACCACGCCACACTTGCCCGGGAGCTGGTCCGACTTGCTGACGGTCACGCTGACGAACGCGGACGTGGGCTGGTTCGACAACTTTGCGCAGGGCTTTCCGCGCCAGTTCTACCGGCTGGTGCGGCCGGGCGCGCCGCAACCGCCGGTGTTCGCGCCGGACCTGAACCTCGTGGACCACCTGGATCGCTCCCAACCGCTGCGCTACGCGACGCACAAGCGCGCCGTGGTGCTCATCGTCATCGGCACCGGGTGCACGAACTCCGCCGCGAGCGTGCCATCCATCCGGGCGTTGCGCGACCAGTTCGGGCCGCAGGGCGTCGTGTTCCACATGGTCAGCGCGGACAATCATCCAGCCCGCACCAACCTCGTGCAGTGGACGACGAACCACTCCGTGGACCTGCCGGTGCTGCACGACCCCGGCCTGCTTGCGATGCGGGCGCTCGGCGCGCGCGCAACCACCGAGTGCTTCGCATTCAACACGACCAACTGGACGCGCTTCTATCGCGGCGCGCTCGACGACCGGGCGGATTTCAACCAGCCGCCGACACCGTTCACGCAGCGTTACCTCTCGAACGCGCTCGCGCAGTTTGTCGCAGGGCAAACCGTCACGCCGAGCCGGACGCCCGCGCAAGGTTGCACGGTCGCGCCACCGGTCGTGACGAATCTGGCCTACTCGACGAACATCGCGCCCATCCTGCAATCGCGCTGCGTGCGCTGCCACGCGCCGGGAAACATCGGCACGTTCGCGATGACGAACTACCTGGTCGTGAGCAACTACGCGCCGCTCATCCGGCAGGAGGCCCTCTCGCGCCGCATGCCGCCGTGGCACGCGGACCCGCAATACGGCCGCTTCACCAACGACGTCTCGCTGACGCCCGACGAGTTGAACACGCTCGTGCAATGGGTGGACGCGGGCGCGCCGCGAGGGACCGGCAACGACCCGCTCGCCGACAGCCCGCCGCCACCCGCTCCCGACTGGCCGCTCGGAACGCCCGATGCCATCGTGCGCATCCCGCTGCAATCCATCCCGGCCGTCGGGCCGATTGCGTATCGTTATTTCGACGTGCCGTCGCCGTTCGCGACGAACGTGTGGCTGCGCGCCGCGACGGTGCGGCCGGGCAACAGGCGAGTGGTGCACCATGTGCTTGTTTACTTCGGCACCAACAGCACGCTCATGGGGCTCGACGGGTTCTTTGCCGGCTACGTGCCGGGCGCGGAGCAGGTCCCGTATCCGGACGGCACGGGCAAGCTCATCCCCGGCGGCACCGTGTTCAGATTTCAGATGCACTACACCGCGACGGGCGAGCCGGAAACCGACCAAACCGAGCTCGGCTTGTATCTCGCCCCCGCGCCGCCCGCGGCGGAGTTGCAGACCAAGTCCGCGTTCCATGCGCCGTCGTTTTTTCCACCGGGATTCTTTTATTCCATCCCGCCCGGCGCGTCGGACCATCCGGCTGTGTCAGCGCAGTTGATTCCGTCCACGACGAAGGACGTGCTGCTCTACGAATTAAGCCCGCACATGCACTTCCGCGGGTCCCGCTTCAAATACGAGGCGGTGTATCCGGACAATTCCCGCGAGGTGCTGCTGAACGTGCCGCGCTACGATTTCGAGTGGCAGACACTCTACCGGCTCGCCACGCCGAAACGCCTGCCCGCCGGCACGCGCATCATCTGCACCGGCGCGTTCGACAACTCCGCCCAGAACCGCCACAACCCCAATCCCGGCGCCACCGTCGTCTTCGGCGAGCAGACGGACAACGAGATGTTCATCGGCTACGTGAACTTCTCCATCCTGCCGTAGCGGCGCGATGTTCTCGCTCGGCATTTCCGCGCCGTTGCGCTACACCTTCGCGCGTGCGCGCCACCGTCCTGCCGCGCCCGACTCTGAATCACGCCTCTGACTGACGCCATGTCGCGCGACCTGATGTTGTTGCTGCCCCTCGGGCTTGTCCTTTCTCTCGCGCTGATGCTCGTCACGTGGGTCGTGGCGAAACGCCTTCGCAACGCCGGCGTGGTGGACGTCTCGTGGGCGGGCGGGTTTTGCCTGCTCGTCGTCGTGTATGCGCTGTTCGCCGGCGGCGATCCGCTGCGGCGGCTGCTCATCGCGTTCATGGTCGCGCTGTGGAGCCTGCGACTGGCCACGCACCTGTTCTTCCGCGTGTCGGACAGCCCGAAGGAGGACGCGCGCTACACGCGCTTGCGCGAGCGCTGGGGCGCGGACGCCGACCGGAGGATGTTTGGTTTTTTCCTGTTTCAAGGCCTGCTGCAATTCGTCCTCTCGATTCCGTTCCTCGTCATCTGCCTCAACCGCACGCCCGAACTGCGCTGGGTCGAGTGGCTCGGTTTCGTGTTGTGGATGGTCGGACTCGCGGGCGAGACCGCCGCGGACTGGCAGCTCGCGCGCTTCAAGTCGGATCCCGACAACCACGGCCGCACGTTTCAGGACGGCCTGTGGCGGCTCTCGCGGCATCCGAACTACTTCTTCGAACTGGTCGTGTGGACGGCGTGGTTCATCACCGGGCTCGCGTGGGTGTGGGGCTGGCTGATGGTGTTTGCGCCGCTGCTCATGTGGCATTTCCTGCTGAAGGTCACCGGGATTCCCGCGACGGAACAGGAGGCGCTGCGCACCAAGGGCGAGGAATACCGCCGCTACCAGCAGACCACCAACATGCTCGTGCCGTGGTTCCCGAAGGAGAAGTGAGCGCGGGTTGGACGTGCTGCCTGCGTCGCGAGGAATTGCCGGCGCCGCACGGCGGCCTTCGTCCAATCCAACCCCACCGGCGCTGTGAACCTCGTTGACTCGCTTCTCGACCGCGGGCTCGTTCCCGACTGGCTCATCCGCATTGGGATTCGCCGCTTGCTCGCGCAGCGCCTCCGCGAGGAGCGCGCGGGCGATGACGCCGCACGCCACGCGCGGTCGCGCGCGTTCATGGAGGAAATGCGCCGCAGCCCCATCGCCCTCGAGACGAACGCCGCCAACGCGCAGCACTACGAAATGCCCGCGCGCTTCTTTCAGCTCTGCCTCGGGCCGCGCCTCAAATACAGCAGCGCCTTGTGGAACGACGACGCGCGCGCGCTCGCGCAGGCCGAGGAGGCGATGCTCCATCTCGCGTGCGAACGCGCGCAACTCGCCAACGGCCAGCGCATCCTCGAGCTGGGGTGCGGCTGGGGTTCGCTCTCGCTGTGGATGGCGGATCAATTCCCCGCGTCGCGCATCACTGCCGTCTCCAACTCACGGACACAAAAGGAGTTCGTTGACGCCGAGGCTGTGCGTCGCGGATTGCGCAATCTCTCGGTTGTGACGGCCGACATGAATTCGTTCGAGCCGAACGACGCTCCGTTTGACCGCGTGCTGTCGGTGGAGATGTTCGAGCACATGCGCAACTGGGAGGCGCTGCTCTCGCGCATCGGCCGCTGGCTCAAGCCCGGCGGCGCGCTCTTCATCCACATCTTCACGCATCGCGAGTTCACGTATCCGTTCATCGCGCGCGACGACTCGGACTGGATGGCCCGCCATTTTTTCACGGGCGGCATGATGCCGGCGGATGACCTTCTGCCTTCGCTGCACAGCGGCTTCACATTGGCGAATCACTGGCGCGTGAACGGAACCCACTACGCGCGCACAGCGCGCGCGTGGCTCGACAACCTCGATGCGAACGCGATGGAACTCCGGCGGTTGTTCAGCGCAACCTACGGCGAGAGCGAGGAAACGCGCTGGCTCGAACGCTGGCGCGTGTTCTTCATGGCGTGCGAGGAACTGTGGGGCTGGAACGGCGGCGACGAGTGGTTCGTGTCGCACTACCTGCTGCGCAAGGCTGCGTAAGCCCGCGGGAGAATCAGGACGGACTCGCGCGCGTTCAGCCGAACCGGTGCTCCAATCGCGCGCGGTGAAACGACTGCCGCTCGTCGGCGGTCATCCGGTCGAAGTCGGGAGTGCCGTCGGTGAGTTTTGGCCAGCCGGAAGATGTTCGAGTCCCTGACGCTCGGACATCGAGGGGATTGTTCCGCACCTCCACCGTCGCGCGTTTCGTGGCGCTGCCGTCGTAGCTCATCGCCTGGTCGGTGAGCTTGAGGTCGTCTTCCAGCGAACGCGTCGGCTTGATGCCTTTGCCTTGCAGCACGCCGTGGTAGGCGCGCACCGCTTCCTCCGGCGTCACCTTGCCGTCGGTGATGAGCCGGAGCATCTCGATGAACGCGAGCTGGTGCTCGGCGTTGTTAATCTTGCGCCCGAAGAGCGCCACGCGCGCGCCATACTTCTGCGCGTCGTGGATGAGTCGGAAGGCGTCGTAAGTCGTGCCCGCACTGCCGCCAAGGATGCCGACGACGAGGTTCGGATCGTATTGCGCCAGCTCCTCCATCGCCTTGGGGCCGTGATAGACGATCTTCAGGAAGACCGGCCGACCGGACTCGGGCACGCCGGCGAGCGTGCGCAGGATGTTGTCGTTGATGAACTCGCCGAGCTTCTCCGGCGCGATGCCGCTGCTGACGTTCGGGTCGAAGATTTCGAGGAAGTGGCGGAAGCCCTTCCGCTCCGCCTCCTCGCGGAATTCCTTATACCAGAGCAACGCCTCGCGATCCTGCTCCAGCTCGTTGACGAAGGTGATGGAGTAGAGGCCGAGGTTCGCGCCGGGGAAACTCCCGCTGCCGTCGCGCGCGCACTCAACCTCGCCGCATTGGATGTGGTCAATGCTCGCGCTGCGGAAGGGCTGGCTCGGCTCGCGCGTGTAGCAACCGTGGCGCACGGCCCACACGTCCGTCGTGTCGTTCGCGCGCGCGGCGGGCGTGACGGGCGAGTTCTTGAAGAGGCCCTCCTTGATGGCGAGCTGCTCGTTCACGTAGGCGGACATCAGCATGATGTCCACCAGTCCCTGGTGCGTGACTTCGCGAATGATGTCGAGGAACTCGGGCAGGTTCCGGTAGCCGAATTCGTCGCGGCTCCAGACCTCGGGGGAGAACTTCGCCGGCTGTGCGCCGCGCTTCGCTAGAAAGCCGCGCGGCCCCGGTGCCCGCACGCCGAACGCCATGTCCGCATCCTTCGCATCCGCGATGATGAAGGCGCGCGAGGCGCGGCTGGCCTTGATTTCGGCAAGCTTGGTGTCGAGCGACTTCATGGCCGATCACGACTTCACTTTCGCCAACGTGTCCTTCAGCGTCCGGGCCGAGGCCTGCAAGGCCATGTGCTCCTTCGGCCACAGCTTGATTTCGACGTGCTTCAGCACGCCGCCGCGACCCACAACGCTCGGCACGCTCAGGCAGATGTCGCGGATGTCGTAGGCGCCCTGGATGAGGGAGGAGACGGGCAGCAGTGACTTCTTGTTGAGTAGCACGGCGTGAATCACGTCGCGGATGGCGATGCCCACGGCCCAGCCGGCGCCGCCCTTTTTCTTGATGACTTCCGCGCCGCTGCCCTTGGTGCGCTCGAAGACAGCGTTCTGGAAACCGGGCGAGCACTCCGGCAGGCCGGCGAGCGGCAGGCCGTTGACCGTCGCGCTGGACCAGACGGGCAGCATCGAATCGCCGTGCTCGCCGAGGATGAGCGCCTTCACCTGCGTGGGCGCGAGCTTGAGTTCATCCGCGATGAACGAGCTGAAGCGCGACGTGTCGAGCATGGTGCCGAGGCCATAGACCTGCGGCCACGGCAGCCCCAGCCGTTGCGCCGCGAGCTGGGTGAGGATGTCGACCGGGTTCGACACGACGAAGACCTGCGCGTCCTTCCGGAAGCCGGCGGCCTTGATGCTGTCGAGAATGCCGACGAAGAGCGCGACGTTGCGGTTGATGAGGTCGAGGCGCGACTCGTCGGGCTTGCGGCGCAGGCCGGCGGTGATGAGGAAGATGTCGCTGTCCGCCGCGCGGGCGTAGTCTCCGGCGTAAATCTTCTGGTCGCCGCAGAACGCGCTGCCGTGGAGGAGGTCGAGCGCCTCGCCCTCGGCGGTGTCCTTGTTGGCGTCAATGAGCTGGAGTTCCGCGACGAGGCCGCCGCACTGAAGGGCAAACGCGGCGCAGGAACCCACGCGCCCGCCGCCGCCGATGATGGTGACTTTCATATGCTTCTAACCACGAAGGCACGAAGAACACAAAGGAAGGACAGGACAAATTCTCTCTCCGCTGTCTTCGTGTCCTTCGTGTCTTTGTCGTTCATCCGTGCCTTCGTGGTTCATTTCATTTGGGAAAGAATCTGGTCCGTGATCGCCTGCACGGTCCTCTCGGCCTCGTCGTCGTAGCCGACGGCGGTTTCCTGCTTGGGCGGCACGGCGCAGGAGACGCCCGGGCGCCACTCGTCGTTGTCGCAGAGTTCGCATTCCTTCAGGCCGTGGCGCGGATCGGGGATGCCGAGGCTTTGCTTGATCTTGAGGAGGTCTTGGAGCTGGCCCGGCGTCATCGTCTGCGCCGGTTTGCCGAGCTGCGCGGTTACAAGGACTGTGCGGCAGTAGGCTTCGAGGATTTCCATCTTGAAGTAGGCGTCCTCGACGTTGTTGTGACTCCAGCTCACCACGCCGTGGTTGGCCATGAGAATCGTGTTGTGCTTGTCCACGAGGTCGGCGACGAGCTTGCCCATCTCCGGCGTGCCGGGCGTGCGATAGGGTGCGACCGCCACGGAAGCGAAGACCTCGTATTCGGGAATCATGCACGTCGGTGGCACCAGGCCGGCGACCGCGAAGCCGGTGCTGTAAGGCGGGTGGCAGTGACATGTCGCGACGGCCTTGGGTTGGCGCTTCATGATCTGCAAGTGCATGAGGATTTCGCTGGTGCGCTTCTTGGCGCCGAGCAGTTGGTTGCCCTCGAAGTCCACGAGGCACATGTCCTCGGGTTTCATGAAGCCCTTGCTCACCAGCGTGGGCGTGCAAAGCGCGACGTCCTCGCCGACCTTGATGGCGATATTGCCGCCGTTGCCGTCCACATAGGCGCGGCCCCAGAGGCGGCGGCCGATGTCGCAGAGCTGTTCCTTGAGCGCGTGGCAATACGGCGAGTTGAAAAACGCCTCCAGCTCGGCCTTGGGTGACTTGGAGTTGAGCGGCTTTGTGGGCGCGGTCGCCGACGCGGAATCCACAGTAGCCGGGCGGCCCGCCTTCCGTTGGGCGTTCGCGTAGTCCCGCAGCGTGTCGCGCGCGGACGGGGTGAGGACGGCGTCCTTCGCAGCGGCGTTGGGATCGCCACCCTTGGCGATGATTTCCTCGAGGTCTCGGGCAGTGAGAACGTTGCTCATGAATCAAAACGGGTTGTAAAAGATGTCGTCCACCAGCGCGGCGTTGATGGCGTCAATGGGCGGGGAAACCTCGAACGGCTGCGCGGCCTCGCGCCCCTCGACGTAACCGATGGTCTGGCCCACGCCGCCGCCGAGGTTGTCGTAAACCACGAGGCTCGGGTCTTTGCTCAGGCCGGCGAGCGTCTCGGTGCCGCGCTGGAAGTGCTCGCGCGTGAAGGGCGAGACGATGAGCCAGCGCGCGCCGGTGAGTTCGGGCACGACCTTGTTCAAGGTCACACGGCCGATGACGGAGCCGAGCTTCATACGGGCACCCCCGGTTCCAGCTCATCCACGATGCCAGCCACCAGCCAGCGGGCCGGGCTTTTCTCCATCCCGACGATCTTGCGCGCGGCCGCTCCGTCGGAGGAGATGACCACGCGCTGGTGCATGCCGGCGCCGTGCGGATCAATGGCGATCTGGGGCGAGCCTTCAGGTTCACCCGCGTTATTGATCGGCTGGCAGATGACGAGTCGCCAGCCGTCGAAGCTCGGATGCTTCCGGGTGGCGACCACGTTTCCCTCCACGCGCGCTAGCAGCATGACGGAGTGGAGTGGTGGAGTAAGGGAGTGATGGGGCTACTGGAGGCAATGCTCCAACACTCCAACACTCCAACACTCCGTTGTTCGCTCGTTCGCATGGCGCTCAGTAGATGCGCAGCTTGTCCACCATCACGCACCGGCGCACGCGCGTGAACGTGCGCGGGTTGCTCACGCCTTCACCAGTCGGGGTGGCGATGCTGAAGCTCAAGTAGCCTTCGCCGCCCAAGCCCAAGCCGGACATGCACGGGCCGTTCTTGATGAACAGCGTGGTATCGAGCGCGCGGCCCATCTCGGTGAGCGCTTCGAGGTCGTGTGAGTGGATGATGCTGGTGTGCTTGTAGCCGTGCTCGGCCTCGAGCGAGCGCTGCACGCCTTCCGCGAGGTTCTTCACGCGGATGATCGGAATGAACGGCATCATCTGCTCCTCGACGACAAAGGGGTGGTTCGCGCCGGTTTCGGCGAAGAGCAGCTGGGTGCCGCTGGGAATGTTCACTCCCGCCGCCTTCGCGAGGACGCTGGGATCCTTGCCGATGAAGTCCTTGTTCACCGCCGCGTGGCTGCAACCACCACCCTGGCCGGGCGTGATGGTGAACGCGGCCTTGGTCAACGCGTCGAGCTGGGCGCTCGTGAGTTTTACCGCGCCGTGCTGGGACATCTGGTCCATCAACTTGTCCGCGATGCCTTCCAGCGCGAAGACTTCCTTCTCGCCGATGCAGAGCAGGTTGTTGTCGTAGCTCGCGCCCTGGATGATGGCCTTGGCCGCGCGCTTCATGCAGGCGGTGTCGTCCACATACACGGGCGGGTTGCCCGGGCCGGCGCAGATGGCGCGTTTGCCCGTTTGCATCGCGGCCTTCACCACGCCGGGGCCGCCGGTGACGAGCAGGATGCGCACGGCCTCGTGCTTGCACATCGCGGCGAAGCTTTCCATCGAAGGCTTCTCGATGATGGTCGCGATGTTCTCGATGCCGGTCTCGCGGAAGATGGCCTCGTTGTAGGCGCGCACGGCGACCGCCGCGCAACGCGCCGCGCTCGGATGCGGGTTGAACACGACGGCGTTCCCCGCCGCGCAGATGTTCACGATGTTGCCGCTGAGGGTGGGAATGGAATGCGTGCTGGGCGTGACCGCGCCGACGACGCCGAAGGGTGTGTATTCCTCCAGCGTGATGCCGTGGTCGCCGCTGCGCGCATCGGGCCGCAGCCACTCGACGCCGGGCACGAGCTTGATGATCTTGAGCTTCTCGATCTTGTGGTCGAGCCGGCCGATCTTGGTCTCTTCGAGCTCGATCTTGCCCCACGGCTCGGCATTGGCCTCAGCCATGGTCTTGACGATCTCAACGATTTTCGCGCGGGCGGCAACGCCGGCCTTCTGGAGTTGCAGGAAGGCCTCGTGGGCGGCGGCGCAGGCTTGGTTGGCGTCGGCGAACACGCCAAACTTGCCGCGCAACGCGGGAGCGCTGCTGGCCGCGCCCTTGCCACCACAGCCGCAGTCAGACTTCGCCGCGGGCGCGGGTGCGGGCTGGGCTGCTGCTGGCGCACCACCGAGGCGGGCCAGCACGTCGGCCACCACGTCACGGATCAAAGTTTCGTTGACTGCGCTCATACGATTTCAGGAGCCACGGTTGAAACGGGCACGGCAACTCGTCCGCGCATCGCCGCTGGCTAGGTCTTCGCGTTGTAAATCTGTTTCCCCAGCACATCCACCACGTCCACGATGCCGATGATGACGGCGTCCACGGGCGCCTCGCGCAACCCGCCCGCGAGGCGCGCGCTGCTGCCCTGGCAGAAGAGCACGAGTTCGCCGATGCCCGCGCCGACGCTGTCCACGGCGACGATGGTGTTGGATCCCGCGCGGAACTTGGTCGGGTCTTTCTCGTCCACCAGTTGCGGCCGGAGCAGGAGCAGCTTGCGGCCGCTCATGTTCGCGTCCTTCTTGGTGGAGACCACCGCGCCTTCGACTTTGGCGAGGAACATAGGAGGTGCGAGGTGAGAGGGTGGAGGTGAGAGGGAACGAATTACTTCGCACCTCTCACTTCTTACCTCTTACTTCTTTTTAGGGAGCACAGCCTCGACGTCGTTGTGCGGACGCGCGATGACGTGGACGCTGACCAGCTCGCCCTTGATGGCCTTGACGGCCTGGGCGCCGGCGTCGGTGGCGGCCTTCACGGCAGCGACGTCGCCGACGATGACGGAGGTGACGAGCGCGTTGCCGACCTGGGTCATGGGGCCGGCCAGCTCGACGTTCGCGGCTTTGAGCATCGCGTCCGTCGCTTCAACGAGCGCGACAAGGCCGCGCGTTTCAATCATGCCAATTGCTTGTTGTGCCATAGTTTTGCTTTGGGTTGATGGTGCGGGTGGAAAAAAGTGCAGTGTTCAGTCTTCAGTTGCGGCCTTGTTCCAGCAGGCGCTTGGCTTCGCGGGCGACGACGAGCTCCTCGTTGGTCGGGATGACCAGCACCTTCACACGTGAGCCGTCGGCGCTGACGACGCCCTCGGTGGCGCGGAGCAAGCTGTTCTTTGCCGGGTCGAGCTGGATGCCAAGCTGGTCAAGGTTTGCGCAGATGGCCGCGCGAAGTTCGGCGCGGTTCTCGCCAATGCCGGCGGTGAAGACGAGGGCGTCCGCGCCGTTGAGCTGAAGGAGGTAGCCGCCAATCCAGCGGCGCGCCTCGCTGGTGAAGACATCCAGCGCGAGCTGGGCCTTGGCGTTGCCCTTGGCCGCGGCTTCCTGAATGTCCCGCACGTCGTTTGAAAGCCCGCCGCTGAGGCCCTTGAACCCGCCTTCCTTCGCAAGCTGCCGCTGCGCTTCCTCGACCCCGATGCCGAGCGTCTTGACCGCGTAGGGCAGTGCTTCCGCGTCGAGGTCGCCGACGCGGTTGTTGTGCGGCAGACCGGACTGCGGGCTCATGCCGAGACTGTTGCCAATGGCGACGCCGTTGAGGATGCCCGTGATGCTGGAGCTGCCGCCGAGGTGACAGGAGATGACGCGAAGCGGCGCGCCGTTCACAGGAGACTTGCCGCCATCCCGATAAAGGTTTTGCGCGCGCGCGGCAACATCCTTGCGACCGACCAGTTCCGCGCTGCGCTCGGCGATGAACTTGTGGCTCGCGCCGTGAAAACCCCAGCGACGCACGCCAACCGCATGCCACGAATCGGGCACCGCGTAGCGCATCATCGCCTCGGGCGCGAACTGGTAGAACGCCGTCTCGAACAGCCCCACGAGCGGCACCCCGGGCAGGCGCTGCGCGAAGAGGCGGATGCCGGTGATGTAGGGAGGATTGTGTGCGGGTGCGAGGCCGTTGTAGGCCTCCATCGCGCCGAGCACGCGCTCGTCGAGCCGCACGCAGCCGGTCACGTCTTTGGCGATGACGGTCTTGAAACCGACCGCCGCGAGGTCGCGCTCGGACTGGATGTGTCCGGCATCGCGGAGTTGCGCGAGGCATTCCTCAATCGCCTTGGGGTAATCGGAGACCCGCTCGAAGCCGCCCTTGTGGAGCAACCGCTCGGCGCCATTCGAGAAGTCGAACAAGCGCCACTTGAGCGAGGTCGAGCCAAGGTTGGCGACGAGGATTTTCATCAATGCGGAGTGCGGAATGCGGAATCTCAAACTCGGCACGCGGTTCATTCCGCATTCCGAGTTCCGCATTTACTGGAGCCACTTGCCCAGACCACTCAGTCCGTCGTGCGGCCGGGGGATGACCTGGACGCTGACGATCTGGCCGACCTGCGCGCCAGCAGCGGCTCCGGCATCGGTGGCAGCCTTCACGCTGGCGACATCGCCGCGGAAGAACGCGGTCACGTAGCCGGAGCCAATCTTGTCCCAGCCGGTGAAGGTGACGTTGGCGGCCTTGAGCGCGGCGTCGGTTGCTTCGAACAGCGCGCAGAGACCCTTGCATTCAATCATTCCAATCGCTTGTTGAGCCATAGTGCTTGTGGTGTTTGTGAGTTGCGGTTGTGGGTTACTTCTTCACGGCGGCAGTCTCGCCGAGAAAGCCCTTCACGAGGTCGTCGTGCGGGCGGGCGAGGACGTGGGCGGCCACGAGTTCGCCAATCTTGCCGGCAGCCTTGGAGCCGGCGTCCACGGCGGCCTTGACGCTGGCGACGTCGCCGCGGCAGATCACCGTGATGAGACCGCCGCCGATGGGGATGGTCTTGGAGATGGTGACGTTTGCGGCCTTGGCCATGGCATCGGTGGCTTCGATGCTGCCGGTGTAGCCCTTGGTTTCGATCATGCCGATTGCTTCGCTCATAGTTTTGTTGATGGTTGATGTTTGAGAGTCGGGGAAATCACTTGATCAGTTCGCACGAGGTGTCCGGCTGGAGGTTGCAGGCGTTGCCCTCGTCGGTGTCGATATGGACTTCCAGTTTGAAGCTCGGGTCCACGCGGACCAGCAGCTCGTTCAGGACGATGCCGCAGTCACCGCCGATGCGGAGCTTCATCATCTCACCCGCCTTCACGCCGTAGTAAGCCGCGTCCGCCGGGGCCATGTGGACATGGCGTTTCGCGCGGATGATGCCCGAAGGCAGCTCGAAGAAGCCCGCCGGGCCCATGAGCATGCCACCGAGCGTGCCCTTGATGTCGCCGGAGCTGCGGAGCGGGAGGTCGAAGCCCAGCGCGATGCCGTCCGTGTAGGCCAGCTCAACTTGGTTCAAATTCCGGCACGGGCCGAGGATGCGGAGGTTCGAGATGATGCGGCTGCGCGGCCCGACAAGGGTCACGGTCTCCTTCGCGGCGAATTGCCCGTCCATGTAGAGCCACTTGTGGACTTGAAGCTTGTGGCCCTTGCCGAACAACGCCTCGACCGCGTCCTCCGTGAGGTGGCAATGCCGGGCGCTGATGTTGACGACGAGCGGGTTGGGGGCGCTGGCCGTGCGCGGGAGGGGCTTGCCGAGTCGCGAGTAAACCGACTGCCGGACCAGGTGCTCGATGACAGCCCGGTGAGGCGGTGATTGGGTTGCGACGGTCATTGCGGACGACAGTCTGGCAGAATGTGAAATAGTGTCAAATGATTTCTTGCACAATCTACCAACTTCTATCAACGTGCTTCCAGCCATGCAGCCAGAAGAGCGACAAGCCAAGATTGAGGAGCACCTCGTGAAGGTGGAATTTGCTTCACTGGAAGAGCTTTCGGAGCTGGTGGACGCCTCTGTTTCGACCGTCCGGCGTGACGTTACCTTCTTGGAGACCAAGGGGATACTCTGCCGGACCCACGGCGGAGCGCGGCTGGCCAACCCCAAGTCCGACGAATATACCTTCAGCGCGCGGGACACCCATCAACTCGCTGAGAAGGAGGCCATTGGGAAGGCCTGCACCAGCCTGATTTCGCCGAACCAGACGGTCATAATTGACGCCGGGACAACCTGCTACCACGTCGCGCGACACCTGGGAGCGAAGTCGCCGCAGGTGTTCACCAACTCCCTGCCCGTCGCCAACCTCTTCTCCGGCGCGCACAAGCTGGAGGTGGTCGTGTCCGGCGGCGTCATTTACCCGAAGCTGGGCGTGCTTGTCGGTCCCTTGGCGGTGGAGGCGTTCTCGAAGATTCGGGCCGACGTGGCGATCATGAGTTGTGGCGGCATCACGGCGGAGGGCATCACCAACTCGCACGGCCTGCTCATCGAAATCCAGCGCGCGATGATCAACGCCGCTCGCCGCGTGATCTTCTGCATTGATTCAACCAAGTTCGGCCGACAGTCCATCTCCAAGCTCTGCAATCTCGACATCATTGACGTGGTGGTCACTGACCCCGCCGCGCCGGAGCCGTTCCTCGAACTGCTCCGCAAGCTCAAGGTTCACGTCGTCATCGCTAGCGGTGAAGAAGTCGAACCCATGCCGGCCATCCCGGCTGCAACGCCACGGGAGTTGGAAGCAGCGAGCCGAGTGTCGGAGGACGAGGACGCAATGCCCGTGCACGTGTTGTGAAGCTCGTGCTGGCGGGTCGCGCTCCAACTTTTTCGTGACGCCAGTCGGCTGTTCCTGCAACGCTGACCGCTCATGAACTTGAATGGCAAAGTGGCGCTCGTCACAGGCGGAACCCGCGGCATCGGTGCGGCGGCGGCCATCGCCTTCGCGCGCGAAGGCATGAACGTCGCCATCAACGGACGCATCGAGGACGACGACGCCCGCCAAGCCCGCGCAGCCATCGAGGCGCTGGGACGACGCTGCGAAGTGATTCTCGCGGATTGCGCCAAACCTGCCGATTGCACGCGGTGCGTCGAGGAAACCGTGAAGCGTCTCGGCAGCGTGGACGTGCTGGTCCATTCCGCAGGAGGACCGGTGAACGGAGGACTTCTCGAAATCACGCCCGAAGCGTGGAACGGCGCCTTCGATGTCCATGTGCACGCGATTTTCCACCTGTGCCGCGCAGCGATTCCGCACATGAAAGCGAAGAAGGAAGGCGCGATTGTGCTGATTTCCTCGACGGCCGGGAAACTCTCGCTGCCGAGCCACATCGCGTATCAGGCGGTGAAAGGCGCGATTCCCCACATCACACGCGGTCTGGCGCGCGAGTTCGCGGCGGACAACATCCGTGTGAACTGCGTCGCGCCGGGCGTCGTGCGCACGCGATTCCACCAGCACATGACCCCGGAGCAGAGGAAGCTGAACCTCGAACACCGCATCCCGCTCAAGCGCGAGGGCACGACGGACCAGGTGGCGGACGTCATCCTGATGGTCGCGAAGAACGACTACATGACGGGCGACACGGTGACGATTGACGGCGGGTTGACGATGCGGATCGCGTGAGGCGGTGCGACGCAGCTTCTCGATCGGCACCCCCTCCCGATCTTAATCTTAGTCCTAATCTTGATCTTCACCCTCACCCAGCCCCCGATGGGAGGATTGGGATTAGGATGAAGATTAGGATTACGAAAAGTCAGAGACTGCGAAGTCACCTGCTGAACTGCCGCCCAGTCCTTCCCGCCTCACTTCTTCGGCGTGGCGTTAATCTCGATCCGGTCCTTGCCGATGATGGCCGTGCCTTTGACTCGGCTGGTCGCGGGCGGAGGTGTGCCGCCAACTTGCAGGCCCGCGGCGACGGAACGGCCAGCGACAGGCGCGTTCGTCGTGACCGCCATTCCAGCCTGATAGGTGAGCGAACGCAAAGTCGTCGCGACCGGCGCGGCTCCGGGCGCAGGCGCGGGTGCAACCGCATACCGCGCGACGGACTTCATCTTCGCGCCGTCCTGCACTTCCTTGAACGCCTTGAGCCGCAGCGCAGATTCGGCTTCTTTCCTGTCGGTGTCGGTCAGCGGCAGGCCAAGCCGGGGCTCACTCTCGATATTCGGCTCCGCCGCATAAAAGCTGCCCGAGAAGTCCACTTGCTGGTTGAGCGTGCGATTAGTGCCCGTGGCTTTGAAGAAGAACCACGCATTTGGCGCGGATTCCGCCTTGGCGGGCTCCTGCTTGGGCGCGGTGAACCGGCTTGCGGCTGCCGTGAGCGGTTGATCCTGCTGCTTGTCCAACTCACCGAGTTTCTTCAACTGCGGCAGCCGCTCCAAGCCATCCAACTTTGCCTTCGCCAACTCTTCGTTCGCCGCCGGCACAACCGCGCCGGAATACTGCGAGCCGTCGGCGTCGGTGATGGTCACGCGGTCGCCATCGCGGACCAGGTAGAAATTCTCGAGCACTGCAGGATGCGGTGGCGACTGGAAGTTGCGGCGCAGTGTGCGGCGAAAATCTTCCTGCGTGAATTGCTGTCCGACGGCTGTCTCCGCGAAGAATGAAACGACCGGTGCGGCCTGTCGCTGCATCGAAAGCACCGTGAGCGCGGCCGGGCTGCCCGGCGACGGCGTGAATCCGAAGGACAGCGCATCCACTCGCGCGCGCTCAGCGCCAGCCAGTGCGGCCTCGTCGGCTGGAAGCGGTGACGGTGCGGAGGGCACGGGTGCAGTCGTCGTCACTGCTGGCGCGCGATTCGGCAACGGCGCGCCCGGAGGTATTTTCGTGGCATCACCGAGCGACACGACGCTCGCCGACGCGGGCTTTCCTGCGGGAACGACTCCGGAATCCGGTCGAGGTTCGATTGCGGTCGGGCCAGACGGGGCTTGCACGGCAAGTCCGCGCGCTCCGCCCTGAGCCTTCGTTGCGGGTTCCGCGACGGGCGCCTCGGCCGCGCGAGACGTGCCCCCGCGGGCGAGACCCGCGCCACCGGCCACGCCACCGAAACCGCCACCGCCAAGTCCACCCGCACCTCCTCCGGTTGCAACGCCGGACGACCGTGCGTTACCGACGGGTTTGTCCGCCGACGCAGCTTCGAGCCGCGAGAGTTTCTGGTCGCTTTGCAGTTCCCCGTCGCGAACGGTTTTCTTGGCCAGTTGTTCCCCCACAAGGGCGCTACTGCGAGCGCCCGATTCGCTGGGCGTGCGCGAGTCGGCGGCCGCGAGCGAAGCATTCCGCGCCTTCGCCTCGATCGTCTCGCGCTCAACCGCCGCCCGAAGCGAATCAGAAACGGCGGACTGCTGGCGGAATTCTGCGCGGCCAAGCCGATCTGCTTCCTTCGGCACGAGCGCGAGGTCGTTCAAGTCGTTCCGCGGCGCGGGCGAAGTTGCGGCAGGTGTTGGTGTCGAATCGTTCGTCATGCGCGACAGCCGGCGCGAGTCGTTTTGCAACACGGTGACGACAAGCGCGAAGGCCGCGGCGACCGTCCCGCCGAAGGCAAGCCGTGGCCAGAAACGCGCGAGCCAGCCGGGTTGGTGCGGTGTGGTTGCGAACGGCCTCGCGAAGTTGCGGACGGCCTCCTCGCTCGACGCCGCGAGCGGCTTGGTGATGACACGCTCGACCTCTGCCTGCAGCATCGCGCGCGTGGCGGGATGCAGTTCGGCGGGCGCAGCCTGTTCGACGCGGCTTTGGCCGTAGTCACGCAGGGCCTGTTCAATCGGGCGCTCGAGTTCGCGGTTCATCTGAACTGGGGGTTGGACGGGGAAACGGCGGATTTCTCCCGCTTTTGTTTTGCACGGAGAACGGCTTCAAGCTTGTCGAGGCACTTGCTGAGGCGCGAGCTGACGGTTTTCTCGTTGAGCTGCAACGAGCGGCTGATTTCCTCGTAGCTCAAGTCCGCGAAGTAACGAAGCTCGATGATTTCCTGGCACAGGCCGCCGAGTTCATCGAGGGCGACTCCAACGAGCGCGATGGACTCGGCCTTCAGCAGCGACGTGTCCGGCGAAGGCGCGCGGCTCGGCGGGTCGAGCGTGAGACCGGTCTCGGGATTCTCCGCATTGAGCGAAAGAGGAACTTGTCCGCCGCCGCGTTTGGCGGCGCGGAGTTTCTCGCGATAGTCGCGCGCCTTGTTCGCCGCGATGCGAAAAATCCACGTCTGCAGCGCGCTGCCGCCGTGAAACGTGCCGATGTGCTTGATGACGGAAAGAAACGCGTCCTGGCAAACCTCCTCGACATCCTCGCGCGAGAAGTCCGGCGCAAGCTGCGCGACAAACCGGCCTGCGGGAGCGTAGTGCAAGTCGAAGAGTTCGTCCCACGCGCGCGCGTCGCCGCGACGGCAGCGCGCCACCAGCTCGGATTCGGCGGGAGAACTCATTGCCGTCGAACCTAAAGAACACCGCAGGATTTGGCGAGACGCGACTGGATTGCCCGCCGGATTCGGCTACTTCTTCACGTCAATGCACACCACATCGCCGCGGGAGTTGCGGCAGTAGATGCGGCCGTTGGCGAGCACGGGCGCGGTCCATGATTTGCCGCCGAGCACTTGCGAGCTCGCAGTCGGCTTGAACCCCGCCGGTGACGCGGGCGCGATGGAAAGCTCTCCGCGCTCGCTCAGCACGATGAGTTTGCCGTCCGCTACCACCAACGCACCCGCGCCGGTCGCACCGTGCGCCCATTTCTCGCGGCCTGTCGCAAACTCCACGCACTTAAGCGGCACGCGACCTCCGGCATTGCCGTCCACGCCAAACACGTGGCCGTCCACGAGCACGCACGGGTTCATCTGGTTGCGCATCACCTTGCTTGTCCACACGGAAGCGAGTTCGCCGGTGCCGAGCGTGAAAACGCCAGCACCCTTGCCGTAGCCGCTCGAGATGAACACGCGCCCGCCGGAGACGATGGGGTCGCCGGAGTTCACGCCGTATTCCGTGAGCCACGGAATTGTCCACACCTCGCGTCCGGTGCGGGCGTTCACGGCGAGATAAGCGTCACCGGAACTCACGAGCGCGAGCGTGTCGTTGCCGTTCTTGTGCGGCACCGGCGACGAGTAGCCGGCGTCGGCGTCGGCGGACTTCCACACGAGTTTGCCAGTGGACTTGTCGAGCGCCATGCCCGCCGAGCCGATGTTGAGGATGAGCAGGTTTTCGTGCACGAGCGGCGAACCCGCGAAGCCCCAGTCCGGCACACGCACGCCGGTTTCCTTCTGCACATTTTTTGACCAGTGGACCTTTCCCGTCGCCGCATCGAAGCAGAACACGTCACCCCACCGGCTCGTCGCGAACGCGCGGTCGCCGTCCACCGTCGGCGTGGCTCCCGGGCCGCCGTCGAAATACTTGTCGCCGAGGTCCGACTCGTAGGAGTGCTTCCAAAGCACCTTGCCGGTGGCGGCGTCGAAGCACCACACGGTGTCGGTGTTGCTCGCGTTGCCCATCGTGAAGACACGCCCTTGCGCGACGGCGAACGAGGAGAAGCCCGTGCCGACGTTTGCCTTCCACATTTCCTTGGAGCCGGACGCGGGCCATTTGTCGAGCCAGCCGGTTTCTTTGGAAATGCCGTCGTGGTTGGGTCCGCGCCAGCGCGGCCAGTCCTCCGCGTGGAGGGCCGCCAGCGGCAAGGCCAGCGCGAGAATGTGGAGGAATGACGAATGACGAACGACGAATGACGAATAATTGACGAAGCCCGAAGCACGAATGGAATGCATGCCGGAGCAATCCGGTTCCACGTTGGATTCCAGGTTCTTCATTCGAGCTTCCTTCGTCATTCGAGCTTCGTCATTCGTCATTCCAACCCATCCCGAGTTTCTCCCGTGCGAACGCGAAGGACTTTCGGACATTCTCCTCCTCGAAGGCCAGTTTTTCCTCGTCGCTGCGGCCGGTCATCTGCGGCAGCGGCGACTTCGGCGGGCTTGCCTTTACTAGCGCGAGCGTGGTGGCGAGGTTGCGCGCGGGCATCGAACCGAGCGTCGCCCAATACTTCGCGCCGAGGCACGGCACGCGCAGCGGGTCGCGGGTGATCATCTCGAGGTTAAAGCGGATGGCCGTGTTCGCGCGGCGGCACAGCTCGAACGCGCGCGGCAGGTTCGTGATGCCCTGCCCGAGCGGCACCTCGGACAGCAGGAATCCGTCGGCGGTTTCCATTACGCCCATGTCCTTCACGTGCGTGGTGAACGCCAGCGGCGCGAGCGCGGCGATGACGTCATCCGGGTGTTCGAGCAACGCGAGGTTGTTGCCGAAGTCGAGGTTCACCCCCACGCGCTCGGAGCCGAGGCGCTTGAGCAAATCGAGCATCTCGGGCACGCGCCAGTCCTTGTGATTCTCCAAGGCGAGCCGCGAGCCGACTCGGCGCACGACCGGCTCGGCCAGCGTCAGCGAGGTCCACGACTGCTTGCAGAACTCGTCCCATGCCGCCGCGGTCTCGAAGGTCTCGTAGCGCCGCCCGCCGAGGCAAACGGTGCGGCAGATGTCCGCGCCGGCTTCCTTCGCCGCGCGCAAGTCGGACTCGAATCGCGTGACGTCCGCCTCGGTCCTCGGCAAACCAATCTGCCCCTCGATGTAAAGCCCGTGCGCCTCGCGTTTCGCGCGCACCTTGCCGGCGAAGTCCGACTGCCAGCCGCGCACGCCGATTTGCAGGCCGCCCGCGCCGAGTTCGCGGCAGTGGTCGAGCACGTCCAGCGCGGACTTGAACGCGGGGAACTTGTCGCTCCTCGCGCGCCCGCCGAAGCGCGTGCCGTAGGAGTTGATGTCAATGCCGAGCCTCGAGCGTGGCGTGGCTTGCTGTGTGGCGAACGCTGGCGCGGTGAGCGCGGCAGCGGCAGTCGTGGTGAGGAAGCGGCGGCGGCTCATGGCAGTTGAGGTTTGGCTCGCGCGCGCGGGCTAGGTTGCTACAAGGGTCACGTTGACCCGAAACTAACCAACCCGATACGCTCGCGCAGCATGAAAACCACGTCCCTCCTGCACAGTCACTCGCTTCGAACGCTCGCCGTGGTCGTCCTTGCACTCATGACCTGCACGGCGCGCGCCGCCGACACTCCGCCACCGCGAGAGTTGCGCGTCAAGCAGGCCGAGTTTGGGAAGACCGCGGATGGCAAGCCCGTCGAGGTCTTCACGCTGCACAACGCCAACGGACTCGCCGCGAAGATCATGACCTACGGCGCGACGCTCATCGCGGTCGAGACGCCCGACCGCGAGGGGAAGTTTGCCAACATCACCCTGCACCTCGACTCGCTCGCGGATTACCTCGGCGGACATCCGCTGTTCGGCTCCATCGTCGGGCGCTTCGCCAACCGCATCGGCGGCGCGAAGTTCACGATTGAGGGGAAGGAATACCTGCTTCCCGCGAACTCCGCGCCCCATCACATCCACGGCGGGCGAACAGGATTTCAGCGGCGGATGTGGTCTGCGCGTGCGCTGCCGGTCGCGGACAGCGCTGCGGTGGAGTTCACGCTGACCAGCCCCGACGGCGAGGAAGGCTACCCCGGCACCGTGCAGGTGAAGGTCGTGTATCGCCTGACCAATCGCGACGAGCTCATCCTCGATTACACCGCGACGACCGACAAGCCGACGCACGTGAACCTCACCAATCACATGTATTGGAACCTCGGCGGCGCGGGCTCCGGCGACGTGCTCGCGCACTGGCTCACGCTCCGCTCGGACCGGATTCTCACCGTGGACGACAAGAAAATCCCGACCGGCGAATTCCGCGGGGTGAAGAACACACCGTTCGACTTCAACGCGCCCCACACCATCGGCGAGCGCATCAAAGACGTGTCCGGCGGCGGCTACGACCATTGCTACGTGCTTGCGCGCGAGCGGAGCGCGACGCCCTTCGCTCGCGTCGAGGACCCACGCACAGGCCGCGTGATGGACGTGACGACCTCCGCGCCCGGCGTGCAGCTCTACACGGCCAACTACGTGAGCGACCGCTTCAAGGCCGGCGGCAAGCCCTACGGCCCGCACCACGGCATCTGCCTCGAGACGCAGCACTATCCCGACGCGCCCAACAAGCCACACTTCCCCTCCTCGCTACTGCGCTCCGGCGAAACGTATCGGCAGGTGACGACCTTCAAGTTCAGCGTGGCGAAGTGAGGCCGTGATCGCAAGGCGTCGGCGTTTGCGTTGGAATTCAACCACGAATGAACACGGATGAGTAACGGCTCTACTTCCCATCCCAGCCGACCCATTCGACCGCCCGCCCGAACGCCCTGTCCGAAGGAACCTCACGCAGATACTCGGGCACGAGGTCATGAATGCTCGTCGGGTTTGTCCCGCGATCCTCGACGAATGCATCATAGGCAAACCAGCATTGAACCTGCAACGCGAGGTGTTGCGCTGCCACCATGTCCTTCCCGAGCATTTCCTGAGTCCTGCTGAGCAGAGACTGGAAGGGCTTCGAAGATCGCCGTTGGATGGCGAGCTGCACTCGAAGTAAAAGTGGAAGCTCGCTGAGCCTTGCGAATCTGTCCCACTCCACTGTCGTGCATCCACGACTCCTTCTTCAACTCAATCGCTTCCACCTTCAGGGCGATGGCCGCTCCCGCCTCGGAAGAGAGGCTTCCCCTAAGATGCAGCAGTCGCTCCAATGCCCAGTTCGCTGGGTCTGTTGCTACGAATCGGATGTAAGAGTTTCCGCCTCGCGCGAAGTGTTCCGCACATTCCACGGCTCCCGCGTAATATTGAGGGGCGGCCTCCCACTTCTCTTCCCGCTCAGCGAGCCACCCTCGCAGGATGAGCGAATGACAGCCATGAGACACGGAGTTTGCCGCTACAAGGTAACTCGGCGTGGATTCGTCCAAATACTCCACGGGAATGAACGACTCCTTGGCCAATCCCGCCCTTATCAAATCCAGGGCAGCTTCTTTTGAAATCGCGATTGCGCGGAGGTCCTCGGTTCCAAGTTTGGAGAAGTCATCCGGAATCGAGCGCACTTTCATCGCTGCAATCAAATCGTCGAATCCGTTTGGAGTCGGCGGCGGCGGCCTGATTGCAGGTGCTTACGGCCAGAACACCACAACGCCAAGGAGTGTCATTGCGATCACACCAAGCGCGAC
>Ga0233424_10000904_pt1 | contig 31085 bp, 26 predicted proteins | sample Watercolumn_Towu_FD_181011 | JGI IMG/M metagenome (GOLD analysis project Ga0233424, IMG submission 181011) | Freshwater microbial communities from Lake Towuti, South Sulawesi, Indonesia - Watercolumn_Towuti2014_125_MG | ecosystem: Environmental > Aquatic > Freshwater > Lake | place: Indonesia... | reverse complement strand
GTAGGTTTCCGCACCTACGTTCGGGCTGTCCCTGGGCACGTTTGAAATAACATTTATGGCCAGAACCCGCTCAATCAGTTATGCCGTTGACAGCAGTCAAACCAGCAAGGTTGATCGCCTGCTTGCGGCTGATGATCCCGATGATTTAGTTAAAGAGCTCGTTTCTGCCCGTCTTCTTAAGCTAAAGGAAGATACCCGTAAGATACAAATTGAGAATGCCATCACCCTCAGGGAGTATGTCTCAATTGCTGAAGTTGGCTCTGAAATTGATGCCGCTTTTACACGAGTACGAAACAAGCTACTTGCCCTTGAAAACAAATTGCTAATCCTTGCTCCCATTGATGATCCTGTTGAAGTAAGAAAGATCGTGCGTCAGGAAATTGACGAGATTCTTGTTGAACTTTCATACCAAGATGAAATTAACAAGGAGATCGAGATTTTGAATGACGCCATTACAAGCACGACTGAAGGCAGCGGCGAAACGTTGTCTTAAACCCCGCCCACGATTAAATGTTCGTCAGTGGGCCGACGAGTACCGCCGCTTAAGCTCAGAATCAGCTTCTGAGCCAGGTCGTTGGAGAACCGGTCGTGTTCCCTACATGGCCGAACCAATGGAGACAATCACCAACCCTGCTGTAAAGCAAATGGTGCTTATGTTGTCCTCTCAGATGGGCAAGACTGAGTTCATCTTAAATGTCTTTGGGTTCTTCGCTGATCTTGAACCAAGTCCAGTTTTACTAATTCAACCAACTGAAGGCTTCGCAGGTGATTTTAGTAAGGAGCGAATTGCTCCGATGATTCGCGACACCCCTGTGCTCGCCGATCTTTTCAAAGCCAGCAAGTCAGATTCTGCTAATACCATCTTTCACAAGTCATTTCCTGGCGGCTTCCTCGCTCTGGGCGGTTCCAACAGCCCTACTGTTCTCGCTGGTCGGCCAATTAGAGTAGTGCTGCTGGACGAGGTTGACCGCTTTCCAAAGTCCGCGAAGAACGAAGGCGATCCTGTTAGCTTGGTGTCCCGCCGAGTTCAGAACTTCCCTGACTCCAAGATCATTGCTGTCTCAACTCCCACAATTAAAGGCGACTCAAAGATTGAAAGTCTGTTCTTAGACTCCGATCAACGTCACTGGCACATCAAATGTCTGCACTGCGCTGAATTCTTTTACCCACAGTGGAAGCACGTCACTTGGACTGTTCCTGAAGATGCGGCGATTGCTTGTCCGCATTGTGGTGGTTTGCACAATGAGCATCAGCGCCTGAAGGCTTCGCAGCACGGCAAGTGGGTGGCTTTTAATCCGGGGCACCGCATCCCCGGTTTTCACACCAACGCGTTAGTAACACCCTTAGGTAAGCCACTCGTTGACTTCGTGTATGAGTTCCTTGCAACAGAAAACAGACCATCCAACCTGCAGCCGTTTTACAACACGGTTCTTGGTCTGCCGTATGAGTTTGTGGGCGCCGATCTGACTGACCCTAATTCAGTGAAGTTGACTGACTACGACAGAACTCGCATTCCTGAAGACGTGATGTTTCTTACCTGTGGTGCCGACGTTCAGATTGACCGCATTGAGTACGAAGTTGTGGGTCATACCGCTCAGGGCCAGACCTACTCAATTGATTATCAGGTGATCCAGGGTGACACCAAGGACTTGGCCACCTTTGAGGAATTTAAGCATACATTATTGACCACAAAGTATCTCAGAGAGGACGGTGTAAGCCTGGAAGTTAACAGAACGCTAATTGACTGCGCCTACAACTCCAAAATTGTCTACAAGTTCACCGACAACAACCGAATTCATCAAATCTACGCCTGTCGCGGTGTCGATGGCGCAAAACCTCTAATCACGCAGAGCACAAGCAAATTTGGAGCGACGTTTTATCGAGTTGCATCCGACATCTTCAAAGAAAAGCTGTTCAACGATTTACAGCTTACAGACGAATCAAAGTACGGTTACTGCTACTTTCCAGTCGGACGCGATAAGGAATACTTCACCCAGCTTTGCTTATCTGAGACAGCTGAGAGAACAGTTGATAACAGAGGCCGAAGCTACCTGCACTTTAAGAAGAAGACACCAGATTCCCGCAATGAGGCGCTGGACTGCAGGATTTACGCCATGGCCGCGTTCGAAATGATTAGAGGCAATCAGCGGGATAACATAATGTACCGCCTGGAGGTTCAGCTGGAGAGACTTAAAAAAGGTCTGGAAAGCGAGCCAAAGTACGTCGAAAGTTCAGAAAAAGAACCCGAAGTAATAAATAAGACAGAAGTTCTTCCAGCAGTTGACCCGTATGATAAGTGGAGGCAACGAAACCGCACCAGACAAACATCAAAGTGGGTTAAAGATTACCAATGACACCATTCACGCTCACCTTAACGCAAGGCGACTCATTTTCCAGAACATACAGCTTAGACGGGTATCTACCAGCAGATTACACGCTACACGCGGCTTTCCGTGGTCAGTCAAGCTTAGATTTAACTGCAACAGCCGATTTAAGCAATTTCGTGCTGACAATTACCCCAGCTCAATCGAGCGCTTTAAATCCTGGTAATTATCAAGTTAGTCTTTATCTAACTTCACCTACTGAGCGAATTACTCTGCTCACCCACTCGTTAACAATCTACCCAGACCCGCTCAATCTACCTGATGGTGTTGACGTGCGAACTCACGTTGAGCGCGTCCTAGATGCAGTCACTGCCTACATTGAAGCTCGCGCTGTTGACGGTTCAGTTGACCATTTAGTTACTGAAGTTGACGGCCTCAAGCTAACTCGCATGTCAATGAAGGAGTTGACTGACTTACGTGATTTGTATCAGGACAAAGTTGCTCGTCTAAAAGGACTGCACCCAAAGGTTGTTTCACGCTACTTCACTAACACAGTGCGCACTTATCAGTAAAAGGACTTAACCAATGGCAAAACATTTCAACACACAAAAAGAACCTACACCAATTAAGCGCAGCTTTGACGCTGCCCGCTTTGGCAAAACATCAGATTTAACTCAATCAAAGAACGTCAACGCCGACTTAGTCGCCTCACTTGAAACGCTTCGTGGCCGCTGCCGGCAGATTGCAAACAACGATCCGTATGTCGCAAGAGCAATGAGCCTTTGGCGCAATTACATCATCGGCCCAACAGGCATTGACTTACATGTTCAGAGCAAGCTAACAAATGGAGCTCTTGATAAGTCCACAAACGAAAAGATCGAGCGTGCCTGGGCCGAATTTTGTGAACTTGGTAACTGCACAACTGACGGCGGCTTCACCTTTACTGAGCTGTGCAAAATCATCATTGAGACAATGGCCAGAGACGGCGAGGTTTTCCTAATTAAGCGCAAGGGACCACGTTTCGGCAGATTTGGTTATCAGCTTGATCTGATTCCAATTGAGCAATTCGCCAGTTACTACACAGGGATTAACAGAGACAATGGAAATGTCATCTTTCAATCAGTTGAGTTCAATCGCGACCTTCGCCCTGTCGCCTACTGGTTAAGTTCAAAGCCTGAGCCAATGAACTCGTCTTATCTACTTTCGTTCAATCAGAAAGTGCCTGACATTCGAGTACCGGCAGAAGATTGCTTTCACCTCTTCGAGCGGCACTACATTGGACAGGTGCGCGGTTTTCCCTGGATTTGTAATTCAGTGCTCAATCTACACCATCTCAATGTTTATAAAACAACTGAGCTTGAAATGGCGCGCATTGCCACGCTAGATCAGATTTACTTCACGATGGAAGCAGGAACTGAGGGTATTTCTGATCGTGACATGAACGCCGCGATGGAAATCAATTTAGAACTTGAACCAGGACAATCAACGATCTTGCCTCGTGGTGTCAAACCTCAGAAGGTTGATTACAACAACCCGAATTCAAACATGCCAGACTTCATCAAAAGTCAGTTAAAGGGCGTTGCTGCTGGTTTGCAGTTGAGTTATGCCGCGCTTAGCTCAGACATTGAGGGCGTCACATTTGCCAACGCCAGACTTGCCGCTCTTGAGGATCAAGTTAGCTACCAAAACCGTCAGCAGTGGGTTATCGATCACTTCTTAAACCCGCTTTACAAAGATTGGTTGAAGTACCAGATACTTGCCTCAAACATTAACGTTCCGTTTAGTAAGCTTGATAAGGTTTCACGAGTTAAGTGGACTCCACGCGGTTTCCGCTCAGTAAATCTCGTTGAGAACGCCCGCGCGGCCCAAATGCTCAACGGAATGGGATTATTGAGTCGTACCCAGCTTTCATCTGAGTTGTTTGGTGTCGATTGGAACGAAACATTAGATTTACTACAGTTTGAGGCTGAAGAACTCAAGAAGCGTGATCTGGTTATGGTTTCAGACGTTCCAGCTGCACAGCTTGAGCAAAAAGAGCTTGAAGAGCCTACAGATACGGAAATGAGGAATCAAAATAACTGAAGTTGTCTAACAATTCTTATAAATAAATGCAGAAATCCAATTTAATTATGGTATCTGCATTACGTGATTACAGACTTAAACTTTTTTACCACACTTCAAACATCCGCTACCCCTGTTAAAGCTGAAGCCAACAGCTCGTTGAATCGAGCGGCAACGTTTTCAGCTACGCCTGCTAAAAGCGACTTTGAAATCTCCTTCATGTCGGAGGAGCCGTATGTTCGTGAGTACTTTACTACTGACGACAACGGCAATGTCAAGCTTGAAAAGTACGTCGAAATCTTATCAATGGACAATCCTGATTTGCGCTTTGCAGCATCAGGCCATTGTCCATTTTTGTTAGATCACAACACCTGTGAGGCAGAAGATCAGATTGGAGTAATTACAAAATGCTGGATTGAAGATAAGCGAGGCAAAGCGCTTATTCGATTCTCTGTTGATCCAGCGAAGCAAGGAATAATTGATGACATCAAATCCGGCATTAGAAACAACATTTCTGTTGGGTATCAATACACCGGATTTGAACCTGTTGAATCACCAATTGACGGTATTGATGCATACCGTTTCTCGATAAAAGTAAATGAAATTTCTTCGGTTGCAATTCCTGCGGACACAACGGTAGGTACAAATCGAGCTTCATCTACTTCAACAATTTCATCAATTTCACGCACTACAAGTTCCAATAAGGAGGAAACAATGACAAGTGAAGTTAAAGAAACTGGTGTTGAGTTTGACCTCGACGCCGTACGTTCTGTAGCAATTAAAGAGGCGCAATCACGTGCCGCCGAAATCACTAAGTTCTGTGAGAGCTTTGGTTTCTCTTCACGCGCTGCCGATTTGATCAACTCTGATAAAGACATCGTCGCAATCAAGACTGAACTCCTTCAGGAAGTTGAAAAGCGCAATGTTGAAGTTCCTAAGTCTCCTGTTGATGCTCAGAAAGCTCCTGCTTTCCATCAGAAGGACGCAGCTCACAATCGCTACAACTTCGGTCGCGCAATCGCAATGGCCGCTGGTGCAAAGCGTGATGGCGTCGAAGCTGAAATCGACCAGGAATACCGTCGTAACTCAGGTTTGACTGGTACCGGTATGGGTTATGAGCCTGATACCATCATTCTTCCTCGCTTCGCTCGTGAAGCCGGAATGGTTCGCGCTCCTCATAACGCTGGTTATTTGAGCACTCCAGCAGCTCACCAAGGTGACGACTGGGTAAATCAGACATACGATCCAACGTTGATCGACGTGTTCTTGCCTAACAACGCTCTCGCGCAGCTTCCTGTTACCAAGCGTTTTGGCTTGACAGGTATTCACAACTTCAAGAAGAAAACCGGCACAACTTCTGCCGCATGGGGTTATGAAGGCGATGCAGCGGTTGAAAGCCACATCACGACTGCGCCAAACATCACTGCAACTCCGAAGCGCTTGAGCTCACAGACTTCAGTTACCGACCTTTCAATGGTTATGACTGATCCTAATGTTCAAGCAAATGCATTGGCCGATCTTCAGATTCAGTTTGATTTGAAGTTGTCTGACTCATTCATCAATGGTGGTGGTTCTGCGGCTCCTGCGTACTACTTGGACGAAGCGGTTACCGCAAACGGTTCCTACGAGGCAACTCTTGGTACTGGTGGTGCAGGTGCAATCGCTGAATTCGAGGATTACCTTGCGCTTGTTGCTTACTTAGAAGGTATCAACGCCTCTTCAATGAACTCCTTCAAGTGGTTAATCAACACCAGCATCAAGAATAAGGCCATCGCAACCTCACTTAAGTTAGACAACAAGACAACCAAGAACACAATCGCTTGGGCTCTTTTGAATCCTGTAACTGGTGGTGTTAGTTTCGCTGGTCATGAGGCCGCTGTTTCCAACCAGCTCGCAACTGTTTCTGGTAAATCAAAAATCATCGGCGCTTGCTGGTCTGATGTTGTTTGGGCTAACTGGGGCAACCTTGCTCTTCGTCCGCTTGCTTACACTGGCGGTGGCGTGTTCAAGTTCGAAATGATTGGTTACTTTGATTTCGTGTTCCTTCGTCATAACACTCTTGGTGTTATTCATGACGCGCTTGTCTAATGTTTGCTGGGGTTTACTCAAACACTGATTATCTTGCCATCCTTAAAACCTTCGGAATAAAAGCTGTTGGTTTTAAGGATACTGGCGACGAGGTCTCTTTTACAGGAGTCTTTCGAAATGGACAATCAGTGTTTGGCGATGATGGACAGGTAATTTCAGCGACTCCAGTTTTGATTTGTAGAACATCTGATGTTGAAACATTGGATCAATACAAACCAATCACAGTCAATGAAACGCAGTACGAAGCAAGAACGCTAATTTCGAATGGGTTTGGTATTACGCACATCGCGTTAATTAAAGTATGAACATAAGAGAGGACATTTACGATTTATTGGCAACGCTGCCTTACGCAGTGTTTCAAACTCGTATTGATCCATTTCAAAATCCTACGATAAAACCCGGTGTGTCTGTGCAGCTTAAGCGATCAAGCAAGGAGCTGATTGCTGATGGTGCCACATTTAGAACGACTGATGAGGTGATGGTTGTTATTACTTTAGCGCAGCAAAAGCTGTATGACGCCGCACTGGACGCGGTCGTTGAAATGATCTTATCAACGTTGCTAACGAATGCTGCTTTTGTAAGGCAATTTGAAAACATTAGTGAAGTAAACGTTGAGTATGATTATGAAGCTGTAGGTGAAACAAATAAGGCCTCCGCGATTATCACGTTTAGCTTGTCGTATGTTGAGAAATTTGACCCCAACATCACAGCGATACTTGAGACATTGCACCTTAGTTATGATTTTATCACACCTGCTGCTGATCCAAATCTTCAGTACCCTGGACCAGATTCTCGGATCGAATGCACACAGATCATCACAACACAGTAAAAGGATAAATAAATGAAAGTCGTACCAAACAACAGAATGGTGAATGGATTGGTTAATCGAGTTTTTGACCCTGAGACGGGTTATCAGTTAACTAATGAACCAATTGAATTAGACACATTAGATTTCCACAAACGACTGCATTATCGTCAGTTGTTAAATAATGGAGATTTAGTTGAATACCAAGAACCCGTCAAGCCGGAAGTAAAACCAAAGAAACAAATTAAAGAAGGAGAAATCGAATAATGAGCACAGCAGCCATTTCATTTGACAGCATTCCGGCTAATTTGCGCAACCCTCTTGCTTACGCTGAGGTTGACAATAAGAAAGCCGGTTATTTTCAACAAAACTCACGCACACTCTTTGTTGGACAATCTGCGAACATCGTCACTGAAGTTCCAGTAATTGTTGCCAGCGTCGATTGGGCAAAACAAACATTTGGGCCTGGTTCTCAGATTGCGCGCTTCGTTGAGGCCTACCGCCGCAACAATTCGTTCAATGAGCTTTGGGTTCTACCACTTAACGATGCCGCTGGCGCAACTAAAGCATCAGCAACAGTGACTTTTACTGGTCCAGCAACCGCTTCTGGAACAGTTGCTCTTTACGTTGGTGGAGAGAAAGTAAGTGTTCCCGTTTCTCGTGGTGATACTGCAACTCAGATTGGCGCGTCGCTCGTTACTCAAGTAACAAACAATGTCAATCTTCCAGTCACAGCTTCAAATGCTGCTGGTGTTGTCACTTTAACTGCGAAAAATGCAGGTACCGTCGGAAACAAAGTTCCTTTGAACTTGAATTTCCGTGGAGTGCTTGCGAATGAAGTTACCCCAGCTGGCGTAACAGTCGAAATTGTAGCTTTCGCTGGTGGTGCAACTGATCCTGATGTTGAAGAGAAACTTGCGCTTATTGGTTCAATGGATGTCGCATTTTATGCTCACCCTTACGCTGATACTGGTTCAATTGCCGCATTCACTGCATTCCTCAGTCAGACAGGTGGTCGTTGGGACCCAATGCAAGGCGGAAAAGATGGTCAGGCGTTTACCGCGCTTGCAGGTTCTTTGAGCGCTCTGCAGACTTTCGGTACTTCATTAAATGACGAAAACCATACTGTAATTGGCTACGAAACTTCAGTTCCTAATGACAACATTGACGTGCTCGGTTCTTACGTTGCGCAGGCTTCAGGTTCGCTAGCAATTGATCCTGCTCGTACCTGTCAGACTTTGGAACTAATGGGTGTTATCACTCCTCCTGAGTCAAGTCGCTTCACTCTAAGCAATCGTTCAACGCTCTTGAACTCAGGTATCGCAACCTTGATGTATCACTCTGGTACACCAGCGATTGAGCGTGCAATTACGACTTATCAGAAAAACAGTTATGGCCAGCCTGATCCAAGTTATTTAGATGTCACCACACGTGCAACTCTTAGTTACATCAAGAAGTCTGTTGTTTACCTCATTACGCAGAAGTTCCCGCGCAGCAAGCTTGCTGAAGATGGAACTAAGTTTGGTGCAGGAAACGCGATTGTTACTCCAAAGGACGTTCGCGCTGAGCTAATCGCTTGGTACGACACTTTGCAGTTCATTGGACTGGTGCAAAATCCTGAAGGATTCGAAAAGGAGCTTTTGGTCAGCTTGAATCCAATCGACCCAAATCGTTTGGACATCTTGTTGCCACCTACACTTGTAAATAATTTGATTGTTTGTGCAGTGAAAGTTGAATTTTCACTTCGCGCGTAATTGAAATTTTCACGTTTTGTAAAACTTATGGTTTCTTTTGTTTCATCCTTAATTGACGCGTCTAATTCTGAAAAATGGGCGCGTCATTATTGGAAGCTTATTAATCGAGCAATTGACAGGAACTGGACATTTGAGAAAGGTAAAGGTTTTGAAAAACACCACGTCTTTCCTACATGCGTTCATGGTCTTATCGATGAAATGCGTGTTGTTCTAACAGCAGAAGAACATTATGTTGCACATCAGCTGCTTGTGAAAATGTATCCGCATGAACGAAAGCTTGTTTATGCAGCAAATCGCATGAGCAAACAGTGTGTAAATAATAAAACTTTTGGCTGGTTGCGCAGAAAGCACGCTGAAAATGTTAGTCTTCAGTTTAAAGGTAAGAAATTACCGCTGCGAACTGCTGAACACTGCGAGAATCTGAGTAAAGCACGTAAAGGCATTTGTTTAAAAACTGAAGAGCAAAATAAGGCACATGCTGAAATGCTTAGAGGTCGAATTTATTCAGACGAACACAGAAAAGCAATAAGTAAAGGCTTAACTGGTAAAGAACGAAGTCAAGAACATTGCGATGCAATAAGTAAAGCACGAACGGGAAATAAATACCCAAAGCTAAGTGAAGCAAAGAAAGGACAAACTCCATGGAATAAAGGCAAAAAGAATGTCCAGGTTCCTTGGAATAAAGGCATAACGCAAACAAAACAAATTTAGGAGAAATAAAATGAAGATTGCAGGCACAGCGCACATCAAGATCGACGGTGTTAGTTATTCCTCAAGTATTACTGAGGGCTACAGCATCAAAATTCAAACCAACAAACCAGAGCCGATTATGGCTGACGATGGTGGTATTCACTACAAGGAAGTTCCTGTAGCAGATACCATCAGCGGTACTTTACTTACCACAGGCGATTTTGACCCAATGGTAATCGTAAATGCTCGTAATGCCACGGTTCAAGTTCAACTCAATAATGGAAAGACAGCCATTCTTCGCAACGCAATGTTCTCAGGTGATCCTGAAATTGACACGATGACAGGTACTTTCAAATGTGAGTGGAGTGGGATTGGAAAGTGGATCTAATGTATTAATTTCAATACACTTAGCAGAACAAGGCTCAGTTTAATCGCTGGGCCTTTGTTTTAAGATAAATAAACAAAACAAACCACATGGAGAACTTACGTTATGTCTGACTTTAATGAAAATTTCGAACTACTTGAGCCAATTCTGGTTGATGGTGATAAAACATCCGTTATCACTCTAAAAAAACCAACAGTTAAGGCAATGCGCGCAAGCTTCAAAGCACCTAATGCGTTTGAGCAAAACATTGTGCTTGTAAAAGAGTGCTCAAATCTTAATCTAATTGAAATCGACAATTTGAGCCCGATTGACTTCCAGCGCATCTTGGACTACTTGGGAAACTTTATTGCCCTTGGTCCGACGAGCTAAACAACACTGTTTTTGATGTTGCATTCTTTTGGAAGCTGAAACCAGCCGAGGTGTTTGAGCTTACGTTGGAGGAGCTGTACGAATACGTTGATCAGGCGAACAGAATCAACAAATCAAGAAACCCAATAACAGAGTAAAACCATGGCCAGACAATTTTCAGTCAGTACAGTCTTTCAGGCATTAGACCGCTTCACTCAGCCTGTGTTGAAGTTTGGCCAGGCAATGGTTAACTTTGGGAATCAGGCTCACAACCAGTCTACGCGCGTCCAGCAGGCATTCAATCGAATCAACCAGTCTTCAAGTCGCACAAGCCAAGCTGTTAACAAGCTAAAAAGCGCTTTCAACTTCCATAATGTAATTGGCCATCTTAATGATGTAACCCGCGCAATTGGACGTGTCGGATCAGCTGCCTTATCCGCTTTCAAACCAGGCTGGGGAACAGTTGGAGCAATTGCAGCAGGTGGTTACACCGGTTTGAAATTAACTCAGAACTCAATGGAGTATGAGAAAAAAGAATCCCAGTTGACAGGTGTCTTGATGTCACAAGATCGCTACCAAGGTCAGTCAGACGCCCAAATCGAAGGTCGCTCCAAGTCAATCTTAGCAAAAACTAAGGACTTTGCTGCCAGTCAGGTTGGTGAGTACGCCGATTGGGCTGAAATCGTAACTGACTCAGTTGCTCGTGGCTTTGAGCCAAATGAACGCTTGATGAAGGCCTGGGGAAATCTCGCTGCACAGCACACTGGTGGTATGCCCGGCATGATTGAGACTTGGCGCTCAGGCGCTCGTGGTGAAACAGGCGCGTTAGATCAGATCAAGGGTCTTTCCGCGAATTCAGAAGGCGGCGAAGTAACCCTTCACTTTAAAGGTCAAAATTACAACCTTGGTAACAAGAACGACGCAACCTACTACTCCCGTTACATCAATGCGATGCAGCAAATTGCTGAAAAAGCATTTGGTCGACTTGGTGAACTTTACGGCAAGACATTGGATGCCCGCTGGTCAACTTTAGTTTCGACGTTTGAAACCACATTTGACGAAGCATTCCGTGGCTCTGGTTTCTTCGACACCATCAAAGCGCAGGTTGACAGCTTAAATGAGTGGTTCATTCAAGAGGCAACTCCAATTAAGTCAATGTTCACTGGGTTCTTTCAGAATCTTGAAGGCAAAACAGGTCTCATCAACTCAGTCACAAATTCAATAAAGGGGTTAATTTCTGTTGGTTTAAAAGCTTTAAATACAGCGCTCAACACAATCCTTTCAAATGACTTTGGACTTGCTGATAAGATTAAAGACTTCTTTGATAAGCTACCAAGTCGATTTGAGCAGTTCTTGAACACGGTTTCAAAAGTAGACTTTCAGCAAATCGCAAACAATGTTAGAACGTTCATAACTCAGTTATTTGAACTGGGAAAAGCATTCATTGACCTAATGCCAAAGTTGACACAAGTCATTTCGTTTGTAGCTAACCCGACAATGAGTATTGAAAGAATGCTTGCAGCTCGTCAGGTTGAGCAAGAAGAAAAAGGAGAAACCAAATCTTCTTACTGGGCAATCTCTGGGATTTTACCTGGCGTAACTCATTCCGGAATTGAAGAGCAATACAAGATACTTAATGATGAGCGTCAGGGCAAAAAACGTGAGCAAATGGAAACTGCAAAGAACGCTGCAATGATGAAGTATGAAGAGTTGTATGTGGCTCCAAAGCGCAAACAGGAGCAACAACGCCAACAAGTCATTCAGGGCGTCCTACCACAGGTCCAATCTCCAGTAAATGACCTTATCGGAAGAATTTATAACCCTGCTGATCCATTTAAGGAAGCGATGTTTAACAAAGCTTCTGTTAAGACACCAGACAATAAGGTACAAGCGCAGAAAACTGAAAAAAGTAACATTACGGTTCAGCCGCCAAAAATTGATAATGTGGTCAATTACACTCCGCCAGCAGTTAAAGTTGAGCTAACCAATAACAATACAGTAAATGTTTCAGAGGGTCGTCAAACAATTGATACAAATGCCACGCTTAATAATGCTCCGCCTGGCAGTTCTGTGCAATCAAGAGCAGGTAAAAGTACCCGCGGCATTAACTACGGAGGTCGCTAAATGGCTGACTGGCAGAAAAAATTAATCAAGCCCGCCTTCAGAGGGATTCCGTTTTATTCCAAGCGAACTACCAATGAATTTGGAAGACGCATTGCTTTACATGAATACCCTCAGTATGACACCCCTTATGCTGAGGACATGGGAAGAAAAGCTCGCAAGTTTCAAATTAGTGGTTTTGTAATTGGCGAAGATTGGGAAACGCAACGCGACAAGCTAATCAAGGCCTGTGAAGAACCAAGTTCTGGTTCCCTCTCACATCCTGATTATGGCAATTTTCAAGTTGTATGTGAAAACGTTTCTGTAACTGAATCCAAAGTTGAAGGCGCGATGATGGCCGAGTTTGAATTCACTTTCATTGAAACTGGTGCCAACAAATTTCCAAATGTTCAGCAAAACAACGCATCTGCGCTGCAAAAGCTTGCGGGTGGCTCGATCCTGTCCATCGCAAATGTTTTCAAGGCAATTAATTTCCTAACAAAGCTTCCGCAGTACGCCACTGATTATGTAATGGGAATCGTGGGTGATTTGACAGGAATTTATAATCCAAATCAGCTTTTGAATACATACACATCAATTCAAAACTTGATGAAAGGCGACATTACTGTTCCTTGGCAATTTCCAGTGCTGGCTTCAATGTTTACAGGTTCATTTAACCGCGATTATTGCCCGCATGGTACAAAGTTGCAAGCAGTTCGTAATACAGCGAAGGACAAGCGAACAGGCGAAAGATTTGTCATACCAACTTCAATTACCACAGAGCAGGCGCAGTTAAAACAAACTGACGTTGTTCTTGAAACTGTTGAAACAACTGTTGATGAGCAAACTGAAACATTGAATCCGCGAATGGCTTTCAGGTTGCTGTCAGCCATTGGGGACGTAAAGATAAATCACATTGCGCCAATTACAGACAGCGACGTTATTCAATACGAAAGCGGTCTTCAAGCTGAACTTTTAATTAAATCATTTGCCGTTATCGAAGCAGCTGTTGCCGCATCACAAATTGATTACGAAAGCTTGGATGATGCTCAAAAAATCTGGACAAAAACACTTGGTCAATTTGATACGCTACTTAAAATGGCGACTGACATTGGTTCTGATACTTGGTTTGTTGAGCTAAGAAAAGTACGCGCTGCCTTCCAAGCTGACATTCAGGAGCGCGCTCCAAATCTGTCAGTTCTAACATTCAAATCATACCCTGATCCTACGCCGTCACTTGTTATCGCTTATGACGTTTATGAAGACATTACAAGAGCAAGCGAAATTGTGCTTCGCAATCACGTGAAACACCCAGGATTTGTAGTAAACGACAACTTGGAGCTACTGAGTGAATAAAGGAATCGTAAAGCTCAGACTTGCAGGTAAAGAATACATTGGTTGGGAAGAAATTTCAATAACTCGCTCAATCGAAGATGTTGCCGGTACATTTTCCCTTACTGTTTCTGACCCGCCTGAAAATGGAAGAAACGCGCTTGACCTACGTCCAGGCGATGAGTGTGAAGTCTTAATTGATAAAACACTTGTCATCACTGGTTATCTTGACAGCGTTAACGTTGACTACACCGCAACCTCACATAATCTTCGTTTTGACGGACGAAGCAAAACAAAAGATTTAGTTGATTGTTCAGCTCTTCAAACTCAGCAGTTCGTTAATTCAACAGTTGAACAAATCGCTAAGAAACTTGCAGCTGATTACGGAATTCAGGTTGTTGTTCGTGGCGATGGCGGCAAGCCAGTTCCAAATTTTCAAGTTCAACCTAATGGCGAAACTGTCTTTGACGCGCTTCAAAGATTATGCGGCCCTGCAAATCTTCTGATTACTGATACACCAGAAGGTCACTTGTTGTTGACCAATGTGAAGGGGACAAAAACAAAAAATGTAATTGTTAATAACGGCAAACTGAATACAAACATTAAGAGCTGTAATTTTACTGTCGGCGAACACAACCGCTACTCTAAGATTGTAGTGCGCGGTCAATCCAGAGCAACAGACACAAATTTCGGCAGGCAGGTTTCAGGAATTATGGCTGAAGCTCTTGATCCTGAAATTCGCCGAACACGCATCAAGATAATCCGAGCGGACGTTGAAGTTAGCACTGACGACGCAACTCAAAAAGCTCTCTGGGAAATGAAAGCCTCTGCGGCTAAAGGTATTGAAATTAATTATGTTATGTACAGTTGGTATGGCAATCAAAATGAACTTTGGCAACCAGGACAAACAGTCGAGGTGACTGATACATTATGTGGAATTGATCACAAGGATTTAGTTATCGCCAGAGTTGAATACCGAATTGACAATTCCAGTGGAACCACTTGCACACTTGTTCTAAATCCTGCAGAAGCATTTGAGAAAGACAAGGAAAAGCAAGTCAAGAAAGCAAAACTTAAAACCAAAGTGGTTAAGCAGCACGCTCCTTTGGTTGCACCAGCGGTGGAGTAATTATGGGAGATACAAGAAAAGCCACAATTCTCAAAGTTGATGGCAATTATTTAAAAATGCAGACAGTGCAGATTACTGGTCTTGATGGGGAAATGGCCAGTAATGTTGAGCGCTACCAGCCATACGGCTTAACAACTTTCCTGGTTCCTGCGGATGCTGATGGACGAGGCCCAGAAGGCATCCTTTCTGATCTTGGTTCAACTTCGTTGCGCACGGTTACACAGGTTGATGATCGACGTTTCCGCACAGTTCATGGTTCAGTCGGCGACGTTATTCTGTATTCAAAACACGATAACCCAACTGCAACGCACGATAATGCGCTTCAACGTTTTGCATTCACTGACGACGGAACTGGTAATTATCGCGCTGTCCTGAAGATAAATACATGCAAGATTGACGTTAAGAGTGATCACTCAATTTTAATCGATAATGGTCAAGGAGTATTTGTTGACATACACGGAGCCTACGTCGAAATCAACAATGGGTCATCTGTTGTAAAGCTCGAAGGAAGCGTAGCCACAATCTCCGCCAGCACTGTAAATGTTAACGCTACATCAACCACAATTTCAGGTTCAAGTATCGCGTTATCAGCACCAAACGTTTCACTTGGATAAAGTATGGGAATTGAAGTAAATCAGGGATTAACTGTAAATGACACAACTGAAAGCACGGATTATCAAACAGGCTCAGTAATCGTAAAGGGCGGTGTTGGTATTGCGAAGAACCTTCACGTTCACGGCGAAACAGTTTTAGACGGCGACCTAACAATTCCAGCGGGTTCAGTTCACGTTAATAACTTGGATTCTGAGCTAACCACTGTAATTAACACGGTCGCTCAACATTCAACTGACATCGCTGCGCTAATTAACACATCAGGTACGCCTACCCAGGCTGCAGCATCTGCAGCAGCAGCAGCAGCAAGCGCGGCAGCTGCACATCAAGACGCGTTAGACGCCGCAGCTCAAGCATCTGCAGCCGCAGCATCAGCTACACAGGGAGCAAATTCAGCAACTTCAGCTGCTGCCTCTCAAGTGAGCGCAACTGCCGCTGCAGCAGATGCAGCTGACGCGCTCGCCGCTGCAATTATCGCTCAAGGTGATGCCGAAACTGCTGCAACTACTGCGACCATAAAAGCCGGCAATGCTTCAGTTTCAGCAAGTCAGGCAGCGACATCAGCCACAAATGCTGCTGGCTCCGCTTCCACAGCGTCCACAGCTGCAACAACAGCAACAACGGCAGCAACTAACGCAGGCAATTCAGCAAATGCTGCCGTTACCTCTGCAAGCAACGCCGCAAGTTCCGCCACCGGCGCCGGTAACTCCGCAAGTCAGGCTTCAACAAATGCTGGTGTAGCTTCAACCTCTGCGACTAATGCAGCTAACTCAGCTACAGCAGCTGCAACAAGTTCATCACAAGCTGCAACCTCTGCTACGAATGCAGCTACATCCGCTACAACAGCGAGCAATGCAGCGACTACAGCAACAACTCAAGCCAACGCAGCGAATACATCCGCAGCAAACGCGGCAACTTCAGCTTCGGCAGCAAGTAACTCAGCTACACAGGCTGCAAGTTCCGCAACTTCAGCCGCAGGCTCTGCTTCAGCCGCAAGCAATTCCGCTTCAATCGCAACTGGTTCAGCAACGACAGCAGGAACAAGCGCAACTGCAGCCGCAAATTCAGCGACGATTGCTCAAACCGCAGCCACGAATGCAGCAAACAGCGCAACCGCAAGCGTGCAGTCATACAACAATTTAAGCGCAAAGATTGACAATAACATCGCTTCGCTTGGTGGTAATTATGTTGGCTACTCAACTTACAACGCAGGAGTTAGCGGTAACCGCTGGTTAAATAATTTCCCTGCTGGCGCAACAATAACTCAAAACATTGGCGATCCAACCGGCGGAACTGAGGCTGTTCGCTTCACTGGGTCAAATACAACCAATGCGCTACTTCGAGTTGAATTTCCTGCGGTAACAGCAAATGGAACAGATACCTACACTTGTTCCTTTTACGCACGATTAATTAGTGGGTCAAATGTCAATCTAAAGTCAGACCTTGCTGATAAAACAACCGTTTTTTCACTTTACTTCAGCAAGCTAATCGTAAATGAATGGGTTCGAATCGACTACTCAGGAATACCGACCGCTGGTTCACTTGGATGGATTGATTTAGTAAATAACTTGACCTTAGATGTAGTAATTGATTTCTGGGGTGTGCAAGTTGAGAAAGGAAAAGTACCAACGGCTTACATTAAGACCGCTGGAACACCCGTAATCAGCAGAAGTACAGTACAGGCAGATTTAGTTACTGAGCAATCAGTGCGAGCAAGCGCCGACACTGCGATTTCAAATAACGTTACTGCGCTGACATCCACAGTCAATACCAAAACTCGTGTTTTTCGCCAATCAACTCAGCCAACACCGACAGCGGTTGGTGATGCTTGGTTCGATACCGGCAATAACAACAAGCTTTACATTTGGAATGGTACTGCGTGGACGTTAACCCAAGACAATACTAAAAATACGACCTTCTACCAAGGAACAGCACCCACTGCTTTGGCTGTTGGTGACTTGTGGGTAGACACAGCCAACTCAAATTCATTGAAACGATGGAATGGAACAAGTTGGGTCGCTGTTGATAATGCGCAAATTGCGACCACTGCAGCCGCGTTAACAACTGAACAAACTACAAGAGCAAATGCAGACACCGCCCTTGCTAACTCAATCACAAGTTTGTCCGCGACGGTCAGCACAGAAATTACAGATCGAACGAATGGCGATGCGGCAAACGCTGCAACCATCGCAACAACAAACGCAAATTTGGTTACAGAGCAAACTACCAGAGCAACAGCGGATGCTGCGCTGTCTCAATCGTTACTTGACTTAAGCTCAAGCATAAGCGGTGGTTTTAGCCCATACCAAACATGGAATTTCACATCAGGCGTCGATACCTGGACATCGGGCGGCTGCACAATTGCTGCAAGCGGCGGCTACCTCACAGTAACTTCGTCAAGCGCTGATCCAATTATTCGCGTTGGTTCGCTTAGTATTACTGGAAGTCAGTATTTCATTGTGAAAGCCAGAGTTAAGCGAACTGCTGGAACTAACTGGGATGGTAAATGTTACTACACTACCGGTTCTCATGGAGAGTCTGGCTTATACTACAAACAACTTACAAACCCTGGAATGGTGATCGGCCAATGGTATGTGCTTGAATGGGCAATGGACGCGCTAACTGTTGGTGGAACAGACTGGACATCTAACATAATCACAGGTATTCGTTTTGATCTGGGCGCTGCCGCAAATGACGTGTTTGTTATTGATTGGATTTCCATTGGTAGCAATGCACCACCTGTTTCATACGCTGAATTTATTACTGAGCAAACAACAAGAGCAAACGCAGTTTCTGCAGTTAGTTCATCTGTTACCTCGTTGAATTCGTCTTTGTCAACAGAAATCACGAATCGAATAAATGGTGACAATGCGCTACAGACCAGTTTGAACACCACAAACGCAAATCTTGTTACTGAGCAAACTACACGCGCCAACGCAGACACTGCAATTTCAAATTCAGTTACATCGCTGACTGCCACTGTAAACACGAAAGCCCGTGTTTACCGTCAATCTACTCAGCCAACAGGAACAACTGTTGGCGACATCTGGATCAATACGTCATCGAACAACTTGCTCAAAGTGTGGGACGGAACAGCTTGGCAAACAACCCAGGATAACAGCAAAAATACGACTTTCTACCAAGGAACAGCACCAACTGCTGTTGCAACTGGTGACCTGTGGATTGATACAGCAAACAACAACTCACTCAAGCGCTGGAACGGAACAAGTTGGGTAGCTGTTGATAATGCGCAAATTGCCACTACTGCAGCAAATTTGATAACTGAGCAGACGACACGAGCAAATGCAGATAATGCGCTCGCTTCAGACATTACCGCGTTAACGACAACTGTAACTAACAACTACAATACGTTAAATTCAGCCATTACGACTGAAACCACTGCTCGCACCAATGGCGATTCAACAAATGCGACGGCAATAACTAACTTAACCAGCACAGTCAACACGAAAGCGCGGGTATTCAGACAGGGTACACAGCCAACAGCGACTGCGACAGGCGACATCTGGATCAATACTTCCTCAAACAACTTGTTGAAAGTATGGGATGGTACCGTTTGGCAAACAAGTCAAGACAACAGCAAGAATACCACTTTCTACCAAGGAACAGCACCAACTGCTGTTGCAACTGGTGACTTGTGGGTAGACACAGCCAACTCAAATTCATTGAAACGATGGAATGGAACAAGTTGGGTCGCTGTTGATAACACATCATTTGCTACAAGCGCAGCTTTAACAACTGAGCAAACTACGCGTGCCAACGCGGATACTGCAATTTCAAATTCTGTTACATCGCTGACTGCCACTGTTAACACGAAAGCGCGGGTATTCAGACAGGGTACACAGCCAACAGCGACTGCGACAGGCGACATCTGGATCAATACGTCATCGAACAACTTGCTCAAAGTGTGGGACGGAACAGCTTGGCAAACAACCCAGGATAACAGCAAAAATACGACTTTCTACCAAGGAACTGCGCCCACTGCAATTGCAACTGGTGACTTGTGGGTAGACACAGCCAACTCAAATTCATTGAAACGATGGAATGGAACAAGTTGGGTCGCTGTTGATAACACATCATTTGCTACAAGCGCAGCTTTAACAACTGAGCAAACTACAAGAGCAAATGCAGACATCGCACTTTCATCTACTTTAACTTCTTTACGAGCTTCATTTGACGGTGCGGCTGTTAGTGCCAGTGTTCAGCCCCCAAATTCCAATTTAGACATTGAAGACGCAAGTGGCAAACCTCTTGGTATTGAACCTGTTGACAACATCACAGTACGAACAGGCGTTGCCTTCGGTGATGCCAACAAAAATTGGATCACGCTTGTTGATACTGTTGACTCATCAATTGCCTACGGTTTTCCAGCAATTGCAATTGACGATAACTTAACGTACACAGTCACTGTCACACACAAGTCGCCGACGACGTCGACAACTGGTCTTTACATTCGAATGAATGAATTGAACACCGACTTGCCAGCGGGATTTACTCACGTCGGTAGTGGAGGTGGATCATTGACAACAACGCGTACAGGTTACAAAGACCTACAAGCAAATGGGCCGCTTCCTGGTACCACTTGGGTTACAAACACGTTTACATACACGCCGACGGCTGGTACGCGATTTGCGAGTCTGTCATTTTATAAGTGGTCTGCGCTTGCTGTAAATGTAGAGTATCACTTGATGAAGGCTACGGTTACTTCATCAACAGATGGAATTGTTTCAAGTATTGCCTCAACAAATGCTGCAATTACTTCTGAGGCAACAACACGTGCAAATGCAGATACGGCGATTTCAAACACTGTTTCAACGTTAACTTCAACGGTTAACACGAAAGCCCGTGTTTACCGTCAATCTACTCAGCCAACAGGAACAACTGTTGGCGACATCTGGATCAATACGTCATCGAACAACTTGCTCAAAGTGTGGGACGGAACAGCTTGGCAAACAACCCAGGATAACAGCAAGAATACCACTTTCTACCAAGGAACAGCACCAACTGCTGTTGCAACTGGCGACTTGTGGATTGATACCGCAAACAACAATTCACTCAAGAGATGGAACGGCACAGCTTGGGTTGCTGTTGATAACACATCATTTGCAACCAGCGCAGCTTTAACAACTGAACAAACTACGCGTGCCAACGCGGATACTGCAATTTCAAATTCTGTTACATCGCTGACTGCTACTGTTAACACGAAAGCCCGTGTTTACCGTCAATCTACTCAGCCAACAGGAACAACTGTTGGCGACATCTGGATCGACAGCGACGATAACAACAAGATGCGCGTTTGGGATGGCACAACGTGGAATCTTAGTCAGGACAATACTAAGAATACCACTTTCTACCAAGGAACAGCGCCGACTGCGCTGGCTGTGGGCGATCTGTGGGTCGATTCTGCGAATGGTAATTCAATAAAGCGTTGGAACGGCACAGCTTGGGTTGCTGTTGATAACACAACGTTTGCCACAAGCGCTGCTTTAACAACTGAGCAAAATACTCGCGCAACTGCAGATACTGCGTTATCGAACTCAATTACAAGTTTAACAGCAACGGTTACAAATAACTACAACACATTAAACTCAGCAATTACTACTGAAACCAGCGCAAGAACGACAGCAGACAACACAAATGCGACAGCAATTACAACGCTCAGCAGCAGAGTTGGTGCAAGCAGCGGTGTCGTGAGCGGCAACCTGTTGAAGTACTCTGAGGATTTATCAAATGCGGTATGGATAAAATCAGCAAATACAGCAGTTTCATCCAATACAACAACCTCCCCAATTGGAGATAACACTGCAGACAAATTGTATGAGTCAACTACTACAAGCTCTCAGCATTACATTTACCAAAACGTAACGATTCCAGCTGGTACAAACACCACATTCTCTGTTTACGCAAAATCTGGTGAACGAAGTTATTTGTACATTGGTTTTGGTGCAGCCTCTGGTTCACCAAAAAACTACACCGTGTTCAACCTAAACACAGGAACTGTTGTTGGAACTCCACCATCAGCGCTGCAAGTAAATAATCCGCCTCAAATTGATGATGTTGGGGGTGGCTGGTGGAGAATTTCAGTTGGTGGTGTTGTCAGTGCCTCAGAAACATCTGTCAATGCGGTCTGCTACTTGTATAACGGGTCAACCGCAACCTACGCGGGTACTGCAAACTGGGGACTTTATCTTTGGGGTATGCAGTGGAACATTGGCGCTGCAGCAGCCCCATACCTCGCAACTACCAGCACAGCTGTTTCAGATGGATCAAGTCACTACGTTGACATCCAAACTTTACAAACCACAACAAATGGTTTGTCTGGGCAGTACACAGTAAAGATCAACAACAACAATTCAATCAGTGGGTTTGGACTTGCAAGTACAGCAGTGAATGGAACTCCGACTTCGGCGTTCGTTGTTTCGGCTGATGAGTTTGCAATTGTTGATCCAAATGTAAATTACACTGGTGGAACAAGCCCTTCAGTCAGCAACATTCCATTCCAGATTGTTGGCGGCGTAACCTACATTAAGTCAGCAAACATAAATACTGCAACAATCAAGACATTGCATTTAGCGGATGCGTCCGTTGTCAACTCTGTGTCTGTTACTGTTAATGGAACCAGTATTACCAGTGGCTCCACATTCACGACAACCACATACCTTACTCCACCAGCATCAGGTTTACCAGCAGACAGAGGGTGGGTCTACGTTATTGCCGAAGCCGAGTGGTTAGCTAATGCGTCAGCTGCCTACCGTGGCCTTATTGAGCTTGAGTATTCACTCGATCTGGGGGCTACGTGGACCCCAATGTCAGTTTACGCGCCGCAATCACAAATGTTTGTTGATACATCCGGCAGCACCACCGCCGGGTTCAGTCATGTGATGACCCGTTTCATTTCATCAAATACAACGCGAGCAATGAATGGTGTAAATAACATTTATGTTAGAGCGACTTTTTCACATTCTGCAGCAGGTACACGTTCAATCAACTTTATACAGCTTACAGCAATGGAATTCAGAAGATGATTTACAGCATTTATAACAAGGAAACAGGTAGAATTCATTCAACTGTTGATGTTTCGTCTTTCGATCCTGACGTATTTGTACCTGCAGGGCATGACTGGTTTGAAGGTGAAATTAACGGTCGAAAGTATTTGTATTTGAACAATCAGCTTGTTGAAATCGAGCCTGATTTGAATGAATTGAAACAAAACTCAGTCAATTACATCCGCTCAATGACAAGCCAAATTATTTTGGAACGTTATCCAAGTTACAAGCAAATCAATCTGCTCAGAGAAAACTCAACTGAATCAATTGAGGCCTTTAAATGGATTGATGAAATTCGGGCACAATGTAATGTCTTTATTATTGGTATTGAAGTATGTGAAAGACAGTCTGAAATTGAACAACTCACTCAAAACTTCAAGCAATTGAATAAATAATCAATGATCACAGTTAACTTCAATGGGTTAAACAAGATACTAAGCTCAGCGCTTAAGGCTCAGGTCCCCCAAGCAACAGCGAAATCACTTACTCAAGTCGCGTTTGATTGCCGCACAGTCTTACAACTTCATGAGCACAGCGATTTACACTTAACTCGCAAGTTCATTCCAAGCCAGACACAGGTTGAAATGGCAAAACCAACTAACTTGCGATCTGAGGTTGGACTAACTGATCGTGTTACTTTTGGTGTTCGTCTGGTTGATGGTGGAAGTCGTAGTCCTCAAACAAGCAAGTACATCGCTGTTCCAATTAGTGTGAAGAGAAACAAAAGGGGCGGCATCACAAAAGCACAAAAACCAAGCGCTTTATTGAATAAACCAGGACATTTTTTAAAAGAAATTAACGGAATCAAAGGAATTTGGGTAAAACAGAAATCAGGCAAGTTGGAGCTTGAGTACGTTCTTAAACCAGTTACGACATACAATGAAGCGCCGTATCTTGACTTTGAGCACATCGTTCTTCGATTTGTAAGCGTAACCAAGTGGGAAGAAAAGTTGATGCGCAATTTACTTAAATCAATTGGAGTAAATCCATAATGCCAAAAAACGCAAAAAGCTACCTCTACTTGAAGTATGACAACAACGTTGACAGCCCAACATTTGGTATGTGCGACCTAAATTTTGACGCCGGTAATGCGCTTGAAAGCTCAGTGCTAATGTCACTGTTTAGCTGGAGAAGAGTGAGTCCGCCTGAAGTCGAAGACGGCACAAAGCGTTACGGCTGGTGGGCTGATGTTTTTTATGATTCCCCACTTGGCTCAAAATTGTGGTTGTTACGAAGAAGAAAGGTGCTTCCTAACATTATTCCGCTCGCAAAGCAGTACGTCAAAGAATCCTTGCAATGGCTGGTTGATACTGGAGTTGCAGTTTCCATTGATGTGGATGCTTGGTTAGAAGTAAAGAACCCAGAGCATCTTTACATCAAAGTTGTGATAAATAAAGCAAATGATGGACCATTCATTCTTCGCTTTGAAGGTCTTTGGCAATCACTAACAAAGGACATCTAATGGCATACAGAGGATTTATTAGACCAACAATTGATGAAATCAGAAGCCGCGTTTACTCTGACATCAATAATCGTCTTCCAGGGCAAGACGCGTCCCTTCAATTCACAGTTTTGAATGCTTTAGCTGAAGCGATTATTGGCATCGCCCATGAACTTTACGGCTACTTGGAGTGGATCGCACGACAAACTAACGTGCTTGACTGTGAAGACATCAACTTGGATCTGTACTCTCAGATTTGGAGTGTGATCAGAAAACCACCAACTTACGCTCAAGGAACTGTTACATTCTCCGGTTTGGACGGTTCAATCGTTCCTGCAGGAACAATTGTTCAAACAAGCTCAGGGTTACAGTACAAAACAGACGCTGATGGCGAAATCACAGGCGGTTTCGTTGAGGTTGGAGTGACATCCCTACTAACTGGTTCAGCTTACAATTTAAACAATAATACTGAAGTTACACTGGTTAATCCTGTTGCTGGTATCAACACAACTTTATACAGCGGTCCAATCTTTGGCGGCGCCGACGTTGAAATTGATGAAGACGTGCGAGCTCGACTACTTGAGCGAATAAGCTTTCCGCCTCAAGGTGGTTGCAAGCAGGATTACGTTAACTGGGCGCTTGAAGTACCCGGTGTTACGCGAGCTTGGTGTTACCCAGAAGAAGATGGCGCAGGCACAGTGAAGGTTCGCTTCATGACCGACTTGAGCACAGCTAATGGAATCCCACTTGACGGTGACGTTACGCTCGTTCAGGACTACATTGATCCTCTGAAACCAGTTACCGCAAGTCTCACTGTTGCAAAACCAACTGCCGTTCCACTTAACGTTACAGTTACAGGTCTTAGTCCAAATACAGCAACAACCAGGTTAAATGCTGAAAACGAGATTTTAGCCATGCTGCGCCGCAAAGCAGAACCAGGCGGAACCATTCGTATTAGTTGGATTTGGGAAGCTGTAAGTCTTGCCACAGGAACTGAGTATCATCACATCACAGCGCCTGCCGCTGATGTCACACATACAGTTAGCCAAATCGCAGTTCCTGGTACGGTGACCTTCGCATGATAAACGCCGACTACGGAACTTTAATTGCTAAGCTGCTTCCAGCAGGCCCTGCTTGGAACAAGGAGCCAAATTCAAATTTGATGAAGCTGCTCAGTGGTCTTGGTGAAGAACTGAAGCGAGTTGATGATGTTGCTGATGGGGTGGTAACAGAAGCAAACCCGTTAACAATGGCGCAGATGCTTCAGGTTAGACGTGATGAAGCTGGTTTACCTGATCCATGTAGAGGCGAGCCAGCAACTTTTCAGGAAAAGGTCGCTGAGGTCGTTTCGAAATGGGGGTCACGTGGCGGTCAATCGATTAATTATCTGACTGAGGTTTGCAGATTGTATGGTTATGATGTATACATTCAGAATGGTGTTGTAGGAACACATACATTTACGGTGAACTACATAACTGAGAACTTCATTCAATTTAGAGCTGGCAAATCAACTTGTGGAGAACATCTTCAATTGACTGTTGGCACATCCGTGCACTGCGTGATCGAGAAATTCAAACCCGCACATACCCACGCAATTTACAACCCGCTTGCACCGGAAGCAAAATTCTGGTAAAGGAGACCATCAAGTGCTTTTCAAAATCAAACATTCGACCGCAGTTGCAACATGCCCAACATACACCTCGACTGGAACAGTTGGGTTTTTTAGAAATGAGGATGTTCCAAACAACATTGAAGCTACCGTCGTCACAGCAAATTGGCTGAATGGTTTAATCAAGGACCTTGAGTACCTTGCCCAGCAAACAAGTGTTACGCCAGCTGAGAATTCAAACACTACAATTTATGATTGTATCTACACACTGGTAAACACACGTATTACACAAGCTCAAGGTGATACCCGTTATGTGAATGTAACTGGCGACACAATGACTGGTTTGCTTGTCTTAAGCGGCGATCCAGTTGTAAATCTTGGTGCCGCAACTAAACAGTATGTCGATTCAACCACTGTCGGGATTGGCGGCGACACGATGACCGGCAGATTGACGCTGTCTGCAGACCCGACCTCAGCTTTGCATGCAACTACAAAGCAGTATGCTGACACTAAGTTACCAATTGCCGGTGGCACGATGACTGGTAACTTGATTTTAAATACCAATCCAACTCTCAATCTACAGGCTGCAACGAAAGCTTACGTTGATACTACCACTGTTTCAATTGATGGCGATGTGATGACTGGCGCGCTTACTTTGTTTGGTAATCCATCAGCAAATCTTCACGCTGCAACCAAACAGTATGTCGATTCGACCACTGTTAGTATCAGTGGCGACACGATGACTGGTGCTTTGATTTTGAGCGGTGCACCAACTACAGATTTACAGGCCGCCACCAAGAAGTACGTTGATGATACTACTGTTAGTATAAGTGGTGACACGATGACTGGCTACTTGACTTTGCATCATGAGCCAACTCAACTAATGCACGCGGCTACAAAGCAGTACGTCGATACTCGTCCAAAGCCACGTGTAAGCACATTATCTTGGACAAATTCAATTGACGTTGCAACTGGTACGTATCTCAGTGTGTGGTCTGATGTCTTTACAGGAACAGTTACTTGCACAAACTACACAACATTAGGAATTTTTAAGTATCATGGTTGTGTTCACCACATCAATAACGGCTGGTCAACAGAATTTAGATTGCTAGTAGATGGAATTGAGGTAGCCTGGACGCAAGTTAACGTGACTACGACAGATAACGCTGTTTCACATGTTATTTTTGATGTTCCTGTTGCAATTACTGCAGGGACAACAACCGTAAACGTGCAAATTCAAGCATTGTCTCACAGTAATCGTGGTCAGTTATGGACAAATCATGGTCAGTTTAGTTCATCAGCTGGTATTGCTGGTGGAACTTCAACTCTCAACGTAGTGTGGTTCTAAAATGACAGCGATTCAACTAATTAAGATTCCTCAGGAAACCAAGAAACCATTGGAGTTCACAGTGCTGGATTCCACTGGTGCTCCGTATGATTTATCTGGTTTTGAAGTTAGCTTTACAGTACATCAGGGAGACGAGGGACAAGGACGTCAATTGGTTAAGTTGACTAAGACATTGAATCCTACGCAGGTCAGTGTGTCAGCCAACAAGATTACAGTTACCATTCTTCCTGCAAATACTGCAATCAAGAACGTATTTCCAGCGGTTTTTGAATGTTACTACTGGTTGCGAATTAGTAATGGAACAAATGTTATTGAGCTGTTTAAAGGACGATTTCAAATCGAACGCGGATTCTAAATTCGCGTCGTAAATTTTGCGCGGTTATTGATTTCAATTTCAGCGCCCTCAATTAGCATTTCTTTCACAACATTTTCCTCAATCTTAAGGAAATCATAATACGACATTGATCCAACTAAATCTTTCGACAGAATTGTCTGAATGAAGATTGTTGGATTCACAGTAACCGCTGCCATTGCGCCAGTTATCATCACAGAACCAGAACCAACAAGCGTCGGTTTCGTAGTTGTTAGCTGCGCCTGGCCTGTTATCGGCAAACCACCTAAAGTTCCACTTCCACTGAAGATTGGTAATGGTGTGGTTAACGAACATTGTCCCTTTACTTCAACTGAGCCACTACCAACAACTGTTGGTTTTGCGGTTGTAGCTTGAGCGTGTCCCTGTATACCAACTGAACCACTACCAACAAAAGTTGGGTTCTGAGTGGTAATTTGAGCGTGCGATTGAATCTCTGGCGGGTTGAGATAACCTGATCCACTGAACGTTGGGTTTGCGGTTGTTAGCGAACATTGTCCCTTAATTTCAACTGCGCCGCTGCCAGCAACTGTTGGTTTTGAAGTCGTAAGTTGGGCTTCGCCCTTAATCGCAAGTTGTGCACTACCACTTAGGGAAGGTGACTTGGTTACTAGCTGGGACTCACCAGTGACACCCAGGGAACCGCTGCCACTAAAGGTAATGGCACCTGTTACTAACTGAGCTTGAGCCTGTACGAGGACCTGGGCACTACCGGATAACGTTGGCTGTGAAGTCGTAAGTTGCGCTGAGCCGGTAATTAAACCTGGTCCTAATGTCGCTGAACCACTGAATGTCGGACTTGAAGTTGTAAGTTGAGTTTGCCCCTTAACTTCAACTTGAGCTGAACCACTGAACGTGGGTTTTGCAGTCGTTAGTTGAGTTGCTCCAGTTATTACTGGAAGAGGCGGAACAACTGGCGGCGCGTAGAACGGCTGACCCAGCGCCACGTTTTCATTGACATCAAATGCGCTGTCAGTGGTTAGCTGAACTACCGCTTGACCGAGAAGCGGCGTTTCAAGCGTGATCAGCTCGTCATTTGAGTAAAGCGCCATTAGACGTCGAGAGCTCCAGTGAACTCAGGTAACGTCTTAAGATAATTGTACAACGTGATCATGTTTGCCCCTGATGATGGGTCAAAAGGCACACTGTAAGTTTGTGATTCGATTACATCTTTATTAGTAGATCGTGCTTCCATTGAACTCCAAATGAAGACATTGATTGAAAGTTGTGTTTTGTCACCAAAGAAATTTTGGATTTTAACATACGCTTCAGGAAATACCCCAAAACCGTTTTCAAATGAATGTTGTAAAGCCATTAATGTTCTCTTTTTATGCCTGAGTTATTGAAAAATCATCCACAAACACTGAACCTGCTGTTGTTGTGTAGTAGGTTGATACCATTATTTTCGCCAATCCAGCTTCAGTTGGAGTGAAGGTTAACACCAGTTCTTCCCAAGTATTTGCGCTCCCACTGGCAGTAACTTCATTATAATTTACGCCTTTTAAGGTTCCACCAAAGACATAAAATTTAACTGGAAGATTTGTTGTTGTACGTCTCACCCAAATACGCGCTGTTACCATTCCAGTTGATTTACAGGCAACATCTGCAATTGGTAAAATTAAATCAACATAAGCTGAAGCAGCGTCAGCAACATAAGCTTCCCAAGCGTATGTACCAGTACGTTTTGTTGTATTTTGGAATCGCCAGTAACTCGTTGCATTTTTAATTTGCGAGTAATAAATGCGATGATCTTTCGCGGTATTATTGAAGTTTTCAAAAACTAATTTTTGACGGTAAAGATTTGTAGCGGATGCATTAATAACACCTTGTACATTCATGTTTTTAACAATTGTTTTCGGTGTTGCGTTATTGGTACCCCAGTTGACAAGATCACCTGTTCCAGAGGTTCCGGAGCGAAGAATACCAGCCCCATCACCGTCCAAAATCAAGTAGCCGCCATAAAGCGGAATGCTTTTTACATAAACGCCGCTTCCATTACATGGGCCAATTTTACCTGTCACTTTAATTATTGATGGATAATCAGCGCTACTTGATGAAGTTGCAAACACATTAGTGATTGTTGATGAACCATTTGAAGTTGTAACTCCATACAAAAGATTGTTAATTTCACCGCGAGCTCGTGAGTACGCGTCAGCTGCAGCAATCACATTTGAAACTGACAATGTTACGATACAAGTGTCGCTTATCTTGAAGTATGTTCCTGTTCCAAACTGAAAAATTCCGGTGTTATTTATAAAAGAATTCTTTATCTCAATCGTTAAACCTTGTGCCGGGTTATCACACTCACAGGCCTGAGACGCGTTTCCATTAGTTGTTAATAATGTTGAGGCAGTTGAAAAGATCCATTTGAAAATCCAACTTCGATTAAAGATTTCTAAATTTGAATTATAATTAGCCAAATAAACGTCAGTAGCAACACAACCAACAACACTGATGTTATTTCCTTTTGAGGTTGTCATCGTGGTTCCACCGTAAATACCGCTGGCTGCTCTAACAATTCCGAAGTTTTCTAAGTTCAAGTATGCTGCGGCTGAAATGTCAAAACCTCTGCCATTTCCAGTATAAACGTCAAACCAAGTCTCACCATCAATTGTATCGGTTGATGTGTTGTATCCACCAATGAAAGAGATTAAAGCTGACGGACTTGTTCCTGAGTCGTTGGCGTAGAATGGTGCTACAGCGGACGCGTTATTTACTTTTGTTGTGGCACCAACATACTGCATTCGCTGCACATCGATACAAGTCCGTTTTACAGTCTCAACTGTTTCAGTTCCAGCATTATCCCAATGACCTGCTGTGCTTGCTGCGGAGGTGGCAGCTGTGGCTGGGTTTACGACACCGCCAACACCAATTACAGTGTTTCCGCCTGTATAATCAAGATAAGTGATTGGAAAGTATCTTCCTTTACCATCATTTTTCGCAATTAAATCTGTAAGTGAAAGTGATGTTCCATTTGAAAAATCACCAGAAACTGTAATGTTGTCGATGTAGAAGATACTGCTCGCAGCACCACCAGCGTCATAAATTGCAATTGAATTGATGCCGCTACCGATACCACCTGGAACATCAACAGTTACTGTCACCCATTGATTTGCTGGATAATACCACAATGGCAAATTTACGCTTTTTACAACAGTTGAACCTGCTCCATCAGAACAAAAGTTTAAAGAAAACCGATTTGATGCAGTAGCGTCAAAGTTAGCTGTAAATCTAATCCATAAACTTAAACGTGTGTAAGCGCTGTAGTCCTTCGTTGATAACGATTTGTAAGCCATTACACCAGTCGTCGCGTTTGAAGGAAGTGACATTGAATAACTTCCCTGACGATAATTAGCACTTTGGTAAGAAGGTATAACAAGACCACTTGTCCAGCCAGATTCACAATTGTCAACAACATCAATCAACTTTTGTCCTGTTATCTGGATTGTCAATGATGCATTTGTCCAAGTTACATTGTTAGTTAACACCACTGGGTCTGGTGATTTTGCAACTTTTATTGTGTCGCCGGCGTTTATTCTGGGGTTCGTTGGGCCATTAAAAAACGTGCGCCAGGCAGTACCCCAAGAAGTTCCGGCATTAGCGTCATTGCCGTTAACAGGATCTA
>Ga0233424_10000902_pt1 | contig 31118 bp, 24 predicted proteins | sample Watercolumn_Towu_FD_181011 | JGI IMG/M metagenome (GOLD analysis project Ga0233424, IMG submission 181011) | Freshwater microbial communities from Lake Towuti, South Sulawesi, Indonesia - Watercolumn_Towuti2014_125_MG | ecosystem: Environmental > Aquatic > Freshwater > Lake | place: Indonesia... | reverse complement strand
ATACCCGTCGGTGGTCTGGGAGGAGCGAGCAACGAAGTCTGGCGCAAAAAGAACTGCCGCCCGAAGGGTTGCGTTGAGTTTGGCCTGTGGCTTCGTTGTTCGTTCGGTCACAGCCCGCTGCGGGGATGCTCCCTCGCTCCCGCCTCGCCACAGGCCAAACTCAACGCAACGCATGTATCGAAAATTCCTTGTCACATTACTAGTCTAGTCCCCGCCGGCGATTTGCACGTCGGCGGACTTCTTCAGTTTCTCGACGTAAGCGGGCAAGTCCTTTTCGACCTCTTGTTTGAGCAACCCTTGTTTGATCCGCTCCACCACGCGCGAAAACTCCATCGTCCGGGCGGGAATCCGTTCGAGCGCCTTGAGGATGTGGTAACCGTACCGGGTCGTGACCAGGTCGCTCACCTGATTGGGTGCCAGTGAAAAGGCGGCCGCCTCGAATTCGGGCACCACGGAGCGAGACTGGTCGTCCCGCGCGCGGGCGATGGTGTATTCTCCGCCCCGATCCTTCGAGGGAGTGTCATCGGAGAAATCCTTCCCCAGCGCCGCGAAGTCTTCACCCTTCTTCGCGCGGTCGAGAATCTTCTCGGCCAGACGCCGCTTTTCCAGCTTCTGGTCCGCCGGCAAATCCTGGCCGGTTTTCGGGTCTTGCGTGGAAAACAAAATGTGGCTGACTCGGGCCAGCTCCGGTTCCTGGAACAACTCTGGACTCCTGTCGTAGAACTCGCGGGCTTGCGCCTCCGTGACGACCTTCTTGGCGCGGATTTCGCGGTCGATGACTGACTCCACGATGGCTTGTTCCAACATTTGCGCCCGATATTGTTCGGGCGTCATTCCCACCGCGAGCAGTTGGCGGTTGAAGGATTCTTCGGACGGCGCTTGCTGCCTTTGCCCCGCCACAAGTTCTTCCACCAGCCCTTTTGCTTTTGTCCGGTCCGCCTCGGTGGCGCGGCTCAGCACCAACTGTGTCGTAATGAGTTTGTCGAGAATGTCTGCTTCGATTTTCTTGCGCAGGGCATCGGGAACCAGTTTTCCCGCGGCAGCCTGATTCGCCTTGAAGGCCACGTACAAGTCATCCAACTGGCTCTGGCGGACTTCCACACCTTTCCCTTTGGCCAGAATTCGGTCCGCAAACAAGTTGGTCGCGGCGACGGAGAATCTCGGTTTCGGTGGCGTTTGGGCTGGTTCAGCGGCGAAAGCGCGAAGCCGAGAACCAACCCAAAGAAGCGCGAGCAGCAAAAGCATTGAGATGGCAGAATCCAGTTCTGCGCTGCGCCGGTGGCGGTCCGCATGAAGTTTTTGGTTCATTAAGTGATTCAACAATTTAACCAATTTGGCGCTCAATAATCGGCAGCTATAGTCTGACCACGCGCGCGTTGCTGATGTCCGGATCCTTCCGCACTTCGTCCAGTAATTCCTGGGGCGGAACACTGTCCAGATTCAAAACCGTCAGCGCCTGTCCGCCGATCTTTTCGCGGCCCAGGCTCATGCTGGCAATGTTGACCTGATATTTGCCCATGAGCGTGCCAATGTATCCGACAATGCCCGGCCGATCTTTGTTCGTCATGAGAAACAAGACCCCAGAAGGGACGATTTCCACGGGCTGGCTGTTCAAACGGACGATGCGCGGCTGGCTGTGTGAGCCGTAAAACGTCCCCCCCGCCGAAATCTTCTGGTCCTCCGAAAAAGCCGCCACGTGCAGCCATTCGCTGTAATCGGTTTCTTCGTTCGATTTGATTTCTTCCACGAGCAAGCCCAGCGAAAGCGCCAGCGTGCGCACGTTGACCTGGTTCACATCTTTGCCGCCGGCGGACTCCAGGAACCCCTTCAAGACCGAACGCGTGATCGGGTCTCCAGGCAGCGCGGTGGCCTTGCCGCCGTAAGTGACCACGAGACGATCGTTCCGTTTTGGCGCGAGCTGCGCGAGCAGGCGTCCGAGCTTTTCTCCCAGGTGCAAATAGGGTTTCACCTGGGCGTAGGTCTTGGCATCCAGGTTCGGAAGATTCACGGCGTTGCGCACGGCGCCGTGCAGCAGAAAATCCGTGATCGCTTCCGCGACTTCGATCCCGACATTGTCCTGCGCTTCCTCGGTACTCGCGCCCAGGTGCGGGGTCATGATCACTTGCGGCAGGCTGCGCAACGCAAAATCTTTGGGCGGCGGCTCCACTTCGTAAACGTCCAGCGCCGCTCCGGCCACCTGGCCGGTTTGAATCGCAGCGCACAAATCCGCCTCGTTGATGATCCCGCCCCGCGCGCAATTCAGCACGCGAACGCCCTTCTTCATTCTCGCGAAGGCCGCCGCGTTGATCATGCCTTTGGTCTCTTCGGACATCGGCAGGTGAACCGTGATGAAATCCGACCTCGCGTAAAACTCGTCCAACTCGACCATCTCCACCTGCAACGCCTTGGCGCGCGACAAAGCCAGATAAGGATCGTAAGCCAGGACGCGCATCCCGAACGCCATGGCGCGGCGCGCGACTTCGCTTCCAATTCGGCCCATACCGAGAATCCCCAGCGTCTTGTTGCACAGTTCGACGCCTTGAAAAGCCTTGCGGTTCCACTCGCCCGTTTTCATCGACGCGTGCGCTTGCGGAATCTTCCGCGCCAGCGCCATGAGCATGGAGAACGTAAGTTCCGCCGTGGAAATCGTGTTCCCCCCCGGCGTGTTCATGACTACGATCCCCCGCTGCGTCGCGGCTTCGACATCGACGTTATCGACGCCCACGCCGGCACGGCCGACGACGCGGAGCTTCGGGGCCGCTTCGATCACCGCGCGCGTGATTTTGGTCTCGGAGCGCACCACCATCGCCACAGTGTCCGCGACCAGTGGGAGCAAGTCGGGTTCGAGCAGCCGTTTCGGCAGCACGTTCACTTCAAATTCAGACCGTTGCTGAAAATATGCGATCCCTTTTGGCGAAATCGGGTCGCAAATCAGAACCTTCATAATTCAATGGAGTGCGGAGTGTAGGAAAAGCCCCCCAGAGGGTCAAATCGCATTCCGGGGAAGCCAGTCAGACGAACAGGCCCAAGCCAAAACTTCGCTGTTGATCGGTCGCGACGAATATGGACGTGCGGCGGCTCCCTTCCCTCAGCTGAATAGGAATAGCCATGGAACCGTGATGACCCGATTTTGGCGGACCTTGCCGGTGTTTTGCGCATGTCTGGAAAACAACCATGTAATGCACGCCGCCCTTCCCAATGTCGCCTTCGCCCGTATGCCCTTCAGAGAAGGTAACTTCCGGCCGGCCATCAACGTCTTAGAACCAGCCAGCATGTCTCCATCTATCCACACCCGGGAAAACCGTGAATTCGCCACGGAAACCAAATTCCTGATCGACCTGGCCGCGGCCAGCGAGATTCTGGACTGGGGGCGGGCCAACCTGGCACCGGACCCGCATGCCGGAGGCGGCTCGCTCGACACGTATCAGATCACCAGCCTTTATTTCGACACCGAGCAATTCGACGTGTTCCACCGGCGCGGTTCCTTTGGACGGAGCAAGTATCGCATTCGGCGGTATGGCAGCGGCGGCGTCGCGTTTCTGGAGCGCAAACTGAAGACCCGAGGCCTTCTCACGAAGCGCCGATCCATCGTCAAGCTGGAAGAGATCGAGCGGCTTTCGGACGCGAACTCGAACCGGGATTGGGCTGGACATTGGTTTCACCAGCGGCTTTTGGCGCGACAACTCCGGCCCGTTTGTCAGATCACGTATTTGCGCACGGCGCGAGTAGCGATGACGAATCACGGCCCAATTCGCCTCACGATGGACGAGCGGGTCCGCGCGCTGCCGCTAAGCGATCTTGTGTTCAAGAACGCCGAAGAAGGAACGGCGCTCTCGGAGAGCCGGATCATTCTCGAATTGAAGTATCGGGTGGAAATGCCGACGCTTTTCAAACCACTTTTGGAGAGCTTCGGACTCGTGCCGCAGCCGGTTTCCAAGTATCGCCTCGCCGCGGCCGCGCTCGGTTTGGTAGCGGACTTCGCGCCACCACCGCACGACTCGGCGGCCACCGCCCCGACATTATGCGCGCTGGGTTAACGCGGGGCTTGAATCGCGTCGGGCGGGGAGCGCACGTGCCCTCGCGTGCCGTGGTCGGCGCCTCGCCGACCACATTCGCGCGTCGTAAGTGCCATCGCTGACGACTGAATTGTCCGATGGTTCCGACCGGCGGGGCGCCGGTCGGCACACGGGGCGCGTGTGCTCCCCGCGCAAACGGAAGATGTGTGATTAACTTGAAGTGCATATGAAATCGATTGTTCAAAGGTCGCTGCCGCTCCTCGCGGGACTCGCGTTGCTGCCCGCTACCGCGCACGCGCGCGTCGTCATCAACGAAATATTCTACAACGCGCCGAACGACGTTGAGGATCTCGAATACGTCGAGCTCCTCAACACCGGCCGCGACGCGGTCGATCTGAGCGGCTGGGCGTTCTCGAAAGGACTGAAGTTCAAGTTCGCGCCCGGCACGAAAATCGAAGCCAACGGTTTTCTGGTGCTCTGCCGGAACCGGGACCGTTTCAAAGAATTCTACAGTGTTGCGGTTCATGGCGTGTTCGATCAGCCCCTCAGCAACAAGGGCGAGCAGCTCGAACTTTCCGACGCCGCGGGCCAAGTGGCCGATGCCGTCAAATACAAGGACGACGCGCCCTGGCCCATGGGCGCGGATGGATTCTCCGGCTCGCTGGAGCGCATTTCTCCTGACGCCAGTGGCAACGATCCTTCCAACTGGGCCTCTTCGCCGCTGTCGGAAGATCGGATCAAACCCGCCGGAACCCCGGGCAAAGCGAACGCCAATTATTCCGCGCACTTGCCCCCGACCATCTCGAAGGTGAAGTTCGCGCCGGAAATTGCCGCGCCGGATCAGCCGATCACTGTCGAGGCAGACCTCAAAGATGCTGCGGGTGTCGGTGAAGTTAATTTGCTCTATCGGCTCGCAGGAGCTGGCTTTGAGAAGCCGGAAGCGGCCGTGACGATGAAGAAAATCTCCGAAGTCCGTTACGCGGCGACGATTCCTGGCCAGGCGAAGGACCAGTTGATTCGCTTTCGCATCGAGGCGAAAAATGCCAACGGCGCGCGCCGATTCTACCCGGCCGAAACCGAGCCGCGGCCGGCCCTGTCCGCTTACGTGTATCAAACGACGGCATCCGCCAAGATTCCGCTCGCCTGGATCATCAACACGACTGAGGCGGAGCTGAAGTCGGCCGAACAAAGGTCCAGGTTCGCGGGACGTGGAGGGTTTTTCCCTGGCGGCTTCGGCGGCCGCGGCGGTGGATTTGGCGGGCAGGGTGGTCCGGAAGGCTTTGGTGGCCGAGGCGGCCCTCGCCCTGGCAGAGGAGAGGCCGGCGAGCCGCCAGATGCCAACCGGCCTGGAACGGCTCCACAAGGCGGACCGGAAGGCTTCGCCCGAGGCGGAGGCAGATTTGGTGGGCCCGGTGGATTTGGCCGCGGCGGTTTTGGGCCGGGAATGTTCGTCGCGCCGCAGATAGTGTCACAGGCGGACAAAAACGCGGATCAGAAGCTTTCGAGAGAAGAATTCATGGCGCTGGCGGACGCCTGGTTCGACAAGCTCGATCCGGACAAAACAGCCAAGCTGAATCAGGAACAGTTCACCGAAAAGTTTGGTGACTTGCTGCCGCCGCCGCAGGGATTCGGTCCACCCGGCGGAGGACCGCGCGGCGGACGGGGCGGCTTTGGTCCGGCGATGATTGTGGCGCCGGGAGTGTTTTCCGTCGCCGACGCGGACAAGGACGCCACGCTCACCCGCGATGAATTCAAAACGGCTTTTGGTAAATGGTTCACGGACTGGGATAGCGACAAGAGCGGTGCGCTTGACGAAGGGAAGATCAACGCGGGATTAAACGCGAGCCTCCCGCCCCCGCAATTCGGGGGACGCGGCGGATTCGGAGGCCGGGGAGGATTCGGATTCCGAGAACCGCCGACCGAGCCGGTTTCGAGCCGGTCCGCCTTCGTGTATCTCGATCCGGAATCCGGCAAGCCGCACTTATTCGACTTTGTCCGGGTGGTGCCGCGCCGGGGCGGGCAGAAGGTTCATTTTTACAAGGACAAGCCCTTGAAAAAAATGACCATAATCAACCTGATCTTCGAGAACGAGCGCTCCGTGCTGGTGGAACCGCTGGCTTACGAAGTTTTTCGAAAGGTCGGCGTGCCCGCGCCGCAAAGCTATCACGTCCGGCTCGCGTTGAATGGCCAATCCGTTGGCTATTACCTGCTGGTGGAGCAGGTCAATCGGGCCTTCCTCCGACGAAACAAGTTTGCCGATGACGGCAATCTCTACAAACTGCTCTGGTACGAACGCGGAGTCGTCGGGCAGCATGAAAAGAAAACCAACACCCGGGGAGGCCATGACGACATCGCGGCGTTGATCAACGCGCTCGAAAAAACCCAGGGCGACGAGCAATGGGAACTGATCCGGAAGAATTTCGACGTCGAAGAAATAATCAATTATTTTGCCGGCAGCATGGCGATCTCCAACTGGGACGGCTTTTTCAACAACTACTTCACCTACCATGATCTCAGCAAAACCGGCAAGTGGACGATGTTTCCGTGGGATGAAGATCAGACCTGGGGCCTCGCGATGGGCTTCGGCCAGGTGTTCTACACCATGCCCATCACGTTCGGAATGAACGGCGACACGCCGCCGGGCGGGCGGGGCCGTGGCGGCTTCGGTTTCGGCGGCGGACCCGGCGCCGGTTGGTGGCGGCAGCCGGGATGGTTCTCCGGACCGCTCCTGGCGAATCCACAGTTCCGAAAGCTCTTTCTCGCGCGGATGAAGGAGATCGCGGAACAAATTTACACGGAAGAGATTTTTGTTCCGATCATCGACGCGATGGGGGAGCGCTTGAGGAACGAAGTCAAATTGCGCGCGGATGCCTTCAAGATGGATCCGGACCGTGCGATACAAAATTTCGAGCAAGCGCTCCAGGCTTTGCGCGAGCACGTCAAGAAACGGCGTGAATTCCTGCTGGCGCAGGACGAAGTAAAGAACGCGGGAAGGCAGTGAGCCGAACCCAAACTGCTTACATCGACTTATGAAAACCAATCAATGGTCCGGCACTGCGTTGCTCGTAAACTTCGCGGCGTTAGCCTGTGTTTCCCTTTCACTCCACGCGCAAGAAGACCCTCCGCGGCGTGCGGCCAACCGAGATGAGGCGGTTCGCCGACCGGCTGCCGACCGCCCACCAGATGCGGCGAGCCAGCAAAACCAGCGTCCTGCGCCCGGCGCCACGCCAAATGTCGAAGGGCCCCGGCTAGACGGACGCGGGGGCCGGGGCGGTTTTGGCCGTGGGGGGCAGGGCGGACCTGGGTTTGGCGGATTCGGCGGCGGACCGCAGCAAATGAAGCTCGTGCCGCAATTCGACAAGGACGGCGATAAACGCCTCAATGGCGCGGAACGCAAAGCCGCGCGCGAGTTTCTGCAAACGCGCCGCGCGCAAGGCCGCGGGCCCGGCGGACTCGGCGGCTTCGGACCGGGCATGATGCTGGCGCCGCAAATCGTGTCCCAGGCGGACAAGAATGGAGATCAGAAACTGAGCAAAGAGGAATTCGCCGCCTTGGCCGAAGTTTGGTTCGACAAGATGGATGCCGAGGCCGCCGGGCAATTGAGCCAGGAAAAATTCGTCGAGAGATTCAACGAGATCCTTCCGCCGCCACAGGGATTTGGTGGCCGTCGAGGTGGTCCGCCTGAGGGTGGCCCACCGGCGCGACCGGGACGTTCAAGCGAAACGTCGGACCAACCACGGAGCGAACCCGCGCCACCTCCTCAAGCCACCCCGCCAGGCGCCGCTCCCGGAGCAGCACAAGCTCAGCCCTCGAACGCTTCCGATAACCCGCCGGCAGGCCGGCGAGACGACGGCACTCCGGCCGGCCAGCCTGGACGGGGAGGATTTGGGCGTGGGGGTGGCGGACGCGGCGGATTCGGGCCCGGCGGATTCGGGCCGGCCACATTCGTGGCACCGGGACTCTTCACCGCCGCTGATGCAGACAAGGACAATTCCCTGACGCGCCTTGAGTTCAAGAGCGCGTTCGAAAAGTGGTTTGCTGAGTGGGACGCCGACAAGAGTGGCCTGCTCAGCGAAGAAAGAATTCGCGAGGGCTTGAACGCTTCGTTGCCTCGCCCCAACTTCGGAGGTCCGGGTGGTGCGGGCGGCTTCGGAGGTCGGGGTCGCGGCGGCAATCAAGGCCCGCCACCGCCGGGGCCGAGGCTTTCGCCCGCGGATGTAAAATTTGTCTCTGACGCGCCGCTTTACGATCCGTTCGTGTTGCGGACTCTGTTTCTCGAATTCGAAGACGCCGATTGGGAGAAGGAGCTCGCCGACTTTTATCACACCGACGTGGAAGTGCCGGCGAAGTTGCGAGTGGACGGCAAGACTCTCCGCGACGTCGGCGTCCGCTTCCGAGGCTCGACCTCGTACTGGACCGTGGGCGAAGGTCAGAAGCGGTCCTTCAACCTCACGCTCGATTTCGTGCACGGGAAACAAGAGATCGGGGGTTACCACACGATCAACCTGCTGAACTCTCATTCCGATCCGACGTTTCTCCGGACGATTCTCTACAACCGCATCGCGCGCGAATTCATCCCGGCGCCCAAAGCCAACTTCATCCGCGTCGTGATCAACGGCGAGAGCTGGGGCGCTTATGTGAACGCGCAGCAGTTCAACAAAGAATTCATGAAGGAATGGTTCGGCACGACCAAAGGCGCGCGGTGGAAAATGAACGGGAACCAGCGCGGCACCGGCCGCTTCAATTACCTGGGCGAAGACGTCGCCGAATACAAACGCCTCTATGAAATCAAGAGCAAGGACGATCCGAAAGCGTGGGCCGATCTCATCAAACTCTGCCGCGTGCTGGACCAAACGCCGCCCGACAAACTGGAGGAAACGATCGCGCCTCTGCTCGATCTCGACGGCATCTTGAAATTCCTGGCCTTGGATAATGTCCTGATCAACAGCGACGGCTATTGGGTTCGCACGGGCGATTGGAACGTTTGCCAGGATGTGAAGGGCCGTTTCCACATTGTTCCGAATGATGCGAACGAAACTTTCGCGCCGCCCAACGGACCAGGGTTCGGAGGCGGCGGACCTGGCTTGGGCGGCGGTCGCGGCGGCCCCGGTGAATTAAGGGTCGAAGGCGTCAAGCTCGACCCGCTGGCGGGCATCGACGACCCGGACAAGCCGCTCTTGCACAAACTGCTCGCCGTGCCATCGCTGCGCGAACGTTATCTCGGATTCGTTCGAGCGATTGCCGAGACCTGGCTCGACTGGAACAAACTCGGCCTCCTCGCGCAGCAATATCAAGCGGTGATCGCCGAGGACGTGAAGACCGATACCCACAAACTCTACCCGACGGAATCTTTCACAAAGGCCGTCACGGAAGACCTCGAAGATCCCGGCTTTCGCGGGCCGCGGCGTGCCTTGAGCTTGAAAAGCTTCGCCGACCAACGCCGCGAGTATCTGCTCAGCTACGATCCGGCCAAGCGAGCGGATGCCAGGTGACCCGAAACCGGAACCTAATTTAGAAACGGCAATTCAACCGCCGATGAACGCGGATAGACGCAGATGAGAACCAGTTGTGATCTGGCAAGCGTCACCGGTTCGGTGAATCGATTTCCACTTTCCGATCTGCGTTTATCGGTGTCCATCTGCGGTTTTGTCTCCGGCTTCGTCCCTCTGAATTGTCGGACCTGACCTGACATGCGCCCCACACCTCGATTCCTTCCTTTGCTGCTCCTGTTGTTTTGGGCAGCGGCTGTGCGGCGTTGATTTACGAAATCGTCTGGCTCCAGTTGCTCCAACTGGTGATCGGTTTGACCACGATTTCGCTGGGCGTTTTGCTGGGAACGTTCATGGGCGGGATGTGCCTGGGCAGTTGGCTTCTGCCGCGCTTCGTTTCCACGCAGCATCATGCGTTGCGCGTCTATGCTCTCCTGGAACTCGCGATCGGGGTGGTCGGCGTGGCCGTCCTCTTCGCGATGCCCTTTATCAGCCAGGTTTACACGGCAAATGCGGGGCACGGCATGACCGGCATGTTCGTCCGAGGCGCCGTTGCCGCCGTTTGTCTGCTGCCGCCGACTTTCCTGATGGGCGCGACGCTGCCCGCGATTTCGCGGTGGGTCGAGGCAACGCCGCAAGGCGTGTCGTGGCTGGGTTTCTTCTACGGCGGGAACATCGCGGGCGCGCGTGTCGATATGAACGTCGCCCAATTCAATCTGCGGGCGCGGTTTGCCGGCCGAGCGTCGGATGAGCGCGCGCAGCCTCGCGAACAATTCCGACAAATCGAACGGTTTGACGAGATAGTCGTCGGCGCCGGTGTCCAGGCCGCGCACGCGATCCTTGTGGGCGTCGCGCGCGGTGAGCATGAGGACAGGTGTGGATTTTCGTTTGCGGAGGCGTTCGAGGATTATCCAGCCGTCCGGGCGCGGGAGCATGACGTCCAGCACGATGGCGTCGTAGTCGTAGTTCTCAGCCTTGTGCAGACCTTCGTCACCCGCTTCGGCCGTATCGACGGCGTAGCCTTCTTCGCGCAGCGCCTTGCCCAAGCTGCGGAGCAATCGGGGTTCGTCTTCAACGACCAGGATTCTCATGTTCGTGTTACGCGGCCATGGCACGAGAACAGTCTTAACGACGACCGCCCAGTCGTGCATCCTCATTCTGCCGAGAACCGGATTAAGACGCGATTCAGAACCTCGGCGGGACTGCAACGTTGAGTTCGGCATTTCTCTTGTCTCGCGAACTTCCGCCTCCTATAACCCACGCGGCTTGGCTGCAAGCGAGAACCATGAAAGTCACACTGAAAACGTTGGTCCTGGCCGCGATTCCGGCGGCGCTCATTTTCTCAGGGTGTGCCGCGCGCACCGAATCACTCAGCCAGAATGCAAGGAAAGGCCGATACATCACACTGCCTCCGGAAACTGGCAGCCGTCTTCCGCGTCGAGTCTGGGTGAGCGACGATGGCACGGTTTCCGATCCCGCTTCTTCCGTGCAGAGGGTCAATCCCGAAGTCATGGGTGAGCTTCAACGGCGCGGTAATATTAACCGGGGTGGAGGGAACTGATCTCGTTACATCGTTGAATCGTTACAAGGTTAAATGGGTTGAATAGTTTTCAGAGGCACATTTCCTGATTCTCACAATGGATAAAGTCGATCTCAGATCAGAAGCCGCCGGCCTCGATTGATAACGCGCGCTCGCGGCTCGCGTCGCGCTCGTAGAGCGTCAACAGCCCTCCGGCGTAAATCAGCCGATCAACACCTTTGTAGTCCTTGGGAATTCTGAAAAGGAAGCACGCGTAGCTCTTGGTGATCGTTTGTCCGGCGTCCAAATACTCGTAGATGGCTCGCCCAAAGATTCGGCCTTTGGCCACGAGGATCGGAAACGGCTGGTGCAATCCGGTCGTGCCGAATTCGAGTCCGCGCGCCGCCGGTTTGCCGTTCTCGACGTGCCGCCAGGCGTTGAACCACGGGTATTCCGAAGTTTTCCAGAGATACCCGATCAACAATCCCTGGCTCGGACTGCTCGCGGTGGTCCAGCCGTATTCCTCGTCGATCGTGTAGGAAACGACATTCGGGTTGTGGTCGCGGACTAGAAAGCGAAGGTTCACGGGCTGGCCGTCCTGGCGCGCTTCCGGCCAGACCACGGCGGGCTCTTCGGGATTGGGCAACGGACTGTTCTGCATGAAACCGCGGCGCGCGTTGGCGTCCACGAGCGTTTGCTCGTCCAGAAACGGCGGGCCAATCGTCGGGTGCTGAACCATATTGAACACGCGCCCCAGCTTGTTGAGGTTGGCGATTTCTTCGCGCACGACGAAAAAGGCGTCACGCCCGGACAACTCGATCCGGCGCTGCACTTTCAACCCGGCGAGCGGCAGCGTGGCTGTCATCACACTTTCAATTTTTCCATCCTTCGCCATGGGCGCCTGGAAGACTTGCCACTCAACACGCGACGCTTCTCCGTGAAATGGCATGCCGTTTTTCTGTTCGGCCTCGGAGGGGGCGCCCCAGCGATCCAGGCAAAGGAAATGGCCCATCGCCCGACATTCAGCGCCTTCGCCCTTGTTTCCCCATTGCAGCGGATTCAAGGGTTGCGTGCGCAGATGGAAGTCCGCGATGGAACCGCCGGCCAGGTCCACGATCAACTGGGAGGATTGTCCGTCGAGCACCAACGACCGCCGGCCATTGACGATCGTGTCCGCGCGGCAAACCGCGCTGAGGAGAAGAAGTGTGAAAAGAAAGCGCATGGGAAAGAATCTGACATTGGCAACGATTCAACGACTTTGGCCTAAATGTATCCTTCGAGGCTCCATCCTTTGCGATATTCACGCCGGATGATGCGCGCGGCTTCGGGCGTGCCCGAGGCTTCGAGCTTCGCAGAGTCCCATTCGATTTTCCTTCCCGTGCGGTAAGCCACGTTGCCCAGGTGATTGGCTTCGGTCAGCGCGCCGGCGTACTCAAAGTTGCACGTGGTCGGCGCGCCGGTTTTGCATGCGTCAATCCACTCTTGGTAGTGGCCGATGCTTTCCGGGATGAATCGCTCCGGGCGTTTGAAGTCTTTGAACTTCTCCTCCGGGAGCAGCACGTGTTTGCTGTAATTGGAGAGCACCATGCCGTCGTCGCCGATGAAGAGGACCCCGCTGTCCCATTGCGGAATGCCGCGTTCCTCCCAAATCTTCGGTTTCCTCTCGCCTTGATGCCAGGTGAGCTTGACGCCGGGCAGGCCGGCGCGTGGGCCGTATTCGTAGGTCGCCGACATGCTCGCCGGAGCGAGTTCGGCGTGCGGAGGCGGACCGCTGGCGACAACGGTGCGCGGAGCGTCGAGTTTCAAAGCCCAGAAAGGAAGGTCGTTCCAATGGCTTCCCAGATCGCTCATCGTGCCGCTGCCAAAATCCCACCAGCGATACCATTTAGGTCCCGGGAAATAGACTTCGTGAAAGGGCCGCTCTGGCGCCGGGCCGAGCCAGAGATCCCAGTCCAATCCCGGCGGAACCGGCGATTCTCCCTTTGGGCGTTCCGTCACGAAGACAATGTCCTTGTTGCGTGCCGCGGCTTCCTCGCTTTGCAGGCCCCACGCGCGCGAAACCCAGACGTGCGCTTCGCGAACCGCGCCGATGGCGCCGCTCTGCACGAGTTCGACCACGCGCCGGTAATTCGATCCGGCGTGAATTTGCGTGCCCATTTGAGTCGCGACCCTGGCTTGCCGCGCCGTTTGCCGAACCAGGCGCGCTTCCCAGATCGAATGGGTGAGCGGCTTTTCGCAATACACGTGCTTGCCGAGTTTCAGCGCGGGCAGTGTGGCAAACGCGTGCGTGTGTTCCGGCGTGCTGACGACCACCGCGTCGAAGGCGTTCGCGGCGTCATAGATTTTGCGAAAGTCGGTGTATTTCTTCGCCTGCGGATGTTTCACGACCGCCGCATCGACCGCTCTTTGATTCACATCGCAAAGCGCGACAATGTTTTCGCTGCTGACCCCGGAGAGATTCGCAGCCCCACGGCCGCCACAAGCAATGACAGCAATGTTGAGCCGGCTGTTCGGAGATTGCGCCCGGAGAAACGCGGGCGCCGCGGAAGCGGCAAACGCCGCGGCCAGAAAGCGGCGTCGGGAGAGAAACGAAGGTTTCATAGTCGGTTAAGTAGGGAAACATGAACCAACGGGCAAGGCAAAACGACCGCAATGCGTGTCAAGAAGGGTTGACGGTGCACCTGCCGTGTAGGATTTTCCTACCATGGTTACGACCTTGAGCGTGATGAAGAAGCGGCAAATTGTCCTGCCAAAGCCTCTCTGCGAAGCAATCAACATTGAGGAAGGGACCCCCATGCGTGCGGTGACGGTTCAAGGGAGCATTCTCCTCACGCCCATTCGCGCCCCTTCGGCCTCGGAGTATCGGGACATTCTGAAAGCGGCCGGACGTCCGCTTAAGAACGAACCGCCTGACGCGGTCAACACAATCAAAGGCGTTCTCCGGAAAGTGCGCTCCCGTGGTCGTCGTCCTTGATACCGCCGGTTTCATCAGCGGTATGTTTTGGCGAACTGAGGCACACGAAGTCCTGCGGGCGTTTGCCGAAGGGCGCATTTCGCTGGCGTACAGCCGGGTGATTCTCGACGAATATGCCGAGACCGCACAGGCCGTGCGTGCGGAAGAGAGGTTGTCCGTGGATCCCCAGCCGTGGCTGGCGGCCATCGCGGAACTGGCTTTTGAATTCGAACCCACGCCTCTCCCCGATGGAGTGTGCCGCGACGAGGATGACGATAAGTTCATCGCCTGCGCCCTGGCTGCAAGCGCGGACGCTCTGGTGACGCGTGACCAAGATCTCCTCGCGCTGCACAAACCGTTCGGAGTGCCCGTGCTGACGCCGCGCCAACTGCTAAGCCATCTCGCGAAGCGAGGCAAACGGTAATGCTCAGACAGCAACTGGAACACAAAGGAATCAATGAAACCGCGCATCGCCATTCTTTTCACGGGCGGGACGATTTCCATGCGAGTCGATCCGAACACTGGCGGCCCGGTGCCGGCGCTGTCCGGGGAAGAGATCATCGCCCGCGTGGAAGGGCTGGAGGCGCTCGCGGATTTTGTGGTCATCAATTTCTCTTTGTTGCCCGGACCCCATATGACGCCGCCGAAAATGCTGGAGTTGGCGCGGCGCACGGCGGAACAACTCGCCTACGAAGCCGTCACGGGAGTCGTGATTACCCATGGGACGGACACGCTCGAAGAGACTGCTTACTTGCACGAACTTCTCATCGAGTCAGAAAAGCCGGTCGTTTTTGTGGGATCGATGCGCAACAGTTCCGAACTCAGTTGGGACGGGCCGGGCAACTTGCGTTCGGCCGTCCGCGTCGCGATCGATCCGGACGCCCGAGGACTGGGGGTTCTCGTGGTCATGGGCGATGAAATCATCGCCGCTTCCGAAGCGACCAAGACCCACACAGAAGCGGTGGACACATTTCAGAGCCGCGATTTTGGTCCGCTGGGGATTGTGGACAAAGATCGCATTCTCATCACACGCCGGCCCGTGAAACGCGAACGAGTCGTGGCGGAGCGAATCGAACCGCGAGTTGAAATCATCAAGCTGGCCCCCGGCGCGGATGGGCGGTTCATCAATTTCGCCATCGACGACGGCGCGCGCGGTTTGGTGGTCGAAGGTCTGGGCCGAGGCAACGTGCCCGTGGCGGCGCTTCCCGCGATTGAGCGCGCGATCAAAGCGGGGATTCCGGTCGTGATCACCACGCGCTGTCCGCGCGGGCGGGTGCTCGACACTTACGCATACGAAGGCGCAGGCCGGCAGCTCAAGCGCATGGGCGCCATCCTCGGAGGCATGCTTCCCAGCCACAAAGCGCGCATCAAATTGATGCTGCTGCTGGGCACCGGTTACGACGGAGGTCAAATTCGGACCGCGTTCGAATCGTGAGCCGGCAGTTCTTGATCTGAGGGCCGGGCAAACACATTCGCGAGAACAGGTCTGCACGTTTTCCGCTTTTGCTATCCGTTTGGTCTCTTGACCGATGCTGAAGAAAGACTATCGTGCGCCTGATGCGCGTTGCTAAAAAGCCGGTTGTGGCGGGTCGAAAACACTCGATCTCCAATGAACGAGTCGAAACATTTTCGTTGAGCCGTGCCAAGGCTCACCTGGAAGGGTTGGTGGAGAAGGCGAGCCGGGGCGAAATCGTTTACATTATCCACGGACGGCATCGTTTCGTGTTGCAGCCGGTTCGTGAAATCGAGCCGATTCCAGTTCGGCCAATCGGCTATTTTGGCCTGGATGAGGAAGATATAGCCCTCGACCAACAGCTCGCGTCCGCAGGCGTCATTCCTAACCCAAACCGTGGATGAAGCAGTGGGACATTTGCTCGTTCCCGTCTCCTGAAGGCGAGCATCCGGCCGTAATCCTGTCCCCGGACGAACAGTGTTTGAATCCCGACGTTCTTGAGGTGAACGTCCTGTTCTGTGCGTCGCACCGACCGTTGACGCGACCGCCGAAGCGGTTTGAGGTGTTGCTGGACGAGAACGATGGGTTGGACTGGAAGACCGCTGTTCGCTGCCACAAAATCATTCTGTCAGCAAGGCGCGGCTGAAAGAGGCAGGCGGACAAGTCTCTCAGGCTCGACGCCGTGCGATTGGCCGCAAACTTGTCGAAGTGTTTCGGATTCCTCTTTGATAGCTGTCGGCAAACCCGTCTCTCACTTCGACTTGATCTGCGTCCAGACTTCGTCGTAGAGGCGAGTTTTCTCACCAAGGTCCCTGAGGAATTCCAGGCGGGGCATCAGTTCGGGCGGAGGATAAATGGCCGGGTTCGTCAGATCGCCCGGACGGATGAAGTCGCGCGCAGCTTTGTTGGGGGTGGCGAACAAGGTGAAGTTCGAGATGCGCGCGCCGACTTTGGCGTCGAGCACGAAATTGATAAACTTTTCCGCCACGTCGCGATGCGGAGCTTGGGCCAGCACTGCGAGGTTGTCCTGCCAGATCTGGCTCCCCTCGCGCGGCAGAAGGTAAATGGTCTCTTTGTCGTCCGCGCTGCCGCGAGCGGCCTCCCCGCTGTACACGACCGCGGCGCGCACGCTTTTGTCGAGGACCTTATTCTTGCCTGTCACGCTGCCGTCGAAGCCGACGCAACGCTTTTTCGCCGCCAGGATCAAGTCGCGCGCTTCCTTGAGATGCGCCGGGTCGGTGCTGTTCAAGCTGTGGCCTTTGAACTTCAACGCCGCTCCAATCAGGTCGCGCGCGCTGTCCATGAGAACAAAACGCCCCGGCTGCTGCTTGGGATCGAAGACCAATCCCCACGAGGCTTCGAGCGTTTGCCCGGCGCTCGGACGAGCGTAAATCCCCAACGTTCCCCACTGGTAAGCGACCGTGTATCGGTTGCCGGGGTCGTACGGCGGACTGCGGAATTTCTCGTCGAGATTTTTCAAGTTGGGGATGTTCTCGTGGCGCAGCGGAGCGATCAATTTTAGTTTGATCAGCGCGGTGACTTTGTGGTCCGGGGGCACGACGATGTCATAAACCGACGCGCCGCCGCCCTGGAGTTTGGCCATCATCGCGGCGTCATCCTCGTAGAGGTCGATCGTCACCTTGCAGGCGAACTGCTTCTCGAAATCGGCCACGACCGCGGGATCGATGTATTCGCTCCAGATGAACAGGTGGAGTTGGTTCTGCGCGGCCCACGCTTGATTTGACGAGAAAACTGCGAGAAGGGAGAAGGCGATTGCGACCGCTAATCCCAATCCTAATCTCAATTCCCGGTGATCGCCGTTGGCGTAGCGCAGAGGTGCACTCTGCCGTATCGCAGATTTGGAATCGGCGGGACGCCGACAAACCCGGTGCGTTTGAGTAATAGGGCAACTTGGCCGACTACAAGTCGGCGATACGGCCCAGCGCGGCGAAGCCGCAACTAAAGGAGCGCGGACAGCCATGTCCGCGAGTCGTCCGCAGATGCAAGCAGCGCGCGGACAAGGCTGTCCGCGCTCCGAGAATCGTCGCGGCTTGCGACGATTCTGAGCGATACTGCTAGATTGAAAATCTGCGCTACGCGTCACCGACACCCTGGGGATGCACCGGTTTGCATTCATCAGCGTGAATCTTATCCCTCAGGTTTGCGCTGGAGCAACATCACACACACGGTCGCCAGCAGAGAAGCCAGCACGATCAGGCTGGAAAGCGCGTTGATGTCCGGCGTGAGGCCGCGTTTGACGGACGAATAAATCAGGATCGGCAGCGTGGTCGAGCCGGGGCCGCTCGTGAAAAAGCTCACCACGAAATCGTCCAGGCTCAGCGTGAACGCCAGCATCGCGCCCGCAGCCACGCCGGGCAGCATCAACGGAAAGGTCACGCGCCAGAACGTCTGCCACGCGTTGGCCCCGAGATCATGCGCGGCTTCTTCCAAAGACGGGTCAAGTCCAGCCAGCCGTGAGCGTACCACGATTGCCACAAAGGGAATCTGGAGCGTGACATGAGCCGCGACCATGGTCGCGAGGCCAAGTTGAAACAATCCCAGCCATTGGCGAAGGATCGAGAAAAACAAAAGGAGCGACACCGCCAGAACGATATCCGGGAGGAACACCGGCAACTGAAGGAAGCGGGAGAGCCATTGGCGTCCGGGAAAATCGTATCGGCTGAGCGCGTAGCCGAGCATGGTCCCCAGCAGAGTCGCCAGGAAGGTGCTGCCAAGCGACAGCACCACGGTGTTCTGCGCCGCTTCCAGCGCGAGGCGGTTGTCGGCCAGGGATCGGTACCATTCCAGCGTGAACCCTTGCCAGCCGGCACCGTGCCTTCCGGCGTTGAACGAGGAGACGACCACGACCACGATCGGCGCGTAGAGGAAGGCGTAGAGCAGCGTGGCGACGCTGTGGAGTGTTTTTGAGGGAGGTTTCACTTGGCGGCTTGAGTTGTGTGCAGGGCGGATATCTTGTCTGCCGGTTGGCGGCGCATCTTTGCCCCTTGATTTAGGCGGCAGGATGCCGCCCGAACTGGCAGGCTGGAAGCCTGCCCTACATTGGCGCGGAAATCTTTCGCCGCCTGCTTCACAGGATTTCCAGGTCCTTTTCGCCCGACTTTCGGACAAGAACAATCAGGGCGATCATCACCAGTGCGAGGCTCACTACCGCGATGGCAGAACCGAACGGCCAGTCGAGTCCAGGACCGAACTGCTGCTGGAGCGCGTTGCCCAGCATCACGGTTTTCGCCCCGCCGAGCAGATCGGGAATCACGAACTGCCCCGTCGCCGGCAGGAAGACGAGGACCGATCCGGCGGCGAAGCCGGGACGGATTTGCGGAAGAATCCCGTGGCGAAAAACCTCAAATCGATTCGCCCCCAGGTCCATCGCCGCTTCCACCAAACTCCAATCCAGCTTCTCGACCGACGCGTAGAGCGGCAGCACCATGAACGGAAGAAAATCGCAAACCATGCAAAGATAAACCGCGACGGCCCCAGGATAGAGACTCTCTCCGGGCGCGATCACTCCGAGCCAGACGGCGGCTTGGGTAATCCAACTGCCTGGGCCGAGCAACATCTGCCAGGCGTACGTCCGGATCAGCAGGTTCGTCCAAAACGGAATAACCACCAGGATGAGCGCCAGGTTCTTGAATGGGCGCGAAAGCCGTGCGATGAAAAACGCCAGCGGCAGCGCCGCCAGCAGACAAAGCACAGCGGTGCCCAGTCCCAGCGCGAGACTGCGCAGCACGATAATCGGATACAATGGCTCGAATCCCAACAAGCCAAAGCCCGCGAGCCGCCGATAGTTTTCCAGCGTGAGCGGCCCTTGGAAGGTCCCGTACTCGCCGCGAGAGAGAAAACTGATGGCGACGATCATCAGAAGCGGCAGGGCAAAAAACAGGACCAGCCAGAGCACACCCGGACCCGCGCTTCCCACCACGCGCCACGCGCGGTGGTGCAGCGATATCAATTCGCCCCGATGGACTTCAGGAGGCATGGCCTAATCATCGAGGACAATCAGGGCATTTGGCGGCAACCGAACCACAACGGTTTCTCCGACGCTCAATGGCGACGAAGTCGCGCCCGCATTCATGACGCGAGCGTTCAGCCGCAGCCCCCCCGCGACTTCCAGCTGATATTCAGTCTCCGCGCCGAAATAAATCAGGTCGGTAATCCGGGCCGCGACGGCGTTGATTTCCGAGGCCTTTTCGGAGCCTTTCATCAAACCTACGCGCTCGGGACGGATCGCGAAGGTGCAGCGCTCGCCCGGTTTTCGCGTCTGGGCCGGCGAAGGCATTTCGGCCTGGATTTCGCCCAAGCTGGTTTCCGCGCCCATCCTTCCTTCCGCGCAACGCCGCACGATGCCTTCAATTAGATTGCAGGCGCCGAGGAACTGAGCGACAAAGCGCGTTCGCGGGCGTTCATAGGCGTTCTCAGCCGGCCCGCACTGTTCCAGTTTTCCGTTGTTCATCACTCCAATTCGATCGCTCATCGCCAGCGCCTCTTCCTGATCGTGCGTGACATAGATGAACGTGATCCCCAGGCGGCGTTGCAAGGCGTGCAGTTCGACCTGCAATTCCTTCCTGAGCTTCAGGTCCAATGCACCCAACGGTTCGTCCAGCAGCAAAACCTGGGGTTCGTTCACGAGCGCGCGGGCGAGCGCGACTCGCTGCTTCTGGCCGCCCGAGAGTTGCGCGGGACGGCGTGGGCCTAATTCCGAAATCCGCACCAACTCCATCACGCGATGGACCCGCGGTTCGGTTTCCGTTCGGGGGGTCTTTTTCATGCGCAATCCGAAGGCCACGTTCTCCCGAACGTTCAGGTGTGGGAACAGCGCATAGGATTGGAACACGGTATTGACGGGTCGCCGGTGCGCCGGAATTTCCGTGGCGTCCTTCCCGTCGATGCTCACCGTGCCGGCGTCAGGCCGATCCAGGCCCGCGATAATCCGCAAGAGGGTTGTCTTGCCGCAACCGGAGGGACCGAGGAGCGAGAAGAATTCTCCGCGGCGAATGGCCAAATGGATTTGGTCCACGGCAACTACCTCGTGGAACCGCCGGCAAACGTTGGTCAGTTCGACGGCCGGCATCTTTTGACGAACCGCTCGATGCGCTCGGCTGCGGTCTGGAGTTGGTCCAGGGCCGTGGCGAAACAGCAGCGGAGGTAGCCTTCGCCACCCGGTCCGAACGCGCTACCCGGGACGCATGCCACTTTCTCTTCCCGAAGCAGGCGCACGGCGAATTCCTTCGAGGTCAGTCCCGTAGTTTCGACGCTGGGGAAGGCGTAGAACGACCCGCGCGGCAAATGGCATTTCAGGCCCATGGCGTTAAAGGCATTCACCAGAAAATTCCGCCGCACGCGATATTGCTCGCGCATCTCGGCGGCGTCCGCTTCGCCGTGCAGGATGGCCTCAATCGCCGCTTCCTGGCTGATGATGCTCGCGCAGAGCATCGAGTACTGGTGGATGCGCATCATGGCTTCGATGATTTCCGCCGGCCCGCACGCGTAGCCGACGCGGAAGCCGGTCATCGCGTAGGCTTTGGAGAATCCGTGCAGAAAAACGGTGCGCTCGCGCATCCCGGGCAGCGAGGCAATGCTGACGTGTTCGCCCTCGAACGTCAGGTCTGAGTAAATCTCGTCAGTAATGACGAGCAAATCGTGCCGCAGCACCACTTCCGCAATCTGGAGCAACTCCACGCGCGTCAGCGTGCCACCCGTCGGGTTGGTCGGGAAATTCAGGAGCAACGCCTTGCTGCGCGTCGTGACGGCCTGTTCGATGGCTCTCGCCGCGACCGCGAAACCATTCTCCGCCCGGCACGCGACCGCGACAGGCACGCCATGCGTCAGGCCAACGCTGGGCGAATAGCTGACGTAAGACGGTTCGTGGTAGAGCACTTCGTCGCCGGGGTTGAGGACGGCCCGGAGGGCGATGTCCAGCGCTTCGCTCACGCCGACGGTGACGAGGATTTGCCTCGCCGGATCGTAATCGAGAGTGAACTTTTGCTTGAGATGCCCGGCGATGGCTTCCCTCAACTTCAGAAGGCCGAGATTAGATGTGTAGCTCGTGCGCCCGCGTTCCAGGGCGTACACGGCCGCCTCGCGAATGTGCCAGGGAGTGACAAAGTCTGGCTCGCCGACGCCGAGCGAAATGACGCCGCTCTGATTCTGCACCAGATCAAAAAACTCGCGAATGCCGGACCGCGGGATGGACTGGACATGGTTCGCGATGAACCGGTCGTTAGGAAGTTGGGAGGACATTGGGGGAATGGTGTACAGAAAACTCGCGTTGGCAACGTTTCTCTCCGCCGCCAACGCGAGACAATCAAGCCGCGGCCTGATCCTGTTTGCGGCGGATAAGCGGCTTCGCCTCGTCCAGCACCACGGGCCGGGTGATCTTGACCGAAAGGATGTCGTCGCTGCTCGGCACTTCGTACATCACGTCGAGCATCAGTTTTTCCAAAATCCCGCGCAGCGCCCGCGCCCCTGTGCCCTTCTTGAGGGCCTGAGCCGCCAGTTCCTTCAGGGCATCGGGCAGAAACTCCAGTTCGACGCCTTCCATGCCCAGCAACTTGACGTATTGTTTGGTCAGCGCGTTCTTCGGCTCCGTGAGGATGGAAGCCAACTGGCTTTCCGTCAGTTCGTCCAACACGGTGACCATGGGCAAACGCCCGATAAATTCGGGGATGAACCCGTAAGTCAGCAGGTCTTCCGGTTCGATTTGATGGCGGATGTTCTGGTTGTCCAAAGAAGCAACTTTGCTCCCTCGATCGACCGCGCCGAATCCCATCACCCGGTTGCCCAGCCGGCGCTGGATCATCTTGTCGAGCCCGACGAATGCTCCGCCGCAGACGAACAGGATGTCCGTTGTATCGACGCGAATGTACTCCTGCTGCGGGTGTTTCCGGCCGCCTTGCGGTGGCACGTTGCAGACCGTGCCTTCCAAAATCTTGAGCAACGCCTGCTGCACGCCCTCGCCCGAAACGTCCCGTGTGATCGATACGTTTTCCGTCTTGCGCGCGATCTTGTCGATCTCGTCGATGTACACGATGCCCATCTGCGCGCGCTTCACGTCGTAATCGGCGTTTTGCAGGAGCCGGAGGATGATGTTTTCGACGTCTTCACCGACGTAGCCCGCCTCGGTCAATGTCGTGGCGTCGGCGATGGCGAAGGGCACTTCGAGAATCCGGGCCAGCGTGCGCGCCAGCAACGTCTTCCCTGAGCCGGTCGGCCCGAGCAAAAGGATGTTGCTCTTCTCGATCTCGATTTCGGAACTGCGCGGGTCGCCCAGGTCGCCATTGCCTTCCCGATGGCTTGTCGAGGCCGATTGTTGAATGCGCTTATAGTGATTGTGAACGGCGACAGCCAAGGTCTTTTTGGCCTGTTCCTGGCCGATACAATAAAGGTCCAGGTCGCGCTTGATCTCGGCGGGTTTTGGGACTTTGAGCTTGACCGTGCTCTTCCGGTTCTCGGAACGAAGCTCCTTGTCGAGGACGTTTTTGCAGACGAGAACGCAGCTATCGCAAATATAGACGCCCGGACCCTGGATCAGCTTTTTGACTTCGGCGTGGGACTTGCCACAAAAGCTGCAAAGGGTCAGTTGGGAGGGGCGGGCCATCGTCAGTTCTTTTTCTCGCCGTCCTTTTCCACCAGGCCGGGAATCTCCTTGCGGGATTGCACGACTTCATCGACGAGGCCGAACGCCTTGGCTTCCTCGGAAGTCATGAAGTTATCCCGATCGCAAGCTTTCTCCACGACTTCATACGTCTGGCTGGTGTGCTTGGAGATGATGGAATTGATGCGTTGTTTGAGGCGGAGCATGTATTTGACGCGGATTTCGACATCGCTAGCCGCGCCTTCTGCCCCACCCAGCACCTGATGAATCATGATATTTGCATTGGGAAGCGCGAAGCGCTTGCCTTTGGTGCCACCGCTGAGCAGGACAGCGCCCATGCTTGCGGCCTGGCCGATGCAATAAGTATTCACGTCGCAGGTCAGAAACTGCATCGTATCGTAAATCGCCAAGCCTGCCGTAACGCTGCCTCCCGGCGAGTTGATGTAGAGGTGGATGTCTTTCTTGGGATCCGTCATTTGCAGGAACAGCAACTGCGCGATAATGACGTTGGCCACCATGTCATCCACCGGCGTGCCCATAAAAACAATCCGATCCACGAGCAAACGCGAATAAATATCGTAACCGCGTTCGCCGCGGCCCGTCTGCTCGACGACCATTGGGACTAAAAAATTCTTCATCGCAAGTGCCTCTGCGTATATTAAGACGCAAAGTACCCGGCGACCCCAAGCGCGTCAAGCGTGAGCCTGATTACAATTCATCATCGGCAAAATTCCGTGCGGGTTTAGGAAAAAAGTGGCCCTTGTCAGGACGTGGGTTGCAAGGCGCATCTCAGGTTTGGAGCAACTGGCTGAACCGCGCCTCCTTTCCCCTCACCCCAGCCCTCTCCCTTGGGAGAGGGAGAATCACTGGCCCTGTGTGCGATGCTAAGAAGCGCCGCCATTTTTTCAGCGCGGGATACAAAGCACCCTTCCTGCGAACACTCCTGCAGCGGATTGCTCATCCCCAGATGCCGACCAGAAATGCGCCGAGCCCTGGTCTTTGACCTGGGCCTGGCACAACGACTTCCGTCGATTCTGAAAAATCGTTTTTGCAATTGGTCCAGGTCGTGCTATTTTCGACCTTCTTCTCTTCAACGCTGTGGCCCGCTCGTAAGGAGGGAGCGGGCATTTTCTCCTCTCTGTCCCGCAATCCCACAGGCTTTTGTTTTTCCAGCAAAGCTTTCAGACCGCTATGCAAGCAAGCGGAGGGTTGCATTGGCATTTTGGATTAGTGAGAATGCGCGGAGCTTAGCGGTATCTATTCATTGAAAAGGTGACTCGCCCTCACCCTAACCGACTCTCCCCCAGGAGAGGGAACCGCCATTTCCCGCACCGGGAAACGGTCACTAAACAGGGATAAGTCCGCGGGCGGTAAAAGTTACTCCCTGGGGAGAGAGCCGGGGTGAGGGCGAGCTTTTCATCGCACTGAATACTTACGGCTTATTAAATTATTAGCGTTTTTTTTCGATCACGACCATGGCCGTTCAGGACTTGACCCCGCAATTGCGCACCCGGCTCAGCCAGGTGGAACGGGCCGTGGGCTGGTTCGTGATTCTGGCCACAATTCTCCTGCTCGGAGGGTTCGGTTACTACGTTCATCACACCGCGAAGCGGAAAGGCTGGTTTCTGACCAAGATTCCCTACCACACCTATGTGCGCGACGCGACTGGGCTGAAGGTGGGTGATCCGGTCAGGTTGATGGGCTTTGACGTCGGCGAAATCGTCCAGGTCGAAGGGATGCCTGCGGGGAAGAACTGGTTTTCCGAGAACAACTTCAACGTATTCGTCCGGTTTCGCATTCGCGAGCCGTACTACGGCTACATCTGGAGCGATTCGCGGGTCAGGATTGGGGCGAGCGACTTTCTCGGCAAACGTTCGCTAGAGGTCCTCAAAGGCAGTACGGGAGACGTCAGCGTGGTCGAAGGCAAACAAATCGCCGTGTTGAACAAAGATCGATCCAAGCCCAACGACTACGTGGAGCTGGAAAAACAACCGCAAGGCTGGTGGATTCCCGCGGAGGAGTCTCCCTCTCTCGGCGAGCGCCTGGAGCGGATTGCCAACCAGGTCGAGCGCGCCATGCCGACGATTCTTGGCCTGACCAATCAACTGACTGTCATCCTCACGAACAGCGCCCGGTTGCTCGCCCAGATGAATGGTGCCGTGGATCAAACGCGCCCCGTGCTCTCGAACCTCACCGCGATCACGGGGTTTCTGACCAATTCCCAGGGCGCTCTGGGAGAGTGGCTCATCCCGTCGAACGTGAATCGTCACCTCGAAACCACCCTGGCAGCGGCGCATTCCACCCTGGCCACGGCGGACACTAACATCGCGTCGGTCGCCTCCGGCCTGACGCGGACGCTGGATAATCTGGCCAATCTCACGAGCAACTTGAACGCTCAGGTGCAAGCGAACGACAAAATCCTCGGGCAGATTTCAAGCGCGGTGGTGCATGCGGACGATCTGATGCAAGGCCTCAAGAAGCACTGGCTGCTGCGCTCGGCGTTCAAAGAAAAGGCGACCAATTCGCCGCCGCCCCGCCGACTAACCGCGCCAAAGGCAAGCGCACGCTGAGTGTTCCACGATGTTGCTGATCTTCACCGCCAGTCAGGGTGTCCTCGAACGTTGAACTTTGAACTTTTCGCTGGAAACCGCCGAAATCCGGGTGGCACTCGAGAACGCCCTCCAACACCAGCGTTCCGGCCAGTGGGCGCAGGCTGCCGGACTCTGCGATCAAGTGCTGGCGACTGACCCCGACAACGTCGAGGCGCTCCATCTGTTGGGTTGTCCGCTTTGAATTCAGGCAACGCCGCCCGATCCGTTGGCCTTCTGGAAAAGGCGGCCGCGCTGAAGCCCAACAACGCCACCATCCTGCTCAACCTCGGAAATGCGCTGGCCGCTTCCCTGGACTTTCACCAGGCTGCCTCGGCCTATCGAAAAGCCCTCGGGATCGAACCGCAGGCTCCGGACACGCTGTTCAATCTCGCTCTCGCGATCCGCAAAGTCGGAGATCTGCCAGGCGCTCTCACCTGTCTCGAAAGTGCGATCGCGTGCCAGCCGGATTTCGCGGAGGCGCACTTTCACCTTGGATGTTTGCTCTGGGAACAGAGGCGAGTTGAGGAAGCCATCACGGCTTATCGCCGCGCGTTGGATAGCAGGGCAAACTTCCGCGAGGTGTATGCGAATCTGGGTTTGGCGCTGCAGGGAGCGGGGCGGTTTGAGGACGCGGCCGCCGCTTATCGCCGAGCGCTCGAATTCAAATCCGACGCGGTTGAGGTTCGATTCAACCTCGCCCTGGCTCACGAACAGAGCGGGCTGACCGAGGAAGCCATCCGCGAGTACGGCGCCACGCTCCAATCGTCTCCGAATCATTGGATGGCCCGATGGGGCCGGGCTATTGCGCTCCCTATCGTTTATGAGGACGAGCAGGAAATCGACGCTTACGAAGCCCGTTGGACAGAAGGGCTCGGCTGCCTTCTGAACGAGATCAGAAGCAAACCGATGGCGGACGCCGAGGAGGCGCTTGCGTTGCTCTCCTGGAAGACCAACTTTTATCTGCATTATCAGGGGCGGGATCACACGGGACTGCAAAAGCAGTACGGCGAACTTTTAGCGGAGCTGGCGGCGCTGGCCTGCCCCGGACTGACGAAACCCGTTCCGAAGCGCCGAATCGGGGCGCAGGACAAGCTTCGCGTCGCGTTCGTCAGTTCCCATTTCCGGCCTCACACCATTCTCAAACTCTTCGGAGGATGGGTCCGCGAGCTGGACCGTTCAAGATTTGAGGTCCACGCTGTCAACCTCGTATCGAGACTGGATTCCGGTGCGCTCGGCGCTCAAATGAATTGCCCGATTCACGATCTCGGCGCATTTCCCGTGAGGCGCTTGATCGAATGGATGCGGGACGCGGCCTTCGACGTGATCGTTTACCTGGACCTCGGGATGCATTTCCGGGCGCAACCCCTGGCCGCATTACGGCTGGCCTCGGTCCAATGTTGCGGCTGGGGCCGTCCCGTCACCTCCGGACTCTCCACCATCGACTATTTCTTGAGCAGCGACCTGATGGAACCGGAGTACGGCTCCGGGCATTACAGCGAAAAGCTGATCCGACTGCCGGCTCTCTCCATCTGCTACTCCTTCCCGGAACTCCTCCAGGGTCCTCGCCCGAACACTCAGGCGGAGAGCAGCGCGGCCAATTATTTCTGCAGCCAGAGCCTCTTCAAATTGCTGCCGCAGTTCGATGCCATTTACCCGCGGATTGCATCCAAGGTGCGCGGAGCGAAGTTCCGGTTCATCCGGCACCATTCCCGGGCTGTTACGGAAAAATTCCTAAACCGATTGCGTCGCGCCTTCGCCAAACTGAGATTAAGCGCCGACGAGCACGTCGCTTTTTATCCCAGGCTTTCGGAAACCGAATTTTTTCAGGCGACGCAGCAAGCCACGGTCATTCTGGACAGCATTCTCTGGTCGGGCGGCAACAGCAGTCTGGAAGCGCTCGCGTGTGACAAACCGATCCTCACTTTGCCGGGGCCGATGCTCCGCGGACGGCACACTTCTGCGATTCTGCGCCGCGCCGGGCTGGATGAATTGATCGCTGTTCGGCTGGGACGGGACGCAAACTGGCGGGCGACGCTCGTTGAGAAAATTCGCGCGCAGAAAGTGGCGGTCTTCGGGGACCTTGCGCCGATCCGGGCGCTGGAGCAGTTTCTGGCGGGAGCCCATCATGCGCCACGCCTCTGCTCGCCGTAGCGCAGATTTGCAATTCGACAGACCGAGAATAGTTGCATTACAGTGAAGGTAGAGCGCGGCATGAATTTGCACCCAGCCAACGCCAGGCCCCCGGGCGGAGTCACGTCTGCCGAAGTTGATCTCCGTGCCGCGAGGTTCTCGGTTCATCTCAAGCGCAACGTTGCCCACCGGCGAACATCGGGCTTCACGCTCATCGAACTGCTGGTCGTCATTGCCATCATCGCCATCCTGGCGGCGATGTTGTTGCCGGCACTGGCCAAATCCAAGAAGACGGCGCAACGTGTGGCGTGCGCGAGTCAATTGCGGCAGTTGGCGCTCGCCAACACGCTCTACCTCGACGAGCAGGATCAGAAATTTCCCTCGCACGTGGGGGGACCCGTCCTCTCCTATTACGGTTGGGCGGGCAAGAAAGGGACGGAGTATCTTGAAGAGGAACGCTTCATCAACCCTTACGTCACCGTGGATCGCAAAGTGAACCAGAAAGACAACGAAGGCGTTTTTCGGGTCTTTCGCTGTCCTAGCGACCGGGGAGCTGTGAAAGGCCGCTGGTCCGCCGACCGCAAGCCGTCGCTCTTCGACACCTTTGGGTGCAGCTACTTTTACAACAGCGGCGGCAACTCGAACGGCACGCTGGGGTTGCACGGCAAGCGAACGGCGCAAATCCTTTCTCCAAGCCGCGTCGTCCTGGCCAACGACTACGCCTTTAGCGCGTACGGATGGCAACAGGAAGTGCCGGGTCCGGCGTCGCAGCCCTTTCAAGCCAGCTTCTGGCACCACGACAAGGCGGTGGGTTGGGGCAACGTCGCGTTCGTGGACAATCACATCGATTATCTTCAGGCCACCTACAACAAGCCCAACTACCAGACGGGTGTGAGCTGGACCTTCATTTTCGACGGGCCCAAATGATCGCTCTGGCCGCGCAAGTCCGCCGGGCCAGATTCCAACGCTCTGGAGCTCTCACCGGCCGGGAATTCGGGATGGACAACCAGAGAGCGAAAACCGAGGGAACGTGCGTTTGCCGGACGGCATTTCTGCCGGCTCAAAGCGGGTCGCCATCGCGGTGAGCAAGTAGTCGCGCATTGTCGTCGTTTCAGGTTTTGTCGGGAGATTGCTCAAATCTTCCCGCCGATCCCAATTGGCGTCCAAGCCCAGCCGCACCACGCCCAGGACCAGCATTTGCCACAGCTCCATCCCCGGCCGGCCGGTGGCTTTCTTGCCCACCACGATCATGGAATCCAGCAACGCGAAAATGTCCTGCTGGAGCGTCGGGTGCGTCCAAATCCATCTGCAGCCCCGCCAGAATCGGCGGCAACTCGTCGCGGCTTTTGATCGGGAGAATAATTTTCTCAAGCGGCAACTTCGCAGACTCCGTCGCCGCACGCCGAGGCTGGCAGCGCTTCGGACGGGATGGCGGAAGATTCAACTCGCGGCGCAATTGGGCAAAGAGGCCGGCGGGTCTTGAAGGCGCTGGCGCGAGCGGCGGTGCAATTCCTGGATGGACTCCACGACCTTCGGAACTTTCATGTCGTGCGCTTCAAAGCCTTGCCCGATCTTCTTGAGAAGGGTGATCGTGAGTTCGCCGCCGAGGTGCTCGCGGAATTCCTCGAGGCCTTCCAGCACGATCAGCGCGCCGGACGAATTGACGTGGAGCAGTTCGTTGGCAAACAGTTCAAAGCCGAGCTTTTCCAGCAGGCGGAGGATGCGCTCGGCGGTGGGAGAACCGACAAAGCCCATCAGTTTGGAGTAAATCACGTCCACCGCGATGCCGATCGCCACCGCTTCGCCATGCCGAATCTTGTATTCCGAGACTTGCTCCAGTTTGTGCGCCACCCAATGCCCGAAATCCAGCGGCCGGGCGGAGCCGAACTCGAAGGGATCGCCGGAAGTGGCGATATGATTCACATGGAGCTCGGCGCAACGGTAAATCAAACGTTGCATCGCCGCAGGCTCGAACTCGCGGAGCGCGTCGGTGTCCTGTTCGATGGCCTCGAAAAACGCGGCGTCGCGGATGAGCGCAACCTTAACCGCCTCCACATAACCCGCCCGCTTGTCGCGCGGTGATAGCGACGCGAGCAATTGAAAATCGTTGATGACGGCGAACGGCGGCGCGAACGTGCCGATGAAATTCTTTTTCCCAAACGCGTTGATCCCGTTCTTGACGCCGACGCCGGAGTCATCCTGGCTGAGCGTGGTGGTCGGAATTCGCACGTGCCGCAAGCCGCGATGCGCCGTGGCCGCCGCCAGCCCGACCATGTCCAGAATCGCGCCGCCGCCGACCGCAATGACGTAGGAATGCCGGTCGATGTGGTATCGGTCCACGTGGGATTGAATTTCCGAGACGTGGAAGTAAGAATTCTTCGTGCGCTCCCCGCCTTCGATGATGAGCGGAGGGCAGACGAGTTGGAGGCGGCCCGGGTGAGCGGCAAAGTAGGATTCGATTTGTCGGGCGAGATTGGGCTGGGCTTGAGCGAGCGTCTCATCCACCACCACGAGGGCCTTGCGGCATTCCTTCGTTTCGCCGTTGACCAGAACGTCTTTCAAAATCGGGTTCGCCGGGTCGAACACGTGGTGCGTGAAGTGCACCTGGTGTGGAAAGCTCACCTGAATCGTTCGTCTGATGGCCGGCACCGGATTAATCTGGGACGTTAGACGATAGTTTTCTAGTTTTATTTGAGGTTGGGCGTTCTAACGGGCGCAACTTGACACTGCCTCCGACCGCCGGACGCTGGCGAACGCGGACCGTAGCGCAGATTTTCAATCTGCTGTATCGCCGACTTGCAGTCGCCCAGGGCTAGGCAAGTCGAAAGCCACTGACTTGCCGGGCGGCCCGCGGATTGCAAATCCGCGATACAGCTGAATGCAATTCTGCGCTACGGTGGCAGTGTCAAGATGCGCCCTCTCCTAACGCCTGCCCAGAATGAAGGAAAAGTATGCGAAGATTGTTTTCGATCATTCCCAAACCGGCCTTTGCCCTGTGGTGCATTTGTTCCGCGCTTTTTTTCCTGCTGGCGGCCGACGTCCGATATCACGGGCTGATTTCGCGATTGGACCGGCCCATCAGCGAGCGCTTGCACGACGCGGGCACCGAGAAAAGTGTGTTCCTTCAGGCCGGCACCGAATTAGGCGGTGGGGCGATTTCCCGAATGACCTGGGCCATGGCGGTGGTGCTGGTCCTGTTGCGGCGCTGGCACTATCTTCCCTTCCTGAGCGTGGCTATGACTTTGGGCGGCACGATCAATGGCAAGATGCAGGCCTTTTTCGCACGCCCGCGCCCCAGTTTTCCGGACATGGAGGTTTTGACGCACCCCGGTTTTCCGAGCGGCCACACAGCCAC
>Ga0233424_10000901_pt1 | contig 31144 bp, 47 predicted proteins | sample Watercolumn_Towu_FD_181011 | JGI IMG/M metagenome (GOLD analysis project Ga0233424, IMG submission 181011) | Freshwater microbial communities from Lake Towuti, South Sulawesi, Indonesia - Watercolumn_Towuti2014_125_MG | ecosystem: Environmental > Aquatic > Freshwater > Lake | place: Indonesia... | reverse complement strand
GCCGATATAGTTCAACCCCCCTTTCTGTGGAAAGAAATCCGCAGAGAGGGGGACTCTATTTGTATTTCTAATAAGCAGAACTCTTTTAGATATATATAATATATTATATTAAAAATAGCGACCTCTTAATAAGGTTGAGTTTAATATAAATAGATAATTCCGACTAATACTGTTTTTATTTTAAAAAATTCTTGGAGAAATTTTAAATGTCTGTAGCAAATACTATTGAATTTACTCTTGGCGAATTGAAAACTATTGAGAGTTCCCTAAAGAAGCTTTTAGAACTTCAACTTCCGATTAAGATTGCATACCGTTTTTCGAAAGCTCTAGCCAAGATTTCTAAAGAACTTGCTCTTCTCAATGAGCAACATTCCAATTTAGTACGTAAGTACGGAATTAATAACGAAGAGACTCAAGAGATTCGTGTATCTCCTGAGAATATGGAAGCGTTTGTTGCTGAGTTTAATGAATTGATCTCTGAGAAGATTGAAGTTAGTATGGCTCCAATTTCTATCGATTCGTTGCCGGATTCTCTAAATATTACGCCGTTCGATATGGCTAATTTAGAAAAGTTTTTCGAATAACCTATTTATCAGATAGCCCATATTAATTTATGGGCTATTTTTTTAAACTATGATATTAAATGATATTAATTCTCTAATTGAAGAAACAGAAACTCTTTATTTAGATGAAGGTAAGTTAACAAGACTTATGAATATGTTTACTTCTACTGGTAGAGCTATGAATCGGGGTGAAGCTTATGCTGCTAAACATGCTAATCGTCTCGCCGCTAATGCTACAAAATCCCCCGTTAATCCTTCACTTAGATCTAATAATAAAGATACTGGTTTTGATTATTTAGGTAATGCTTTTGATTTATCTAAAGATAAATTAAATAGAGCTAATTATCTATTAAGAAATAGTCAATTAGCTCATGCAACTATTTCATAAATATTTTTTATTTTTTATAATATAATAATATGGCAAGAAATACTTCTATTGTAAAACAGAGTCAACAAGATATAGTTAAGTTATCTGGAATGTCAGGTAATATATCAACACCAACTTGTTCAATTCCATTTGAAAATAGTTTAACATATAATGGATATGGGGATCTTTATTATCAAAGGGATTCACAAGCTACATTTATAAATAGAACTACTAGACTTCTTCAAACTGTGAATATTGACGAGGCTAGATTTGAACAAGATGGTTTATTATTAGAAGGTCCTTCACAAAATTATTGTATTTGGTCAACTGATTTTTCAAGATCTGCTTGGTCAAAAACTAATATGTCTATTGACATTACTAATATTCCTAATTCAGTTAAATCTTCCCCTACTGCTCGTTTTGACGCTACTAAGTTTATCGCTAATTCTAATATTTCAGCAGCTAGGTTATCTTATGGATTTAGTTTAACTGATTCTGTTATAGATGCTAATGTAGTTTCTTTTTCTATTTTTGTTAAATTTAATACTAAAGTTAGAGCTTTTGAATTATTAATTAACAAAAGAAATCCTACATCAAATGTAACTGGTAAAGCTAAATTTATTTTAGATTTCTCTCCTCCTGATCAATCTGATAATCCTGATTTCGGTTATATTACTGCTGATCCTACCATTACCAACGATACAAATACTACTGTTATTGATACAAATATTGATAATTTAACTAATGGTTGGAGTAGAATTTCTATTACTGTACAATTTGATTCTATTTCCCCTGTTGATGCATTTGATGCTATTCTTTCTCCTTGGCCAACAGTTAATAATCAGATTGATTCTTCTGGTACTAATATGACATTTGTTGCTTATGGTGCTCAAGTTGAAAGGAGATGCTACGCTACATCTTTCATTCCAACTAATGGAGCTGTAGCGACTCGTTCAGAAGATCTTTTAAGAATACAAACTGATCGTAACTTACCTCACATCTCTTATAATTATACAGTAGCTATGGATATTAAGATGAAAGGTAAACCTCTCTTTTCTAATCCGGTTATATTTAGAACTGGTAATTTGAATTTTGATAATTCTGAAGAACAGCATAGAATTATTAGATTCAATTCTGGTGCTAGTAATGGTGTTGGTGCGTTTGAAATTTATCCTGGTTCGACTCAATCGGTTAATCTTCCTACATTTTTTAATCCAAAAGGTCGTAATCGTATTGGATTCCGCCGTTCAAGTCTAGAAACTTCTGTGTTTATGAATGGTCGAATTTTAGGAAAAGATTCTACTTTCCAACATGGTAATGGTGCTAGAGATTGGATGTGGTTTGGTAGTTATGGTTCTGCCCAACATTTCGATGGAAACATTTCTCAAATTAGAATCTATGATAAAGCATTATCAGATAATGAAATTTATATGGTGTAATAACAAATGGCTAGAATTTATCCTTCCTTAGGTTCATTACAAAATCAAGTAAATAGTCCTAATTATGGCATTTTAAATGCTCCAATATTACATTTACCACTGCAAAATAATTTAAATCCAGTAGCGGGTGTAGGTACAATAGAATTTATAAGGGCATCAGAGGGTTCATATATAAATAGATACGGATTAATTTCTACTGCTAATATTGATGAACCTAGATTTGAGAAAAATGGTCTTCTTATTGAAAGTCGAGCTACTAATTCAATTTTATGGTCTGAAAATTTTGGTAAAACTGATTGGGTAAAAACTAACGCTACTATTTTAGCAGCTAATGGTAATTTAGATCCAGTTTCACCTACTAATGTTAAAACTGCTTGGGCTCTTCAAGATAATTCTGTTTCTTCTACTCATTTAGTTTATCAAGAAATTACTCTTCCTGTTCCTGAAAGAGGAACTACTCACACCGCTTCTGTATTTTTAGCTAAAGGTACAGCTGAGTTTGCTAAAGTTATTCTTCGTAGTGGTAATTCTATATATTCTTATTCAGTTATTGTAGATTTAAATACTGGTTCCACTTTTGAAGAAACTTCTACTGATGCAACTGGTACAGTTATTACTAATACTAATATATCAGTTACTAAGATATTAAATGGTTGGTATCGTGTTGCTTTAACTGCTAAGTTTCCAGATACTATTCCTACACTTGGTTTAGAAGTAAGAATGGTTTCTCAAGTTGGCGATTCTTATACTGATACTTATAATAATATTGTACTCTCTCATTTTTATATTTGGGGAGGCCAGATAGAGCAGAACTTCTTCGCTACTTCTTATATTGTAACTGACAATACTACTTCTACTCGCAGTGGTGATACAGTTCTTATGAGAATGGGCACTACTACCATTAATTTCCCAACGACTCAAAACACATATGTTATGGATTTTGATATTCTTGGAACTAGACATGATCATTTTCGAGATGTTTTTAGTTTAGGTGGGTTCCAGTATAATATTATGCGAGTGGATGGTTATGGTAATCATATAGCGTTTTATGACGCGAGTGGTATTTCTGATAATACACCGTTAGAAGCTAATTTCCTACATAGAGCCGCCGTTCGTTATAATGATGGTAGATATTCTTTATTTAGAAATGGTTTTGAAGTTGCTTCTAAAACCGCTAATCCACATACAATCGGAACTCCTAGTGGAATTATCTACATTGGTAACTCTAACGACAATATACTAAATGGTCATATAACTAATTTTAGAATATATGATACCGCCTTAACTAATGATGAAATAAGAATTATCTAAATAATATGGCTAAGACTTTATCATTAAGAGAAATACAAAGAAAATACAGTGAACCAGTTAATGCTCAAGATTATACTGGTGTAAGGGGTATTCTATCTAAATTAGCAAACCCATTATGTTCAGTTCAATTAAAAAATAATGTTATAATGACCCATGGGGTAGGTAATGTTATTTTTAAGAGAAACTCTATTGCAACTTATATTGATATTTATAATCGATTAAAAATTGCCGATTATGATGAACCCCGTTTTGAAAAAAATGGTTTATTAATTGAACAAGAATCTTCAACTAATATCTTTGCATTTTCAAATGAATTTAATAGATGGAATAAATCAGATGGCTTTGCAGATGTAAATCCAGACGATATAATTGCTCCAGATAAATCTGAAACTGCAGATAGAATTAAAGTAGATGGTTCTAATAATCAACATTTTATTACTAGAACTTTTAAAAATAATTCGGTTTATGGTTTAGAAAATGACAAAGCTTATACTTTTTCAATGTTCGCAAAGAAAAATGCTTTAAAATTTATTAGAATTCGCATCGTAAATAGAGCTAATTCTTCTATTACAGCTACATATGATTTAGAAGATTTTACTGTTGATTATGATACTTCCGTTAATCTTTTAAATGCTGGAGTTAGACCTATAGCTGATGGTTGGTGTAGGATATTTTTAACATTTATGTCTGGAAATGATTCTACTCCTGTTACACCATACGTTAGATTATTTTTATTAGATAATAATCAACAACAGACCTTTGATGGAGATGGAGCAGCTGATATTTTAGCTTGGGGAGCTCAACTTGAACAACGTGGATATATGTCTTCGTATATTCCTACTCATGCATCTCCTGTTAAGCGTGAATCTGATTCTCTTTGGGTTCCATTTGAATATAACTTCCCAGCTAGTTCATTTACTATTGTTTCTGAATTTACTTTTGGAGATACTAGTAGAGATTATCCATTATCTTTTGAAACTACATTTAATAATTCTCAAGTAAATATTGGTATTTATAATAATATAGCTACTAAAAATTGGTGGACTTCTGGTCGTACTGCTTTTATTAGTTGTACTTCTATTTCATCTGGTAATTATGAGCAAACGTCAGTTGGTGTTATTCCTAGTGCTGAACTCGATCGACAACAAAAGATCGCAATGGTTTATAATGCTAAAGATATGACTATGTTTGGATGTCTTAATAATACTAAATTCTCAATTATTTATCCAATTGATAATCCGCCCGTTCTTCCAGATTCGATGGATGGATTGAAATTAAACTTCGGATCAAATGGTTTTAATGGACATATCAGTAGTATTAAAATTTACAATGAAGCATTAACTACTACTGAATTAGGGGTTGTATAATAAATGGCTAAGAGAATTATTTCAACAAATAAATTAGTAGAAACATTTTCTGATCAAGTTCAATTATTTAATGCTATTGGATTACAAAATAAGATCAGAGATTTTTCAATACCTGATTTAGAAATTAATTTTAATAATGGCGGTATTGAATTTTTAAGAGGTTCTGGAGTTATTAATTTTAAGAGAGCATCTGAAGCTACTTATATTGATACTGATGGTATTTTAAAGAAATCAGATATTGATGAACCTAGAGTTGAACAAAATGGTCTTTTATTAGAATCAGATGCATTTAATTATATTCAGTATTCAGAAGATTTTTCAAAGAATGCTGATAAACTTAATTCATCAGTCACTACTCTTGGTACAACAGTTAAAGCTCCTGATAATTTAACTATACCTTTTAAATTAGTTGAATCAACAGCTGATGGTTTTCATGGGTTACGTTGGAACGATACTAATTGTTTTAGTATTAAAGCACTAAGTAATAGTTGGAATACTTATATAGATTCACATCCAAAATATAAATGGATGACATTTAGTGTTTTTGTTAAAGCGGCTGAGAGATCTGAAGTTTGTTTACGATATATTTCTAATGCTGTGACTAAACAATCTATTGCTTTTGATTTAGCCACTGGTACTATTGATGTTTCTAAGTCTTCTTGGAATTTCGATTATGGCGCTTATCCAGATGATTATAATCAAGCTCATATAGAACGTAATAATATTAATTCGGTTGCTAGAATTCAAAAAATAGCTAAGTCTGGTGTATTTGAAGCTTCATCTGAATCTTGGTATCGTATTAGTATTACTTTTTACACTGGACCTACTGCTAATACTATTATTCCTGAGATTCATTTATTGATGAGATCTTCTTCTCTCGATCCAGATGTTAATTATCAGTATCCAGGTAATGGATCTTCTGGTATTTATATTTGGGGTGCTCAATTTGAGAATTCATCATACCCTACTTCTTATATTTATTCTAATAGTAATACTACTATTTCTCATAGAATGATGGATTTTTGTTGGATATCTAGAGCTTCTGAGAATGTTCCTTATCCATGGACTGGTAATACTTCTTATGTTGTTGATTTCGATGTACTAAGTAAATATGATCAAGGAGGAGCTGATTATAATGGATTTAGAATTAATGACCCAACTGAAGCTCGAAATTATTCATATATTCAGAATCGTGGATCTAGATCTATTTTTAGATTAGGGAATTTTGAATATCAATTATCTAGAGTAGATTGGCTTGGTCGAATTACATCATATTATGACGCTACTCCTGATTATATTACCACCATTTCTTCTAGTGAATTAATTCCAAATGTTGCTGATGATAATCGTCTTATAAGATTAGCTACTGTTTATTCTGGTAATTCATTTAGTTCATATGTGGATGGTAATAAAGTATTTTCAGATATTGATTCTTCACCTCGTACTATTCGTGAACCGACTATTATCACTTTAGGTTGTGAAGCTACTACTTTTCCTAATGATCGGTATGGTGATAATTTGGTCTCTGTTTGGAATGTTGGAGCTCATCATGTTTCATTGCATGGGCATATTAAGAGCTTTAGAATATTTAGAAGGGCTCTAAGTCACGAAGAGCTTACACTGTGTTAAGTGCTACAGGAATTTGGGGGATTTCCAGCAGTTACTAACTCACCGTATAAAATCATAGTATAATATTTTAGTTTTCTAAAATTTATACTAAAATATATAGTCTAATATACTACCCCCCAAGGGATTTCGGGGGTAGTATATTGTAGGATAAATATATGAGATTTTTAGCTGTTCTTTTATTTATATTTGTAAATACATCGTATGCAGATAATACCATACTTCCTATAAATCCAAATCATGTAGAATTGCACCAAATTAAACATGATAAAATTACAGGTCGTATTTTATTTTCATATTGTACTCAATGTCATAGTCAGCGGTCATCTAATCTTAAACTATTATATGGTAAAACTGCGGATCAAGTTTATGTTAGATTAAAAAAATATCTAGCAGAACCTACTACAGTATTAGATTCGACCGCTAGAGAACATTTAACAGATCAAGCTCTATATGATTTAGCTAATTATTTATCAGCTAAAAAATAAAAAATCCCCCACTATTATAATTAATAGTGGGGGATTTTTTACCAATTATTTAGCTTTCGGGTGATTTTCTAAAGCTAAATTTATCAAAACCATGTTCAGTGATTTTATACTTATCATCTAGTTCAATCATGGGGGTACTATCTTGGGGGAGGACGCCACCTACCCACATAGCTATTTCTTGATAAGCTTGGAATGAATTTAATACCTTGAAGAATTGTAGATTTTTAAGACATGGATTATTTACTACGAGAAAATTAGAATTATTGTAATTTATATTGTTAAATTCTTTATTCCACATTTCAGAAAAGAATTTAGCACATACTAAAGTTACTATTTTGTTTTCCACCATATAATCATAATATTTAAGATTACCGAATCCTTCCTTTAATATATTTCGATTTTGTATTTCGAATTTTGACCTTAAATGAGATTTACCTCCAAGTTTAGATTTATAAGTTAATTCAAATTCACATTGTTGTAGATATTTTTCTAAATCTTCAGAAGTATAAAAACATTTAGGAAGATAGTTACCTCCAGAAATTATATATTCTGGATCTTTATGATCGAATACTTGGATAGCTATATATAATTTTCCACAGAAAAGTATACCAGCATATCCAAATTCGAATTTGTGATTTTTATTTTCCATTCCAGATAATGGAGACCAATTAGGAACTATATCAGGCATATTTTCCACAAATTGTTTATCCATTATTTCAGTTTTGCGTTTGAATCTAATTTTTTCATCAGCTCCATACGCTAAACCAGTATCATAATAGTCTTGAAATTTACTTATAATTTTCATGTTGATTTTATATGAATTAAAAAGGGGGTTTAACCCCCCCTTTTTTGTTAATCAGATCTTTAAGTCTTGTCGATTAGCCCGAGCTTGTTTAAGTTTTTCTGCCGTTTTAGAATCTACACTTCCAATTCTACCCATAAAAATAGGATAAGACTCACCACAATATTTCCGAATAATAGTATTATAAGTTTTTTCAATTATACTATTATATTCTTTTAAAAGTAATGGGCTAAAACTTGGATGTATATAATAATTAAAGCTAGTAGCTTTTAACCAAAAACGATAAATTAAATCACCGTTATACCATCCAAAAGGATTATTACCATCCTTTGGTTTAATAATGAAAACATTACCACAACTAAGATTTTCTAATATAATAGCTTGAATAAAATTACCACCAAATATATTAACTAATTTATTAATCCAGTAATATTTTAAACTTAACTTAGTAAACCATAACATTAAATTATTCATTTGTAGTGATTTAGCGGGTATTCCCCATTTAGGGAAATTATTTTTGAAATCTAGTATTCGTCTATGAACTTTCCAACATTCTTTTAATTTAGATCTTTGATACCCTACTTCCATGCATAATGGGAGAATATCATCAGGATTAACCCAAACTACTTCTAGTTTAGATTCAATTTCCATCTCTAATATTCTTTGAATATTTAAAGGAATAGGAGTATCAACCATATCATAACGGCAGGTTTGTCTAGTTTTAATATAATGAGCTAAATTATCTGGACATACATTTTTATCTTCTTCTACTTTATATGTAAAAGTAGTAGATTCATCTGGTTTGATGGTTTCTGGATCTAATCCTGGACTAGGAGTAATTACTAGATCATATGCTGTTCCAGCGATTCTTAATGCTTCAATAAACATTTGAAAAGCCATTACTCCAGTTATTCCTTCAGGATCATAAATTCCAGCTTGAGCTGTAAGATAGTTTCCATGATAAGTTATATTTAAAACCCCAATATCTTTTTCTGGTATAAATTTAACACTCCATGGTTGGAGATTATCAGGAGAAGGAGCATACCGTGCTAATTCAAGAGCTTTATTTAAATTATCTAAATTAATCATGATCTTAATTTCCAATAGTAGTTAAATAATTCAAGATTATCAATATAATATTTTTGCATAAATTGATTATCTTTTTCTAATACATCCAAGAATGTTTGTTTATTAGATGTATAAATTATAATACGAGCTAAATCATTTGTGAGAATATATTCTGATCGGTAATTTACAAAATGATAATCCATACGTAAAATATCATATTTATCCTGCATCCATTCTAAAGATGTTTCAATTAACATTGAATATTTATTTTTACAATTGTGAATATTTATAAAATAGGTATAATATTTCAGTTTCTTTTAAAGTATAAATATAATTATATACTTTAAAAGGTTCTGAAATATATATATTTATTATACATTGATTATTTTTAAATTTAATATGCATATTTTTACCCATTCTAAATTCAACAGATTTTCGTTTTTTAATAATTTTACTAATATTTGTTATATCAATTTTAAATTTAGAAATTAAAGTATCAATTGAAGGTTTGTTCATAAATAGAATTTTTATACATGAATTATAACTTAGTATATAATATCTCTATAATTTTTTAAATAAAAAGTGAATAGTTCTACCTATTCACTTTTTATGAATTATATCAATTTTAAGAATTGTAATATTGGGGCAGCATTCTTGAGTCGATATCGATGGATAATATGTTTTCTGTTATAAATATCATATACTTGAATATGTAATTTGCTATATCTTTTAATAATACGAATTCGATATTTACCATTTTTTAATTTCCATTCAAATGGAGTATATTGTTCAATTGTAAGATGTGGTATGTTATAATAAGTTAAAAAATCATCAGCTGTCATTATTATAAGTTTAAAATTTTTAAATAGTTAAAAACTACTTCAAAATCTTTGTGAGATAATGAAGTATTTGATCGTTCAATCTTTTCAAATATTAAATCATCTTTTTGGAAAATTGTAATTAACCATTCTTTTTTAAATTTTACCATATGAATCTCTGTATATTTAGAAGTTAATTTCCAAATATTATCACATAATGATTTTAAGTCTGTATTAATTAGATATTTGCAATAGATATTTATAAATTGTTGAGCATCCATATTAGAATCTGGTATATGCTTCTAAATATGGGTCGAAAAATTGAGTCGTAGGTGCATAGGTAATTTGTCCTCGTTTAAGGATTAATTTAACAATATTCGCGCACATAATACCAGCACATAATTTAATACCAATACTAGTACTAGGCGCCGTTTTATTTAATATATCAATCGAAGCATCATCTACTAAATAACTACCTACCTGTTTTCCTGGTCCAGATAAATAAGTTAGAAATTTCTGAGATTGGGTATTTATATCATCGGTTGGTTTAATTCCACATGCTTGATCAAATCCAATATCCTTTTCATTAGCATGTCTAAAGATAGAATAACTGCAACCCATTCCAATAGGGGCACAAGTAATTACTGGAGTATGATCTTTATGGGCTGCTTTAAAGATTTCTCTTCGAACTTCAATCTCAAAGAAATCAATACTATCAGCCACTATATCTGCCATATAAATAAATTCAGAAATATTTTCTTCTGTTTTTAATTTACCGAATTTTTTAATAGATATATTTGGATTAATTTGTTTAGCAAATTCAACCATTGTATCTAGTTTTGAATGTGCAATAGTATTGATATTTGCTCCATATTGACGATTAAAATTAGCTAATTCAAATTCATCAAAATCTGAAACTATAAATCGCTCAACTCCTAATCGAACTAATGTAATTAAATATTCACCTCCTACTCCTCCTAATCCAGGAATAGCAATATAAGTATCTCGTAATTTAGCTTGTTCAGATTTACTAAACCAACCAATATTGCGTTTAAAAGCTTCATTATAATTAAAGCTTGGTGACATTTTTGAAACTCCTTTAATCAGAATAAATTTGCCGCTTTAAATATTCAATTATAGAATTACATGCTGATCGTTTTAATTTACCATTTCGCTACTATATCTAATATTATAACCTATTTTTGCAATATAATCAAATGCAAATATTGATTTATTAATCAATTTAAAATCAGTAGCTTTAGGTATTTTACTAAATATTAATTCTGGCGTTATCAACATATAAATTCCTATTTTTGATAGTTGAAATAATAAAGGTATGAGAAAATTAATTCTTCCCATACCTTTTAATTACATAATCGCCAATTTTATTTGGCGCAGTTGTCCGATATTTAATTGAGTTAAATCTATTAACTCAACAATTTCTTTGTTTGCTGCAATCGCCTTCATTATTAAATCTATATTTGGATTGTTAATGAAACGAATGCATTTTGGATCTTGTTGAATAGCAAACTGTTTTTGTTCGATTGATGGATTTTTTATCCATCGAATAGTTGAAGCGTCTTGATTTAAAGCAATTTTACATAGCTTTTTAGATTGCTTAGTAAATCGAATACAATTTGCGTTCCTCGATACTGCTATTTTTTGCATTCGAGGAGTTGGATTTTTAATCCATTGAATTTCTTCTGGGTTTTTGTTTAATAAACTTTCAAGAACTTTTTCAGTTTTCACACATAAATCATGATATGAGATTCCTTGAGTTATTAATTGAACAATTATATCTGCATCTTCATATTTTTTAACAATTTTACTATGATTGCTAAAAAGTTTTTTGATTACTTCAGGTGAAGTTTGTTGCATAATACATTCCTCTAAAAAGATTTTAAATTATAATATATAATATCTATATTATATAGTTAATATCTTAATGTAGTTTTTAATTTCTTCGGATATTTTCCAGGTCATAGTATGTTCGTCTATTAGATCTAAAAATTCATCATCTAAAGTTTTTAATAAAGATATTGGAAATATATTTATTAATTTATAAGTTGGATCATGTGGGATTTTAATTCCCCAATATAATCCAGATTTATGGTGATAAAAATGATAAGCTGTTTCTATCCATGATATTAATATATCCGCATCAGTTAATTCAGAAACTTTAATTGGTGGAGATATTTTATCTATACGCGACTCATTAATAAAGTTAATAAGATATTCTAATAAATGATATTGATATTTATCCATCACATTAATAACTTTAAATAATTTACTAAGTCAATTAATTGGAATTCAGATTTAACATGATTATTGGATAATAGAGTATTCCATATTATTAATTGATCTATTTCGTATAATATTATTTTTTTATCTATTATATTAGTTTCTCGATTATATGTTGAAATAATGCATGTATTATCTTTAACAAATATTATATAGCTTTCGAATATTTTACCAGTAATAATAAAATAATTATTAGATATGTTATTAATATTTTGAATATTTAAAGATTGCAAATAATCTATTACATATTGCATAATTAAAAAATTGGGATGGATATTAATTATCCATCCCTTTGTTGAGTTAATTGTAGTTAATTGGTTGATTATCTGGCCCAATTAATATCTTATTCCCTTTGTAGGTTTTAGATACTAATATATTATTTACACATTCAGTTTGAACTTGATTGTTAGTATGTGTAACCAAAAATACGATTGTAATTATAATACTAAATACTCCTATAAGGAACAAGGGTAAAAAATTTACAATTTTGTTTTTCCACATGTAACCGCTCCTCCAGATTCAGATATAACTTGGTTCCAACCACCTAAACCATTCGTTACGAACATGTATCCATCCATACATTTAGTATTTGCAGATAATTCACCCCAATTAATATCGAACTTAGATCCGATAATTACTGCAATAATTCCAATTGTCATCACTACTACTATCAATTCAATTAATGTGAATCCTTTTTGCATTTTACTGTACCATTGTTTGTTGGCTTAATAGAATTACTAATAGTAATCACTAATTCAGTAATTGATATTACTATTATGATAGCTAACGAAAGTTCTAAAATCCATAACAAATAATCTTTTATTTTGGTTTTAACCATGATATATCTATTCGAATATAGTTTATTGAATCAAATTGATTAAAATAAGGGCAAAAATTAATATTATAATGGTAAGATTCAAGTCGACCTCTTAAAAATGTTTTCATTATGCCATTTAATAAATAACTTGGAAAAGCTAAAGAAGTTTCATATAACCCAGCCTGGGAAGCTTCGATTATATAACTTTTGATTTTATCTTCGTGCGCTCTCCAAAATATTTCAAATGATTCAAATGTAGTAGCTTCTAATACTTCAGTTGCCTGAATATTAGCTTTAAGAGCACTGATCATGAAATTAATCCTTTAATAATTTCATTAGCTTTTTTACTATCAAACCGATCACCAAATTGAGATTTAAGCTCCTTCATTATATATCCAATTAATTTTGGGGATGTAGCCAAAACTTCGGGAACACTATCTATAATTTCTTTAATAGTTAATTCAAGCTTCTCATCAGATATCTGTTTTGGGATGTACTTCTGGAGGATTGCTTTTTCATATAGCAATTCAGGTTTTAAATTAATACGCGAAGTATCTTTTTCAATAATTTCTAAATTTTGATTAATCGCTACAATAAACTTTTTAGCTAAAGAAATAACTTCACTGTCATAAGTTTCGCGATTACCATTAGTCTTACCAATAGCTGAAGCTTCTCCGTAAAATGTAGTCAGAATTTTAAGTAGTTCTGGTTTATTCGTTTTGCGGGCTTCAACAATCTGATCTTTTATCGTATTGATAAGTGCCATATAATTTCTCCAATTATAGATTTAATTTCTCTATTAAAACCAATCATATCGAATAGATTTTTTAAATGGGATTAATAATGCATCACCATCTTCAAGATCACCTTTAAGTATAAAATTACGTAATTTTTGATGATTTTCACTCCTATAGTTTTGCTCATATTCACGACGAAACCAAGCAGGTGGAGATCTATACCAATCTTTATCCGAATGAAAACGATTGCTTATTTGTTTAATTGCCTCTTTTGGATTTGTTTTAGTAGCGCCGAAATATCTGGTATAGAATTCACGTCTTTCCAGAAATTTATCAAGATCTGGAACATGTGATTTTATGACAGAATAATTTTGACGTCTGTATGTTCTTGACATTTTTCTTTTCTCATTAGGTTGAATTACCTAATGAGAATCGAAATTATGATAAATCTTTATTTTCATAACGCACAATACTTTACAAAATCCGCAATTTCTGGATTAATATTATGTTCAGTATAGATTTTTTCTAGATTTGAATTTGTTAAAAAATTATTTTTACTTCTAAAAATAGTAAGAGTTGTCCCTTCTTTTTTAATATTAAATTTAAATTGATAATCATTCCATGATAAATTAATTTGGATATTTTTCGGCCAAATTGTTTTTTCATATACTTCAGATTTAGATAGTATCTGAAGCATTATATCTGGATTTTTAATTGCAGCTAACAATAAATTTGAACACGCCATTAATTTTCCCTCAAATAGATTTATTATAATATATTAATATCTATATTAGATTGAGAATAACCAGGTTTGATATAGATATCATATTATATAGGTGTAAACCTAATTAAAGTACTATATTTAAATTATTAGGAGAATAATATGTTTGATGCGATTAATAAGTTTTTTGATTTATTCCCAGTGTAGGTTCATAATTTTCTTTTAGTCGATGGTCGATATTGTTAACGTAATCTCATAAATGTAGATTTTGAAATTTACGGTAGACGATTTACATGTGATTTACGAATTGATTCAAAAACATTTGAGACGTCAATTCAGCCTGGATCAGGTTATGAATATATTAATGATTGCTGGTAAGTTGTTAGTGATCAAGATATTATTAATTGGATACATATTTCTGGTTGATTATTATAATAAAGTAGTAGGGAGTTACCTATCTGCTTTATTTTTACGAGTATAATGAATTATGAGAAAATATTATTTTTTATTTTTATTTTGTATTACAACTAATATAGAAGCTTTTAATTTATTTAAATCTACATACCCAATTTCTAAAACTAATAATTCACCAGAGTTATTATTTACTAATTGTGTAATATGTCATTCTAAAACAGGAGTAATCATACGATCATTAACTGATAAATCACCTGATGAGATATTTTCTCTTCTTAAATCATTTGCTATTGAAAGATCTGATAGTGTAATGTATAGATTTATTAGTCATTATACTGATGAGGAATTAAGAGCTTTATCAGTTTATTTATCAGAAAAGTATAGAAAGAAACCTTAGGGTATAAAAATGCAACAAATTCTTAAAGAAACTAAAATAAAATATATTTATTTCACTAATGACCCCCCTTACCCAACATATGAAAAAAACAATGTAAAAGAAATATTAATACAGAATAATGTTATAATTACCAATCCATTAAACTATAAATCTGGCGTTAAAATATTAGCTGAAGATAATCTTCAATTTGAAGTAATAGCATTAGATACTAATTATGTAGAAATATTATCTGAAAAAATATTCTATTTAAGAATAAACAATAGTTTTTTAATTAAAACAAAACACTTTAACTATTTAAATCCAGAAGATCATTTAATATCTTTAGAAGTTTTAAATGGTGGCTGTTTAATAGATAATCTTAATAATATAACTCCTGGTCCAGTAATGGAAGAAATTAAATTAGAATATATAATAGCAACTGGTATTTAAAAAATGATATTAGTTGAAATTGATAATTTAATTTACACTACTGAAATATGGAATCCTTTAAAAGCTTTTAAAGGACATATGGATGTTCCAATTAATCCTGCTAGACGACAATTCTTAAAAGTTGGAGCTTCAGCCGCTGCTTTACCTGTATTGAAAAAATTAGAACCTGCAGTTAAAAATGTAGAAAATTTAACGAATCCAGTTGGAAATGCAGTTGGTCATATCGCTAATTTAGATATCGCCGCTAATAGATTAAATAAAGCCAATCAACTATCATCATTAGTTTCTAAAGCAAAATTAATATCACCAGAAACTCATGCAAGAATAAATTCGATAACTATTGGTACAGCTAAAAATTTGCAAGGTTTAGGTAAAGGTGGTGATAATATATCTCGTCGAAATTTTCTTAAAACTACAGCAATATCCACCCCATTAGGAATAAATTATATATCTCCAATGGCTAATCGAACGATTGGTTTATCTAGAGGAGCAAATAAAATAGTTAGTGGAGCATCTATTAATCCATCTATATTTATTCCTAATTCTATGATAAGAACTAATATGGGTCCATTGGGTGTACCAATGAGAACTCTTGGGTTTATTGAACATTTAAAACTCCAATTAAAAGATATTCAACCAATATCAGAACAAAGGCTCATCCTTGAGCCTTTATAATATTACAAATAAGCTGGATCTACCCACCGGAAAATATTTTCACGATATGAATCGACTTTTTCGATGTATTTATCGCGGATATATTCTTCCGGCATTGCCCACTCATAATAGTGATAAGTATATTCAGATTTCAAATCAGGATATGAAGATTTTTTTTCATATCCTGCTGATTGAATTTCAGTTCGAACATACTTTAATCGACCTTTTGAAAGTTCACGATTGAGATTTTCGATTGAAACTCCTAATTCTTCATGGAGTTCACGAATCATTTCTTCATCGCGATTTATTGAACGAAATTTACCACCAACAGGTTGGTTACGATAACGAACAGTTGATCCCATATAGGTCTGTTCGCTTTCCATTAAAACCAATCCTTCTGCATCGATGATATGGCAAAACCCAACTACTATAGTCCGAATTGGTTCCGGGAATAATCGTAACTGGCAATCACCATTTTTGATCTCTTCAATGAGTTCATCAATAGTTTTATGCCAACTATCTTGGTTGAATCCAGATAATGCATTTCTGATACTTTTTATGTATGCTTCGTCCATTTTTTTCTCTTACGTGGTTTGTTAAAAAGTTTACGAACACGAGGAATTGTAATTTCCTCGATAATTTTTTTAAGGATTTCAATATTTTCGTTTGTTTCATTAATGAAGTATGCGCGATTACAAACTACAATATCTATATTAATTGGTATTGTTCCTTGCTTACTAGTTGCAAGAAACTTTGACAAATCTTCTCGAACATACCAATTAAATTGATATTTTTTAATAGGATCGTTTGGATCCATTTTTAATTGAATTTCTGAAATTAATTTATCTACATATTTTCGATAGAAATTAGTAGTAGAAATATATCCATCTGGAATTATTATAGGTGGGGTTAATAGTCGATTAATTTCAGTTCGAATCTTAATCAATTCTTCAGGAACTAATCCTTGAAGTAATGAGATGATTTCATTCATAACAATATCTCCTTCTAAATTATATAATATATTTATCAAAAACTTAAAACCAAAGTTAGGAAAATTATGGTTAGTGCTGAAGGTATGAATTTTAAAACCTTAATAACTAGTATTTATTTACTAATTATTTTATTTGTATTAGATTCATTATTAGGTTGGGCATTTTCATTTACTTTTTATTATTTATTATTGATATTATGGATAAATATTAAAGTAAATAGTAAATTATCATATGCATTTAGTATATTAGCAATTATTAGTGATTATATAGCACACACTTATCATCATCCAAGATTTGAATATCATTTTATTAGTCATATTAATGATGGATTAATATATATTATAATGTGTATTATAATAGATAGATGGAAATTATATTGTTTAAATGAAACTAATAAATGTATACATGATGATTTAACAGGGATACTTAATCGAAGAGGATTTTATATTTATTTAGAAATAGAAAAACAAAGAGCTATTCGCAATAAAACTACATTATCAATAATGTGTATTGATTGTGATAATTTTAAATCTATTAATGATCAATTTGGACATACTGAAGGAGATAGAGTATTAAAATTAATTGCTCAATCATTAATTAAACATACTAGAATTACTGATGTTATTTCTAGAATAGGTGGAGATGAATTCATAATTGTTTTTGTTGATAGTTTAAATACTCAAAGCCTAATAATTGAAAATGCCCAGCGTTTATATTCTAATTTAATAAATGATTTAAATTCTGATGGATTTAAGATCACATTTAGCTGTGGATTAGGAATATTTATAAATTTAGAATTAGATAATGATACTATTATTTTGAATATTGATAATTTAATGTATGATTCTAAACGTAACGGCAAAAATCAAATAACTACTAAGATATTTTAAAAAATAAAAGCCCTTCCTTGGGCTTTTTATTTTTAGATTCGAATAAGTTCGATTCCTTCTAAAGGTTCAAATTGAGAATTAGTAACCCCTTCAGCATTTTCTGTGATTTCTGGTTTTACATAGTTAGCCCAAAACGCTACACTATGGGCATAGTATCCATTGTGATTAGTATACACGGTCCATTTCTTACATCCTTTGCTTGTTAATATTTCAATAAACACAGTACTATGGATCTCATGATTAGATGAAAATTGTTGCAGATCATTGCTTTCCGAAGAATAAGATACTTTTAATCCAGTAAAGATTGAACCTATTATATCTTTAATAGGTGTCGAATCACTATGTTCAAAGTATCCAAATGATTCGCAGCATTGTTGAGGGTATGAGACTTCGAACGCAATATTTGTATTATTATCGAATTTAACTTCAATATATGTATTTTGCGCATCTATATCTTCTAGAGTTGAGATAGATATGATCTTTTTACCGACATATTCGCTAACATTCATGATTATTTTCCAAGGATTGATAAAAAACCATTATATAATATCTTTATAAAAATATTAAAAATGATACTGCAAGAAATAAATAATTTAATTCAATCTCAATATCGGCATCGTATTGAAGTTGTTATTTTTAATAATAACAATCAAATATTAATAACTACTATTCCTCCATATGGTAAATTAAAAAAACCTTATCATGGATTTCCTGGGGGAGGAATTGAATATACTGAAGATCCAATTGAAGCATCTAAACGAGAAGTATTGGAAGAAGTTGGATTAGAGATTACAAATATTCAACCAATAAAAATTAAACCGTTCGTAATGGAATGGTCCGATCAAATTAGAAACTTAAAAAAGACTGATCATTTAGGTTCAATTACTAATTATTATAAAGCAACTAAAACTAAAGAGAATTTAGATCATTATAATATTGATAATGATGCTTTAAAATATGAATTTATGGATATTGAAGAGGCTAAACGATTAATAAAAAATGATATAATTAATCATATTAATCCTGAAGGAAAATTAATTCTTCAATATCGATTAAAGGTTTTAATTATATTATGATTAAAGATAATAAATTCTATAAATTATGATACTTCAAGAAATCAATAATCTCATATTTGAGATGTCAAGATGGAAAAAACAAGCTTTATTAACTCATGGTGGTACTAAAATATTAGGAAAATCTATAAATCCAAATAAAGCAATTTATGGGCAGTCTAGATTATCAAAAGATGCTTTACAAAAATTAGAAGATGTAGGTATTAAAAAATCATATGATTCGTATATAAAAGGATTTAATGCTGGTACATATAATAAAGCAAAATCTGCAAATTCAAAAATAACAATAGATAATAATTCTAAATCAAATACCTCTGGTTTTGATATAGAAAGAATGACTGGATCGAACGCCAATAATTTGCCAATGCAAATTTCTTTAAATCGAAAGGCTATAAATAATCCGTTAATATCTAGACATGAAGCCGATGAAGCTGTAGAAACTAAACGAATTATGAGAAAAGTTCCACATACAGATATGTCTACATCCCTTACCCATTTTACAAAAAAAGGAGAGTTACAAGGGATTCATGCTTCTGAAAAAATACTTCAAAATGAAGCTAAAAATAGACAGATGTTATATAGTTTATATGGCGATAAAATACGTCCTATTAATAAAGAACATGATATCTATCGGAAAAATAGTGGGGAATATAGCGATAAGATTTTAAAAACGAAAACTAAAGATATTGATAAAAGATTTGCCCAGAATAATATATCTAGAGATCAGCTTTTAACAAATATGGATCCAGTAACAAAGTCTAGATTATCCACATTGCAATCTAGAAGCTCTCGAGTTGCTGATTATTTTAATAATCAAGTTGAAGCTGGTAAAAAAATGTCAGATGTTATCCAGCGAATTCGACCAGTGCAATCTAAATTATCAAAAAAGATTTCAAATATTATTGATCAACCGAAATACGAACCTATTTCTAGAGTAGCTAAAGTCGAAACTACATGATTCTTAACGAAATAAATAATCTTATATTTGAAACAGAAACAAATCTTAGTCCTTCACAAGTAGAAAAATTATTAACACAATCTAAACCTATTTCTAGAAAAGAATTTGATACCATTATTAAAAATACTAAAGTAGATACTTCTAAATGGGTTAAAGATCCAGAGGATTTATATACTGAAATAAAAAATAGGGAACAGATTATAACTCCAGAGGGGGTATGTATTACCGCTATTGCAAGATGTGAAGTAATACGTAAAGATGGTAAAGTCTTAAAAGAATATCAACAGATATTCAAAAATGGTAAAGTAACTAATCGAATGATGTCTCCTAGGGGGAAAGTTATGATTGGGGAATCTCCCAAGATAGCTATTCAACGAGAGATAGCTGAGGAGTTAGATTTACCTATAGAAGCTACTAATAATATTAAATTTATAAAGACATCTGTATCCCATTATAATAGTGATTTCTTTCCTGGATTACAAGTAATAGCATTGGATTATGATTTTGAATTACACCTGGATGATAAATATGTTAGAGATGAATATATAGAACATCAAGAGAAGAAGGATAGTTATTTTAGATGGTTTGACAAATAAAAAGCCCATCCTTGGGCTTTCAAAGCTCTACCACATTATTGATAATAAATGGGTAGTAATCTTCTCGTCCTTAAATACGACTTCCGATTCGAATCTGAAGCCCCACCCTTCGAGATGGTTCTTGATTTCCCCAATCTCGCTATCTGTAAGCTCTTCGTACTCCTGAGAGTAGAAGAATTTACCTTGACAAGCCTGCTTTTTGGCTTCATGCCAAAATTCAGTTACAATATTCCCGACTCCGGGATTGCCTGCATTGAAGTACATAAACTTCAATGCGATCTGGCGAAGATCGTCCGCCGTTGTCGCGTCGTTTAGCTCTACTTCTCGGTAAATCATATTAACCTCCTCTAGTGGATATTATATAATATATATACCAAATCAATGATAATAAATCATATAAAATCATTAATTCAGGAAGTTGAAAACTCTAAAGCTAGTACGCAAAAAGCTTTAATTATTATCGACTATACTGATCAAAATGTAAATAAAAATGAGGTTAAGGATTGGGATTTAACTTTAAATAAAGTAAAACTAATTCAACCTAATATTGAAAAATTAATAGACTATTGCCGTTCAAAAAATTACTTGATTGTTTTTATAGCTACTAAGGAATGGTCTGAAAAGAATCTCCCTTCTAATATTAATCATTTATACAAAACAAATCCAGATGCATCCTTCTATAGTGAGGGTAAGGATGAATTAATGATTAAACCTAAACCCAATGATCAAATATTCTATAAAAATAAGTATTCTGCGTTCTCTGGAACTAATGGTCAATTACAAAAGTATTTACAATCTCAAAAGATTAATAACTTGATTATATGTGGTATTTATAGTACTGGTTGTGTTAAAGATACAATCGCTGAAGGGTTTGCTATTGGTTACCATATGACTATTATTAAAGATTGTATTGAAACTTTTGATAGAAAAGATAAACAACAATATCAGAAATCATTATTGAATGATTGGCCTTATATGTATGGACCAGTTATTAATTTGAAAGAGTTTATCAATAATGATACTTCAGGAAGTTAATAACATAATTCAACAAAATACAAATAAAAATATAATTTATCATTACGCTAAAGATTATTTTCCTGAACTACTGACTTTATCTAAACAAGTAGAAGTAGGTAAACGAAAAGGGTTGGACCCTTTTTATGTTAAAAGAGATAAAGCCACTCAAAAGATTAAAGCTTCTGATAAGTATTCTAATCATGTTTCTTTCTTTTTCGATCAATTGCCATTTGATATTATAGCTAATGCGGATTTTTGGGACCAACATCTTTATAAGCAACCCTCGATATATGAATATCAAGTAGACATCGATACTTTATCTGACAATATTAAATTTCAAATTAAAGAATCATCTTTTGACCAATTTTTATTTAATTTTTGGCATGAGTTTGATAATAAAGTTATTAACCAAGCTTATGAGAAATTATATTTTAATACTAGACATTTAGTGCATTCTTTAAATGGACAAAAAGGAGAAGGTAAGAAAGAATTAGCAGATGCTGTATTAAAATTTAAAAATGTAACCCGAGACGCATTTTATAAATTAGTCCATTCAAAAGAATTTACGAATGATATTGGTTATCGTCGCCGCTATGCTACTAATGTTCCACACTTAATGATATTTGTCCCAGATGGTATTATTAAACCTATAAAAATTACGAAGGTAAATCTAGATGATTTTAGAACAAATAAATAATTTAATACAAGAAGCTTATATATTTTCAGATGATACCATCTCAGTTGATTTAGATAAATTTGAATCTGGTGAAGTAAATGTATTATTTATTACTGGATTATCTGGTGCAGGTAAAACTACATTGGGAAAGAATCTATCTAAAAAATATAATTGCCCATTTATAGATACTGATGATATTAATTCTGAAATATCTAAACAATATCCAGATGATAAATACCCTAGTTCTGTAAGATTGCCTATATTTAGAGATAAATTTATAGACCTATTAAACAGTAATAAAAAATTAATCATTGGTGGGATAGGTATATCTAGAATTATAGAAAAGTTTCCAGAATATACGGATTTAATATTGAAACAATCTTTTATCTTCTTAGGTAAATCTGCATTGAAAGGGGCTTGGGATGCTACTATGCGGGAACATAGAAGACAAAATGATAGTAGTCCACTAGAATTCTTTAAATGGTTATATAAAACTACTCAATGGAATTTTGATTGGTTTTATGAACGAGAATCTAAATTAAAAGAAGCTAGATGTTCCATTAAAGGGGCTAAAATAGAAAAATTATGATAATTCAAGAAATAGACACCCTCCTTCAAGAGATTACAAGATGGAAGAAACAGGCATTTTTAACCCACGGCGGTACTAAAATATTAGGTACTCAAGTTGGAAAAAATTCAGCTATACGTGGTCAATCTAGATTGTCAAAAGATAGTTTAGAAAGAATTCGTCAAGCTGGAATAATTAAACCTAAAGATGAGTATCAAGCTGGAATAAATTATGGATCACGACAAATCGCCAATAAAGCTGGAGTGAAAAGAATAGTTTCAGACAAATCTAGTTTTTATGATGCTGAGAAAAATCAAATTCATACACAAGGCGATCCAATTAGTACTAGACATGAAGCATATGAAGCTAGATCTCAACAAAATCGACCAGCTGCTCATCGTATTTATAGAGGCGAAACACTTGTAGGAAATCATAATTCACCGAGTGTTTTACGAGCTGAAAAAAGACTCCATGATCAACATAAAACTTTATATGGTACATCCATAGATCCCAGTCTTACTCATTTTAGAAAAAGATCAAAAGAGTATGGTAGCTTTGTTCAAAATGTATCCGATAAAGATATTAATAAAGCCGAACAATCTAGACGTAAACTAATTAATGATCGAGAAACTGTAACTAGAGATAATTATAAAGTTGTAGATCGATTAAAAAGACGACAACGACAATTAGCGGATCGTTCTTTTAACGCTAGTAATACACGATTAGATCGGGCGGAAGCTGAAAATCCTAAAGCATATGAAACATTAGATAAATTAATTGATCGAAGCAAACGAGAACGAGATAAAAATAGATCAAGATCACTTACAGCTCCAGTTCTTCATAAATATCGAGAGCATTTAATTGATTCAATTCGAAATAATGTAAGAGAAAAAGAAAAACGAATAAACTCAAAATTAGAAGCTCGAATACAACGAGAATTAGATAATCCTAAACCTATTAAATTGCCATATCCAACGGATACAGTGCAAATTGATGGTAAAAGGAAAAAGATAAGATATTCAGAATGATTAAATGCCGATAAAGACTAAACAAATTATCACTTCTTTTATATTATTAATAGTATTATTTATATTAGATTCTAGTACTAGTTGGGAGTTATCTTTTACATTATATTATTTATTATTAGTATTAATGGTTGGTATAAAGATTAGTTTTAGATGGGGAATTCTATTTTGCATATTAACGATTATCAGTGGAGCTTCTTCTGATATAATCAATGATTATCCATATACTGATTGTTTTTATTTTTATGTTAGACATATTAATCGATTTATTATTTATTTAGTAATCGTCTATATGGCATCTAAATGTAAAAATGCATGTGAATATGAAAGATATAAATCGTATTACGATTATTTAACTAATATTTATAATAGACGTGGTTTTTATCATGCCTTAGATGTCGAACGTAAAAGAGCCCAACGTAATAATACACAACTAGCAGTAGTATATATTGATTGTGATAATTTTAAAGAAGTAAACGACCAATTCGGTCATCGCAGAGGAGATGAATTACTGGTTGAAATTGCTTTAATGTTGAAAAAATTTATCCGAGCCATAGATACTGTTGCTCGAATTGGTGGAGATGAATTTGTAGTTATATTTGTTGACTCTGATTTGAAAACTATTAGCGAAACAGTTAATAGATTGCATATTAAATTAACAGAAGAGATTAAAAATTTAGGATTTAATGTAACATTCAGTTGCGGTCTTGGTGTATTTGAATATTTACCTATCGATGATGATGAAATTATTTTCTTAGTAGATAATTTAATGTATGAATCTAAGAGAACTGGAAAGAATAAAGTATCCGTAAAAGTTTTTAAGACAAATAACCATATTTTTACATAATCATAGATTATAGATAATATTTCTTCTATAGAAATAATTAAAAAGATATTAATTTAAAGAAATTAATATCATGTTGAGATAAACCAACTTATGAGAGAAAAATCATGTCTCGTACGCAAGTAAAATCTAAACAGCTTTTAGATGAAGGCGTTAAGCGTGCAGATCTTAACTCAACTGAGGCCGGATCTGCGGTTATCAAAAAATTACTAGCTGGGAATTATATTACCATTGGGTCAACTGGTGTTGATGAAGGTACTGGCGATGTAACTGTAAATGTTAACATTGATGATATGTTAGCTTTAATACTAGCTTTAGGTTAATAAAACAATGGCAGCTACATTTAAAAGAATCAAGACCCCGAATATATCAATGGCTGGAAGTACTTTATATACTACTCCGGCTAATACAAAAGCTATTATAATTGGATTTGTAGTTTCTAATAAATCCAATGGCCAAATTAAAATAAAAGTAACTTCATCAGACATACAAATTACTGGTACAGATACACCAATTCCAGCAGGATCCGCTTTAAGTATTTTAGATGGTAAAATTGTATTAGAAGCTGGAGACATTATTGTTGCATATGCCGATCAGGCCGCAGTTGCTGATAGTTATATTAGTTTAGTAGAGATGACCTAATATGGCAAAGTATATCGGCGTTCAACCGGCAGTAGATATACCCGTAGCCACACGAACGACTGAAGTGCAAACAGCTACAGCTAATCAATCCATGTTCCTAATTGATTATACGCCAGGAGCAATGGATGTATTCGTAAATGGTATGTTAGAGTTGGAATCATCTTATGATGCTACAACTGGAAGTGATATTATATTTTACAATCCATTATATGAAAATGATAAAGTAGTTTTTGTTAAATATTCTGCCGTTCGACAAGTCTTTAATGCTCAAACTAATAATGTGGTGGCAAGAGATCCAAGTACAACAGATGCTAGTAATCTTGGATTTGATATTGGTTCTAGGTGGACTAATATACTTACAAATGAAGAATTTGTTTGTGTTGATGCAACACCTGGTTCTGCAGTTTGGGTTAATACAACTAAGGCCAGCACGACCTTCTTATAATTATGAATTTATTATTATCTACAAATACTTATATAACGTTAACAAGCAATATAAATTCTTCTCAAACAACTATTCCAGTTAGTAGTATTACTGATTTACCAGCTGTGAATGGGGATGGAAGATATTTTTATTTAGATATTATTGATGAAGCTGGTAATTATGAGACTGTAAAAGTTACAAATATTTCAGGATTAAATTTAATTACTGTCCGTGGTCGAGCTGGAACTATTGCTAAATCTTTTAATTCTAATTCATCTTGTGGATTAAGAATTGGTAAAGCTGTAACTGATGATTTAATTACAGCTATTGATAATCGTTTAGCATTATCTGGTGGTACATTAACGGGAGATTTAACTCTTTTTGGATTACCTTCAAATCCGAATCATGCCGCTTCAAAAGCTTATGTCGATGCTGTAAAAACTGGATTAGATCCTAAAGATTCAGTTAGAGTGGCGACAACTACTAATATTACTTTATATGGTCAGCAAACTATTGATGGAGTAGTTGCCCAACAAGGTGATCGTATTTTAGTTAAAGATCAAGCTGATGATACTACTAATGGTATTTATGTTATATCTAATTCTAATTGGACTAGAGCAACTGATGCTGATAGTAATTCAAAAGTAACTTCTGGTATGTATTGTTTCGTAGAAGAAGGAACAATTAATGGAAATACTGGTTGGATTTTAACATCTGATGGGGCAATTATATTAGGAACTTCTTCGTTAAATTTTGTTCAATTTACAGGAGTTGGTGAATTAACTGTTGGTGATGGTCTATTAAAAACTGGAATCAATGTTACTTTAGTAACTGCTACTTCTGCAAGAATTGCAATTACTTCTAATGGTATAGATCTTGCCGTTATACCTGCTCTTACACCTGGAAATTATACTAGCGTTAGTGTAGATGCCTATGGTAGGGTTAACGGGGGATCCATTCCAACTACTTTAGCTGGATATAGTATTAATGACGCAGCTGGAATTTTAAATCAATTATTAACAGTAGATGGAATTAATAGTTTATTAGATGCTGATAAACTTGATGGTAATGAATCTACTTATTATACTAATGCTTCTAATATAGTATCTGGTATATTAGGAACGGCGAGATTACCAGCATTTACAGGAGATGTTACTTCTAGTGAAGGAAGCAATAGTTTAACATTAAATAATTCTGGAATTAGTGGAGGATCATTTACTAAATTAACAGTTAATACTAAAGGTATAGCTATTGCTGGTTCTAATCCAACTACTTTAGCTGGATATAATATTAGTGACGCTTCTGGATTATTATCTCAATTAATCACAGTTGATGGTTCTAATTCTGGATTAGATGCTGATAAACTCGATGGATATGAAGGTAGTTCATATGCTAGACTTTCTAATAACGAAACTATCACTGGTCAATGGACAATTACCAATAATACTGCTTCAACCAGTTATTCAACTGGTGCTTTGGTTATTAGCGGTGGGCTTGGTGTTGGTGGTAGCGCTAATATTAATGGTAATATTACTGTCAACGGGGATCTCACTGTCAACGGTACGACCTCAACGATACAATCTATCCAAGTAAATATTGAAGATCCTATTTTTACTTTAGGTGGGACTACTGCCCCATCTACAGATGATAATAAAGATAGAGGAATTCAATTTAGATGGCATGATGGTTTATCTGCTAAAATTGGTTTCTTTGGTTTTGATGATTCAACTGGCAAATTTACATTTATCCCAGATGCTACTAATACTTCCGAAGTATTTAGTGGAACTCCTGGTGAATTAGTTGCTCAAATAAATTGGGCTAATATTACAGGCGTTACACCTACTTTTACTGAAATTAATTATGTTTCAGGTGTTACAAGTTCAATTCAAGATCAATTAGGATCAAAACAAACCAATATTACTGGGGCCGCTACTTCAATTACATCTGTTAATTTAACTGGTAATAAAGTAGTGATTTCAGATTCTGCTGGTAAAGTCGCTTCTTCAAGCATCACTTCTACTGAATTAGAATATTTACAAGGAACTACTTCTAAAATTCAAGATCAAATTGATGCATTAGCTGTTAGTTCTAGTGTAGATCCAATTGCAATGGCAATAGCTTTAGGTTAATAACAAATGATAAGTACATTTAAAAGATATGCGGCAACGATATCAAATACTGAACAAACAATCTATACCGTTCCAGCTAATACTACTGCTGTTATAATTGGAGCTGTAATGTCGAATATTACTACAGGTAATATTCAATTAACGGTTAAATGCGCTGGATACTATTTAATTAAAGATGTATATATTCCAAATAATTCATCATTGAGTATATTAGATGGGAAAGTAGTTTTAATTGCGGGTGATACTGTAAAAGCTCAAACCGATACAGTTGGAGCAGGAGATTTTATATTAAGTTTGATGGAGAATACTTAATATGTTAAACTATATTTTTATATTTAAATAAAATATGTCACAATATATTGGATTAGTTACAGTTGTAGCTGCATCTCCTCAATTTGAAACACATGTTGGCGATGCTTCACTACATTTAACCACATCTGAAAATACATTATTAGATAATATCACTGTTAGTTCAACAGAGATTAATTATCTATCTGGAGTTACTTCTGACATCCAAACTCAAATTAATAATAAATTAAATTCCTCTACTTATATAGCATCTGATATATTAAGTAAATTAATTACTGTTGCTGGTAGTGGATCAGGTTTAGATGCTGATAAATTAGATAATATGGAAGGATCATTCTTTAGAGATGCTTCTAATCTAAATGCTGGTAAAGTTCCTATTGCTAGAATTGGTACAACTGGTACAGCTAATAATACTACTTATTTTAGAGGTGATGATTCTTGGGTAACTTTAGATAAAACCTCAGTTGGATTAGATAATGTTGAAAATATAGCTTTATCTACTTGGGGAGGATCTACTAATATTACTACAATTGGTAATGTAACCGCCTCTAGTTTAGTAGTTACCGGAGATTTAACAGTTAATGGAACAACTGTTACTATAAATGCAACAACTATTACAGTTGATGATAAGCTTTTAGAATTAGGATCAGTAGCGGTTCCTTCAGATACTACTGCTGATGGTGGTGGTATTTTATTAAAAGGAACTACTGATAAATCTATTACCTGGTCCAGAGATAACTTAAATTGGATGTCTACTGAGAATATTAATTTATCCTCTGGAAAAGCTTATAAAATTGGATTAGCAACAGTTATATCTTCAACTTCTTTAGGTAATTCTGTAGTTAATAGTTCACTAACTTCAGTTGGTACTTTAATTAGCTTAACTACTTCTGGTCAGATTACTTCCACTTTAGCATCTGGTACATCTCCATTTAATGTTACATCTACTACTGTATGTACTAATTTAAATGTTGATTTACTTGACGGTCAACATGGAAGTTATTATCAACAAGCTCTAGCTGATATTAATATATTAGAATTAACTTCTAATCAAACTGGTGATCGTTATTCTGGGATAGATTTTCATGGAGATGATACTAATACAGATTTTGGTCTTAGGATATTAAGGGGTAATACAGGAGTAGATGCACAAAGTAGTATACAACATAAAGGTACAGGACTTTTTACAATTTCATGTAAAGATGCTGGTACTCTTGAATTTGTTACGAATAATACATCTAGGGGTACTTTATCTAGCACCGGTGTATTATCGCTTATTACGAATATACCTTCTACGTCCTATACTACAGGAACATTAGTTGTTACTGGTGGAGCAGGATTTTCGAGCAATATATTTTCGAACGGAACTGTAAATGCCGCTGATGGATTACAATCTACATCAATTAATGGTTTGCGAATAGTTTATGATAATTATGGAGTTTTCTTTCGTAATGATGGAAGTAATTTTTATTTATTACAAACTGCGTCTGGCGATCAATATGGAACATTTAATACATATCGTCCATTTTATTGGGATTTAGCTACTGGTGCAGTAACTATTTCTGGTAGTGGAGCTTCTGTTACTATTTCAGGTCGAATATCAGCCATTAATGGAATGGCATCAACATCGACATCAACTGGAACTTTAGTTGTTTCTGGTGGTATTGGTGTATCTGGTGCTATCTATACTGGAAGTAAAATCTCTACCGCTAATCAACTTGAATCTACGATTGCTACTGGTACAGCGCCATTAGCAATTACATCTACTACCGTATGTACTAATCTTAATGCGGATATGTTAGATGGATACCATGCTAGTAGTTTTAATGTCACTACTTGGGCTATTAAAACAACTAACTATACTGCCGTTACAAATGATGCTTTATTTGTAGATACTACTTCTGGAGTGGTTACAATTACTTTGCCAGCTACTCCTTCTATTGGTAATGTTGTTTATATAGTTGATGTAGCTAGTAAATTCGCCACTAATAAATGTACAGTTGCTAGAAATGGTGAGAAAATTATGGGTTTATCTGAAAATATGGATATTCAAACAAATAATGCTGCTGTACAGTTAAGATATTCTAACACTACTTATGGGTGGAGAATTTTATGAGTATATTAACTCAATTTTTTAAGAAAACAGATTATACAAGACAAGTATGGCTTACAGACCCAGGAACATACACTTGGATTTGTCCTTATACTGGATTTTATAAAGTAGATGTTTTTGGAGGAGGTGCTAGTGGTTCTGGGCAAAATGGTGGTGCTGGAGGTGGTTATGCTGGTGGTGAGATTTATTTAACTAAAGACACATCAGTAACTGTAACTGTTGGAAGTACTGGTGCTACATCAAGCTTTGGAGCATATTTATCAGCAACTGGCGGAACTGGACGTACAACACCTGGAACTGGATCAATTGGATCTAATGTAATAAACTCAAGAACTAGTACTGGTGGAAATGGCGGATCTGGTACAGCAAGCGCAGGTTCAGGTGGTGGCGGGGCTTCTGGATCTCCAACTAGTGCTAATGGAGGAAATGGAGGAACAACAACTTCCGGAGCGTTGGGCGGTGCAGGTGGAGGAGGTTGGGGAGGAAATGGTTCTGTGGGTGATATAGGTAATTCTGGAGGAGGTGGTGGTGGTTCTCAAGGAAATGCTTCTGGTATTACAGCAGGAAAA
>Ga0233424_10000900_pt1 | contig 31197 bp, 30 predicted proteins | sample Watercolumn_Towu_FD_181011 | JGI IMG/M metagenome (GOLD analysis project Ga0233424, IMG submission 181011) | Freshwater microbial communities from Lake Towuti, South Sulawesi, Indonesia - Watercolumn_Towuti2014_125_MG | ecosystem: Environmental > Aquatic > Freshwater > Lake | place: Indonesia... | reverse complement strand
GACCCGATGCACCACATCCGGCGCCTTTCGCACCCACCCCTCAACCGCAGGCGACCCGATGCACCACGTCCGGTGCAACCCGCACCCACCGCCGGTCCCTGCACCGTCTTCCGTGCACAGGCGACCCGACGCACCACACCCGGCGACTCTCGCAACCACCCGTCCACCGCAGGCGACCCGACGCACCACACCCGGCGACTCTCGCAACCACCCGTCCACCGCAGGCCACCCGACGCACCACACCCGGCGCCTCTTGCACCCCACCCGTCCACCGCAGGCCACCCGACGCACCACACCCGGCGCCTTTCGCACCCCACCCGTCCACCGCAGGCGACCCGATGCACCACACCCGCGCCCAGGGGCGGTCCAGGCGTCTTCCCCCCGGCGAGGGCGACCGAACGCGTCACATTCGGCGCCGTTCGCACCCAACCATCGACCGCGGGCGACCGAAGGCTCCAGATGCGGTGCACTGTGCGCCCACCGGGTGGTCGCGTTGTCGCGGAGGTGGCAGGAATCGAACCCACCTGACAGGGATCACCCGTCACACTCGTTTTGAAGACGAGGGGGGCCACCAGACCCCGTTCACCTCCGTGGGCAGTCTCGCCGACGCGCTGATCGTGATCCCAGCTGGGTCGGCGAGGAGTTGACTCGCGACAACCGCGGCGCTGCGCCAGACCCGAAGGCATGACGTGCGATCGCCCGTCGCTCCTGCGCGTCCGACTGCACCGACCGGTGGCGGCGGGATGAGCCCGCGGCGTGCTGCGCCGGGCCTCGCTGGTTGGCCGGGGTCGACGATTCGCTCGGCGCGCTCGTTGATGACTCCTGCCACCTCGCCGGCGTGATGTCACTCACTCTCCCCCCACGGCGCCACCGTCGCCTCGGTCGCGCTTGTTCTCTCGGCGCATCGCCCAGCCGCGACGGATCCGGTCGGCTCGCTCGGCGCGAGTGCCTGTGTGGGAGCAAGCCGATTCAGTGTGCATGGCGATGCTCAGTCGCGGTCTCCAACCGAGCCAGTGTTGATCAGTGACCGCGGGTCAGACGATGACGAGCGCGTCGAGTGTGCTGGGCGGTTCCTCGTTGGTCGCCAGCGCGTCGACAAGCGCGAGTGCGAACACGGCCGCGGCGATGCCGACGAGCGCGCCTCCGACGTTGTACGCAGCGAATCCGAGGAGCCCGACCACAAGCGTGATCCCGGGACCGACGTAGACCGTTCGGCGTTGCACTGGTCGCATGACGGCCGCGCACGCGACCTGCAACACCACCGCGGCGAACAGCACGAAAAGCGCGCGGCTCGTCGACTGCAGCCCGGCCGCGAGCACGATCATCGGGAACGACCCGACGAACACGCCGAGGTACGGGATGAACGAGAGGATCGCGACGAACAGACCGAGCGCGACCGGCGCGGGGAGGTCGACGAGCCGCGCGACCACGAACGAGATGATGCCGCTGGCAAATGCGACGACGATCGCCGACGAGAGGTAGCGACGAGCGTTGTGCAACGTCGCGTCCACGACCTCGCGGGCATTGGCCCGGCGGCGCTCTTCGCGAATCTGCGCGAGTCCCCCGTCGATGAAGCGCGGCAGCCACGCCAGCAGGAACAGCACGAGCACGGTACCGGCGAAGTACGCACCAAAGCTCGCCGCGGTCGAGCGCGCCTCGCCCGAGAGACGTTCGCCGAGACCGTCGACCGCGTCGCGGGCCCGCTCGCGGAGTTCGAGGTCGCGTGCGAGCCCGCCGAACTGGTCGCTCGCCTCGAGTTCGGCGGCGGCGCGCGGGAGTTCGACCTCGAGGCGATCGATCTCGGTCGACAGGTCGTTGAACACGCCGTAGACCACCACCCCGACGACCGCGAACAGCGCAGCGAACAAGACCACAATCGCCAGGCCGCGGCGCATCACGCGCGTGAGCAGGTCGACCGGACCGTCGACGAGGATCGCGACGAGCACCGCGGCGGCGAACCAACCGAGCGACCGGCGCGCGCTGTGCAGGACGGATTGCGCGACCACGCCGACGGCTACGGCACCGAAGAACCCGAGCACGACCTGCCAGCCGACGTGGACACGGAGCGCACGCAAGACGCCGTCGGCTGGCGACGCGTCACTCGGCGAACTCGCGACGGGCTCGCTCGATGGGTCACCCACTCGCGGCGCGGTCGCGGCTCTGTGGGGTTCGGATCCTGGAGTCGCGTGGCGCGGAGACTCGGACACCGGGTTCTACCCTACCGGTGTGGCAGCGACGCGGGACGCGACCACAGCCCCTGTCTCGCTCGACTTCGACGCGGCGACCTACGCGGCCGTTGCCGTCGCGACGATGGCCTTCATCTTCGCGTTCGGTGTCATCGAGTCGTTGGCATCGATGCTGCTGCTCGTCGGCCTCGCCGCGATCCTCGCGCTGGCACTCGATCCCGTCGTCGATGCACTGCAACGCCGGCTCGGCGTCCGCCGGGTGTTCGCGGTCGGCGTCGTCGGGACGGTGCTGCTCGGTGTCGCTGGGTTCGTTGTCGCGGTCATGGGCCCGCCCGCCATCGACCAGGCCGAGAAGTTCAGCAAGGAACTCCCCGAAACGGTCCGCGAGATGTACTCGTTCCCGATCGTGGGTGACCGCCTCGAGCGGGCCGACGCCGCGGACAAGGTCGAAGAGTGGGCACGCGACCTGCCGGCACGGCTCGACGACCGCACGCTCGGCGACATCGCTCGCTCGATCCTCGGCGGTCTGATGTCGAGTTTCGTCGTCGCGATCGTCGCGTTCGCGCTGCTGCTCGATGGTGAGTCGATGGTGCGGCGCGTGCGGAGGCTCGTTCCACTCTCGCGGCGCGACCAGGCCGACCGCGTCGGTCGCGTCTTCTACCGCGTATTCGGCCGCTACTTCGCGGGGTCGTTGCTCGTGGCGATGCTGGCCGGCCTCGTGATCCTGGCGATCGGGCTGGCTCTGAGTGTCCCACTCGCACCGCTGGCCGCGCTCTGGATGGTGCTCGTCAACCTGATCCCACAGATCGGTGGGTTGCTCGGCGGTTCGGTGTTCGTGTTGCTCGCCGTCACGAAGGACCTTCCCACGGGCATCGCCTGCCTCGTCCTGTTCGTGCTCTACAACACCTTCGAGAACCACGTGTTGCAGCCCGCGATCGTCGGACAATCGGTCGACTTGTCGCCTCCGACCACGATGATGGCCGCGCTCGTGGGCGGCGCGGCGGTCGGAGTTCCTGGCGCGCTCGTGGCCACACCGATCGTCGGTACCGCAAAGGTGCTGTACCGCGAACTGCGCTTCGGCGCGTCGCCCGACACCACGCCGCCGAATGTCGCCGCGCGCCTTCGTCGCCGCTGGGGTTCCCGCCGTGGTCGCGAAGGCGAGTCGAGTGACGCCGCGACATCGGGTCCGGAACCGGATCCGCGTCGCACCCCGCCGGCCTGACGCGCTCGGTCACGTCGCGCGGCGCCTTCCGCACCCACCGCCGCCCGAGCAGGCGACCCGATGCACCACATCCAGAGCCTTCCGTCGCCACCGACACCACGCAGGCGACGCGATGCACCACATCCGGCGCCTTCCGTCCCCACCGACACCACGCAGACGACCCGATGCACCACGCCGCGTCATCGATCCGAATGACGTCCCGCGGGGCGAGAGCGTCTTCGCCGCCTCAGGCGCGTCGAGCTGCGCGGTCGCGTTCGCCCTTGGTGAGCCGCTTGCCGAAGAACCAGATGATCGGCGCGGTCCAGAACATCGGCGTGATCAAGGCGAGCGGTCGTCCGAGCCACCATTGCCACGTCGCGACCTCGGCGAAGCGTCGCTCGCCCTTGATCAGATAGCCGATCGCGAACGAGATCGCGAAGCCGGTCGTGTGGAACAAGAACAACGGCATCGAGAAGCGGTTGACGATGCGCGAGGCACGTTCCCATCGTGGTTGCGCGAGTTTGCGCAGCGTCGCGTCGCGCAGTAGCAGCGCGACTCCGGCCTGGAACATCACCAGCGCGGCGAGACACACGGTCGGCGGCGCCATGTTGGAGAACCGCTCGCCGGGGACGCCGACCATGCTCCCCGGGTAGGCGTTGGAGTACACGAGTCCCGACAGGGCGAACAGGCCTCCCCACGCCAGCATCCACGCGACACGGCGGCGCGCACGCACGAAGTCGGCGTAGAAGAAACCGAGTTGGTGGCAGAAGCCCCACACGAAGATCATGTTCAGCCAGGCGATCTGCTCGATGTCGTGCGAGAACCGCAACACGTCGACGAGCATCGACAGGCCGGCGAGCCACAACAGCACGAGCGCGCCGAAGCGACGGTGAAGCCAATCCCAGATCGGGAACATCGCGATCAGCAGCACATAGACGCCGATGAACCAGAGCGGTGAGATGACGAGGAGCACGGATCGCTTGATCCATCCCGCCTCGAACACGATCGCGACCACGATGCCGAGCACGATCCACACGGCGGCGAGCACCACCGCGGGAACCGTGAGTTCGCGCAGGCGTCGGCCGACGAAGGTCCACATGCTCGTGCCGCGCTCCTGCTTGCGGCGGTAGCTCTGCTGGTGGGCGTAGCCACCGACGAAGAAGAACAACGGCATCACCTGCAGCAACCAAGTCAGAAGCCACAACCCGTCGGTGAAGCCGATCGGGTTCGTCGCGTGCGGGCCGTCATCGAGCCACTTGATGATCGTGAACGACCAGTGCCAGATGACGACGACGATCAGGCTGAAGGCGCGGACGAAGTCGATGAACGGGTCGCGCCCGGTGTCGTCGGTCGCAGGCGTCGTCGCTGGTGTCTCGACCGGTGCAGCGGAGTCGCGGGGCGGTACCTTCACCATCGATGACGGATCGTAGGGGTCGGTTCGCACTGCCGACCATCATCGCGGTCCTCGTCGCCGCGAACATCGTCGCGAACAGCGCCCTCGATTCGTGGGCGATCGTGCTCGGCAACGTCATCGCGAGCGCCCTGCTTATCCGGATCGCAGGCTCCGGCGGAGTGACGATCGCCGGCATCGGGATCGACCGCGACTCGATCGCGCGGGGTTGGCAGATCGGCCGCTGGTTCCTGCTCGCGACCTCTGTCGCCTTCGCGCTCGGAGTTGCGCTGCCGTGGACCCGCGACTGGTTCGAGGACGAACGCGTCCGCACGATGGGCTTCCCGGTGATCATGTGGCGCGCGTTGATCACCGTGCCGTTCGGGACGGTGTTGCTCGAAGAGCTCGCGTTCCGCGGCGTACTCCCTGCGCTGTTCGCACGGCGCCACCCGCCGTGGCGCAGTTATCTGTCAGCGTCGCTGCTGTTCGGCGCATGGCATGTGCTGCCAGCCTGGGACATCTTCAAGGTCAACCCGGCGCTGCGAGACGTGCTCCACGGCGCCGCCGGCCGTGCCGTCGCGATCTCCTTCGGCGTTGTCTCGACCGCGGTCATCGGCGTCGTCTGGTGTTGGCTGCGGTATCGCTCACGCAGTCTGGTGACGACCATGATCGCCCATGCGGCGACGAACTCGCTCGGCTACGTGTTCTCGTACCTCGCCTGGTCGCTCGCCTGACGCGCGCCTCCGAACCATCCGATCCGATGTCCGCCACGCCAAGACGGCTCGTTGTCCCATCAATCCGCGGTTGTCCCTGTGATCTGCGGCCGGCCGCGGATCACAGGGACAGCCGCAGAGTTCTGGGACAACGACGGAACTCAACGCAGCCGGAAGAGGTCGAGGACGGGAGCGCATCGCTCGTCGGCGCGCAGCACGTCGAGCAAGTCGCCCGCCGGCTCACGCAACGCTTCGATGTCGGTACGGGCATCATCGACGAACGCGCGGATCTCGTCGATGAGTGCCGGGATCGTCGCACCGTCGAGCACACCGACGTCACCCCCGATCGCAGCGATGCGCACACCGATGTCGTCGAGATGTGCGGTCGCGTGATCGAGCAATCGGTCGACGCCGGTTTCGACCGCGCGGCCGTCGGGCGTGTCGGGGAACTCGGTCGCGCGAAGGTCGGCAACGAGCGTCTCGGTGCTGTCGGTCGCGGCCGCGACGTTGTCCGTGATCAGGTCCCAGGTCGCGCCCGGATCGGTGACGTCGAAGTCGCTCGTGACGTTGTCGATCGCGGTGTCGATGTCGGTCCGCCAGCGTTCGATTGCGCCGCACGCCTCGTTCGCCCACTTGCGCTCGGCCGCCTCCTGCGCGGCCAGCTGGGCAGCAATCCGCTCCGCTTCGCGATCGGCGGCCGAGGCGGGTTCGTCGACGACCGCCCAGATCCCGACGCCGAGTCCGGCCCCACCGATGAGCACCGCAGCGAGCACCGGCAGCAGATAAGGGTTGCGCGGCGTCGCGCTCATACGAAGCAACCTCCGAGGGTCGTCGAGTTCTTCACGCTACGGATGGACGGCGGCCGATTCTCGTCACGCGCCTGGTGCGCGCCTCGAATCAGCGCACCCCACCTCGGGTCGCCGCGACATGGTCGGCGGTTGGGTGCGCGTTACGCCAGACTCGACGCATCCCGTCGCCCACGACGGTCAGGTGGGCGCGAGTTACGCCAGATACGGCGCATCGCGTCGCCGACGGTCCGAGAGTTGCTGAAGCGCGGCGCCTATAGACCGCGGTCTCGGGATCCGCAGGCGGATCGGCAGGGCGGCTCAACGGGTCGCGCCCGCCCGTTCGAGATGGCGATCGGCGATGACCTTGCGACGACCCGCAGAACGAGCGTGGTTGATGACCGCCTGGCGGAGATACGCCCAAAACGCTTCGGGCTCACCGACCCGACGAATCCGACCGGGGCAACCTTCACCAGCGCGAGGAGCGGGATCTGGGGCGCCCCCAACGCCTTCAACGTCGAGATCTCGCGTCAGACCCGCCACTCAGTCCCGACGACGGAGTGAACGCTCTGGACCTCGCGGTCGAGTCATGCGTCGGCGGGGATCCACGCGACCGACTCCACTCCTTCGAGGACTTTGCGCGGCTCGGTGTCGCCGCGGGTCCAGGTGTAGAGCGCGCTCTCACCTTCGGCGTCGATGATCACGATCGCGAAATGGTCGCCACTCGCGTCGACCGCCAGGTCGCCTGCACTCCCCGGCGGCAACTCGATGAGCGTCTCCGTGACCGCGAACGAATCGCTGAGCGCCAGCAGCGACAAACCCATCTCCGAGGTGTTGGCTGCGGCGTACCTCCCGCCGAACGCATCGGTGGCGTACTCGCCGTCCCTGGGCAGGAGGAACAACTCGTCGCCGAATCGGAACTCGGGAGTGAACACCTGCTGCGCGACCTCGGTGCCGAGGTCCTCGTCGTAGTGCGCCACCCAAAGGACCCCGTCGACCCACGCGATCGGTCGTTGACCCTCGACGCTGCCGGATTCGGAGCGCCGCGTGGCGGCGCTGACCGCACCCCGCGCCGTGAAGACGCTCCACAACTCGAACGCCGTCTCGCCACAGCCGGGGTCGCGTCGGTAGACGAGCTCGCGCCCGCTCTCATCGAGCAACGGCTCAGCGGCGTTCGTCGCAACCGCGGTCGTCTCGCCCGAGGCGAGGTCGATGCGGTCGATCTCGTTCGGCTTCGGACACGAATCGTCGCCCGACTCACGGCGCACGAACACCACACCGCCGTCGGGAGCGACGAGCACGTCGGTGGCGAAGTCGCCGCGCGGCGCCAGCGACCGCACGAACCGGCCGTCCTGATCAACGATGTCGACCGACGTGTCGCTGCGCGCGATCACGAGGTGCGCGTCGAACTCGGTCACGGTCGGCAGAACCTCGACCGAGGGGCCTGAGTCGTCCCGCGCGATCGACCACACGCCGGCGACAAGCGCGACTGCGGTGCTCAACGCGCCGACACGCAGCGCGAGCGACCGCCGGCGGCGGCGGGCGACCCGCACCATGACCTGGTCGACACCGAGCGTCGACTCACCCGATGCGAGGTCGCGCAGCGCGCGTTCGACCCGCTCGTCACTCATCGCGATCCTCCCCGAGGTCGGCTCGCAGTCGCGCCATCGCGCGCGACAGTTGGGTCTTCACGGTTCCGGTGGACACGCCGAGGACCTCGGCCGTGTCGCGCTCGGACAGGTCGTCGAGCACCCGCAACGCAACGACGGCGCGCATCTGCAGCGGGAGCGCGATCAGCGCGAGCCGGATCCGATCGCGATCGACGAGGGCGGCGGCCTGGTCCTCGCTGACGCCCGCGGTCGAGGCGCCGGAGATCGACGGCATCCGGTTGCGAGCGACCGCGCGGCGACGCCAGCGCGACCTCGCCCCGTTGACGATCGCGACTCGGACATAGCCGCCGGGGTCATCAACCTTGCCGGCGCGCCACTTCGGGTAGAGCCGGGCAAAGGCATCGGCGACGAGGTCCTCGGCATCGGCATCACTGTCCGTGAGCAGACGGGCGAGGCGCAGCGCCCGAACCCGGTGCTCGACGAACACCGCGGCGAAGTCAGGGGCCGAGGTCACCGCGCCGACGAGAGGGACCGTGAACACACCCTGACAGACGCTGCGCGACGTCGTGCGGTTGACAGCCGGCTCACCCGATCAGTGTGACAGTCGGCGGCACTTCCGAGGCGATGTTGTCCCTTGATCCTGCGGTATATCGCGGATACGAGGGACAACCGCACGCCGGTGGGACAACTCGCGGCGCCACGGCACGGCGCTGCGAGCGACGTCGCCGTCGCCGGGTCAGCCCAACCCGCGGCTGTCTTGCTTCAATGCGGTGTCGACGCAGAGCGCGGCCGCGATCACAAGGCTGTGCAGCGGTTCGCCCATGGGTCGGTGCACCTGGACTACGAAGTTGTCGGCGGTCGTGAACGCGGTTTTGGCGAAGCCCTCCCACGTCTTGGTGATCCGGGCGACCTCGGTCCCGCTCGCGTCGGTGATGCTGAAGTTCCACGCCCGCCAGTTCTCGGCGTTGATCGAACCGACCTTGCTGCCACCGGCCTCGAGCGAGAAGTGGATCTTGCCGAACACGTTGTCCTGCTTGACCTCGCCGACCTCAGACCCGTCGCCGCGCGTGATGCGGAACTTGCTCTTCACGAACTTGGCCGGGCGGGTCAACACCAACTGTGCGGTCCCCGCCGCGTCGCGGATCTCATAGGTGTGGGTCATGAACTGGTCGAGGCTCGTCACGAAGCGGGCGACCTTCTTCACCGCGCTCTGGCCGACCTGCTCGACCGACCCGATCTGGTTACCGTGCTGGTCGAAGACCTTGAACTGCGCGGTGAGTTCGATCACCTTGGCCTTTTGGTTCACGACCAACACCGGTTCGCTCCAGAGCGTGCCGCCGCCCTGGGGTCCACCCGTCACGCCCGCTTGTCGCTGCACCTGATCCTGGACCCGAGCGGCGTCGTCGGCACCCTGTGGCTTGGTCCAGCGTGTCGGGTCTTCTGGCGGCGGATTCGCAGCACTCGCGCGCTCCGGCGGCGGGGGCGGTGGAGTCGGTGTCGTCTCGTCGGCCATGGCCGTGCACCGTATTCGCTCGAGAACGACCGGACCACGCCGTCGGTCGATCGGCGGGACCGCATCGACAACGTCACACCGAACGCGGCGTGCCTGCCGTTGGACAGCTCACGCCAATGAGTGGAGCCGGCGGAACGCGGAGCGAAGTCAGACCGAGAGCAGGTCGCGGGCGCCGGTGTCGGCGCTCGGGTGACGCAGCTTCGACATCGCCCGGGCTTCGATCTGGCGGATCCGCTCGCGGGTGAGGTTGAAGTACTCGCCGACCTCTTCGAGCGTCCTCGGTTCGCCCCGATCGAGACCGAAGCGCAGCTTCAGGATCTCGCGCTCGCGCTCATCGAGCGGCGAGAGCAGTTTGTCGATCTCGGTCGGGAGCATCGCCGTCGCGGCGTGTTCGAACGGCGACTCAGCCGCGCGATCCTCGACGATGTCACCGAGTTCGGCGTCGCCGTCGTCGCGCAGCGGCTCCGAGAGCGACAACGGCTCGGACGCGAAACGCAACGCCTCGGTGACCTTGTCCTCGGGCATCTCGCACTCGACCGCGAGTTCGGCGAGCGTCGCCGGACGTCCGAGCTTCAGCTCCAGACGCGAACGCGCCTTTTGCAGGCGGGCCAGCGTGTCGCCGGCGTGCACCGGGAGCCGGATCGTGCGGCCGGTGTTGGCGATCCCGCGGGTGATCGCCTGACGGATCCACCACGTCGCGTACGTCGAGAACTTGAACCCCTTGCGCCAGTCGAACTTCTCGACCGCGTGCATCAGGCCGAGGTTGCCCTCTTGGATCAGGTCGAGTAGTGGGAGCCCCGACGCCTGGTACTTCTTCGCGATCGATACGACGAGGCGCAGGTTGGCGTTGACGAAGCACAACGTGGCTTCCTCGCCGGCGCGCACCGCACGGCGCAGCTCGCGACGGCGGGCCGAGCTCAGGTCGACACCGGACTCCAACTCCGCCTTGGCCTCGGCCCCGGACTCGATGATTTGAGCGAGCTGGACCTCACCGTCCTTGTTCAACAGCTCGTACTGACCGATGTCGGTGAGGTAGAGGCGAACGAGATCCTCTTCGTCGCGCTCGATACGTTCCTTCGCCAAGGGGGAGAGTCCTTTGGGTCGGCGGCCGGGACCGCACGGGCGCGATATGCCCGAAACGCACATGCCGACACTCGGGCGAGCGCTCCCGCGCGACGCTCCGTCCACCTGGCCTTTCGGTTCCTGTACCTTACGGAGCGTGTCAAGATGGCACCTCGAACCACTCCAGCCCCACTGAACCGCTGATTTCGGCCATTCTTCTCACCCCGCGTCGCCGCGGGATCACGCGACGAAATCACACGCTTGTAGTTCGAAAGCGCAGGTCATGAGCACAGAGATCGAGATCGCGATCCTCAGCGCGGGCTTCGTCGCCGCCCCCGAGCACGAGGCCGAACTCGCCGCCGCGCTCGCCAAGTACGTGGTACTCACCCGACATTTGCCGCATTGTCGCAACGTCGATCTCGTCGTGTCGACCACGCAGCGTGGTCGATTCTTGGTGGTTGAGAAGTGGGACTCCGACGCGGCCGCGCGCGCCCATCTCGACAGCGAGGTGATGGTCGACATGGCGCGTGCCATCGTCCCACTGCTCGCCCGCGCCCCCGAGGTCGACCTCTGGGACACGATCAGCGCCCACGATCTGCACTGAGCGAGGGAATCCCCTGCAGTGAGGAGCGCCTCGCCGACGTCACGCGGCGAGGACGACCCGCCGGGATCAGACGCGCGAGCCGCGCCGCACGAGGTCCGCAGGAAGTTTGGGCTTCGGGCGATCGGCAGCGCCCGTCTCGACGCACACCTCGCGGATCGCGCCCCACGTCGTCGACGGCGTCGCCCAGAGCCGGTCGAACGCGGCGTCGGCGGCGTCGGTGAATCCGTGCTGGAGCCGGAAGTCGTAGCGGCGCTTCTGGCGGTGAACGTTGTGGCCGAGCGCGCCGACTCGCCCCATCGTGTAGCAGTCCCACGCAGTCCGCTCGCCCGGAAGCAACTCGGCGTCCGATGGCGCCGACTCGAACCCACCCGAGAGCCGATCGCGGGTCCGCAGCAACATCGCGGTGATCTCGGCGCGCGCGTGACGCTCGGAGAACGCCCGTGTCTTGTCGCGCGCCTCGAAGCACCCGCCGGTGCACCACAGATCGATGGCGCCGTCGACGACGTCGGCCATGGTGGCGACGATCGGGTGCGGCACCGCTTCGTCGACCGTCAAGGAGATGTCGACGTCGGTCGGCAACCCGAGCGACCCGGCGATCTCTTCGACCAGCCGGCGGATCGTGGCCGTGTCGAACTCGACGAGGTTGAACGGATCCGGCGTGACGGTGATGGTGCCCACGTCGGCTACGACGCCGCGGCGGCCGCCGCGACCATCGTGCGCGCGTCTTCCATCGCCTGCGCGGCGATCTCGGCGAGTTCGTCGCACTCCTCGGTCGAGAAGCCCGCGAGTTCACGGAACCGGCGCGTGATCTGGATCGGGTTCTCTTCGCTCTCACCGCGGAAGCCGCCGAGGGAGAAGACCTTGTCGACGGTGCGCTGGAACTCGAGCGCACGCTCGCGACGGTCGGGGTCGGTGTCGGTGAGTCGCCGCAACCAGTCGGAGCCCATCTTCACGTGCGTGACCTCGTCAGCGAGCATCCAGTCCTCGCAGTAGGTGAGGATCGGGTCCTGGGTGCTCTCACCGAACGCCTTCATCGAGCTGAACACGTCGATCGCGAGGCCTTCGAGCGCACGGTTGACACCGCACAGACGCATCACAGGATCGGGGTTGCATGCCGCCGCGTAGAGGAACGTGCTCTCGCCGTACTCGCCGATGTCGGAGCCCATGTGCTCGGCGAGCTTGCAGCTGATCTCGACGTGGCGGCTCTCGTCCCAACATTGGCGAGCCATGTCGAGCTTCAGCGCGAACGGGGCGTCGGCGTCGTCGAAGTCGTAGCAGGTGCGGCCCGCACCCTCGAGCGCCTGGATCTCACCGACGAAGATGCCGTGCATCAGCGATCGGCTGCGCTCGGAGATGGCGGGTCGGTCGACGGCCATCTGCGCAGGCCCGAGATCGCGGGTCGACATCGCGATGTTGCGCGGGTCGAAGATCTGGTCCTCGATCTTGTTTCGGCGGAACCGCTCGTCACGTGCGAGTTCACTCTCAGGCAGGTGCCGCTTCATACCGTTGCCTCCTCGGGGGCAGGTTGCGAGCCAATGCTACCGGGACCGGTGATGCCGCCCGCCGCCGTGATGAGCGCTTCGAGCTCGCCCTGACGCCGGATTGCTCGTTCCACTTTGTCGGGTGCGTCGATGAGCGACTGGAGCAACATCTCACCGTCACGCCAGCCCTCGAACTCGTCCTGAAGTGCATGAGACAGCGAGCGTTGGGTGGGCGAGTCGGTGATCGCGGACGTGCCGTTGAGGTGGTAGGTGTACGCCGCGATGGTGCGGGGGATGAGCACGCGGTAGACGCCGACGAGCTTTTCGATCGTCAACTCGGGGGCCTCGGGCTCGGTGAGCGCCTTGACGAACGCGACCATCTCGTCGTTGGCCGGCTGGGTCATGCGCTCAACGTTCATCTCGCGCAGTTCGGGCAGCCGCTTGGTCCACAGTTCGGCGTGCCACGCGTGGTGGTAGCAGTGACGGCCAAGCACCATCTTGACGTCGAGTTCGGGGATCGTCGCGACCCACCCGCCGAGCGCCTCGAACAGACGCATTTCGGTCCAGCGGTAGTTGCCGATGCGGCGAGCCGTCTCCTCGACGCCGAAGATGCCGGGCAACTCACGCCGGTCCCACGGCGCGAACGGTGCGCGTGCTGTGCTCAAGGATCCCCCTCGGGCCCGGCCGGCGAGCCGGGCTGATACGAAAGTCGCGCTGATACGAAGGTGCACTGAGAGTCTCACCGTATCTTGACCGCTCGGTCAAGGTGACGCCCGTCACGCTCGGACCCGTCGCCGAACCCGGTTCACGGCTCGGCGGCGCTAACCGGTTCCAGGCCCTCGCCGAGTCGGGTCAGGGCGGGTGGCGGAAATACGGGAGCCGTTCCGGCGGCAGCGGGTCGACGCCAAGGATCCGGTCGGCGGCCTTTTCCGCCAGCATCATCACCGGCGCGTAGATGTTGCCGTTGGTGACGTAGGGCATCGCCGACGCGTCCACAACCCGGAGACCCTCGACCCCGTGGACCCGCAGCGAGTCGGGGTCGAGCACCGACAGGTCGTCGGTCCCCATCCGGCAGGTACACGACGGGTGCAGGGCCGTCTCACCCTCGCGCCGCACCCAGTCGAGGATCTGCTCGTCGGTCTCGACCGCGGGCCCGGGTGAGAGTTCGCCTCCATCGAAGCGGGCGAAGGCGGGTTGCGCCAGGATCGTGCGCGCGGCCCGTACGACCTCGACCCACTCGCGACGGTCCTCGGGGGTCGAGAGGTAGTTGAAGCGCAGCGCCGGCTTCACACGAGGGTCGGCCGAGCGGATCTTCACCGAACCTCGCGAGTTCGAGTACATCGGCCCGACGTGCACTTGGTAGCCGTGATCGCCCGCTGGTGCGCTCCCGTCGTAGCGCACCGCGATCGGCAGGAAGTGGAACATGGTGTTCGGGTAGGCGACCTGGTCGTTGCTGCGGATGAAGCCGCCCGCCTCGAAGTGGTTGGTCGCTCCGGGGCCGCGGCGCGCGAACAACCATTGGGCGCCGATCATCGGCCGGCGCCACCACATGAGGTTGGGCGCCATCGACACCGGCTGCGTGCACGCGTGTTGGACGTACACCTCGAGGTGGTCCTGCAGGTGTTCGCCCACACCGGGCAGGTGATGACGCAGGTCGACCCCGACCGCCCGCAACTCGTCGGCGTTGCCGATGCCCGAGACCTGGAGCAACTGCGGCGAGTTGATCGCGCCACCGCACAGCACGATCTCTCCGGCGCTGATCGTCGTGGTGGTGCGTCCTTTGGTGAACGTCACGCCCGCCGCCCGCAGGCCGTCGAACTCGAGGCGGTCGACAAACGCACGGCACACCACGTCGAGGTTCCGTCGTGCGAGCACCGGGTGAAGGTACGCACGCGCCGCGCTCAACCGCCGCCCGCGCACGAGGTTGCGGTCGAAGCGCGCGAACCCCTCTTGCTGGAACCCGTTCACATCGCTCGTGACCGGATAGCCGGCCTGCTGCGCCGCGCTGAAGAAGGCGTCGAACAACGGGTTGCGGGCGGGGCCGCGTTCGAGCACGAGCGGCCCGGCACCGCCGCGGTAGTCGTCGGCGCCGGCAAGGCAGGTCTCCATGCGTTTGAAGTACGGCAGGCAGTGCGCGTACGACCAGTTCTCCATCTCGGGATCGGCGGCCCAGCGCTCGAAGTCGAGTGGGTTGCCGCGCTGGAAGATCATCCCGTTGATGCTCGAAGAGCCGCCGAGGACCTTGCCGCGGGCGTGATGGATACGGCGACCTCCCATGTGAGGCTCGGGTTCGGACTCGTACTTCCAGTCGTAGAAGCGCGAGCCGATCGGGAACATCAACGCCGCGGGCATGTGGATGAAGACGTCCCAGCGGTAGTCGGGCCGGCCGGCCTCGAGCACGAGCACCGAGGTGGCGGGATCGGCGCTCAACCGGTTGGCGAGCGCGCTCCCGGCCGACCCGCCGCCGACGATGACGAAGTCATAACTCGCCCGACTCGGCGCCGTGACCATCGGCATCAGTCGATACTCGCAGCGCGGCTCACGAGAACGGGTCCGGTGTCGCGCCCATTTCGACGTAGACGGTCTTCAACTGCGTGTAGTGCTCGACCGCGGCCAGGTGATTCTCACGACCGATCCCCGATTGCTTGACCCCACCGAACGGCACTTCGACGGGCGTGAGGTTGTAGGCGTTGATCCAGACGATCCCGGCTTCGAGCGCCGCGGCGACGCGGTGCGCCCGCGCCAGGTTGTTGGTGAACACTCCGGCGGCGAGCCCGTAGTCGGTAGCGTTCGCCCTCTGCACGACTTCGTCTTCGTCCCGGAAACGCAGCACGCTCATCACCGGCCCGAAGATCTCGTCGCGCACGATCGCCATGTCGTCGGTGCACTCGGTGAACACCGCTGGGCGCACGAAGTTGCCGCGAGCGAGCGCAGGGTCGACGGGCCGGTCGCCTCCGCAGCGCAATGTCGCGCCGGCCGCGACGCCCGACTCGATCGCGGCGCTGACCTTGGCCAGGTGTTCGGCCGAGATCAGCGCGCCGATGTCGGTGTCAGGATGGGTGGGGTCGCCGATCCGCAACTTCTCGGTTCGTTCCACGACGCGATGGACGAAGGCGTCGTGGAGCGAATCGTGAACGAACACGCGGGTGCCGTTGGAACAGATCTCACCCTGCGTGTAGAAGTTCGCGAGCAACACCGCGTTGAGCGCACTGTCGAGATCGGCGTCGGCGAACACGACGAGCGGACTCTTGCCACCGAGTTCGAGCGTGACGTGCTTCAGCGTCGACGACGCCTGCGCCATGACCGCGCGTCCGGTCGTGACCTCACCGGTGAGCGACACCTTGGCGACACCTGAGTGCGCGCACAACGCCTCGCCGACGCGGCCGTCGCCGTGCACGACGTTGAACACGCCAGCGGGCAGTCCGGCCTCGGTGTAGATCTCGGCGAGCGTCGCGGCGCTGAGCGGAGTGAGTTCGGCGGGTTTGAACACCATCGCGTTGCCGCACGCGAGCGCCGGCGCGGATTTCCAGCAGGCGATTTGGATCGGGTAGTTCCACGCGCCGATGCCGGCGCACACGCCGAGCGGCTCGCGGCGCGTATAGGCCCACGCCCCGCCGAGATCGATCTGTTCGCCGCGGATCGTCGGCGCGACGCCGGCGAAGTATTCGATGCAGTCGGCGCCCGACGCGACGTCGACCGTAGCGGCTTCACGGATCGGTTTGCCGGTGTCCGCTACCTCGAGCGCGGCGAGGTCGTCGTTGCGGGCACGCAACAATCGCACGGCCTCCATCAGGACACGCGCACGCGCGGTGCCAGACATGCCCGCCCATTCGTCGAAACCCGCCCGCGACGATCGCACCGCGCGATCGACGTCGGCCGGCGAGGCCTGCTGGACCGCGCGCAGCACCTCTCCCGTCGCCGGGTTGACGGTCGCGAACGTCTCACCCGACGTCGCGTCGACGTACCCGCCACCGATGTAGAGCCTGAGATCGTCGGTCATCGTGTCATCGTGGTCACTCCGTCACCGCACGAAGCGCCGCAGCGGGTCATCGAGATCGGGTGGATTTCCGTCACTGAGCACCGCCGGCGGGTCAGTAGCCGGCGAGGCGCTGCGAGAGGCGCGATGCGGTACGGCGCAGTTGCGCCACGACGGCGTCGGTGGAACCTGCAGCAGGGAAACGATACGAAGGACCGTGCACGTGCAACGCCGCCACGACCCTGCCCATACGTCCCCGTACCGGCGCGGCGACCGAGTCGATGTCGTCGCTGAACTCGCCGCGCACCCACGCATACCCGTCAGCCCGGACGGAGGCGAGGCGGGCCCGTAACTCGTCGGCGTCGGTGATCGATCGTTCGGTGAAGCGGGCGAGCGGTCGGGCGAGGAACCGATCGAGACGCTCTTGGGGAAGCGCCGCGAGCAACACCTGGCCGGATGACACGACGTGTGCGGCAACTCGCTCACCGGTCCAGTCGCGCACCTGCACCGCATGATCGGACGCAACCTGGTCGAGGTAGTGGACTTCGGACCCGTCGAGCACGGAGACACCGGTCGCTTCGCCGGTGAGCAACGCCAACTCGATCAGGTGCGGTCGCGACGCGACGACGAGGTCGGCCGTGTGGCTCGCCGCCCGTCCGAGCGCGAGGACGGCGTCCCCGATCTGATAGGCCCCGCCCGGCGCGAGTTGCTCGACCGCGCCGAGGGCCTCGAGTGTCGCGAGCAGCCGCGACACCGTGCTCTTCGGGAGCCCTACCCGCGCACTCAACTCGGAGACACCGGCGGGCCCGCCGGCGAGACAGCCGAGCAGCGCGAACGCCCGCTCGACCGACTGCACACTCATCCGCACCAGAGGTGCGTCGATAGGTATCGAAGACCGATGCCTATCGACGCACCCGGAGTCGTGTTCAGGAGAACCAGGGTGCCCAGATCGCTTCGTTGTCCACGATCCACTGGGCTGCGATGTCGGCGGCGGGCTCGCCGTCGATCTCGACCGACGGCAACAGCGCGAGCTGATCGTCGTTCGACATGGTGAAGTTCTCGACGAACGACCAGACCGCCGCATCCTTCTCCTGGAGTTGGGCCGAGGCGAGCTTCTTCAGCTGATCGGCGGGATAGGCGCAGTCGACGTCGTCGGTGACCTCGTAGCAAGCGTCGCTGTACTCGGGGAGTTCGACGAGTCTCAGGTCGTACTTCGCGACCGCCGCCGTCGGCGTCCACCAGTACATCAGGACGGGCTCACCAGCATTGACGCGGGTGTCGAGCTCGGCGATCGTGCTCGGCTCCGAACCCGAGTACTCCACCACGAACGGCAGCTCGAGGTTCTTGATGATCGGCTCGTCGTACTGCGAGTACGACGGATCGGTACCGAGGAACCGGCCCTGGTCGCCGGTCGACGCGGTGGCGAACAACTTGGCCGTCTCGGGATCCTTGAACCCCTCCCAGGTCGCGAGCTCAGGGTGGTCGTCGAGCACGTACCCGGGTACGAACCAACCGATCTGACCGACCGCGCCGAGATCGCCGACCTCGACGACACTGCCGTCGTCGAGGAAGGCCTGTTCGGTCTCATCGATCCCCGAGGGCCACAGCTCGAGGACGAAGTCGACGTCACCGTCCGAAAGGCCGGTGAACATCGCGTTCTCGTCGATCGAGACGATCTCGACCGGGTTCCCGAGTTCCTGCTCGATGAGTTGCTTGGCGATCTGCGCCTCGATCGCCGATGCCGTCCACGAGTTCTGAACGATCTTGATCGCCGACTTGTCGCCACTCGGCTCGGTTTCGGCCGACGAGTCGCCCGTTGGCTCCGTGGTCTGCTCGTCATCGTCCCCACACGCTGCTGCGAACATCGCGCCGACGAGCACCAGGCTCATCGCCACGACAGAACGTGATCGTCGCACGGTCTCCCCCTCGGTCTCACTGCACGCTCGAACGGCCGCTCGCCCCGAATGGTGGCACACCCGGGCCGTCGAGTGCGCTCAGTCGCGCAGGACTGTACGTTCTCGCCCGTGCACGATGCGATGATCGCGGTCGAAGGTCTCTGGAAGATCTTCGGCGGGCGCGGCCGCGAGCAGGCCCGCGCGCTCGCCGCCGACGGGATGAGCCGGAGCGAAATCCTCGACCGCACCGGCTGCACGATCGGCGTCCGAGATGTGAGCTTCGCGGTGTCTCGCGGCGAGACGTTCGTCGTCATGGGCCTGTCCGGGAGTGGCAAGTCCACGCTGATCCGGTGCCTGTCTCGCCTCGTCGAACCGACCGGGGGCACGATCGGGATCGACGGCGTCGACCTGCTCGCGATGCCCGCCGAGCAACTGCGCGAGCTGCGCCGGACGCGCATGGCGATGGTGTTCCAGCACTTCGGGCTGTTCCCGAATCGGCGTGTGATCGACAACGTCGCCTACGGCCTCGAGGTGCAGGGCATCGCCCGGGCGGCGCGCCACCAGCGCTCCCGGCGCGTCATCGAGTCGGTCGGGCTCGCGGGGTGGGAACTGCACTTCCCCCAGCAGCTCTCCGGCGGGATGCAGCAGCGGGTAGGGCTCGCACGCGCGCTCGCGCTCGACCCCGAGATCCTGTTCTTCGACGAGCCGTTCAGCGCGCTCGACCCGCTGATCCGGCGTGACATGCAGGACGAGTTGCTGCGACTCCAACGCGACCTTCATTGCACAATCGTGTTCATCACCCATGACTTCGACGAGGCGCTGCGACTCGGTGACCGCATCGCGATCATGAAGGACGGTGTGTTCGATCAGGTCGGCACGCCCGAGGCCATCGTGACGACGCCCGCGACCGACTATGTGCGCGAGTTCACGCGCGACGTGACGCCCGCTGCAGTGGTGCGCGCGGGCACCATCGCAGTCGTGGGCGACGACGACGCTTCGCTCCCGCACCGGGTACCTGCCGATGAGGTCGTCGAACACATCGTGCCGATCATGCTCGCAGGCGCCGACCGCGTCGCGGTCGAACGCGACGGCGCCATCGTCGGCTCGATCGATCGGAGCGCGGTTCTGGGACTTTTCCGGCCGCGATGACGACGCTCACCGCGCCCGCCGCTCGCGTCTCGATGGCAACGGCTCGCAGGCTCGCGTGGTCGGCGGCCGTGCTCGTGCTCGTCGCGGTGCAGGCGCTCGTCGGCCGGGCATCACCGTTCCCAGAGAACTGGAACCTCAATATCGCCGATCCGATCGACGACGCGCAGTCGTGGGTTCGGGACAACCGCCGCACCCATTGGTTGTTCAGGTGGTTCCTGAATCCGCTCGCTGACCTGTTCGAGTGGAGCCTCGAACGCGTCGAGCAGTTCTTGCTCGACCTGCCGTGGTACGTGCTACCACTCTTCGTTTTCTGCTGCATCGCGCGCAACCGGCGCTGGGTCACGGCCGCGGTGGTCGCGGTCATCGCGCTGTACCCGAGCGCGGTCGGGTTGTGGGAGTCGACCACCGAGACGATCGCGCTGATGGCGGTCGCGGTGTCGGTTTCGATCGCGATCGGGTTCGTCCTCGGAGTCGTCGCCGCGTCGCGACCGGGATTCGAGCGCGCGTTCCGCCCGGTACTCGACGCGATGCAAGTCGTGCCCGCCACCGTGTACCTCATCCCCTTCACCCTGTTGTTCGGCATCGGTCCGGTGCCAGCGGCTCTTTCGACTGCGATCTACGCGATCCCGCCGATGGCCCGGTTGACCACGCTCGGGATCCGCGAGGTGCCCGACGCGACGATCGAAGCCGGTCGCATGTTCGGCTCGAACCGCCGCCAGATCCTCACCAAAATCCAGCTTCCGCAGGCGCTCCCCTCGATCGTCACCGGGATCAACCAGACGATCAACATGGCCCTCGGCATCGTCGTGCTCGCCGCGCTCATCGGCGCCGGCGGACTGGGTCAGGACGTAATCGACACGTTGCGGATCCGCCGCCCGGGCCGCGGGTTCGTCGCGGGGATGGCGATCGTCGTGATCGCGATCGTGTTCGACCGGGTCGCGCGGTCCTTCGTCGAGGCGACCCAGCATCGCGACCGCGGCCGGCGGCGCGGCATCGGCGCGGCAGTGGTCGGCGCGATCGTGGTCGCCACCGTCATCGGCCGCATCCAGGACTGGCGCGAGATTCCGTTTCACTGGCAGTCGACGTTCGCCGACCCGATCGACGATGTGATCTTCTGGGTCCGCGAGCATTGGGGCGGGCAGCTCCGCGCCTTCAACGACTTCGTCGTGCGCGACGTGTGGCTGCGCGGACGTGACCTGCTCACCGAGACGCTCGCCTGGCCCGTCATCATCGGCGCCGCGGGGCTCATCGGAACGGCCGTGCGCAACTGGCGCCTCGGCCTGTTCGCCGCACTCGCCGTGGCCATGACGGGCGCGGTCGGCTTGTGGACCGAGTCGGCTGACACCTTCGTGCAGTCGTGGATCGCGCTGTGCGTCGCCGCGGCGATCGCAATCCCGGTCGGCATCAGCGCGGGGACTCACCCAGGTTTGCTGCGCATCATCGAACCCGCGGCCGACACCCTGCAGACGCTGCCCGCGCTCATCTACGCGATCCCGTTCGTCATGATCTTCACGCTCGGCGTCGTGCCTGGGATTCTCGCAGGCATGCTCTACGCCATGCCCGCGGGCATCAAGCTGAGCGCGCTCGGGATCGGTCAGGTGCCCGACGCGACGCTCGAGGCGGCGCGATCGTTCGGCGCGACGCGCCGGCAGGAACGCTGGCGGGTGCGCGTGCCGATGGCGTTGCCGGCGCTCGTGCTCGCCGTCAACCAGATGATCATGATGGTGCTCGCCAACATCATCATCGCCGGGCTGATCGGCGGGGGCGCGCTCGGTTTCGAGGCGATCAACGCGCTCACCAAGGAGGGCACCGGACTCGGCTTCGAGGTCGGCATCGCGATCGTGGCGATGGCCCTGGTGCTCGACCGACTCAGCCGCGCTGCGGCCGAGCGCCTCGCGCCCCCTGCACGCTGAGCCAGGCGAGGTCAACCCGGGTAGCGGTTGGTGATGGGCAGGCGCCGATCTTTGCCGAAGGCCTTGGCAGTGATGCGGACACCGGGAGGCGCCTGCCGTCGTTTGTACTCGTTGCGATCGATCATCCGCGCGACGCGCCGCACCGTCGCCTCGTCGTGTCCCTTGGCGACGAGTTCGGCCACGGAGAGGTCGTCCTCGACGTAGCCCTCGATGATCGGGTCGAGCACCGCGTAGTCGGGCAGCGAATCTGAGTCGAGTTGATCGGGCTTGAGTTCGGCCGACGGTGGCTTGCTGATGATCGCCGCGGGCACGATCTCGCGGCCGTGTCGGGTGTTGAGGTCGCGGCACAGTTCCCATACGAGCAGCTTGGGGACGTCCTTGATCACCGCGAACCCACCAGCCATGTCGCCGTACAGGGTGGCGTAGCCGGTCGCCATCTCGCTCTTGTTTCCCGTGGTGAGCACCATCCAGTTGAACTTGTTCGAGATCGTCATCATCACGTTGCCGCGGATGCGGCTCTGCACGTTCTCCTCAGCGAGGTTCGCGTCGGCTCCCGCGAACACCGGTGCGAGCATCGCTTCGAACGCCGCGTGCGCGGGCTCGATCGCCACGGTGAACGTCTCGATGCCGAGGTTGGCAGCGAGCGCGAGCGCATCGCTGACCGAGCCCGGGCTGGAGTACCGGCTCGGCATCAAGACACCCCGCACGTGATCGGCGCCGAGCGCCTCAACGGCGATCGCCGCGACCAGCGCCGAATCGATACCTCCGGATAGCCCGATGATGACGTCGGAGAAGCCGTTGTGCAGCACGTAGTCGCGGGTGCCGCACACGAGCGCCGCGTGGACCTCGGCGACACGTGGCAGCGGCAGTTCGACGCGGCCTTCGACGGTTCCACGCGCCGCGTCGACGTCGACCACCAGCAGGTCCTCGGCGAACTGCGCGGCCCGTCCCCTGACTCCGCCTCGTGCATCGACCGCGAGCGACGCGCCGTCGAAGACGAGTTCGTCCTGGCCACCGACGAGGTTGCAGTACACGATCGGCACGCCGACCTCGCGGGCGCGTTGTTCGAGCATGAGCTCGCGCTCGGCGAGCCGGCCCGTGTGATAGGGCGAGGCATTGAGATTCACCACGACGCGTGCGCCCGCGCCGACCGCATCGGCGACCGGCCCGGCGCCGAACCAGGCGTCCTCGCAGATCGTGACGCCGACCCGCACACCCGCGATCTCGACGACGAGCGGTGCGGCGCCGGGCTCGAAGTAGCGCTCCTCGTCGAAGACGGCGTAGTTGGGCAACAGGCGTTTGTGGTACACGCCGGCCACACGGCCGCCATGGCACAACGCCGCACCGTTGAACACGTGGTCACCGGCACGCAGCGGACAGCCGACCACCGCGACCGTCGCGCCGGTCGCGGCGGCGAACTCGCCGAGCGCCGCCTCGGCATCGGCGACGAACGCGGCGCGCAGCAGGAGATCTTCGGGCGGGTAACCGGTGATCGCGAGTTCGGGGAACACGACGACGTCGCAACCCGCGGCATGAGCCCCGTCGTACGCGCGCCGGAGCCGCTCGACGTTGCCATGCAGTTCGCCGACAACCGACTTCACCTGCGCGGCCCCGACGCGGATGCTCACGCGTGGGATCCTACGGCGACGCGAAGTTCGAGAGCCCCGCCGAAGCGGGGCTCTCGAATCGCCTAGGGGAGCAGCGAAGGGTGGTCCGCGCCCTGTACGCGCAGCCGATGTCGTCGGTCAGTCCATTCAGCCCGATCAGTCGTTGGCGTTACCGCAGATCGTCTCGATCATCAGCCGCGCCACGATGTACGGGTCGCAGTTCGCGTTCGGCCGACGATCTTCGAGGTAGCCCTTCTTGTCGATCTCGCACTGCCACGGGATGCGGATCGACGCACCGCGGTCGCTCACGGCGTAGCTGAACTGGTCGTAGCGCTGCGTCTCGTGCTCACCGGTCAGGCGACTCTCGATGTCGTGCCCGTAGTTGGCGATGTGCAGCGCGGCGTTGCTCTTCAGCGCTTCGCAGCCGGCGATGATGTGGTCCCAGCCGCCGTCCTCGCGCATGGCCTTGGTCGAGAAATTCGTGTGGCACCCGGCACCGTTCCAGTCGCCCTTGACCGGCTTGGCTTCCAGCGTCGCCATGACGTCGAACTCCTCGGCGATGCGGTACAGCAACCAACGCGAGACCCAAATCTGGTCGCCGACGTCGAGCGGACCGAGCGGGCCGATCTGATATTCCCACTGGCCGACCATGACCTCGGCGTTGGTACCCGAGATCGAGATTCCGGCCTCGAGGCACGCGTCAGTGTGCGCTTCGACAATGTCGCGCCCGAAGATCTCGTCGGCGCCGACACCGCAGTAGTAACCACCCTGCGGCGCGGGGAAGCCGGTCTCGGGGAAACCGTACGGCCGGCCGTTCTTGTAGAACGTGTACTCCTGTTCGAGGCCGAAGAGCGGTTCGTGGTCGGCGAACTTCTCGGCCGTCGCCGCGCACGCCGCACGGGTGTTGCTCTCGTGCGGGGACATGTCGACGTACAGGACCTCGGCCATGACGAGCACGTCGTCGCCGCCGCGGATCGGGTCGGGGCACGACCACACGGGTCGCAGCACGCAGTCGGACTTGTCGCCGGTTGCCTGGTTCGTCGACGAACCGTCGAAGCCCCAGATGGGCAGGTCGGCACCGTCGGCGATGATCTTGGTCTTCGAGCGCAACTTCGCAGTCGGCTTCGTGCCGTCGATCCAGATGTATTCAGCCCGGTAGGCCACGGGGGTTCTCCTCGAGTTCGTGGTTCGGATCCTGCGCAAACGCGGGCAGAGCCTAAACAAACCGGACCCGCGGATGTCGAGACGAGCGCTCGCCCCAACGCTGCCAACCATGATGACGGCCCTGCAGTTTCAAGGCTTTTTCGCTTCTGTGAACGCTGTGTGAACGGCAGCGGCGGGTCGGCGTGGCGGCCGGACCGGGACCTAGCCTTGGCGCCAGCGACCTCCCGCTCATCGCACTCAGGATCCGCCGGTCAGAACGAATTGGCCAGAAGGACGGTCATGGATCGCCACGCCGAGTACGTCCTGCGCACCGTCGAGGAACGCGGTGTTCGCTTCGTCCGCCTCTGGTTCACCGACGTCGTCGGTGCGATGAAATCCTTCAGCATCACGCCTGCCGAACTCGAGAACGCGCTCGAAGAGGGCATGAGCTTCGACGGATCGGCCATCGAGGGCTACACCCGCGTGCAAGAGGCCGACATGCTCGCGCTGCCCGACCCGAACACCTTCGAGTTGTTGCCGTGGCGCGGCGACGACGCGCCGGTCGCCCGCATGTTCTGCGATGTGCACCACTTCGACGGCACGCCGTTCGACGGCGATCCGCGCAACGTGTTGCGCCGCGCGCTCGAACGTGCCCGCGAACGCGACTACCGGTTCTTCGTCGCACCCGAGATGGAGTACTTCTACTTCCGCGACGAACGCTCGGCCGAGACGCTCGACGACGCCGGGTTCTTCGACCTCACGACCCAGGACATGGCGACCGAACTGCGCAAGCAGACGATCCTCACGCTCGAAGCCATGGGGATCCCGGTCGAATACTCGTTCCACGAGAACGGCCCGAGCCAGCACGAGATCGATCTGCGCTACACGGACGCGCTCTCAATGGCCGACAACGTGATGACGTTCCGGCTCGTCGTGAAGGAGGTCGCGCGCACGAACGGTGTGCACGCGACGTTCATGCCGAAGCCGATCGCGGGCGCGTTCGGCTCGGGGATGCACACGCACCTGTCGCTGTTCGAGGGCGAGGCGAACGCGTTCCACGATCCCGGCGACGAGTTCGGCCTGTCGAAGACCGGTCGGGCCTTCATCGCCGGGCTCCTGCACCACGCGCGCGAGATCACCGCGGTCACCAACCAGACCGTGAACTCGTACAAGCGGCTCGTCGCCGGTATGGAGGCGCCCGTCTACGTCTGTTGGGCGCGCAACAACCGATCCGCGCTGGTGCGCGTGCCGCTGCCCAAGCGCGGCAACACCGAGGCGACACGGGTCGAGTACCGCGCACCGGATCCGGCGTGCAACCCCTACCTCGCGTTCTCGATCATGCTCGCCGCCGGGATGCGCGGGATCGCCGAGGGCTACGAACTTCCGGCCGAGGCAACCAACAACATCTTCGAGATGACCGACGCGCAGCGTGCGGCCGCGGGCATCGCCACCCTGCCGACGAGCCTCGACGAGGCGCTCGACGCGATGGAGGGTTCCGAGCTCGTGCGCGACACCTTGGGCGAGCACGTCTTCGAGTATTTCCTGCGCAACAAGCGGCGCGAGTGGGACGATTACAAGGTGCAGGTCACACCGTGGGAGCTCCAGCGGTTCCTCGGGGCCCTCTGAGCCGGCCGAGACACCGCGATGGTCGCGCTCCTCGTCTATCCCGATCCGCCGGCACCGCTGCTCGCGCAGACGCTCGATCTCGCGGGCTACACGTGGAAGGCCGTCGCCAACGCATCGGTCGCGACCGCGCAGATCCCCGACGGCGGCTGGGCGGGCGCGGTCGTGTGCGCGGACGAGGATCCCGAGGGTGCGTTCGGCGTGTGCCGGGTGCTGCGAAAGGGCGACGCCCCGGTCGAGGGTGTGCTGCTGTTGGTGAACGGCGCGCAACTCGGCGAGTTGGAACATCGCGAGGACCTGTTCGACGACTTCTGCCTCACGCCGTTCCACCCGCGTGAGCTCGAGGCGCGACTCCGCCACTTGCAGTTCCGCGCCGGGCGCGTCCGCGGCAGCGCCGAGGTCACCGCGTACAGCGGACTCGAGATCAACACCGAGACGTATCAGGCCGCGGTCGACGGCCGGCCGCTCGACCTCACCTACATGGAATACGAGCTGCTCAAGTTCTTCGTCACGAACCCGGGCAAGGTCTTCACCCGCGAGCAGTTGCTCTCGCGGGTGTGGGGCTATGAGTACTACGGAGGTGCACGCACCGTCGACGTGCACGTGCGTCGGTTGCGGGCGAAGCTCGGCGAGGAGCACGCGAACCTGATCCAGACGGTGCGGTCGGTCGGGTACCGGTTCGGTCAGACGCGTTGGGGTGTCGCCGGCGGGTGAGGTTCAGGTCGCGTCGCTCGCGCCATCGGGCGCGGGACGCTCGGCGAGATCGCTCTGCATCCACCCGAACGCGGCACTCCAGATCGCGCCACCGAAGAACAGCGCGATCGGCCCTGCGACGAACAGCACCACGAGCACGATGATCGCTCCGAGCATACGGCCGACGATATCCCGCCCGCCGTGACCGGGCTGCGGTTGCGCGTGTCAGGCCGGGTGGTGCGCCCAGACCTCGATCTCGACGCGGGCGCCTGCGGGGAGGGCCGCGACCTGGACGGTGGAGCGGGCGGGCCGGTGATCGCCGAACGCCTCGGCGTAGACCTCGTTGACGACCTGGAAGTCGCCGAGGTCGGTGAGGAAGATGAGTGACTTGGCGACGTCGTGCAGCGTCAGGTCGACGTCACCGAGGATCGCGGCGATGTTCGCGAGCACCTGGCGCGCCTGCGCTCCGACATCGCCGTCGACCAACCGGTTGGTCGTCGGGTCGATGGGGATCTGGCCCGACAGCACGACCCACTCGCCGGCGCGTACCGCGGGCGAGTAGGGCCCGAGTGCAGGCGGAGCCGACGGGGTGTCCTGCGGGGTCACGGCCACGCCCGCTGTCTAGCGCGCGGCATGGCGGCGCGCCCGCCCGGGTGTTTCAGCGGCGGAGACGGCGGGCGACAGGGTGTTCACGCGCGGGCCAGGAGGGTGGGAGCCCGAGCGCGATCCAGGTCGCCGCGGCCACCGCCGCGAAGACCGCGTCCGACGCTCGGGGCAGCGGTTCGCGCGGATCATCGACGATCGTCACGTCGATCTGCGGCACATCCTTGGCCCGGATCACCCCGAAGCTGCGCACTGTCAGGTCGTGGATCTCGCCGGTCTCGGGATCGACGGTGAGACCTTCGGTGAGCACCCAGCCGAGCGCCATGTGCGCGGCCCCGATGCAGTAGCTGCGGAGCACGACCTCGTCGAGAGGGTCGCCGGCCGCGACCCTCACCTCGACGCGCGCGATGTGATCACCATCGAGTTCGACACGCGCACCCCCGAACGCGCCTTCTGGCGACGCGACGCACGTGTCGAGCAGCACCCGGGACGCGAGTCCGTCCACCGCGCCGCTCCGATCGAAGCCGCCGATCTGCAGCGCGCCCTCGATCAGCGCCGCCGTCTCCGCCCACGGCGCCCGCATGCTCGCAACCGCAGGACCCACGACTTCGACGACCTCGCTCGTCGCGTCGATCTCGATGCCGTAGTGAGTGACGGGCGCGATCGGCACCTCGGCCGCGGCGCGAAACGCCAGGCGAACGACCATGCCGTCGAGCCGCGCGCTGCCTGCGATCGGGGGTCGTTTCGGGCCGAGCCGCACGACGTCTTCGCGGGAGTAGACCACCCGGACCGGACGGTCGAAGCGATCGGCGAGCGCGCAGGCGGCTTCGGGCGCGCGCGAATGCGCCTTGCCCCCGAAGGCACCACCGTTGGCGAGGGGCGACGCGGGTTCGGCACCTGGGATGCACCAGGACGCGTCGCTCTCGAGGTAGGCGGGTTCGACCCAGCTCGTCACCAGGCACACGCCACCGTCGGGGCACTCCGGGAGTTCGATCGGAGGCCTGACGGACACGGTGCTGCGACGACCCTGGGTCTTGCCCGCGAGGGCGCGGGCCGCGTGCGTGGACTCGGCGACGACGAACTGCGCCCCGGCGGCTTCGACGGCGGGCGCCGACGATCCGGGCGGTCGCGGCACCGCGACGAGCGCGTCGGTCGGTGCGCGGTCATCGGCAAAGCCGACCGCGCCGAGCGACACGTGCGGTCCGACCTGTTGCGCCACACCGCCTTCGAGTTCGGCGCGCCGAGCCGCTGCGGCGAGGTCACGGCCGCCTAGGCCGCGACCCTCGCCACCAATTGGCGCACAACTGCGCGATCCGCGGGGTTGTGCGCCAAACGTCGGGTCTGCCGGGAGGAGCGCCTCGACGATCGTCTGCCACCCGGTGCAGCGACAGAGGTGCGCGGCAAGCGCCCGGTTGAGCGCGGTCCGGTCGAGCGGCCGCTTCGCCGCGAGCGACGCCGCCCGCACGACAATGCCCGGGGTGCAGAACCCGCATTGCGCCCCACCGGTGGCGCACAGCGCCTCGGTCAGCGGATCACGTTCGGCGGCGGCGAGTCCTTCGACGGTCGTCACCGTTCGCCCGGCGACGCGCACGGCAGGGGTGACGCAGGCGACGCGAGCGTCGCCGTCGATCAACACGGTGCAGCAACCGCACTGTCCCTGCGGTGCGCACCCGTCCTTGACGCTGGTGACGCGCAAGCGGTCACGCAGCACGGAGAGCAACGACTCACCCGAATCGATCGCGCAGCGCACCGCGACGTCATTACAGACGAACTCGAGTTCGGTCATTGCACCAGCGCGTCCAGCAGCCGCGTGCGCACGGCGCCCGACAACGGGAACAGATCCGAACCCGTGGCGACCACGACGCTGAGTGATCGGCCGTGCTGCGCGACGATCACCTCGACTGCAACCTCGCTCGCTACCCCCGCAACGAACGACGCACCCGTCATGCGAATCGCTGCAGTCGCGTCGGCCGCCGACATCGCGGGGCGACGTTCGACGACGATGTCGCTCGTCGGCAGACCGGCCGCGGTGACCAGATCGGGGAGGCAGCGCTCGATCACGGGACCGGCGTAGGCGTTGAAGACGACGACGGCGTCCTGGCGCGTCCCGAACACGGTGAGGTCCTGGGTGACGAGCGGGAGCGCGGCCGCGGCGTGACGGAACTCATAGCGCACTCGCGCACGCCCGGCCATGGCGTCGCGGACCTCCGCGATGCTCGGGCACTGGTCGCGCAGCTGGGCGTCCACCGACGTGAACGTGGCCGACCGATCCGCGCGGTGCCAGCCCCGCCCGAGGTCGACAGCCGCGACGGCACGCATCCGCAGGGGGTGTTCGCCGGGACCCAGCAATGCACCCGAGGTCGTCGTCGCGGCGAGCGGCGTGGTCGAAGAACTCGTGGTCGAGGAACTCGTCGCCGGGGGCGCGCTGGTCGACGCGGTGTTCGTGCACGCGCCGACGAGCACGGCGCCGACGAGGATCAGGCCTCGCTGCAGCCGACCACCGCCCACGAGCAGGCGAGCCGACGCGACACGGCCCCGCGTCTGCGGGGCCGTGGATCCGAACGGACCGAGTGGCGAGGGCGCGATGTCGATCAGCTGAACGACTGGCCGCAACCGCACGTCCGGGTGACGTTGGGGTTGTTGATCGTGAAGCCCGCGCCCTGGAGTCCGTCCTTGAAATCGAGCGTCGCGCCCGAGAGGTATTGGGCGCTCGCAGGGTCGACCACGACCTTGACCTCGCCGTAGCTCGACTCGACGTCGTCGGCCGCGAGTTCGCTGTCGAAGAACATCTCGTACGACATCCCTGAGCAACCCCCGGGGCGCACGGCGACCCGCAGGAACAGCGGCGCGTCCGCGGACTCGGCATCGATGAGTTCTTTGACCTTGGTGGTCGCGGTGTCGGTGAGGGTGATCATGTCGTCCTCCATCGGAAAGAGGCTCCGGGTGGCCGGTGCGCTGCGCCGGGCGTCCTGCCTGTCGAGCGGGTCAGGATTGTCGAACGGGTCAGAACCTTCGAGCGAATCAAGATTATCGAATCGCGACCGTGACCTCGCACGGGCGGTGGTCGTACAACGTCGAGAACTCATCGACATTTCCGCCGCCGACCGCATCGATGATGCCCTCGCAGATCCCGCGGTGAAGGTTGCAGACGAGTTCGGGGTAGGCCTCCGCGAGTTCGCGGAACGGGCAGTGCAGGAACGCCAGGCTCACCTCACCATCGCGGGCCGCACCTGCACCAAGACGCGAGCCATCGAGTTCGCCCGCGTCGGTCGGCGATCCGTCGGGGTCGAACCCGAGGCGGGCCATCTCGTCGGTGAGCGCCCGAATACACGACCGGGTGCGCGCCCGGTGTGCCGAGTCGCGACCCCACGAGCGCCCGACGGCGATCGCGTCGTCGGCCATCGCCCCCGACCGTTCGGCGAGCCCGGCGAGCAGGCCGGCCAGCAGGGCATGGGCCGGCGGGTCGAAGGCGAGTCCCGGCGATATCGCAGACAGCGAGTACACATGCTGTGGGCGACCGACCGTGCCCCGGTGCACCGACTCGACATCGACGACGCCGGCCTCGCGCATCCGCTCGAGATGAGTCCTCACGGTGTTGGTATGAAGGCTGAGCCGCTCGGCCAGATCGCCTGCGCTCAGCGGGCGCGTCGAGGTCGCGAGCTCGCGGTAGAGCGCGGCGCGAGTGTCGTCGCTGAGGGCACGCAGCACCGATGAGGCGTCCATCGCGATTGCAAAAATAGCTTCGATCCGGCATATTTCCAAGACGAACTTGTGTTTTATTCTGGCGGTGCCTCCCTAACCACGTTCCGGCCCGACCTCGATCCCCCGACCGACATCCCCCCGACTCACCGGCGCACGAGCCTGGCCGCAACCTGATCGTGGCCCGATGATCGTGGCTGGCGGCACGACCGGAACATTCCTCGATGACTGACGACCAGACGAGCCACGGACACACTGCGCCCGGCGCGACGGGGACCGAATCGGTCGCGCCGGACTCCGGCCAGCCCGCGACCGACACGCCCAAAACCGACACGCCCAAAACGGTCACGC
>Ga0233424_10000899_pt1 | contig 31201 bp, 21 predicted proteins | sample Watercolumn_Towu_FD_181011 | JGI IMG/M metagenome (GOLD analysis project Ga0233424, IMG submission 181011) | Freshwater microbial communities from Lake Towuti, South Sulawesi, Indonesia - Watercolumn_Towuti2014_125_MG | ecosystem: Environmental > Aquatic > Freshwater > Lake | place: Indonesia... | reverse complement strand
AGCCCGCACGGGATCGTCCGCGCGATTTCAAACGTCGAAGCCGCCAAGTTCATGCTGATGGATCAGTTCGTCATTCTGAATCAGTGGCGGTAGCGCCGCGAGCCGTCTCCAGCGCCTGCCGCGCCCGACGTCCGAAGACATGCCGGCTGCCGGGATTCGCAAACCCGTCCCGCCAGCACGCCGCCATCGCCTCGACCACTTCCGGCAACAGCCGCGTGGTGGCGTTGTTGTCGAGGTAGATCGGTGCGGAAGTGGGTGTGGTGGTAGACATCTCGCAGCCCGCGTGAAGTCGCGATCGGGGAGGGTCAATCCCATCCGAGCGGTCAGTATATTCGCCTCCCGATGGAAACTGAAACACGCCCGCCACGCGAGTTGTCGTTCTCCAAAGCGAGTTTTATACTGTGGCCCCATCATGCGTGAGAAACTCACCTGCCTCGACTTGTTCTGCGGTTGCGGTGGTTTGTCACTCGGACTCCACCGCGCCGGGTTGGAGATTCTCGCGGCGATCGACTTCGACCCCAAGGCAGTGGCCGTCTACAAGGCGAACCTCACCGACACGTCTCACGTTCTTTGCGAAGACCTGACGAAATTCCCACCGGCTGAGTTGCAACGGCTCATCAGGCGCGACCGCGTCGATGTTATTGCCGGGGGGCCGCCCTGTCAGGGCTTCAGTCAGGTTCGACAACGAGACGGTGCGAACAACGGCAAACGGTTGGTTCCAGACTCGCGCCGCACACTCTACCAGCAATACTTCGAGTACGTCAGACACTTTCGACCCAAGGCGTTTGTTATGGAGAACGTGTTGGGCATTCGATCAGCCGAGGAGGGCCGGTACTACACAGCGGTAAAGGCGACGGCTAGGGAATGCGGCTACCGGGTGAGCGGCGTCGTCCTCGATGCCTCGGAGTTGGGCGTACCGCAAAAGCGCCGACGGCAGTGGATCATCGGCACGCGGCTGAACCTTCCGGACTATTTTCGAGGCGACAAGATTGTCTCGGCGGTACGGATCGAGAATGTGACGCTAGGTGACGCGATTGGCGATCTGCCTGTGCTACGGGCCGGGTGTGGAACTGATCCGTGCGATTACGATCTGGTACGCCGCAAACGACAGAGGCAAAACAAAACGGCAGCCAGGTATCTGCGAAAGGTTCTTGAAATCGGCAAGTCCCGTCAGCTCACGGCGCACGTCGCTCGGCCGCATAGCAAACGAGACTTGCGGGACTTCTCAAAGCTTCGCGAAGGGGAACATGCGAAACAGGCGCTCGACCGAGGGGAAGTCTTGGAGTTTCCTTACGACCGGGAGTCCTTTCACGACCGGTACACCAGACAGCATCGCCGCCGACTGTGCAGCACGATCGTGGCTCATCTCAGCAAGGACGGGTTGATGTTCATTCACCCGACGCAAAACAGGTCGCTGACGCCTCGCGAAGCGGCTCGCGTGCAAAGCTTTCCCGACTGGTTTCAGTTTCCCATTGCTCGCACGCACCAGTTTCGAGTCATCGGCAACGCCGTTCCACCACTTGTAGGCCAAGCCGTCGGCATTTCGGTAAGGGAGTACATGATCGCGGCACTGAAGTCGCCCCAGTCGATCGGGTTTTGGCTTGCACCGTTGCCTGAGTGTGATGCAATGGCGGTCGAGTGGGTCAAGCCCCTGCTCGATCTTGGGAGCCACTCGCTCCGCAAGATTCACGAGAACGATTTCAAGCGAGCTTGGTATTCAATCGCATTTCTGTACATGGGTCTTCATCCTGACAGCGCGCTCGACCACGGGACATCCGTCGTCAATAAATACACCGGCCCGAAATCTTCCGACGAAATCGACCCGCGATTCTATGCTCCGTACTTTGAGCGAAGCGGCTGGCCGCTGGTGCTTGCACCAATCGCCAAGGAAGCTTGGCGGCGATTCCGACGAGGGGAACTAACAGACCCGGAGTTCTACTGCTCCGAAGCGCAGCTTGCCGGCATTTGCCATCGCAACTCAGAGCTTGCCGAAGAAGTACGAACGGAGCGAGAGAGGCTTGTCGCTGTGGGCGGCTAATGAATCGGGAGTCAAACCATGTCGGCTGAGTGGGTTTTCCGAGAACTCAAACCGGGCAACAAAGACCGTCAGCCCACGCAAGGAGAATTCTTTGCGACCGATGCTATCAGTTCATTCGCGGAGGCATTGGTTCGAGAGAGCATTCAGAATTCGCTTGACGCTGCTGTTGAATCGTCAGGAAATCCGGTTCGAGTCAGGATTCATCTTGCAACTGATCGGCACGCATTGTCGGCAGAGCGAGCAAGTCGATATTTCGCGGGTGGCTGGAGGCACTTCAATGCCGAAGGAAACGGCTTGGATGAGGTGCCCTCGCGAGATGAGCCGTGTCCTTTCCTCGCAGTTGAAGATTTTCAGACAACTGGTTTGCTCGGAGATACAAAGCAATGGCACAACATTCCGAATGAAAAGAACCCGTACTATTTCTTCTTTCGGGCCGAGGGGCTATCCGGCAAAGGCGAGCAAGATCGCGGGCGATGGGGCATCGGGAAATATGTCTTCCCACGTTCCAGCCGGATCAATTCATTTCTTGCGGTGACGGTTCGTTCATCCGACTCGCGCCGGTTTCTGATGGGCCAAGCCATTCTGAAATCGCACTCGATCGAAGGAAAGTATTTCACTCCCGACGCAGACTACGGCCGCCGTGACGCTCAATTGGGGGGAGGCGATTTCGTCTTGCCAGTAGAAGACGAGACGCTCATTGGGCAGTTCTGCAACGACTTCAGCTTGCAGAGAAATAACCGAGCCGGTCTGTCGATCGTTGTTCCTTGGGTCAACAACGAGATTACACGAGAGTCGTTGGTTCAGGCCGTCATCAAGGATTACTTCTTTCCGATACTCTCTGGCGAACTTGTCGTCACAGTCTCGACTGGCGACGAATCACTGGAAGTGAATCGCGAGACGCTTGAGGAAGTCAGTCGGATGGTGAGTGAACATTTCGCAAAGAAAATGCTTCCGATGCTTCAACTTTCAAATTGGGCACTTGAGCAGACTTCGGAAACGATTGTGAAATTGAATGCTGCCGATCCGAAACGTCCCGCTTGGGATGCAACATTGATTCCGAGCGATCGACTCAATGAATTGCGACAACGATTTCGGTCCGGGGAGAGGTTGGCGATTGAGATTCCGCTGAGCGTTCGTGAGAAGGGCAAATCCGATCGAGCGACATTTTTCCGAGCCTATCTCGTGAATGATAACGGTGATGAGGGAACGCCTGTATTCATCCGAGATGGAATTATCATTTCGGACGTGAGAAGCCGCTGGGTTAGTGGGGTTAGGTCATTGGTCGTCGTCGAAGACAAGCCGCTGGCAACTCTGTTAGGAGACGCTGAGAATCCCGCACACACTCAATGGCAGAATGATCGGGAACACTTCCGTCACAAGTATTTCTTCAGCAAGTCGTACATCGACTTCGTTTCGCAAAGCGTGTCGATGTTCGTTCGATTCTTAAATGAATCTGACCAACAACCGGATCGTGAGTTGCTGCGAGACATTTTCTGGATACCCAAGAAACCAGAGTCTGACCAACCGAAGGAAAAGTCCCGTCCACGCAAACGCAATCGCGGGATTGTAATCCCCCCCGATCCCAAGCCCGAACCGAAAAAGCGACGGTTTACCATCTTCAAGGTCGCTGGCGGCTTCACGGTGACTCAGGGCGCACCGGACGCAGCGGTTCCACAAATCTTGGAAATCGCAGTGGCATACGACAGGCGACGCGGCAGCGCGCTCAAGAAGTATGACCCGGCTGATTTTGAATTGGATGCCAAACCAATCATGGTTGAGGCGGACGGCGTGGAGGTGATGGAGCGAAAACTGAATCGACTGATCGTAAAGGTTCTTGGTACTCCATTTCGTGTGAGTGTGAGAGGCTTCGACGAGAACCGTGACCTGTATGTGAATGTGGACGTTAAGAAGGAGGCCGCCGATGATTCGGAGGCTTAACTACACAGGGCGGGTGAAAATTCATCGCCGGGACGTGCGTCTTTCCACACGCACGGACGAAGGACCGCCAAGCTTTGACGCGGACCTGCGCTTGACGGACTACGAACTCCCCGCCGACGCGCTCGTGTTCGTGGAAGCCTATCGCCAGACAACATGGATGCGATTCCCATTCGGTACGGCGGCGGTTGTGCGACCTCCTGCCGACCGGCGGCTGGCAGAGTTTGATTCGCCCGATGGCATCCTGTTCCGAGTCAAGGTCACGCAAGCGCGAGATGAACACATCTTGCTCGCCGCCGCCGACCGAATCCCACTCGCCAGCCCCGAAGAATTGGACGCCGACCACGATTCTCTGTTGCCCGTAAATCCCGCTGAACTTGGCGACGAACTTTGGCAACTCGACATGGACGGAGCCGAGCCGGAATTGTTAGTGAATGTCTCGGCCGTTGCGGACTGGAGACAACTGGCTCGGTCCACGACATTCATGGCACTCGTCTATCCTGAAATAGTGCGACAGGTGCTCCAAGTGATCGTCATTGAGGAGAAACATCGGGACACGGACGATGATACGGACTGGAAGTCCAAGTGGCTTCGGTTCGCAGGGATGTTACCGGGGATCGAACCAAACCCGCCGGATACGAGTGCCGGAGACGGCGAGGCGAGAGATTGGATCGAGCAGGTTGTGGCTGCCTTTGCGAAGAAGATGGACTTCAAGGTGAAGTTCGCCGCCGCGTGGCATTCAAAGGAGGGAGCATGAGAGTCGCAAGATTGAACGAGAATGGTCTGGCAAACTTTGAAGGTTGGTTGGACTCAATCCGTCAAGGCGGTTCCTTGGATGTCCCGACCGCCACACTGACCGACACCCAATTTGTCGAGCCTCTCGGCGTGGACGTGGAAGTCGAGCCGCGCAGCTTTGCGAATCGATTTGAAGCTGCTGAATATCTTCACGAGAGATTTGCGGCGGCTGAACTGACGAACGTGGAACGTGATCGTGGCTTGTGGGCATGGCTGTCGCTCTTTTACATCGACGCCGTTTGCCCTGCGGGGACGGGCGGCGAACGTAAACCCGGAGCGACGGCGAGACACATTCCAGAACCCAAAAACTTTCAACGATACTACCGGCATCTGCTGGCCGGTCCCTTTCGCATCTATCGTGCTCATCGTGACAATCCGCAAAGTGCATTGGCCCTTCTGTGCCAGCCGCTGGACTCTCCCGGCGATGTCGTCGAACAATTGGCGTCGCGTCAGGAGTTGGTGACCAACCGCGGCATCATGGAGTTGGCCACGAAATTGTATGTGGACTCGGAATCGCTCACACAAAAGCGCGGTGCGGGTGGCAAAGGAGGTGGATCGGCCCGTCGGTTGTCTGATGTGATTGAGCAGTTCGACCTAACGTGGGACCTTTATGCTGCCACGGGTGATGAACTTGCAGCAGTCATGCCCAAGGAGTTCTCGCGCTTTCTGAAGGTGTGACGGAAGAACACAATCTGAAGTTCCTCCATTCAGCACCGGCATCGAATGCCTGACGTCTTCACCACCGCCAAGCGGTCCGAGGTCATGTCCCGCATCCGGGGGCGGGGGAACCGAGAGACGGAACTGGTACTGGTTGCGATCTTCCGGCGGCAGGGGATCAGCGGGTGGCGGCGGAACTGGCCGGTGTTTGGGCGGCCGGACTTTGTGTTTCCGCGGGAGCGCGTGGCCGTGTTCGTGGATGGTTGCTTCTGGCATGGATGTCCCCGGCACTACAACGTGCCGGCCAACAACGCGGCGTTCTGGCGGCGGAAGCGGTTGGTCAATCGGCGTCGAGACCGGCAGGTGGACCGGACGCTGCGAAAATCCGGCTGGCGCGTGGTGCGGATTTGGGAGCACGCTCTGCGGGACGAGTCGCGCGTGGCGACGCGCGTGCGGCGGGTGTTGGAGGGTGAGAGATCGAAGATAAGAGGGTAACCGCAGATTTCCCAGATGAACGCAGAGGGAGAACCTCGTTTGACCAACAGACTTCCGAAGTCTCCCAGACTTCGGAAGTCTGTCAAAGTTGGGGCACGACCCTTCCATCCTTGCCGTTGACAGAAACCGCTGTGGGCTGGCAAACTGGCGGGCCGATGATAGAGTATTGCTGATGCGACGATTGGGTCGCAGCCCGCCAGATTGGGTGACGTCGTTGCGGCGTCGCCTGCCCGCCGAGGGAGATCGAACGATGTCGTTTGTGCCACACGCCCCCGCCTGTCCCGGTCCGCTGACTCGACGGCGATTCTTGGAAGTCGGTGCGCTGGGCGTGGGGGGCCTCGGGCTGAGCGATTTGTATCGGATGCAGGCGATGGCGGCGACCCCCCCGGCCCCCCCTTCGGAAGGGGGGGATGCAGTGCGCGGGGCGACGGATACGGCGGTGATCTTCGTATGGCTGCCGGGTGGGCCGCCGCATCAGGAAACGTATGACATGAAGCCGGAAGCGCCGTCGGACTATCGCGGCATCTTCCATCCGATTCACACAAACGTGCCGGGCCTCGACGTGTGTGAACATCTCCCGCTGCACGCGAAGGTGGCGGACAAGTACAGTCTCATCCGTTCGGTCGCGCACACGTTCGCGGATCACGGCGGCGGGCATAAGCGGTTCATGACCGGCCGCGACCCGTTGCAGCCGGTCGATTTCGTCAACGACTATCCGGCCGTGCCGTCGATGGCGACGAAATGCCGCGAGCGGCGAAACGTCGGCGTGCCGAACTATGTGAACATCGTGGATGGCGGTCGCGAGGGGATCGACGTGTTCAGCTTCGGGTCCGCGTACCTGGGGCCGGAAACGCATCCGTTCGCGGTCGTCGGCGATCCGTCGGCGGAGAAGTTCGAGATCAAGAACCTGTCGCTCGCTCCCGAAATGGCCGGCAAGCTGGATGACCGTCAGCGGCTGCTGGCCGGGTTGGACAATCTGCGTCGGGCGGTGGATCGCAACGGCACGATGAACGCGATCGACGAATTCAACAAGCGGGCGCTCGACCTGTTGACCGGGGCTAAGGCTCGGAATGCATTCGACATCTCGCAGGAACCGGCCGCGATCCGCGATCGGTATGGCCGGCACGCGTGGGGTCAGCGGGCGATCATGGCGCGGCGGCTGGTGGAAGCGGGCGTGAGCTGGGTCACGGTCGTCATGGAAAACCCGTCGCCGAGCAAGCCGATGCCAAAGTACTGCGTCTACAACTGGGATTCGCACGCGGTGAACTGCCACCTGTTCGACGATTTCCTGTTCCGAGCACCCTTCTACGATCAGGCGATCACCGCGCTGATCGAGGACATTTACGCGCGGGGGCTCGACAAGAAAGTGCTTCTCGTTGTAACGGGCGAATTCGGACGCACGCCGCGCATCAACCCTGCCATCGGCACGCAGACCGGCGTGATGCAACCCGGCCGCGATCACTGGCCACTGGCGATGTCGATCCTGATTTCGGGCGGCGGCCTGAAAACCGGCGTGGTCGTCGGTTCGACGAACGCCAAGGCCGAACATCCGAAGGATCGGCCTCTCGCCCCGAACGACCTCTGGGCGACCGTGTTCCGCCACCTCGGCATCGACGCCCTCGACACATCATTCCCAGACCACCGCGGCCGCCCGCTGCCGATCCTGCCGTACGGGCAGCCGATCGCGGAACTGGTTTAGTACGACCGATCGAGCGACAATTCGCCCGCTTCGAGCAGCGTTTTGAAGCGTTCCATGTCGGCGGCCACGCGCTTGCGGATCATCGGCTTGGCGATCAGCGACATCAGCCGCATGAAACCCGAGAACTGCATGTCGGTTTCCGAAAGCCAACGGGTCTTGCCGCCGGGGAGCGATTCGAATTGGTTGCGGATCGAGTTGCAAAAATTGGTGCCGGTGTACGTCCCCGAGAATTCCTCCGGCTCGTTGCGAACGGTGATCGTCTCGGTGAATTCGATCCGCCGGCCGTTCTCGTTGAACGTCAATTTGGACACCGCCCCCGGTTGCCCCGGCGTGCCGTCCTGCGGCTCGAAGCTCTCGAAGCCTTGCATCCATTTCGACATGTTGTGCGGGTTGTCGAATGCACGCCACACCTTGTCGCGCGAGCAGTCGATGATCGTGTCGAGGACGAGGCGCATGATGGCTCTCCGAAATCCAAAAACATCGGCGTTGGATGTTGATCGACGGGGCTCGATTGTAGAATCGTCTCCGCCTGAAAGGGAGCACAGCCATGAATTCGGTAGCGCGACAGCCGAAAGTCGTAGGACGGATTTCCAATCCGTCCATCGAGTGTGATCGAGCCACGGATGGATTGGAAATCCGTCCTACCTCGACGATGTCTCGGCGGTTGTTCTTGCAGCGCGCGGCAGGTGGCTTGGCTGCCGGTCTGCTGGCGGGGCCGGCGTCGCTGCTGGCGCAGATCGCAGGCGAGCGGCCCAAGCCGGCGGACGGCGTGACGGTGCTCAACCCGCTCGGTCGCGTGCCGGTGTCGCTGATCATCGACGATTCCACCTGTCTCGTGAACCTGAATCGGTTCGCGGTCCCGCAGTTCGCGGAAGCGTTCAAGGGGCAGGGTCGATATGACCACGACTGGCGCAAGTGGCCGCATGAGATTCCCGATGAGTTCGTGAAGAAGTTCGGCGAATGGTGCGGCGAGCGCGGCGTGAAAGGCAAGTACAGCGTCGTCCCGTTCCCGGCTTGCGTCGGGCGGCTCGACCGCGGGCTGCCCGGCTGGACGAAAAAGGAGCTCGATGACAGCCTGAATCTCGTCCGCACGTTGCTGCTCCCCAACTGGGACATCCATCCCGAAATGGTCACGCACACGCGCGTGATCGACATCGACACGGGCCATCCGTACCCCGACATCAACCCGAACTTCATGGAGAATTGGGACTGGGCGGTCGGCAAGTCGGCGGCGCAGATCGCGGACTACCTCGCGTACGCGCTCACGATTCTGAAAAATGTCGGGCTGCCGTGCGAGGGAATCACGACGCCGGGCGGGTTCGGAAACCGGGCGGTGCCGGAGTTGTCTCAGGCCGTGCTGCTGGCCTGCCGCGATGTGTTCGCCACCGAGATTCCGCATTACTTCAAGTTCCTGATCTCGCAGGGAAAGGAAAGCGTGGCCCCGCGCATCGAGTACGCGTCGGGCCTCGACACGGCGGAACCGAAGTGCGTGGTGCGAATCATCGGCTGCACCGGCGACTGGACGGGCGGCTGGGATTGCTCGGACAAGGGGGACGTGGACAAGTTCATCACCGCCGACCTGAAACGCGGCCGGGCCGTCGAAATCATCGAGCGCGGCGAACCGTGCCTGCTGTTCGGCCACTGGACGGGGTTCTACTGGCACGGCGAAGAGCACGGATACAAAGTGTTCCAGGAAGCCGTGCGGCGGATCACCGAGCGCTACCCGAACCTGCTGTGGATGAAACTCACCGAAGTTGCACGGTACTGGGCCGCGAAGGAACTGACGCGGTTCGACCGCGCGGGCGAAGTCGTTTCAATTTCCGCGCCGTTTGCCGCGCCGCAATTCACCGTGCGAGTCGCCTCGCGCCGCGAGGCCATTCCGAAACTGACGTGCCTCGACAAGCCGGTCGCACTCCGCGAAGCCGCGTCGTCGGCCAAGCTTCAGCCCGCCACGTGGACCCGCGACGGCGACGGTGTTATCGTCTGCTTCGACCTGCCGAAAGGCCGGTCGAAAATGGAATTCTCGTGAGAGGTCACGCACAGAACCCTCTCCCCTCCGGGGGAGAGGGCAGGGTGAGGGGGCGGAGCGTCTCTGAGATTTGTTTGCTGTTCGATTGTTACAGACCGCCCGGCCCCTCACCCCCGACCCCTCTCCCCCGGCGGGGAGAGGGGAGAATCAAACACGAAGGAGTTGCCATGCCTCGCATCGCCTGCTCGCTGTTCGTCGTTGTTGCCGCGCTGACTTCGACCCTCCTCGCCGCGGAACCATTCCCCGCCATCGATCAGCTTCCGTCGCGGCCGGAGATGCCGGACCCGCTGGTGATGCTGGACGAATCGCGCGTGAAAACGGCGGACGATTGGTTTCTGAAACGCCGACCGGAATTGAAATCGCTGTTCCAGCACTACATGTACGGCTACCTGCCGCCGAAGCCGCAGCGGTTCAGCGTGACGCACACGCATGCCAGCGACGACGTGCTCGGCAACGGCAAGGCATCGGCCAGCGAGGAAGCGATCGAGTTTCACGGCCCGAACCTCAAGCACAAACCTCGCGTGCTGTTGATCGTTCCGAACAAGCGATCCGGCCCGGTCCCCGTTTTCATCGGGATGAATTTCTGCGGCAACCACGCGGTCATCGACCATCCGCTGGTCCACGTCCCCGAGAGCTGGATTTACAAGTCGTGTGCCGGTGTCGAAAACGAACGGGCGACCGAGAAAGGACGCGGCGGGCAGAAGGATGTCTGGAATGTCGATTTGATTTTGGAACACGGCTACGCGCTGGCCACGTTCTACTCGGGCGACATCGACCCGGACACGCCGGACTTTTCGGACGGCATCGCGCCATCGTTCTTCAAGCCGGGGCAAACGGCCGCGGAACCGCACGACGCGGGGACGATCGCGTGCTGGGCGTGGGGGTATCACCGCGTTGTGGATTATCTGATCGAGCGGAAGAAGGATGTGATCGACCCGAAACGGATCGCGGCGGTCGGCCACTCGCGCAACGGCAAAACGACGCTGCTGGCTGCGGCGATGGACGAGCGGATTGCGCTGGCGATCCCGCATCAGGCCGGCTGCGGCGGGACGGCTCCCAGCCGAGGCAAGGTCGGCGAATCGGTGCAGCGGATCAACACGTCGTTCCCACATTGGTTCTGCGACAACTTTCCGAAGTTCAACGAACAGGTGGACCGGCTGCCGTTCGATCAGCATTGTCTCGTCGCGCTGGTGGCTCCGCGTCCGGTGCTGTTCACGAATGCGATCGAAGACCAGTGGGCCAACCCGGACGGTCAATTCGACGTGCTGAAGGCGGCCGATCCCGTCTACAAATTCCTGAACGCGGGCGGGTTGGAAGCGAACGAGCGGCCCGAACTCAACACGCTCTTGTCCAGTCGCCTCGGCTATTTCATTCGCGCCGGCAAGCACTCGATGACCCGCGACGATTGGAGGGTGTTCCTCGATTTCGCGGACAAGCACCTCAAGTAGTGTGTGTGCAACACACCCCATGACGCGGTGCGTTTCTCGCACCCTACCGAACTGGGCGTGATGAGTGTGAGGGTATGAGGGTGACGGAGTTTGAGGGAAGGAGGCACTACTCTCACACTCCGTCACCCTCATACCCTCACACCGGCCCGATTCCCCACGTCTGCCTCACGTGAACTCCCGCTTCGTCCCCGCGAACTCGTCGAAGATCGCCCGGTGCCGGGTCAGCGAATACTCGTCCTGCCTCGTTTCGTACTCGCGAACGAAGGGGATGAGCACTTCGAGCAGGCGTTGCTGCTCTTCCGCCGATTCGCAATACGACGGCTCCCACGGCCGTTGGCGACAGTGGGCCACGCACGTTTCGACGCCGGGGTTGAGGAATCGTAGTTCCGAACAGTGCGGCAGGGCGGCTTCGATCAGGTCGCCGTAACACCCCTCGATCACCCAACCGGGATTCGCCGCGATGAATGTTTCGAGTTCGTCCAGACTCTCCCGCATCGGCTTGCGCACCGCCGAGGCGGCCCACGCGATGTCATCGAGACACAGATGCGGCACGTCCAACTCGCGAGCCACTTCCCGCGCCATCGTCGTCTTGCCCGACCCGGCGTTGCCGTAGATGACGATGCGTTGCGCGTTCACGATCGGACCTCAAAAATCTTTCCGCCAGATGTACACGCAGCCGATGCCGAGGACGACGGTCAGGAAGGCGAGGTTGCTCCAGATCGGGGACCAGACGTCGATCAGCACGCGGTCGGTGCGCAGGTCGGTTTCTTCCCCCATCGGGGCCGTTTCCTGCCTGGTCAGGAGATACGACACGACGTTGTCGAGTTCGGCGGGCTTGGGGAGGATCAGGTACAGCGGGTCCACGCCGTAGCGATAGACCAGCTCCAGCATTTCGCTGTCGGGTTCGAAGCGGCGTTCCACGGCGAACGAGTCCGGCCGGTATTCGGTCACGCGCTGGAAGCGGTCGGCGACGAACAGCCGGTTGTCGGGCGCCAGCGTCGCGGCCGAGATGTCGCCTTGCCCCGCGCCGCGAAACGCGACCGGCTGCTTCTGCTGCGCATCGTACAGCCAGAGCCTGCGATTATGCGACACGACCGCGAACCAGCGGCCATCGGGCGACGCGACGGCGGTTCGCGGCGGGTTGTTGCCGAACGGTTTGAAGTCGCCTCGCGCCGCGAGCGTGACCGCATCGTGAACCCGAACGCGGCCGTCGTCGAGTGCGACGACGACCGTGTCCCCCGCGCACGCCAGCACGGCCGCGTCCGTCGTGTCGAGATCGAATTCGGCTGCGACGGTGAACTTGATGTCCGACTTGGGCGCCGGTGAGCCGAACAAATTGAATGTCGGTGCGGACGGTTTGCCTCCCGCGTCCGTGGTGCCAGTGGCACCCGAGGTTGTGGCATTCGATGTTCCTCCCGCCACACCGGTCATCCGGTTCAACCATAGCAGCCGCTTGCGATCGCGGACGACGAAGGCTCCGTCGGAAACCCGCATCGCGGCGGCGAACGGCGTGGCCCACTCCGATCCGCCGTCGATCGCGGCCGGGACAAACTTGTTGGCCAGCGACTTCGGCGTCAGATCAAACCCCAGCAACTTGATCGCCTTGGTTTCCTTGGCCGGGTCGCCGTCGAAACGGTGGATGCCGGACGATCCCGCGACGAAGATTTCTCCACCAGGCCGGACGAACAAATCCGACGTCCCGGCCGGCGCGGGTTCGCTTGTGATCACGCGCCAGTCTTCCTCGCGAAGGCCGACCTGCAGCCGACCGGTCCCGGAAAACGCGACCATCCGCGGCACGTCCGACTGCACGGCCAGCAGCCGGTCGTGGTCCGCGTCATAGATTGGCCCGATCCGCTGGTTGCCGAAATTGAACGGCCCCTGCCGCCGCCGCTCCACCGGTTTGAAGATTTCCTCCCACGCCCGTTTGTCGGCTTCCCAGATCAGCGTCTCGCTCGACTTGTTCGCGACGACCAGCGATTCGCCCGCGGGGATGATCGCTTCGAGTCGCCGCGGGTTGAGGAAGATCGTTTCGATCACGCCGCGAGCGATGCCCAGGCCCGAACAGGCCATCCAGAACACGATCGTCAGCACAACGCTGATGATCGCGTTTTTCCACACGACGCCCGCCAAGGCCGACACGGCGTAGCAGATGGCGAACAGAAACAGGAACACGGGAATGCACCACATCAGCTTCGGGTTCCACAGCCCAAACCGCACGCCGGCGATCACCCACAGCCCGAAGATCAGGTAGCTGGCGTTGATCAGGATGAACACGCAACCGCCCGTGAATTTCGTGAGGAACAGGAACATCCGCGACACCGGTTTCGACAGCAAGAGGTCGATGGCTCCCGGTTCAAACGTGTGCGGCACGATCGACGCCGTGACCAGGATCGCGATGAAGACTCCCAGCCGGCCGAGAATCAGCGTGATGAACGCCGTCAGGACTTGTTCCACCGGCCGGTGAATATCTTTCGCTGGGAACGGGAGTGGATCGCCGATCTTCCACCCCAGCCACGACACGAAGATCGCCGCTGCGTCCGCCCGGCGAATCAACTTCGGTAGCGCGGCTTCAAGCAGCAGCCGGTTGAGCCGCCGCAGATCGGCCTCCGGCAGCGAAGCGACTCCGCGTTCGATCAGTTTCTCGGTCTCCGCGTTCAGCGAGACGTCGGCCCAGGCGGACTGGTCGAAGAATTCGCGGCGATCGAGCAGCTTGTTCAGCCGGTCGCGGAGGTCGCGTTCCATCCGGATCTCCTGCCCGAAGTTCGCGTCACTTGGCTTCGGCCGCGAGGCGATTCGCTCGCGGTAGTCGTCCGGCAGTTGTTCCCACACGTGCCCGGCCGGCGATGGGTCCTCGGCTTTGCCGGCCGCCGCGAGCTTGTCCAGTAGGCCGCGCGGATCGAGCAGGTCTGCCCGTTGCAGCGTCGAAGCCGCTTCCTGCGTCAGCCCAAACGGCGCGAGCAGCGCGAGCGTCAGCGTGATCAGTATCAGCAGAACCCATAGCGTGTACGAAGCGAACGCTTCGCGGAAGGAGTCCTTTAAAATGGCGAGGTAGGGACGCATGGCGCGGGAGAACGCTTCGATCTTGTTTGAGTTTCCTGGTTGTTTGGACGCCGCCTGATCGGGTGACTTGTTTGAGGGTGTGGGAGTGCGAGGGTGACGGAGAATCTGTGCTTCACCCCGACACTCTCGCACCCTCACACTCTGTCACCCGTCACCATCATTCCACCACCTCCAGCACCGGCAGATCGGTCGCGGACTTTGCGTCCGGTTTCTCGCGAACCAACTGCATGAACGCTTCTTCCAACGTGAGGCGTCTCCGCGAGACTTCGTGCAGGCTGATGCCGGCGGATCGCAGGGCGTCGATGCATGCGTCGAGTTCCGGTTGGCCGGCGATCCGCACGCTGAATTCGACGCGGGTTCCGGTCGCTTTCCACGCGCTGAGCGTGCGGCCGGCGAGCGCGTTGCGGACGGCGGACGGATCGCCTTCGACAATGAAGTCGGCTTCGCTGCTGTTGCCGACCGTCAGTTCCGACACGTCGCCGCACTTCCGCATTTCGCCTTTGACCAGGATCGCCACGCGATCGCACACCAGCTCGATTTCTTGCAGCAGGTGACTGTTCAGGAAAACCGTCTTGCCTTGCGATTTGAGCCGCTTCAGCACGTCGCGAATTTCCGACCGTCCCACCGGATCGACGCCGTCGGTCGGTTCGTCGAGAACCAAGAGGTCGGGATCGTGCAGCATGGCCTGAGCCAATCCCAGCCGCTGAAGCATCCCCTTGGAATACTTCTTCACGCCCGTGTCGCCCCACTCGGCGAGGCCGACCGTCGCCAGCAATTCATCGCGCCGGCGTTTCACTTCGCCCGCGGACAGGCCGCTCAGGCCGCCGTAGTATTCGAGAGCCGTGTTCCCGGTGAGATGCCTCGGCAGGCGATGCCCCTCGGGGAGGTAGCCGACTTTGCTGCGGCTGGTCCGGTCCCCCGCCGACCGCCCGAGCAACGAAACGTCTCCGCCCGTCTTCCGCACGATCCCCAGCAGCACCTTGATGAGCGTGGTTTTGCCCGCTCCGTTCGGACCGAGCAGCCCAAAAATTTCCCCGCGCTGCACGCTCAGCGTCACTCCGCGCAGCGCTTCGACTCGCTTGCGCCCCAGCCACCCGTCGCGGTACGTCTTCCGCAAGTCGCGAACTTCGATAACCGGTACGGGCATGGAAGAGTGAAGAGTGAAGTACGAAGAGTGAAAGAAGCTTGTGGAGGCAGGATAGAAAGCGCGGTGTGCGTTCGGCAAGAATGAACGCCAATTGCGACCTTTCACTCTTCACTCTTCCCACTTCACTCTTTTCCAAACTCCATGCGTACGGTCGACTTCGACCCGATGAGTTCGATCAGGTGTTGATCGGGGTCGGCGGAAAATTGGACGATGCGGTCGGGGTAGAGTTGGTCGGCCCCCACGATCACGTCGCCCGTGGTCACGTGGCGAAGTTCGACGCGGAGCGTGAGTTGGTTCACCGATTTCTCGCGGCAGAGCACGACCAGGAACGGCAGCGGCGGGTCCGCCACCTGCAACACCGAACACGGCTGGAGCCGCTGCTCCCAGAGTAGGGTGCCACGAGTGGCTTGTCCGCCCGTGTACTGGCCGTTTGAGTCCACGTTCGCACTGGCAGGCAAGCTGCCAGTGGCACCCATCCCAATTGCATCCGGCCGAGACACGGCGATCAGCGTCCCGTGCAGATGCGTCACCGGGACCATCACGTCGCTGGCGAAGAATTGCGTTGGCGATTGATCCTGAGACGCCGATGTCGGCGTCAAGCCCACGAGGTATCGTTCGCGGTCGCGGAAGATGCGCACCGATTCGACGTTTGTCAGCAGATGCGGCGGCAGCTCCAAATCGACTCGCCACTCGTCCGCCCGCAAATCGAAGATTCGCAGCCGGCCATCCGCGGTCACGAACACCAGGTCGTCTCCGGTCAGCGTGAAGCAGGGGGCCGCGCTGGCTGGTTGGCCGCGCGGGACGCGCATCGGTTTCGGCTGACCGTTCAGCAACGACACCACGGGTTCATCCACCAACCACTGCTGGCTCAGCGGGTCCCACAACCGCACGCGCCGGCCTTCTTCGGCCTCGGTGAAATGCAACAGCCGCCGACCGTGAACGCGCCGCGTGACGGCCGGGTTGATGTCCAGCCGACCGCGACCGATCTCTTCGCCCGTCGCCGTGCGGTACAGCGTGAACGCAGCCCGGTCCTTCGCGAACACGACCAGCACGTCCGCGTCGCCGAACAGGCCGGTGTACGTGTCGGCCACCAGCCCGCTCGTCGGTTCCAGATCGTTGCGTTGCCACAGCACCTGGCCGTTTGTCGGGTTGAGGACGAACAGGTGCGAGTCGGATTGAAACGTGCAGAAGTTCGGGCCGCTCGGCCCCACGCGGACCACCTGGTCGCGGTCGAACCGGCCGGGAGGCGACGTGGTCCACAGCAACCGTCCTTCCAGCAGCGAAACCGCCTGCATGGCACCCGCCGCGCCGAGCGGGAGCAGGTGACCGCAGTCGATTTGCTGAGGCGACAGCGCGTGTGAGTAGCCCGTCGGGATCGCGATCGGCTTGTCAAACCGATGCGCCCCCGAAAGCCGATCGACGACGATCAATTCGCTCCCGCCGGTCCCGCCGTGATCGAACAGGTCGAACGGTGACGTGTTCGGCAGCGCGAGCATCCGGCTGGAGTTGTACGTGCGATGCAACCGGTCGTCGTACCACCGCTCCTCGCGGATGGCGATGTTTTTCGTCGGCCACTCGCGCGGCATCAGCCTGCGGTACGCGGACCACGTCAGACCGCGCGGGAACTTCGCGAGGTAATCGCGACCGGTCGTCGTGCCATCGACGGGGACGTCGGCAAATCGCGTGTCGAGTTCGCGGAGCAGGCGGGAGGCCGGGTCGTACAAGCCTTCTTCGGTCCAGAGTTCGATCAGCAGCCGAGTCGCTTCGGCGGCCGTGCCGGGAGCGCCGCGGCGACGATTCTCGATCAGCAGCAATTCGGCGGTCTGGGGCTGTCCGAGCTCCTGCCACTTCGCGGCCAGCCGGGTTCGCGCGGTCTCCGCCTGCGGCCAACCCGATGCGGCGGCCAGCAGATGCCGGAGCGGTTGCGTGTCGGCGGAGTGCGTCGCGGCGTCGAGTTCCGCGTCCCAACGGGCGAGCAGGCTGACGAGCGATTCGTCATCGAGTTTCGATTGCTCGCGTGCGACGCGGTCGGTGAGCCAACGCACGGCGGACACGCGCCGCGCGGGATCGTCCGGCGGCGACCAGGTCAGGCTGGTATCAAGATCGGCGATTTTTTCCGACAGGTCGGCGACGGCCTGCCAATCGCCGCGCGATTGCTCCCATGCCGCGAGACGCATCATCGCTTCCAATCGATCCGCCGCCGGTCGCTGGGCGGACCACTGGTCGAGCAATTCGAACCAGCGTTCGGGAGGCAGTTCCGTCGGTCGTGACACCACACGCGGCTGGCCACGCGTGACTTGTTCACCCGTGGAATCGCCACCCGATTCGTTCCGCCGCTGCCATTGCGCCAGTTGATCGGGTGACGTCGCCGCCAGCAGGACTTGGCGGAGGGCGGTTTCGACCTGAGCGCGGTCGGCATCGGCGAGCGGCCGGGCGCGAAGTTCGCTCAGCCGGCGATAGGCGTCGACGTGGAAGCCGCTGAGCGAATCGAGCGCGACCAGCCGCAGCACGCGATCAGGCGTCGCGGTGCCGCCGCCGGTCGAGGCGACTTCATCGAGCAGCCGTTTTCGCAGCGGTTCGGCGCGCGGGAACGCGGCGACTTGCGCGGGGCCCATCGATACGACGACGTCGCGATGCACGACCAGATTGCCCGGCCGCTGGTCTGGCGGCAGGTTGACCACCGCGACCTGCCGGCCGGTCGTCAAGTCGATTTGCGAGAGGGCTCCGCGCGTGAGCGGAACCAGAAACTGCGAGCCGATTCGCACACCGCGACCACTTGGCCAACTGTCGAACCGCACCGACCAAGTTTCGGCACCCGAGTCGAGTCGCAGCGCGCGGCAGCGCCGGCCGATCATCAGCACGACGTCGTCGGTGGCGGTGGCGAGGTGTTCGCTCGACCGGTCGTGTTCCTCGCGAAACGTTTGCCACAGCAGGTCGCCCGTGCGAAGGTCGAGGCACTGGAGCCGCGTCGATTGCGGAGGCAGGTAGAGCACGCGGCCGCCGGCGATCACGGGCAGGCTGACCACCGCCGGGTTGGCGATTTCGGGTCGCGACGTGACCATCTGCATGCCGCGCTGCCGTTCCTGACGCGGTTCGATGTCGTCGCACGGTTGCGCCCACAGCAGAGACCCGGTCAGCGCGTCCACGGCCACCAACACGCCGGCTGGAGTCGGACAAATCACGATCCCGTCCGCGCAGGCCAGCGGGTACGCGCGGAAGAACCGCCGTTCGTCCGACGACACGGTCGTCGACGGCACCGCCACGGTTTGCGACCACAACACATCCCCCGAGTGCGGCATGAGGCAATTCAGTTTTACCTGCTGATCGTGCTCGGTAAGCGCGAACAGCAAACCGTCCGCAGGGAGCGGCGGGCCGAGGAAGAAGTGGCCCGCGAGCGGGACCTGTCGCGGTTGGTCGTCGACGACCGGGCCGCCGATTCGCCAGCGGAGGGGACGAGGATGGAGGATGGAGGATGGAGGATCGAGTTGGGTGCCACTGGCGGCTTGCCCGCCAGTGCTGGGGGATTTCGTTTCGTTCGCACTGGCGGACGAGTCGCCAGTGGGCCCCGCAAGTTGTCTTGCGGCGCATTCGATCGCAACCAGCGAGTTCGCCTGCCGGTTGACCTGCTTCCAGTCGAGTTGGTCCACGGCGTAGACTCGGACGCCGTCGCTGGCGAGCATCCCGGAGACCGAGTTCTCGCCGAACGTCTGGTCGAGGAATTTGAGGTCGTACTTGTTGGGTCCGCGAGACGCCGGTGAACGGTTGGAAAACTTGAGAGAACTCAGCGACGAGACCAGCGGCGTGTGCCATACCGACTGCCCGGAGACGACATCGACGGCGCGCAGTCCTTGCACGTCGCGATAAACAATCAAGTTGCCGACGCCGAGGGCGAAGTGCGCGATCGAACCGGGACCGTCGCCGTCTGCCAATTCCTGTTCCCACGCGGTCAGCATTGGCCGGAGATCGTCGTTCGGATCGGCCGCGAGCGGCGCGGACCACGCCGGCTGATGGAAGACGGGTGCCGATCCGGCCGCGATCCCGTTGCGATGCGGGCTGCCGGCGACGACGCCTCCGACGGCGATCGAGTTTGTGTCCGGCGCGGCCGCACGGGCGTGCAGCCACTGTTCGAACGATGACCCGCGCCGGGCGATCGCAAGCGGTTCGGGAGACAGGTTGGCCGCGACCCGTTCGGCGTCGGCCGTGCGTCCGCACCGGGCGTACGCCATCACCGCCTGCATGCGCTGCGCCGGTTGAATTCGATCGCGGTGCGCTGGCATCGCGAACAGATGATCCCAGTGCGCCGCGGATCGGGCGGGTGCGCCGTGGTCAAGCCACCACGCCGCCAGCAACACGGCGGCTTCGTATCCTTCCGCGGTCAGCGTAAACCGCCGGGCGACTTCGTCGAGCAGCAACGGATTGCCGTCATGACGGGCCTTCGCGAGAAGACGTCCCGCTTCGGCTCCGAACATTTCCTGGTAGCGTTGCAGCGTGCCGTGCGGCATCGACGTCAGCAGGGCCAGTGCCTGCGATCTTGCTCCCTGCGGGCGCGGGTCCGAGGTGTTCCAGAGGAACGTGTCGTGCGGATGGTTGAGCAGTTGTTGCAGCGTCAGCAGCGCGGCCGCAGTTTCGCCACGATCGAACTGCTGGCGAGCCGTCTTCAGCAGGGTTTCGGCTCGGCGGACGCGCGGCAGCGACTCCATCATCAACTTGCGTTCGGCAAGCAGTTGCTCGTCGCGAATGGGCGGCGATGTTTGAACCGATGCAGGACGCGCGGGCGCCACGGCCTCTGCCAGTTGGGCACGGGGCGGGTCGTCCGGGAAGGCTCTCGCCGTGACCGCGATCAACGCGGCCGGCACCGCCATCCCCATACCCAATGTCCAACGAAACATCGTCGGTTCCCCAGCAACTGCTTGGGTGGCTGCGACCCAGCGAGGCTGCAACTATAGAGGACGAGCCGATTTTCACCTAGTCGAGTCTCGCAGGCTGCGCAGTGTCACCACGACTTGCCCAGCTTGCCGAACCCGCAAATTGCTCAAGACCGGCATCTTCGGCAGCCGATACTCGGAAGACGAGGTGCCTTCGAAGTGGACCGGGGTTCGGATCGACGACACGCGGGACGGGAGGCGTCTGACCATGGGTTTGGATGCGTCGCACAAGTTGACGGAATCGCCGGCGGCCATTCTGCTGCGAGTCCAGCAGGTGGCGGGATCGAAAGCCAGGCCGGACACGGTATCGGAACTCGTCGGCGACTGCGATTCCTTAGATGCCTCGATCAATCGGGGCGAGGAGCTTGACGAGGAGATTGTCGAGTCGGGTGCTCCGCATGGCCTGACCGATCGCGAACGAAGGGGCCTCGGCGAACGCACCACATTGCGGATGAAGGCCATGCAGCGCCGGGCAACGGAAGGCATTGTGAGTCGCATCACACCCCGGCGGCTGGTCGGTTGGGCTGCGGTCGCGATGGTTTTGGCCGGCGCCGGAATGATCGGCATGGGCGTGAAGAATCGATTGAGTGAGCGGACGGCGTCGTCGATCGATGGCATCGATGGCGAGGGATTCAGCGAAACCGTCGTGCCGGGCGCGAGCTACGTGCGGATGCCGGGACCCGACCTGCCGAGACCGACCGGCGAATTTGCGACGCTGTCGGACGCGAGCGACGTCCCCTCGTCCGGCATGATTCAGGCGGCCGCGTTTCACACATCAAACCCGCGCGGGGCGTGGTTGGAAGGGACGATCGAAGAGGATTCTGAACCGGCGGAGGGCGTGAGCCATGAGCAAACTGGACCGCGCCTTCGTTAAGGCGTTCGATCGACGACCACCGGGTGGACCGCATGCGCCGCTGGCGCGACCGGAAATCGAGAGCGCACCGCCCGTCGCTGTCGAACAGCAGATCGTGATCGATCCGCCGGTCGTTGAACAATCGCAGATCGCGATTCACAGGTCATTGAAATGGAATTGGCCGAGGAAGAGTCAGGCGGTCATGAACGCGACGCGACGCGGATTCGAACGGCTGGCGGGGCAGTTGGTTGATGTCGCTCACGAGCGGAGCCTGCGGTCGATCGGCTTCGTCAGTCCCGGTCGCGGCCACGGACGGACGACGACGTTGCTGGCGCTGACGCAGGTTCTCGTCGAAGTCCATTCGCCGTGCGTGCTGCTGGTTGATGCCGATGTCGGTCATCCGGAGATCGCGAGCCAGTTGGGAGTCGCACCGGCGTGCGGGCTGTTTGATGTGGCGTGCGGCGACGCGACGCTTGAAGACGCGATCGTGGAGATGGTTCCCGGAAGGCTCGGTCTGCTGGCCGAATGCGGATCGGGGCACGTTGGCCTGTGGAATTCCGAGCGCTATCCCGCCGCGCTGACGGTGCTGGAAATGTACCGTCCGCAATTCGGCCTGGTCCTGGTGGACGTGGGGCCTTGGGGACCGATGAACTGGAGTTCGGTGTGGTATCGTGGCGCGATCGATGCGGTCGTGTGCGTCGCCAGCACGCGGCCGGATCGGCAACAGATGACCGATGGCCAACTCGTCAGCCAGTTGGTGCCGGCGGCGATCGAGTACCTGGGTCGAATTGAAACGAGCGTTTGACGGAGGAAGTTGTGTACGAAAACTACTGGCACCTGGCCGCCAATCCGTTCGACAACGATTGTCCGTCGAGCTACTTTTTTGACAGTCAGACGCATCAGGCCGCGCTGCTCAAACTGCGATACCTGATCGAGAACCGCAAGGGATTGGGACTGCTGGTCGGCGCGACCGGAAGCGGGAAGTCGTTTCTCACCGGTGTGCTGGCGGAGGAACTCGCGGAAACGCAAGGTCCGTTCGTGCCGCTCGTGTTTCCTCAACTTTCGCCGGCGGAGTTGCTGGCGTACCTCGCCGTGGAGCTCGGGGCGAACGAGACCGCGGTGGACAGCCGCGTTGTCGGTCTCGACCGAACGCTGCGCGAGATCGAGCGATTGCTCAGCGGTTTCGCGAAGCAAGGCCGGCACCCGGTAATCGTCGTGGACGAAGCACATCTGATCGACGACCCCGAAGTCTTTCAGTCGCTGCGATTGCTGCTGAACTTCCACCAGTCGGACCAACGCCACTTCTCACTGCTCCTGTCGGGCCAGCCGGAATTGCGCAGCCACGTGCGCCGCCTGGGCGCGCTGGAGGAACGGCTGACAATCAAGTGCGTGTTGCGGTCGCTTTCTCTCGACGAGACGGCGGACTACGTGCGATTTCGATTGCAAGCGGCCGGAGGGCCGGCCGGCCTCTTCGATGACGCGGCGCTGCTGGCCGTGTTCGAGCTCTCCGGCGGCGTGCCGCGGCGAATCAATCGCCTGTGCGACCTCGCGCTCCTGGTCGGGTTCGCGGACGAGTCGTCATGCGTATCGGCCGCGCAGGTGGAAGCGGTGGCGGATGAATTGACGGCTGTGGCGGTGGATTGAGTGTGGCGGGGGCACACCGCGTAACGAAAGCCCCGGAACGATCCACATCGGGGGCTTCGCCGTGCGCCCCTTCCACCCATCCCGTGCGAGTGGTCTTCGGACGGATTGAAAATCCGTCCTACAAACCGCCTTCGCGTTGACGCATCTCCAAAGATCGGGCTAGAATTCAACCGATCAAGAGAAGCAGATACGTGACCCGCCTCAACATTGCTCCGCCCAGGAGTCCCGCCATGTTGCGAATTGTTGCCGATCGATCGAGCAGGTATTGCGATGGCCTGAGCCGCCGAAGTTTTGTCCAGTTGGGACTGGCCGGGATGGGGACCGCCGGGTTGCCGGCGATTCTGCGAGCGAAGGAAAGTTCGGTCGAGGCGGGGATCGCGCGCAAGGACACGAGCGTGATTCTGATTTGGCTGGACGGTGGGCCGAGTCACATGGACCTGTACGACCTCAAGCCCGAGGCGCCGTCGGAATATGCAGGCATCTGGCGGCCGATCCGTACGAACGTGTCGGGGTTCGAGATCAGCGAGCTATTCCCGTTGCAGGCGAAGATCGCGGACAAGTTTTCGATCGTGAGGTCGCTGCACCACGGGAACGGCGATCATTTTTCCGGCGGCCACGTGATGCTAACCGGGCGATGGGGTGCGACGGGCGCCGACACCGCGGGGCGCTATCCGTTCATTGGGTCGGTGGCCACGCGGATTTTGGGGGCACGGCGGCCGGGAATGCCGGCGAACGTCGCGGTGCCTTACGCGATGAGCATTGGCCTGCGCCCGGGTTACTTCGGCGCGAACTACGTTGGCATCCAGCACAACCCGTTTGAAACCGAGGGCGATCCGAACGCGGCAGCGTTTCAGGTACAGAACATCCGGCTGCCAAACGAGCTGTCGTTGACGCGACTTGAAGATCGACGGCACTTGAGCACGACGTTTGATCGGCTGCGAAGGGACCTCGACACGCACGGCACGTCGGCGGCGATGGACCGGTTCGACCGTGCGGCATTTGATCTGGTTGCGGGGGACGCGGCGCGAAAGGCGTTCGACATCAACTCGGAAGACCCGCGGATCCGCGACAAGTACGGACGGACGTCGTGGGGTCAGAGCACACTGCTCGCGAGGCGACTGGTTGACGCCGGCACCACGTTCGTCACCGTGCATCTCGGCGGCTGGGATCACCACTGGGATTTGAAGGCTGGGATGGAACGATACCTCCCCCAGGTCGATCAGCTCGTGAGTGCGCTGTTTGCCGACCTGACCGATCGCGGGCTGTACGAGAAGACACTGGTCGTGTTGTGCGGCGAGTTCAGTCGCACGCCGCGGATGAACGACGGCGGCAACGGCGGCGCGCCGATGAGCATGGGGACGCCGGGCCGCGATCACTGGGGCAACGCGATGTTCTGTTTGCTCGGTGGTGGCGGCGTGCAGGGCGGGCGGATCATCGGTTCGACGAACCGGCTGGGCGAAGTGCCGAAGGATCGTCCGGTCAAGCCGAGCGGTATCCACCACACGATCTTCCAGGTGCTGGGTGTCGATCCCGACCTGAACTTCATCAACCACGCCGGCCGGCCAATCCCCGCGCTCGAACCCGGCAAGGTGATTGAGGAACTTCTGTAGAGCTGCCGGACGGTTAGACCCGAGACATGTTGCGCCGGTCGCAGCGATTCTACGCACGGGGCAAGTTTTCTGGACTGGCTCCGGTCTCGCGAGCGATGTGGATGGAGTTATTCAGCGCGGGCACTCCGCGATGCGGAACCGCTGCGCGATTTGCCGAGTGGTTCCCGCAGCGGAAACCGCGAACGTGCCTTTCAGCAGGTCCTTCCACGGCAACCCGGTTCTGACGCGAGCGCAGCAAACATGGCGGAAGGTGTGGCGGACGCGCCGCGCAGAAGCCCCGACCCGGCGGCCACGCGGTGGCGCGGCGAACGACTCCAACTGACTCTGGCCGTGTTGAACGTAATCACGGTCGTGGCGTCGCTGCGGCTCAGCCACCGGATCATGGAGATCTACAACGGATCGGTTCGGGAGAACCAGGTCTGGGTCACCCGTATGAAGGAACTGCAGGGCCTGCGTCGCCATGCCACCCTGTCGAATGCGGCGGGGAACCAGGTCTTCGTTTCGCTGGAACCCGACACCGCGCGGAATCTCGTTCAGGAATCGCACCGCGAGTTCGTCGCACTCAACAAGTCAATTCGCGGCGAGCTGGCAAGGCAGACTTCGGATGATGCGATTGGCAGCCTGCGCCAAAACCTCGACGAGTTGGAGCTTGACGAGTCCCAGATGACCAACCACTGCCTGCGCATCTTTGAACTGATGGGCCTGGAGTTGCAGGAGGACGCGGCGCGCGAGGCGGAGGCGATGAACGTTCAATATCGGCGCATGCAACAGCAACTCGGTTTCTTGATGGACAAGGTGTGGCGGTTGCAGGAGAGTTTGTTCGCGGGGCAGGTTGGTTCGGCGTCCCAACTGACGCTTTTGCAGCGCACGATTTCGCTGATGCTGGTCGTGGTGGTGGGCGGCGTCACGTTTTTGGTTTTCGACAGGCTGGGCGGATCACCTGCGCGGAACGCGAGATCGATGCGTCGATGAGCGCGCTGCGGCATAGCGAAGAGCGCACGCAGTTGATCCTCGACAACGCCCTCGACTCCGTGATCTCGGTCGATTCGACGGGGCGGATCATCGATTGGAACAAGCAGGCGGAAAAAAACGTTCGGGTGGAAGCGCGACGAGGCGCTGGGACGGACACTGCGAGAGACCATAATTCCTTTCGCACGCCCGGCGCAGGACGACGCGCTGCGGCGCTGGGTCGAAACGGGCGAAGGGCACGTTGTGAATCGGCGCGTCGAGGTGACGGCGGCCCATCGGAACGGCACGCAGTTTCCAATCGAGCTGGCCGTCACGCCCGTGGTGCTTGGGCGGGAGACGACCTACAGTGCGTTTGTTCGCGACATCACGGATCGCAAGCGATGGGAGGACGACCTGTATCAGGCTCAGAGAGTCGCCGAGTCGGCGGCGCAGGCCAAGAGCGAATTCCTGGCGAACATGAGCCACGAAATCCGCACGCCGATGACGGCGATCATCGGCTTCGCCGATGTGCTCATGGATTCCAGCCTGTCCCCAGGTGAGCGGCTGCAGCACGTCCGCACGATCAAGCGCAACGCGCAGCATCTGCTGAACATCCTGAACGACATTCTCGACGTTTCAAAAATGGACGCAGGGAAGCTGCGCGTCGAAAAGATCCTTTGTTCGCCGATGGAAGTCGTCGAGGAGGTCGCCGCAGTGATGCGCGTGCGGGCCGACGAAAAAGACCTGCAGTTCGACGTGCGGTACGGTTTTCCGATTCCGGAAAAAATCTCAACCGATCCGACACGGCTGCGCCAAATCCTGCTCAACCTTGTCGGCAACTCCATCAAATTCACGGAACTGGGCAACGTGCGCGTTGAAGTGCGCTGCGAGCGGAAGGACAACGTGCCCGCCAACGTGACGTTTTCCGTGGTCGACACGGGCGTGGGGATGACGCCTGAACAAATCGGCAAATCGTTCCGTCCCTTCCAGCAGGCGGACAATTCCACGACGCGGCTGTTCGGTGGAACCGGACTCGGTCTGGCCATCTCGCAGCGGCTGGCCCGGATGTCGGGCGGCGAGATTCTCGTCGAGAGCATGTATGGAGTGGGAACTTGCTTTACGTTGCGGCTTCCCACGGGCGACCTCTCTGGCGTGAAGATGCTTGACCGGCTGAACGACTCCCGCGGCGTCACCGATCCGATGCGGCCGGGGCATGGCGCGCGACAGTGGAAGGGGAAGTTGCTGGTTGCCGAGGACGGGCGCGACAATCGCCGTCTGATTTCGGCCTTCCTCGAAAAGACCGGGATCACCGTCCAGTTTGCGATGAACGGGCGAGTCGCCTGCGACATGGCACTGAAGTGTGCGTCGGCTGGGCAGCCGTTCGACCTGATTCTGATGGACATGCAAATGCCGGAAATGGACGGCTACGCTGCGACGTCGCGGATGAGGCAACTCGGCTACACCGGCAAGATTGTCGCCATCACCGCGCATGCCATGACGGGCGATCGCGAGAAGTGCCTGCGTGCCGGATGCGACGACTACATCATGAAGCCGTTTCGTCGCGAAGGCCTGCTCGACATGATCGCAAAGTACCTCGGTCCGGGCGAACTGTCATCGGGTTCAACCGCCGAATTCGTTCTTGAGCAGAGCGAGGCCCCGGCGGCAACCGTTTCGAAGGAGGAGACGGCGCCAACAGATTCCGGCCTGCCGCGGTCGGCGCGGACCGGGCTTCGCAGCCGCTTTGCGGACGATCCGGTGATCGGGGGAATCGTGGGAGAATTCATCAGCGGCCTCGTCGCCAAGGTGACTGACCTCAAACGGGCGTTTCAAACGCTGGACACAAAGCAGTTGCGATTCGTTACGCATCAGTTGAAGGGAGCCGCCGGCGGCTACGGCTTCCCGGAAATCTCGGATGCGGCGACGGCGCCGGAATCGCTGATCGATTCGGACTCGCCGCCGCACGAACTGCAGGTCGCGCTCGGCGTGCTGATCGAACTCTGCGAACGGGCCGAATTGACGGACAACGACGATCGACGCGGCAGCCGAAAGAGCCAGGACGCCGTTTCGCGATGTGATGTGTCGCCTGGGCCGCTTGCATCGACGCCGGTTTCCGATTTTACTGATACTCGTGATTGAAACCGGCCGCTCCGCAGCTCCGCTTTGTGCCCAGTGCCCATGCCCGATGACCTCGTGTTTCCGATGGGCAAATATGAAGCCCGCATCCCCGCCGACCGCGAGTACGCGGACAACCATCATTGGTTGATGCGGCACGGAGACGGATTCCGCGTTGGCTTCACAGCCTACTCCGTCCGGCTGCTGCAAGACGTGTACTTCCTGAGTTGGTCCATCGACCCCGACACGCCGGTGAAAAAGAAGCAGGAGATTGGCGAGATCGAGAGTTCCAAAGCCGTCTCCAGCCTGTTTGCCCCGGCGAGCGGTCGCCTCCTGCGATTCAATGAAGCCCTGCTGAACGATCCGTCGGCGATCAACACCGACAATTACGGGGCCGGTTGGCTGTACGAATTCCAAACTGACGAAGCCCTGTTGTCGCCGACCCGCTACGTCGAACACCTGGCCGCCGGTTGGGAAAGGACTCAAGCCTTGATAAAGGGTCAGATGAACGAATAACGTAGTCGAACCTCCCCTCTCCCCGTTCCGGGGCGACGGGGGAAAGGACGTCCGACCCATGCCCAAGAAACTCACCGTCGTCATCTCGCAGTCGCAGGGACGGAACCCGGCCAAGCGGAACCTCGAGGAAGAAATCGCCGCCACGCTGATGTTGGAGGGCGAGGTCGATGTCTCGCTCGTGCCGCACCTGTACGACCTGCACGCCGATCACACGGGGATGCTGTTCCTCAAATCCGTGCCCGGCGATTTGGTGATCGCTTCGTGGCTGTTCCCGCGCGCCGCGCGGTGGGTGCTCGACCGGCAAGGAGTCAAGGGCCTCGAAGGGCAATCGCTTTTGAAAGCCGCGGGCGAGGAAGACGAATCGGACGCGGACGACAGCGACGACGAAGACGGCAACGGCCACGAGCCGAATCCCGACGCCGTCGGCGCGTGGGACGTACCCAAGCGGAAGTTGTACTGCCTCGACCTGCGCGCCTACTCCGACGCGAAAACGTATCTCGACGAAATCCGCCGCCTCGCGCGCGAGAATTCCGTTCAGACGTTCGATCTGATGTCGTTCATCCAGGGCCAGCCCAAGGCCGACCAGCTCGCGCGGTATCTCAACCCGACCAAGCGCGTCAATGGACATGGCTCGTCGCCAGGCGACGACTCTGCCGCCGCTGGCTCGACGCCCGCGTTGCCGATCATGGACGAAGCCGAAGCGACGCGCCGGCGTTGGTATCCCGTGATCGACTACAGCCGCTGCACGAATTGCATGGAGTGCATCGACTTTTGCCTGTTCGGCGTGTACGGCGTCGATGGACAGGAGCGGATCCTGGTCGAGCAGCAGGACAACTGCAAGAAGGGCTGCCCCGCCTGCAGCCGCGTTTGCCCGGCCAACGCGATCATCTTCCCCGAACACAAAACGCCCGCCATCGCCGGAGCCGATACCGGAACCGCCGCCGGGTTGAAGGTCGATCTATCGAAGCTTTTCGGAGCGCCCTCCGCCATCGAACTGGCCGCGATGGAACGAGACAATGAACTTGTCAAAGACGGACGCGAAGCCGTCGGCCTGACCGTGGGCATTCCAAAACGCCAGGCCGACAAAGCCAAGTCCCACGATGCGCTCGATGACCTCATGGATGGCCTGGACCAGATGGACCTGTAGGAATCCCCTCTCCCTCCGGGAGAGGGCTGGGGTGAGGGCCGTCTGTGTCATCCGCGCCGCATCTGTCTCCCGACCGCCTGTGTCGCTGCTACCAGATCGCCCGCGACGCGCTCCTCGCCGAACGGAACGCCGCCGGTCACTGGACGGGCGAACTCTCCACGTCTGCGCTCTCCACCGCCACCGCCGTGATGGCACTCGAAATGGTGCGCCGCGCGCGTTCTCCCCTCGCCCCGCTTGCGGGGAGAGGTTTTCTTGCGGGAGGTGAGGGGCGAGCGTTTCTGGACTCCAATCGCGAACAATCCGCCGAGACATCCGCCCCTCACCCCCAACCCCTCTCCCCCTTCGGGGGCGAGGGGGGCACGGCGCGCGACTTCGACTCGCTGATCGCACGCGGCATCGCGTGGCTCGTCGAACATCAGAACCCCGACGGCGGCTGGGGGGACACGACCAAGAGCTTCAGCAACATCTCGACGACGATGTTGTGCCACGCGGTGCTGCACGCGGTCGAGAGTCGAGAGTCGAGAGTCGAGAGTCACGACGGAGGGCACGGACTTGAATCCTCTCAACTCTCAACTCTCGACGCTCAACTCCGCGCCCAGAACTACATCGACCGCGCTGGCGGCGTCCCGGCGGTGATCGCTCGGTACGGGAAGGACAAGACGTTCTCGGTGCCGATCCTGACGCATTGTGCCATGGCCGGGCTGGTCGATTGGCGCGAGATCACACCGCTGCCGTTCGAACTCGCGTGTCTTCCGGCCAACTTCTACAAGTGGGTTCGGCTGCCGGTGGTCAGTTACGCGTTGCCGGCACTGATCGCCATCGGGCAGGCACGGCATCATTTTGCTCCGTCGCGAAATCCGCTCGTGCGGTGGATGCGGAACGCGGCGGTTGGCAAATCGCTCCGCGTGCTGGAACGCATCCAGCCGCCGAACGGTGGGTTCCTCGAAGCGACCCCGCTCACCAGCTTCGTCACGATGAGCCTTGCCGGGATCGGTCTGGCCGATCATCCAGTCGCGAGGCGGGGGATTGACTTCATCGTGAAGTCGGTCCGGCCGGATGGCAGTTGGCCGATCGACACGAATCTGGCGACGTGGGTCACCACGCTGTCGATCAACGCCCTCGGCAAAGACCTCCCCGCCGACGCGGCCCCACCGTTACTCGACTGGCTGCTCGGCCAGCAGTACCGCACCGTCCATCCCTACACCAACGCCGACCCCGGAGGCTGGGCTTGGACCGACCTGCCGGGAGGAGTTCCAGACGCGGATGACACGCCGGGGGCGGTGCTGGCGGTGCTTCTTTTGGGGGTCCGTGCGGGGAGGATGGAGGATGGAGGATCGAAGATCGAGGATCAGAAGAAAGTCCTCGATGCAGTCCGTTTCGGAGTTCGGTGGTTGCTTGAGCTTCAGAATCGCGATGGCGGCTGGCCGACATTCTGTCGCGGCTGGGGAACGCTGCCGTTCGACCGCAGCGGGTCGGACCTTACAGCGCATGCAGTCCGGGCTCTGACGAGGCACTTTGATTGGGAATTCAATCTTCGTCGCACAACTGTTGATTGCAGCGACGACCTGGAATTCGATCTTCATTGCTTGGAGAATGGAGAGGAGTTCGGAGCGTTGCTCGGCTGGCGACGATACATCTCTCGCACTCAGCATCCCGACGGCTCGTGGCTGCCGCTCTGGTTTGGCAACCAGCACTGCCCCAACGACGAGAACAAAACGTACGGGACGGCGCGGGTGCTGGCGGCGTATCGAGACTGCGGGCGGATGGAAGATCAGGCGGTGCAGCGCGGGCTGGCGTGGTTGCGGGCGAATCAAAACGAAGACGGCGGCTGGGGCGGAGCCAAAGGGACGCCCTCCAGCGTCGAAGAAACCGCTCTCGCGGTCGAGATGCTGGTGTCGGCCGATCAGTGGCAAACTTCGCGATCCACGACTCACGACCCACGATCCACGATCCACGATCCTCCATCCACGATCCTCCATCCTCCCCCTGTATCCATCCACTGTCCACCGTCCACTGTCCACCCAACCTGGTCCCCCGAAGCCACACGCGGCTTGACATGGCTCTGCGAAGCCGTGGAAACTGGAAAATATCGGGAAGCTTCGCCAATCGGGTTTTACTTTGCTAAGCTCTGGTACTTTGAAAA
>Ga0233424_10000898_pt1 | contig 31249 bp, 27 predicted proteins | sample Watercolumn_Towu_FD_181011 | JGI IMG/M metagenome (GOLD analysis project Ga0233424, IMG submission 181011) | Freshwater microbial communities from Lake Towuti, South Sulawesi, Indonesia - Watercolumn_Towuti2014_125_MG | ecosystem: Environmental > Aquatic > Freshwater > Lake | place: Indonesia... | reverse complement strand
CCCTGGCTCTGCGCCTTCATCTCGGCGCAGATGTCGGCGTAGCTGGCTTCGCTGTTCAGCTCGACGGTCAGGTCGACCACCGACACGTCGCTGGTGGGCACGCGGAAGGCCATGCCGGTCAGCTTCTTGTTCAGCTCGGGGATCACCACGCCCACGGCCTTGGCCGCACCGGTGGACGACGGGATGATGTTCTCGAGGATGCCGCGGCCGCCGCGCCAGTCCTTGTTCGACGGGCCGTCGACGGTCTTCTGCGTCGCCGTCGCGGCGTGCACGGTGGTCATCAGGCCGCGCTTGATGCCCCACTTGTCGTTCAGCACCTTGGCCACCGGGGCCAGGCAGTTGGTGGTGCACGAGGCGTTGGAGATGATGGCCTGGCCGGCGTAGGTCTTGTCGTTGACGCCGTAGACGAACATCGGGGTGTCGTCCTTCGACGGGGCCGACAGGATCACCTTCTTCGCGCCGGCCTTCAGGTGGGCCTCGGCCGTTTCCTTGGTCAGGAACAGGCCGGTGGACTCGACCACCACGTCGGCACCGACGTCGCCCCAGGCCAGCTCGGCCGGGTTCTTCACCGCGGTCAGGCGGATCTTCTTGCCGTTGACGACCAGCGTGTTGCCTTCGACCGCGACCTCGCCCTTGAAGCGGCCGTGCACGCTGTCGTACTTGAGCATGTAGGCCAGGTAGTCGGGCTCGAGCAGGTCGTTGATGCCCACGATCTCGATGTCGTTCGCGAAGTTCTGCACCGCGGCGCGGAACACCATGCGGCCGATGCGGCCGAAGCCGTTGATGCCAACCTTGATCGTCATGAATGCTCTCCTAGGCTTGTGAAACGGGACAAAAACGGGTCGTCGGGTCAGTCCGCCAGCACGGTGCGGACGGTGTCGACGACGTTCTGGACGGTGAACCCGAAGTGCTTGAACAGCGCGCCGGCCGGGGCCGATTCGCCGTAGCGGTCGAGGCCGATGACGGCGGCGCAGCCGTACTTCCACCAGTAGTCGGTGACCCCGGCTTCGATCGCGATGCGGGGCAGGTCCTTCGGCAGCACGGCCTTCTTGTACTTGACGTCCTGGCGGTCGAAGACGGTGGTGCTGGGCATCGAGACGACGCGCACGGGGATCTTCAACTTCGCCAGTTCGGCCTGTGCGTTCAGGGCCAGCTGGACTTCGGAACCGGTGGCGATGATGGCGGCCACGGGCTTGCGCTTCAATCCCACTTCTGCAGGGTCGGCCAGCACGTAGGCGCCCTTGGTGATGTTGTCGATGTCCTCTTCCGGATGCGGCTTCGGCGCATACGGCAGGTTCTGGCGCGACAGCAGCAGCGCGGTGGGACGCTCGCGCTGGGCCAGCGCCATCGTCCAGGCCACCGCGGTCTCGGTGGTGTCGGCCGGGCGCCAGACGTCGAGGTTCGGGATCAGGCGCAGGCTGGCGGCGTGTTCGACCGACTGGTGCGTCGGGCCGTCCTCGCCGAGGCCGATCGAATCGTGCGTGAAGACGTGGATGACGCGGCGCTTCATCAGCGCGGCCATGCGGATGGCGTTGCGGCTGTAGTCGCTGAACGTGAGGAACGTGCCGCCGTAGGGGATGTAGCCGCCGTGCAGCGCGACGCCGTTCATGATGGCGGCCATGCCGAACTCGCGCACGCCGTAGTTGATGTGGCGGCCGATGTGGCCGTGTTCGGTCTTGACCACGGCGCCGGCGGCGTCGAAGCGCAGCGGCGGCGTGCTCTTGGTGTTGGTGAGGTTCGAGCCGGTCAGGTCGGCGCTGCCGCCCAGCAGCTCGGGCAGCGCGGCGGTGAAGTGCTCCAGCGCCAGCTGGCTCGCCTTGCGCGAGGCCACGGTCTCGGCCTTGTCGTGTGCGGCGGCCACGGCCTGCACGGCGATCTCGGCGAAGTTCTCGGGCAGGCGGCCCTCGACACGGCGCTTGAATTCGCTGGCCAGCTCGGGGAAGGCCTCGGCGTAGGCGGCGAAGCGCACGTCCCACTCGGCCTGCGCCTGCGCGCCGGCCTGCAGGTGGTTCCAGGCCGCGTGCACCTCGGCCGGCACGACGAACGGCTCGTGCACCCACGACAGCGCTTCGCGGGTCAGCGCGATCTCGTCGGCGCCGAGCGGCTCGCCGTGGGCCTTGGCGGTGTTCGCGCGGTTCGGCGAGCCCTTGCCGATCGCGGTCTTCGCGATCACGAGCGTCGGCTTGTCGGTGCTCTGCTTGGCCTCGCCAATGGCCTCGGTGACGGCGTGGATGTCATGGCCGTCGACCGGGCCGATGACGTTCCAGCCGTAGGCGGCGAAACGCTGCGCGGTGTTGTCGATGAACCAGGGCGTGACGCTGCCGTCGATCGAGATGCCGTTGTCGTCGTAGACGGCGATCAGCTTGTTCAGCTTCCACGCGCCGGCCAGCGCGCAGGCCTCGTGGCTGATGCCTTCCATCAGGCAGCCATCGCCCAGGAACGCGTAGGTGTGGTGGTCGACGACGGCATGGCCATCGCGGTTGAACTCGGCGGCCAGCAGCTTCTCGGCCAGCGCCAGGCCCACCGCGTTGGTGATGCCCTGGCCGAGCGGGCCGGTGGTGGTCTCGACGCCCGGCGTCACGTCCACTTCGGGGTGGCCCGGCGTCTTGCTGTGCAGCTGGCGGAAGCCCTTCAGGTCGTCGACAGAGAGGTCGTAGCCGGTCAGGTGCAGCAGCGCGTAGATCAGCATCGACGCGTGGCCGTTGCTGAGCACGAAGCGGTCGCGGTCGGCCCATTGCGGGTTGGCCGGGTTGTGCTTCAGGTGGCGGGCCCACAGCGCCACGGCGATGTCGGCCATGCCCATCGGCGCGCCGGGGTGGCCGGAATTGGCCTGCTGCACGCCGTCCATCGCCAGTGCGCGGATCGCATGCGCCATCTGCGAGGGGGTGGCCGTCGGAGCGGCGGCGCTCGCAGCGTCGGCGGGCGTGTCGGGGGCAAGGGCGGTGCTTGCGGCGTGGAGGTCGGCCATGGCGCGGACTTCTCGGCTTGTGTGGGAAACCCGGCATTTTACGGGGAGCGCGCCGCCGGGCCGGCCGGCGCCCATTGCCGAGCGCCGGGTTGATCCAGCGCAAGGCCGGCCGAGCCGGCACGACCGCCTCTCTCCCACTTGACGTTGCTCAAGCCACCGGCGCGCGCTCGGCGCGATGCTGGCGCCACCCGCTCACGCAGCGCACCACCGCAAAAGAGGCCCCCGATGCGGCACCCCACCCTGCAGATCATCCTCGACGAACACCGCGCCCTCGCCGCGATGCTCACCTCCGTCTCGCTGCTGCTGGCCGAACACCGCCGGCGCGGCACGCTGCCGCCGTTCGACGTGCTGCGCGCGATGCTGTTCTACCTGGACGAGTTTCCCGGCCGCCTGCACCACCACAAGGAAAGCCACCTGCTGTTCCCGCTGCTGCGCGAACGCAGCGACACCGCGGCCGCCGTGCTGGACCGGCTCGACCAGGAGCATGCCGCCGGCGAGCGCGACATCCGCGACCTCGAACACGCGCTGCTGGCCTTCGAGATGCTCGGGGAAGGCCGTCGCGCCGCGTTCGAGGACGCGATGGCCCGCTACATCCGCCACTACCGCGAGCACATGGCGCTCGAGGAGGAGCAGGTGCTGCCGCTCGCCGCCGAGGTGCTGGACGACGCCGACTGGCAGCAGCTCGACGGCGCCTTCACCGCCAACCGCGACCCGCTGCTCGGCCATGCGCCGGACAACGAGTACGAGCGCCTGTTCCACCACATCGTGCAGATCGCGCCGGCGCCGATCGGCCTGGGCCAGGCGGCTTGAACACCCCCTCTCCCGCTCGCGGGAGAGGCCGGGGTGAGGGTCGCGCGCCGGCGCCTCGGCCCTCCTACACTGCCGGGCGTGACCCCCCCTGACCGACCTTCCCTCCCCCTTCGCGCCCTCGTGCTCGCCGCCGGCCGCGGCGAGCGCATGCGCCCGCTCACCGACACCACGCCGAAGCCACTGCTGCCGGTGCACGGCCGGCCGATGATCGAATGGCACCTCGAGGCGCTGGCACGCGACGGCATCGAGGAGGTGACGGTCAACACCGCGTGGCTGGAGGAGCAGTTCCCGGCCACGCTGGGCGACGGCCGCCGCTTCGGCCTGCAGCTCTCCTATTCGATGGAGGGCCGCGACCACGGCGGCGCCCTCGAAACCGCCGGCGGCATCGCCAAGGTGCTGCCATGGCTCACCGAGGGCGGCCGCGAGGCGTTCTGGGTGGTCTCCGGCGACATCTGGGCGCCCGACTTCCGCTACGACGCCGCGCTGGCCCGCCGCTTCATCGCCAGCGGCCTGGCCGCGCACCTGTGGCTGGTGCCGAATCCGCCGTTCCACCCGAAGGGCGACTTCGCGCTCGGCGCCCCCCGCCCCGACCTCGGCCCCTGCGCCGCCCTCGGCAGCGCCGCGGACGGCCTGCCCCGGCTCACCTTCGCGAACTTCGCGCTGATGCGCGCCGACCTGGTGGCCGACATCGCGCCCGGCACCCGCGCCGCGCTGGGCCCGCGGCTGCATGCGGCCATCGCCCGGGGCGAGATCGGCGTGCAGCCGTACCACGAGCGCTGGGAGAACGTCGGCACGCCCGCGCAGCTTGCCGCCCTGCGCTAGCGCCGGGCGCCACCCATCGGTGCACCGGCAGCCCCGCGACAGGGCACGCCGCGGGGGCGCTCCGGAGAACCTCCTCTCAGGGCTGCTGCCGATGCCCGCTGGCACAGTGTTCGCATTACGCTTCAGAACCTGACCATCCGGTCAAGTTCCAGGAGTTCCGATGGCCGACCACATCGTCCTGACCTCGCACCCGCGGGGCGGTCCCCACAGCGTCTACCGGCATGTGCACTGGGGCGCGCCGACCTCGGCCGAACGCGGTCCGCTGATCGGCAACCCGCTGCAGCCGGCGCAGCGCAACGTGATCGGCAGCCACTCCGGTGCGTACTCGATCTACCGCGCGCTGGCGGTGGCCTCCGGCCAGTTGCAGCGCGACCACCGGCCCGACCTGACCAACACCGCGCCGGTGATCCCGATCGGGCCGCATCCGCAATGGGGCGATCCGGCCAAGATCGTCTCGCTCGACCCGTGGGGGCATCGCGTGGCCGAGGCGTTCGCCGAGGAGATCGCCGCCGGGCTGGACGTCCGCCCGACCATCGCCGTGACCCGCGCGCACATCAACATGCCCGAGCTGCGCCAGGCCATCGAGGCGGGACGGCTGACGCCGGACGGCGACCTCCTGGCCGCCAATGGCGACGTCAAGGTCACCAAGGCGGCGGTCGACCCGGTGTGGTTCCTGCCCGGCGTGGCGGAACGCTTCGGCATCAAGGAACGGGCGCTGCGCCGCGCGCTGTTCGAACAGACCGGCGGCATGTTCCCCGAACTGGTGACGCGGCCCGACCTGAAGGTGTTCCTGCCGCCGATCGGCGGCATGACGCTGTACCTGTTCGGCGATGTCGAGAAGCTCGGCCGGCCCGAGACGAAGGTGGCCTGCCGGCTGCACGACGAGTGCAACGGCTCGGACGTGTTCGGCTCCGACATCTGCACCTGCCGGCCGTACCTGGCGCATGGCATCGAGGTGTGCATCGAGATGGCGCAGCAGGGCGGCGTCGGCCTGGTGGTCTACAACCGCAAGGAAGGCCGCGCCCTCGGCGAGGTGACCAAGTTCCTGGTCTACAACGCCCGCAAGCGCCAGCCCGGCGGCGACCGGGCCGAGACCTACTTCACCCGCACCGAGTGCGTGGCCGGTGTGCAGGACATGCGCTTCCAGGAGCTGATGCCGGACGTCTTCCACTGGCTCGGCATCACGCGCATCGACCGCTGGGCCTCGATGAGCAACATGAAACACGGCGCGTTGACGGCGCAGGGCATCGAGGTGGTCGAGCGGGTGCCGATCCCGGACGAGCTGATCCCGGCCGACGCGATGGTGGAGATGGACGCGAAGAAGGCCGCCGGCTACTTCAGCACCTATGTGCCCGATGCCAGCGAGCTGGCGGTGGCCAAGGGCCGGGGCCTCGAGGAATGACCGACCCGCACTCGTTGCTGAGCGCCGCCGCGGTGCGCGAACGCTGCGGCGTGGTGGCGCAGTGGGTGGCCGACGGCCGCTCGCCGCATTTCACCTGGCACCCGGAGCGGCTGGCCGACACCGCGGCCTATGTGATCGAGACCACCCGCGAACGCTACCCCGACCCCGCCGCAGTGCCCTTCCACAGCCGCTGGCGGCATTTCGAGGCCGGCGGCGTCGACCGCTGGGGCCCGCTGGCCGCGCCGGTCGGCGACGCCGCCGAGCGCGCCCGCACCGCGATCGACCTGGTCATCCCGAGTGTGCTGCTCGATGCCGGCGCCGGTGCCGACTGGCGCTTTGCCGACGCGACGAGCGGCCAGATCCATGCGCGCTCCGAAGGTCTCGGCGTCGCCAGCCTGCGCTGGTTCGAGACCGGCGCCTGGGCCGCCGACGGCCACACGCTGCGCACCGATGCCAGCGCGCTGCAGGCGGTGCAGCCGAGCGATCTCGACGCCGCGTTCCAGGTGCGCGACGGCAACCCGCTGGTCGGCACCGAGGGCCGCATCGCGCTGCTGCGGCGGCTGGGCGCGGCGATCGCGGCGCAACCCGGGGTCTTCGGCAACGAAGGCCGGCTCGGCCGGCTGTTCGACCACCTGCACGGCCAGGCCGTCGGCGGCGCCCTGCCCGCGGCGACGTTGCTGGGCACGCTGCTGCAGGTGCTCGGCCGCGTCTGGCCCGGCCGCGCCGAGCTCGACGGCGTGCCGCTCGGCGACTGCTGGCAACACCCCGCGCTGGCGGACCGCTGGGTGCCCTTCCACAAGCTGACGCAATGGCTGGCCTACAGCCTGCTCGAGCCGCTGGCCGACGGCGGGCTGCGCGTCACCGGACTGGACGCGCTGACCGGCCTGCCCGAATACCGCAACGGCGGCCTGCTGCTCGACCTGGGGCTGCTGCGGCCGCGTGCGGCCACCTTCGCCGCCACGCCCTGGCAGGTGCACGACGAGCCGATCGTCGAGTGGCGCGCGGTCACCGTGATCGCGCTGGACCACATCGCCGCCGAGGTGCGCCGCCAGCTCGGCCCGACGGCCGCCCAGCTGCCGCTGGCCTGCGTGCTCGAAGGCGGCACCTGGGCCGCGGGCCGCCGCATCGCCGCCCAACGCCGCCCGGGCGGCGCACCGCCGCTGACGCTGCAGAGCGACGGCACCGTGTTCTGACCGCCCCGACATGAACCCCGAGAGGATCACGCCATGAGCCACCCCGAGTTCCCCACCGTCACCGTGCTCGACCACCCGCTGCTGCAGCACAAGCTGTCGTTCGTGCGCAGTGTCGAGACCACCACCGCCGACTTCCGCCGCCTGGTGCGCGAGATCGCGCAGATGATGGCCTACGAGATCACCCGCGACCTGCCGACCACGAGGGTGCCGATCACCACGCCGCTGACCACCTACGACGCGCCGGTGATCAGCGGCAAGAAGCTCTGCCTGGTGTCGATCCTGCGCGCCGGCACCGGCCTGCTCGACGGCATGATCGACCTGCTGCCCGGCGCGCGCGTGGGCCACATCGGCCTGTACCGCGACCCGGAAACGCTGGAGGCGGTCGAGTACTACTTCAAGGTGCCCGAGGACATCACCGAGCGGCTGGTGATCGTGCTCGACCCGATGCTGGCCACCGGCCACACCGCGGTGGCGGCGATCGACCGGCTGAAGGAGATCGGCGTCACGTCGATCAAGTTCGCCGGCCTGCTGGCCGCGCCCGAGGGCCTGCGCACCCTGCTGGAAGCGCACCCCGATGTGCAGGTCGCCCTGGGCTCGATCGATTCGCACCTCAACGAACACGGCTACATCGTGCCGGGCCTGGGCGACGCCGGCGACCGCATCTTCGGCACCAAGTGACCGCCGTTGCCGCACTGCCGCCCAAGGGCCGCATCCGCCAGGCCCAGGAGGCGGTGATCCTGCGCGCGGCCGAGCGGGTGTTCGCGCGGCGCGGCTTCAGCGGCGCGACGGTAGCCGACATCGCCGCCGAGGCCGCGCTGCCGAAGTCGACGGTGCACTACTACTTCGGCACCAAGGAGGCCCTGCACCGCGCGGTGCTCGACGACATCCTCGCCCTCTGGCTCGAAGGCACCGAGGCGATCCGCCCCGAGGCCGAGCCCCACGAGGCGCTAGCCGCCTACGTGCGCCACAAGATGCAGCTCAGCGCCGAACGGCCCGATGCGTCGCGGGTGTTCGCCAACGAGCTGCTGCACGGCGCACCGCAGATCGACGATGCGCTGCGGGGCGGGCTGCGCGCCTTGGTGCACGAGAAGGCTGCCGTGGTGGACGCCTGGATCGCCGCGGGCCGCATGGCGCCCGTGGACAGCACGCACCTGTTCTTCACGGTCTGGGCGATGACGCAGACCTACGCCGACTTCGCACCCCAGGTGGCCGCGGTGCTCGGCTGCCACACGCCGCTGCCGGCGGCGGAACAGCGCCGCGCCAGCACGCACGTGGAGCGATTCGTGCTTCGTGCCTGCGGTCTCTCCGCCCCGGACTCCCCTCCACACGACCTCCAAGGACCGATCCGATGAACGCTCATGCCCTCGTCCGCCGCGCCCTCTTGGGCTTCACGGCCGCTGCCGCACTGCTGCCCGCGGCGGCCTTCGCGCAGGCCAAGCTCAAGGTGGCCGCCATCTACACCGTGCCAGTGGAACAGCAGTGGGTGTCGCGCATCCACAAGGCACTCAACGAGGCCAAGGCCAAGGGCGAGATCGACTATGTGTTTTCCGAGAACGTCGCCAACGCCGACTACGAGCGCGTGATGCGCCAGTATGCCGAGCAGGGCCAGCAGCTGGTGCTGGGCGAGGCCTTCGCGGTGGAGGCGGCGGCACGCAAGGTGGCCAAGGACTATCCGAAGACGGCCTTCCTGCTCGGCTCGTCGGGCAAGCCGCAGGCCCCCAACTTCTCGGTGTTCGACAACTACATCCAGGAGCCGGCCTACCTCACCGGCATGATCGCCGCGGGCATGAGCAAGAGCGGCCACATCGGCATGGTCGGGGGCTATCCGATCCCCGAGGTGAACCGGCTGATGCACGCCTTCATGGACGGCGCGCGCGAGGTCAACCCGAAGGTCAAGTTCACCGTCAGCTTCATCGGCTCGTGGTTCGACCCGCCCAAGGCCAAGGAGGCCGCGTTCGCAATGGTCGACAAGGGTGCCGACGTGCTGTATGCCGAACGCTTCGGTGTTTCCGACGCGGCCAAGGAGAAGGGCAAGCTCGCCATCGGCAACGTCATCGACACGCAGCCCCAATACCCGGACACGGTGGTGGCGTCGGCGCTGTGGCACATGGAACCCACCGTCGCCGCGGCGCTCGCCAAGGTGAAGGCCGGCACCTTCAGCGCCGAGGACTACGGCCCCTACTCGATGATGAAGGCCAAGGGCAGCTCGCTGGCGCCGCTGGGCACGTTCGAAAAGAAGGTGCCGGCCGAGCTGGTGGCCAAGGTCAAGGCCAAGGAGAAGGCCATCCTCGATGGCAGCTTCAAGGTGAAGGTGGTCGAGAGCGAGCCGAAGTCCAACTGAACACGGCCGTGACCGCACCGCCCGTCCTGCAGCTCACCGGCATCACCAAGCGCTTTGGCCCGGTGCTGGCCAACGACGCGGTGTCGCTCACGCTGCACGCGGGCGAGGTGCTGGCGCTGCTGGGCGAGAACGGTGCGGGCAAGAGCACGCTGGTCAGCATCCTGTTCGGCCACTACGTGGCCGATGCCGGCACGCTCGAGGCCTTCGGCCGGCCCCTGCCCCCGGGCGACCCGAAGGCGGCGCTCGAGGCCGGCATCGGCATGGTGCACCAGCACTTCACGCTGGCCGACAACCTGACGGTGCTGGACAACGTGGTGCTCGGCACCGAGCCGTGGTGGCAGCCGTGGTCGCGGCGCGGTGCGGCGCGTGCGAAGCTGCTCGCCACCGCACGGCAAGCCGGCTTCGCGGTCGACCCGGAGGCCCGCGTCGGCACGCTGTCGGTGGGTGAGCGCCAGCGGGTCGAGATCGTGAAGGCGCTGTACCGCGGCGCGCGGCTGCTGATCCTGGACGAACCCACCGCAGTGCTGACCCCGCAGGAGAGCGAGTCGCTGTTTGCCACGCTGCGTCAGTTGGTCGCGCAGGGCCTGGCGGTCATTTTCATCAGCCACAAGCTCGACGAAGTGGTGCGGGTGTCGCACCGCGTCGCGGTGCTGCGCGGCGGCCGGCTGGTGCACGAGGGGCCGACCGCCGCGACCGACCGCGCCGCGCTGGCCAGGCACATGGTCGGCCGGCATGTCGAGCTGCCGCGGCGCGAGCGCCGGCCCCTGGGTGCCCAACCCGTGCTGACGCTGCGCGACATCGCGGCCGGCCCGGCGCTGCGCCGGGCCAGTCTGGCGATCGCCGCCGGCGAGGTGGTCGGCATCGCCGGTGTCTCGGGCAACGGCCAGCAGGCGCTGGCCGAGGTGCTGAGCGGCACGCGCGCCACCGACACCGGCGAGCTGCGCCTGGGCGGCCAGCCGCTGCCGGCCTCGCCGCGCGCCTGGGTGGGGGCAGGCGTCGCGCGCATCCCCGAGGACCGCCACGCGGTGGGCGCCGTGGGGGACTTGCCGCTGTGGCAGAACGCAGTGTCGGAGCGGCTGCACCTGCCGGCGTTTTCGCGGGGCGGGCTGATCAGCCGCGGCGCCGCGCGCAATTTCGCGCGGCACCTGGTCGAACACTTCGACGTGCGCACGCCGGGACTGGACGTGCCGGCCCGCGTGCTTTCCGGCGGCAACCTGCAGAAGTTGGTGCTCGGCCGCGCGCTCAGCGTGGCCGGCGAACGCGGCACGCCGCGGCTGATCGTCGCCAACCAGCCGACCTGGGGCTTGGACATCGGCGCGGTGGCCGAGGTGCAGCGGCGCCTGCTCGCCGCGGCCGCGCAGGGCGCCGCCGTGCTGCTGATCTCGGATGACCTGGACGAGCTGTTCGCGCTGGCCGACCGCATCGCGGTGATGTTCCACGGCCGGCTGGGCCCCGCACGCGCCACGGAGGACTGGAGCCGCGACGCCATCGGCCTGGCGATGGCCGGTGCCACCGCTGAGCCGGTCGGCGAAGAGGAGCCTGCCGATGCGGCTTGAAGCCCGAAGCGCCGAGGCGCGCGGCGCGCTGCTGTGGGCGCCGCTGGGCGCCATCGTGTTCACGTTGGCGGTGTGCGCGCTGCTGGTGGCCTGGGCCGGCGCGCCGGTGGGCCGCAGCTACGCGCTGTTGTTCGAGGGGGCGTTCGGCTCGCGGTTCGCCTGGTCCGAGACACTGACCCGGGCGACCCCGCTGGTCCTGACCGGCCTGGCCGCCGCGGTGGCGTTCCGCGCCCGGCTCTACAACATCGGCGCCGAAGGCCAGCTCTACCTGGGCGCGCTGGCCGCGGTCGCGGTGGGCGGCCTGCACGGCGGCGCGGCGTGGCCGCTGCCGGCGCCGCTGCTGTTCATCGGCATGCTGCTGGGCGGCGCGCTGGCCGGCGCACTGTGGCTGCTCGGCCCGGCCTGGCTGAAGCAGCGGCTCGGTGTCGACGAGGTGGTCAGCACCCTGCTGCTGAACTTCATCGCGCTGCTGCTGGTGTCGATGGCACTCGACGGCCCGATGAAGGACCCGCTGGGCATGGGCTGGCCGCAGTCGGTGGCGATCGACCCGGCGCTCGAGTTCGGCAAGCTGCTCGCACGCTCGCGCGTGCACAACGGGCTGCTGCTGGCGCTGGTGCTGGCCGTGCTGCTGTGGTGGGTCGAGCGCGCCACGACCTTCGGCTTCGCGCTGCAGGCGGTGGGCGCCAATGCGCGGGCCGCGGCGTTCGCCGGGCTGCCGGTGCAGCGAACCGTGCTGCTCACCGCCCTGATGTCGGGTGCGCTGGCCGGGCTGGCCGGCGTGGGCGAGGTGGCGGGACGCACCGGCTACCTGACGCTGGACATGTCGCCCGGCTACGGCTACTCGGGCATCGTGATCGCGATGCTGGCCGGCCTGCACCCGCTTGGCGTGGTGGCCGGCGCGGTGTTCGTCGCCGGCGTGCTGGTGGGCGCGGACAGCATGAGCCGCGCCGTGGGCGTGCCCACCTACCTGGCCGACGTCATCGTCGCGGTGGCGCTGCTCAGCATGCTGGTGGCCACGCTGCTGACCCGCTACCGCGTGCGCTGGCGCGCCTGAGCCTGCAAGGACCGACGATGCTGCAGACCTTGCTCGACCTGTTCGGCAGCGCCGCGTTCTGGATCGCGGTCTTGCGCATCGCCACGCCGCTGGTGCTGGGCACGCTGGGCGTGCTGCTGTGCGAGCGCGCCGGCGTGCTGAACCTCGGCATCGAAGGGATCATGGTGGCCGGCGCCTTCGCCGGCTGGCTCGCGGTGTACCAGGGCCATGGCCTGTGGACCGGGGTCGCGGTGGCTGGCGCCGTGGGCGCCGGGTGCGGCCTGCTGCACGCGCTGCTGACGGTGGGCCTCAGCGTGTCGCAGCACGTCAGCGGGCTGGGACTGACGATGCTGGCGTCGAGCCTGTCGTACTACGGTTACCGCGTCGCCTTCCCGAAGCTCACCACGCCGCCGACCATCGAGCCGTTCACGCCGCTCGCCGGGCTGGCCGGCCTGCCGCTGATGGGCCCGGTGCTGGCCGGGCAGACCGCGCTGACGCTGGTGGCGCTGCTGCTGGTGCCGTGCGTGGCCTACGTGCTGCAGCGCACGCCGGCGGGGCTGGCCCTGCGCATGGTCGGCGAGAGCCCCGCCGCCGCCGAAGGCCAGGGCTTGAGCGTCGCCGTGGTGCGCACGCTGGCCGTCGTGGCCGGCTCCACGCTCATGGGGCTGGCGGGGGCGTTCCTGACGCTGTCGGCGTTCAACGCCTTTTTCTTCAACATGGTCAACGGCCGCGGTTGGGTGTGCGTCGCACTGGTCGTGTTCGCGTCGTGGCGGCCGGGCAAGGCGCTGTGGGGCGCGCTGCTGTTCGCCACGTTCGACGCGTTGCAACTGCGGCTGCAGCAGCAGGCCGGCGGCGCCCTGCCGTACCAGCTTTACCTCATGCTGCCCTACGCGCTGTCGATCCTCGCGCTGGTGGTGATGGCTCGGCGCGCGGCCTACCCGCAAGCGTTGATGAAGCCGTATCGCAAGGGCGAGCGGTGATGGGCCGCCCGCGTCAGAAGTGATCTGATCGTTTCCCTCGAACGCCGATAAAGGCAATGAACTCATCCTCGACCAGGACAACGCGCACCTTTTGTTGCGCGGCGATCGATTGGTTTGTAAAGTGAAGTGAACAATGTCAAGCCGCGGACCGGCGCCACAGCCGGCCAGGCCCCAGGGAGGGAGAGGACATGTCCGCATTCACGGCGGCCAATCCGGCCATGCTCGCCGCCATCGTCGAAACGGCGAAGACCCGGTCGATCGTGGCCGACCAGGACATCTGCGACGACCGCGGCGTCAAGCTGTGGGCGCGGGGGCAGCCGGTCACGGCCTCGCTGCAGCAGCGCCTCCTCGAACGCAAGCTGCGCCAGCCGCTGGAGGCCTGCCTGCGCGCCGAAGACGGCGTCACCAACGTGCACCTCCTCGAGCACGTCGGCCAGCTCGCGGCCGACTCTCCGCTGGGGATGCTGGTCGCGCGCCACCGCGCCGGCGTCGAAACGCAGCTGCGGTCGGTGCCGCTGCACGCGGCCACCCAATTGCTGCTGACCACGGCCCAGACCGCCCGGCCCACCGTGTTCGACCACGCGGTGCGCGGCCTGACGCTGGCCGGCGCGATGGCCGTCTCGGCCGGCGTGAACGCCGAGCACACGCGCCTGGCCATGCTGGGAGGCCTGCTGCACGACGCCGGCGAGATGTACATCGACCCGCAATACCTCGATGCCCGCCAGCCGCTCACGCCGGCCTGCCACCGCCACGTGGTGTCGCACCCGTTGATCGGCCAGCGCCTGATGGAGCAGCTCACCGACTACCCCGCGGCCCTCGCGGTGGCGATTGGCGAGCACCACGAGCGGCTCGACGGCAGCGGCTACCCGGCCCGCCGGCAGCATGACCAGGTCACCCGGCTGGGCCGCCTATTGATGGTGATGGAGGTGATGCTGGGGCTGGCCGGCGCCGGCCCCGACGCGCTGGCGCGGACCAGCTTCGCGCTGCGCATGGTGCCCGGGGAGTTCGACCCGCAATGGATCGGCTTCGTCAGTCGCGCCGCGAAGTCGCCGCGGGACGTGCCGGCCCTCACCGCCGACGACCGCGACGCGCTGCAGCAGGGCTGGGCAGCGCTGGAAGGCGCCCAGCAGGCGGCGCAGGCCGTGGCCGCGGCGGGGCCGGCAGGGGGCAGCGCCGCGCAGAGGGTGGCGCTGCGCGTGTCAGAGCGCCTGACCCGGCTGCAAGTCGGCCTGTCAGCGATCGGGCTGTGGCCGGACAGCGTGGACCCCCGCGCGCTCGAGCCCTTCGAGCTGCGTGCCGCGCTGGGGGAGTTGCGCTACCGGCTGCGCGGCGCATGGCGCGACTGTGCCTGTTCCGAGGCCGCGCTGGCGCCGCAGGACGAGGCAGCGCTGGCGCCGCTGCGCGCCGCACTGGAAGGCGATGCGCCGCCTCCGAGCGCGGAACAGGCGGCGCCGTGATCCCGGGCAGCGCAGGCGTTGCCTCCAGACGCGAACCGGCCGACAAGGGCGCCACCTAGAATCCGCGCTTCTCCGCGACTTCGTTTCGCGCCGGTACCGCGTGCCGGCGCGTGCCGCCATGCTGAATTTCCAGCAACTGATCCTCCGCCTCCAGGACTACTGGGACCGCCAGGGCTGCGCGCTGCTGCAGCCGTACGACATGGAAGTGGGTGCCGGCACCAGCCACACCGCGACCTTCCTGCGCGCCCTCGGCCCCGAACCCTGGAAGGCCGCCTACGTGCAGCCCAGCCGCCGCCCCAAGGACGGCCGCTACGGCGACAACCCGAACCGCCTGCAGCACTACTACCAGTTCCAGGTGGTGCTCAAGCCGGCGCCGGCCAACATCCTCGAGCTGTACCTCGGCTCGCTCGAAGCAGTGGGCTTCGACCTGAAGAAGAACGACATCCGTTTCGTCGAGGACGACTGGGAGAACCCGACGCTGGGCGCTTGGGGCCTGGGCTGGGAGGTCTGGCTGAACGGCATGGAGGTGACGCAGTTCACCTACTTCCAGCAGGTCGGCGGCATCGACTGCAAGCCGATCACCGGCGAGATCACCTACGGCCTGGAACGGCTGGCGATGTACCTGCAGGGCGTCGAGAACGTCTACGACCTGCAGTACGCCCCGGGCATCAGCTATGGCGACGTCTACCACCAGAACGAGGTGGAGCAGAGCACCTACAACTTCGAGCACAGCGACGTGGAGTTCCTGCTGACCGCGTTCGGCGCCCACGAAGGCAAGGCCCAGCAGCTCATCGCCGCGCAGCTCGCGCTGCCTGCCTACGAGCAGGTGCTGAAGGCCGCCCACACCTTCAACCTGCTCGACGCCCGGGGTGCGATCAGCGTCACCGAACGCGCCGCCTACATCGGCCGCATCCGCAACCTCGCGCGCAACGTCGCCGCCGCCTACCTGGCCAGCCGCGCGCGGCTGGGCTTCCCGATGGCACCGAAGGCGTGGGCCGACGAAGTCACCGCCAAGCTGGCCGACGACGCCGCCAAGGCCGCTGCAAAGAAGGCGGCATGAACATGACGACCCAGAACCTGCTCGTTGAACTGTTCGTCGAAGAGCTGCCGCCCAAGGCGCTGAAGAAGCTGGGCGAGGCGTTCGCCGCCACGCTGGCCGCGGGCCTGAAGGCCAGCGGCCTGGCGGCCGCCGATGCCGCGGTGACCCCGTACGCCTCGCCGCGCCGCCTCGCGGTGCAGGTCGCCGGCGTGGCCGCCAAGGCCGCCGACCGCGCGGTGCAGCAGAAGCTGATGCCGGTGGCCGTGGCGCTCGACGCCAGCGGCAACGCCACGCCCGCGCTGCTGAAGAAGCTGGCCGCCTTGGGCGCCGACGCGTCCGCCGTGCCCGGCCTGAAACGCCAGCCCGACGGCAAGGCCGAGGCGCTGTACCTCGACTCCACGGTGCCCGGTGCCACGCTCGCCGAAGGCCTGCAGAAGGCGCTCGACGACGCCATCGCCAAGCTGCCCATTCCCAAGGTGATGGGCTACCAGCTGGCCGATGGCTGGCGCACCGTGCACTTCGTGCGCCCGGCGCACCGGCTGGTGGCGCTGCACGGCAGCGACGTGGTGCCGGTGACGGCGCTGGGCCTCGCCGCCGGTCGCCTCACGCAGGGCCATCGCTTCGAGGCGGCGCAGCCGCAGGTCGCGCTGGCCCATGCGGAGGGCTACGCTGAACAGCTGCAGTCCCAGGGCGCGGTCATCGCCAGCTTCGATGCCCGCCGCGACGAGATCCGCCGCCAGCTCGACACCGCCGCCGCTTCGGCCGGCCTGAAGCCGATCGACGACGACGCGCTGCTCGACGAGGTCACCGCGCTGGTCGAGCGCCCGAACGTGCTCACCTGCCAGTTCGAGCCGGAGTTCCTGGCCGTGCCGCAGGAGTGCCTCATCCTGACGATGAAGGCCAACCAGAAGTACTTCCCGCTGCTGGACGCACACGGCAAGCTGACGCACAAGTTCCTGGTCGTCAGCAACATCCGCCCGGAAGACCCGAGCGCGGTGATCGGCGGCAACGAGCGCGTGGTGCGCCCACGCCTGGCCGATGCGAAGTTCTTCTTCGACCAGGACCGCAAGAGGACGCTGGAGAGCCGCGTCGCCAGCCTCGACAAGGTGGTCTACCACGGCAAGCTCGGCTCGCAGGGCGAGCGCGCGCGCCGGGTGCAGGCGATCGGCCACGCCATCGTCAACCTGCTGCGCATGGCCACGGTGCCGTTCACGGTCGACGCCAAGGACGAGTTCGACGTGCTCGACAGCAAGGTCCGCGAGGCCGCGCTGCTGGCCAAGACCGACCTGGTGACCGACATGGTCGGCGAGTTCCCCGAGCTGCAGGGCATCATGGGCGGCTACTACGCCCGCCACGAAGGCCTGCGCGACGGCGTCGCGATCGCCATCGAGGACCACTACAAGCCGCGCTTCGCCGGCGACGCGCTGCCGCGCAACCACACCGGCACCGTGCTCGCGCTGGCCGACAAGCTCGAGACGCTGGTCGGCCTGTTCGGCATCGGCCAGCTGCCCACCGGCGACAAGGACCCGTTCGCGCTGCGCCGCCACGCGCTGGGCGTGATCCGCATCCTGGTCGAGAAGAACCTGCCGCTGGCGCTGCCCGAGCTGATCGCCCAGGCGCTGCCGCCGTTCGGCGAGCTGATCACGGACCCGTCGGCCGCGCTGCTCGACTTCTTCCAGGACCGCCTGGCCGTGAGCCTGCGCGATGCCGGCGGCGACGACCAGAAGTACAGCGCGCAGGAAGTCGACGCCGTGCTGGCGCTGCAACCCGAGCGCCTGGGCGACGTGCCCAAGCGCCTGGCCGCGGTGCGCGCCTTCGCCGCGCTGCCGGAGGCGGCCGCGCTGGCCGCCGCGAACAAGCGCATCGGCAACATCCTGAAGAAGGCCGAAGGCGCGGTGCAGGCCGAGGTCGACGCCGCGCTGCTGCAGGAGCCGGCCGAGCAGGCGCTGGCCGGCGCGCTGCAGCTGGTGGGCAGCGACAGCGCGACGCTGTTCGAACAGGGCGACTACACCGAATCGCTGCGCGTGCTGGCGGCGCTGCGCACGCCGGTGGACGCCTTCTTCGACCACGTGATGGTCAACGCCGACGATCCCGCGCTGCGCGCCAACCGGCTCGGCCTGCTGGCCCGCCTGCACGCGGCGATGAACCGCGTCGCCGACCTTTCCCGGCTGGCCGCCTGATGCCGCAGCGCCCCGACCGTGCCCCGATGAAGCTCGTCATCCTCGACCGCGACGGCACCATCAACGAGGACCGCGACGATTACGTCAAGTCGGCCGACGAGTGGCGCCCGGTGCCCGGTTCGCTGGAGGCCATCGCGCGGCTGAACCACGCCGGCTGGCACGTGGTGGTGGCGACCAACCAGTCGGGCCTGGGCCGCGGCCTGTTCGACATGGAAGCCCTCAACCGCATGCACCGCAAGATGCACGACGCGCTGCTGCAGCACGGCGGGCGCATCGACGCGGTGTTCTTCTGCCCGCACGCACCCGAGGACGAGTGCCGCTGCCGCAAGCCGCTGCCCGGCCTGTTCGAGGAGATCGCCGAGCGCTACGGCCTCGACCTGGCCGGCGTGCCGGCGGTGGGCGATTCGCTGCGCGACCTGCAGGCCGCCGTCTCGGCCGGCTGCACCCCGCACCTCGTGCGCACCGGCAAGGGCGCCGACCTGGACGACGCCGGCATCGCCCACCTGCTGGGCCAGGTGCCCGGCGTGACGGTGCACCACGACCTGGCCGCCTTTGCCGACGCCCTGCTGGCCAGCTCGAAAACGAAAAACTGACATGGTCTACCTGCGCTCCCTGCTCTACTGGCTCTGGATGATCGTCACCGTGGTGCCCTACGGCACCGCCGTGCAGGTCGCTGCGCTCTTCATCCGCGGCAACCGGCTCTACTGGATGTGCGCCGGCTGGCTCTGGCTGGCCACGATGGGCACCAAGTGGTTCTGCGGCGTACGCTGGCGCATCCACGGCATGGAGCACCTGCCGCGCGCCGACGAGAAGCGTGCGGTGATCCTGGCGCCCAAGCACCAGTCGGCGTGGGAGACCTTCGCGTTCCCGGCGCTGATGCCGCACCCGCTGGCCTACGTGTTCAAGCGCGAGCTGCTCTACATCCCGTTCTTCGGCTGGTCGATGGCGCGGCTGGACATGGTGCACATCGACCGCAGCAAGCGTGCGCAGGCCTGGCACCTGGTCGAGCAGCAGGGCAAGCGCATCATGTCGCAGGGCAACTGGATGATCATGTTCCCCGAGGGCACCCGCGCGCCGCGCGGCGGCCAGGGCACCTACAAGACCGGCGCCAGCCGGCTGGCGATCTCGGCCGGCGTGCCGATCGTGCCGGTGGCCGTGACCTCGGCGAAGTGCTGGCCGCGCAAGACCTGGCTGATCCGCCCGGGCGTGATCGACCTGTCGATCGGCGCGCCGATCCACGCCAACGGCCGCAAGCCCGACGAGATGATGCTCGAGGTCGAACAGTGGATCGAGGCCGAGATGCGCCGGCTCGACCCCGAGGCGTACCGCGGCAAGCCCTGATCTGCGACTTTTGTTGGAGCGGCTTCAGCCGCGATTCGGGCCAGTGATCGAGCCCATCGCGGCTGAAGCCGCTCCCACAAAGCACCGCTAGACTTGCAACCCGATGCCCGCTCTTCGCCAAGCCGCACCTGCCGACGCCGGCCCGCAGCTCACGCTGTTCGAGCCGGCAGCCCCCGAGACACCGGCCCGCCCGGCCGCGCCGCACCGGCTTTTCCAGCACCCCCGCAGCAACCGCCGCATCCAGCTCGGCGAACACAGCGTCGGCTACGAACTGCGCCGCGCGCAGCGCCGCAGCATCGGCTTCGTCGTCGGCGACGAAGGGCTGTCGGTCGCGGCGCCGCGCTGGGTCGGCCAGGGCGACATCGACGAGGCGCTGCAGACCAAGGCGCGCTGGATCCTGCGCAAGCTGGTCGACCAGGGCGAGCGGCTGAACCGCCTGGCCGCCGCGCGGGTCGACTGGCGCGACGGCGCCGAGCTGCCCTACCTCGGCGAGCCGCTGCGCATCGTGCTCGATGCCAGGGTCGACGGCGCCCGGTTCGACGAGACGGCCCGCCTGCTGCAGATCGGCCTGTCCGCCGACGCGGCACCGACCCAGATCCGCGACGCCGTGCAGAGCTGGCTGCAGCGCCAGGCCCTGCAGCGCTTCGCCGAGCGCTGCGCGCACTTCGCCCAGCGGCTGGGGGTGCGGGTGCGGCAGATCCGCCTGAGTTCGGCGCAGACACGCTGGGGCAGCGCCACCAGCAACGGCACGATCCGGCTGCACTGGCGGCTGATGCACTTCGCGCCGTCGACCATCGACTACGTCGTCGCCCACGAGCTGGCGCACCTGCGCGAGATGAACCACAGCCCGGCGTTCTGGGACGTGGTGCGCTCGGTGATGCCGGATTTCGAGGCCGCCCGCGGCGCGCTGCAGCACCACGCGCTGCCGGTGTTCGACTGACGCGCCCGCCGCCGCGCCCGCGCCGGGGCGGTGACACTGTGTCGCCCGGTTGGCACACTGCCTGTCCCTGGACCGCGCCCGTGCCCCCTCGCGCCCAACGGCGCCCGCAGGGGAACGGCACTTGCTTCATGCGCCAGCCATGACGACGAACGCCGCCTGCCCCCGCCTTCCCGCCCACGCCGGCGTGCGGGTGGCCGCGCCCGCCCGCCTGCACCTCGGTTTCCTCGACCCGGACGGCACGCTCGGCCGGCGCTGGGGGGGCCTGGGGCTGTGCGTCGAGGGGTTCGAGACGGTGATCGAGTTGCGCCCCGCGGCCACCGACCGGCTGAGCGCCGCGCCGGGCGTGCCGGCGGCCGAACTGGACCGCGCCGGCGCCCATGTGGCCCGGCTGCGCCACCACTGGCCGACCACCGCCGCAACGCCGCTGCACCTGCACCTGGCCGCCGCCCTGCCGCCGCATGCCGGTTTCGGCTCGGGCACGCAGCTGGCGCTGGCCACCGGCCGGGCCTACGCCACGCTGTTCGGCCGCGACGACCCGACGCCGCAGCTGGCGCAGGCGCTCGGCCGCGGGCTGCGCTCGGGCATCGGCATCGCGGCGTTCGACCAGGGCGGGCTGCTGCTCGACGGCGGCCCGTCGCAGGCCGATCCGACCACGGCGCCCACGCGGGTGGCGCCGCTGCTGGCGCGGCTGGCACTGCCGCCCGCGTGGCGCGTGCTGCTGGCGCTCGACCCGACGACGCAGGGTCTCTCCGGCAGCGCCGAGCGGCAGGCGCTGCAGGCGCTGCCGCCGTTCCCGCAGGGCGCCGCCGCCGCGATCTGCCACGAGACGCTGATGCGGGTGCTGCCCGGCGCCGCCAGCGACGAGTTCAGCGCCTTCGCCCGCGGCCTGAACCGCATCCAGGCGCTGCTCGGCGAACACTTCGCGCCGGCGCAGCCGGATGGCGCCTACACCAGCCCGGCGGTCGGCCGGCTGATGCGCTGGCTCGGCGAGCACCGCCAGGCCGCGGTCGGCCAGAGCTCGTGGGGCCCGACCGGCTTCGCCTTCTTCGCCAGCGAGGCCAATGCCCACGCGGCGTGCGAGAGCGCCCGCGCCGCCGGCCGGCTCGACCCGGCGCTGGCGCTGCACGTGGTGGCTGCGCGCAATGCCGGCGCCAGCGTCAGCCCGCTGGAGGCCGGCGCCTGACCTCTTCCGTCCTCCCGTCCTCGTCCTCCACCTTCAAACGCCGAACGCCATGGAACGTCCCTACATCCTCCACATGTTCACTCCCAAGGCCTGGATGAGCCCGTTCGACGTCAACATGGCGGCCGACGCGGGGTACCAGACCATCGTGCCGTACTGCGGCATCGCGCTGTCCGACGTCGCCAACCTGACGCAGGACGCGATCTTCTCGCGCGGTCCGAAAGGCGTGGCCCGCACCGGCCTCTTCATCGGCGGCCGCGACGCGCTGCTGGCGCAGGACATGCTCGACGCCGCCCGCAAGGCGATGGTGCCGCCGTTCGTCGTCTCGACGATGGCCGACCCCAGCGGCGCCTACACCACCGCCGCGGCGCTGGTGGCCTGCGTCGAGGCGCAGCTGAAGCGCCAGGGCGGCGCCGGCCTGCGCGACCAGCGCGTCGTGCTGCTCGGCGGCACCGGCCCGGTGGGCAAGATCGCCGCGGTGCTGGCGGCGCAGGAAGGCGCGCAGGTGCGCCTGTCCAGCCACCAGGGCCAGCCGCGTGCGCAGCAGGCCGCCGACGAGCTGAACCAGCGCTTCGGCACCCAGATCACCGGCGTCTCGGGCGCCGACGACGCCGCGGTGCAGGCCAGCCTGGCCGATGCCGAGGTGGTGATGGGCGTGGCCGCCGCCGGCGTGCAGGTGCTGAAGGCCGAGGTGCGTGACCTGAGCGGCCGGCTGCGCGTGGCCGCCGACATCAACGCGGTGCCGCCGGAAGGCCTGGCCGGCGTCGGCGTGATGGACAACGGCAAGCCGCTGCCCGGCCCGCTGGCGAACCAGGCCGTGGGCATCGGCGCGCTGGCGATCGGCAACGTCAAGTACCAGGTGCAGCACCGCCTGCTCAAGCGCATGTGCAGCGAGGGCAAGGCGGTGAACCTGAGCTTCCCGGAAGCCTTCCAGCTGGCCCGCGAATGCCTCGCGGAACAGGCCGGCGCGGCCTGACCGGTCCCCTGCCACCGCGGACACGGCCATGGCCGCCCTGGTGATCGCCGGCCTGTCGGTGCGCCTGATGGCGGAATCCGCCACGCGCGCCGGCTGGCGCGTGCTCGGGCTCGACTGCTTCGGCGACCTCGACACGCAGCGCATCTGCCAGGTCTGGACCGCCGCTGGCAGCGGCGCGCCGCTGCTCGACCCGGAGCGGGTGCTGGCCGGCCTGCACCGCTACGCGCGCGATCCGCGGGTGCGCGGCTGGGTCGCGTGCGGCGGCTTCGAGGGGCATCCGGAACTGCTCGCCGACGGCGCACGCATCCTGCCGCTGCTGGGCAGTGCGCCGCCCAACTTCTCGCGCGTGCGCGACCCGCGCCACTTCTTCGCGACCCTGGACGCGCTCGGCCTGGCCCATCCCGAGGTGCGCTTCGAGGCCCCCGCGGAGCCCGCCGGCTGGCTGCACAAGCGCTTCGACGCCGCGGGCGGCTGGCACATCCGCCCGGCCCGCGCCGACGACAGCACGCTGCCGCCGAGCCGCTGGCGCTACTGGCAGCGCGACCTCGGCGGCCGTGACCACGAGACCCTCGGCTGCCTGTTCGTGCGCCATGCCGACCAAGTGCACCTGCTCGGCGCGCACCGCATCCTCAGCGGCCGGCGGGACAGCGCCGACGGCCCGCTGCCGTACGTCTACCACGGCGTGATCGGCCCGCTGGCACAGCCGGCCGAGCGCCTGCAGGCGCTGCAGCGCGCACTCGAGTCGCTCTGCGAGGCCTACAACCTGCGCGGCCTGGGCAGCCTCGACCTGCTGGCGCCCCACGATCCGGCGCAGCCGCTGCAGATCCTCGAGCTGAACCCGCGGCCCTCGGCGAGCATGGCGCTGTACCCCGGCGCGACCGGCGCCGACACGCCGATGGCGCTGCACCTGAACGCCTGCCTGGGCGGGCCGGCGCCGCGGCTGTCGACGCTGCCGCCGGTGATGCACGCGGCCGGCGTGCTGTACGCACAGACCGACGTGCTGCTCGACGCGCTGCAGTCCGAGTGGCTGATGCGCCAGCCCGACGTGCACGACGTGCCGCAGCCCGGCAGCCGCTTCGGCGCCGGCGACCCGCTGTGCAGCGTCAGCATGAGCTTCCCGCCGCGGCCCAGTGCCGAGGCCGAATCCCTGCCCGCCGACGTGATCCTGCAGCAGCTGCAGGACCGCTGCGACGCCCTGCAGCAGTTCCTGCTGCTGCCCCCGGCCCTGCTGCCGAAGAACGAGCGCTCCCGATGACCGAACCCCTGTCCCCCACGACCCTGAGCGTCAACGCGCTGGCCGCGCCGCTGGTCGAACGCCTCGTCGCCGACGCGGAGCGCCTGCGCCTGCAGGTCAGCACCGATGCCACCGGCGTGCGCATCGTCGACGCCGGGCTGGCCGTGAAAGGCAGCGTCGAGGCCGGCCTGGCGGTCGGCGAGATCTGCATGGGCGGCCTGGGCCACGTGGCGCTGCGCCACCGCCCGTCGTTCGCCTGGCCCACCTGGCTGGAGGTGCGCAGCTCGCAGCCGGTGCTGGCCTGCCTGGGCAGCCAGTACGCCGGCTGGAGCCTGTCGGCGACCAAGGAGGAGACCGGCGGCAAGAAGTTCTTCTCGCTCGGCTCGGGCCCGGGCCGCGCGCTGGCCGGCAAGGAAACCCTGTTCGAGGAACTGGGCTACCGCGACCGCGCCGCCAGCGGCTGCCTGGTGCTCGAGGTCGACCGCCTGCCGCCGCCGGTGGTGATCCAGAAGGTGCTGCGCGACACCGGCCTGGCGCCCGAGGCGCTGACCTTCATCGTCACGCCCACCACCAGCCTGGCCGGCACCACGCAGGTGGTGGCGCGGGTGCTGGAGGTGGCGCTGCACAAGGCCCACACCATCGGCTTCAACCTGCCCGACATCCTCGACGGCAGCGCCAGCGCGCCGCTGCCGGCGCCGCATGCCGACGGGCTGGTGGCGATGGGCCGCACCAACGACGCCATCCTCTACGGCGGCCAGGTGCAGCTCAGCGTGACCGGCAGCGTCGAGGAGGCCGAACGGCTGGCGCGCCAGCTGCCGTCGACCAACTCGAAGGACCACGGCCGCTCGTTCGCCGACATCTTCCAGCAGTACGAGTACGACTTCTACAAGATCGATGCGGCGCTGTTCGCGCCGGCCGAGGTGTGGGTGAGCCATCTGCAGAGCGGCCGCACGTGGCACGCCGGCGCCCTGTCGCTCGATCTGCTGCAGCAGCTCTGGCTCGAACAGGCGGCCTGATGCCGCGCGCGCTCATCGCCGCGGACGAGACCGGCTGGCACACCCGCCAGTTGCAGCAGGCGTTGAAGGCACGCGGCTGGGACGGCCGCTGCGTCGACCTGGAGGACTGCCGCTTCGACAGCGAGGCCGCCTGGCACGGCCTGGTGCTGCCCGGCTTCGGCCCGGCGCTGCCCGACGCGGTGCTGGTGCGCGGCATCGCCGGCGGCAGTTTCGAGCAGGTGACCAAGCGACTGTCGGTGCTGCACGCGCTGGCCGCGCTGGGCGTGCCGGTCTACAACGAGGGCCGGGCGATCGAGCGCAGCGTCGACAAGGCGATGACCGGCTGGCTGCTGCAGCAGGCCGGCGTGCCGACCCCGCCGGCCTGGGCGCTCGAATCGGCCGCGCAGGCGCAACGGCTGGTGATGCGCGAGAGCGCCGCCGGCCACGCGCTGGTGCTGAAGCCGCTGTTCGGCTCGCAGGGCAAGGGGCTGATGAAACTCGGCCGGGTGGACGGTGCCCACGTGCCGCTGCCACCGCTGGACGGCGCGCCGTACGGATCGCTGGCCTACCTGCAGCGCTTCGTGCCCGGCGCGTCGCACGACTTCCGCGTGCTGGTGATCGGCGGCCGCGCCCGCGCGGCGATGCGCCGCAGCGGCGCCGGCTGGGTGCACAACGTCGCGCAGGGCGCGCGCTGCAGCGCGCAGCCGCTGACCGCGCCGCTGGCCGACGCGGCCGAACGCGCCAGCGCCGCGCTGGGCCTCGACTACGCCGGCGTCGACCTCGTGCCCACGCCCGACGGTGGCGTGATGGTGCTCGAGGTCAACGGCGTGGCCGCCTGGCGCGGGCTGCAGAAGGTGACGCCGTTCAACATCGCCGAGGCGCTGGTGGACGACCTGCTGCAGCGCCGCTGGCGCCCGCGCGGCGCCGAGGCCGAGCAGGCATGACGCCGGCGTCGATCGCCGCCGCCTTCCTGCGCGCCTGCGCGCTGGACGTCGCGGTGCGCAAGCCCGGCAACGTCAGCGAGGGCTCGCCCGGCCACCGCATGGAAGCGCGACAGTTCCGCCGCAGCGCCGAAGTGTCCGCGGTGGCGTTGTGCGAACCCGGCGCGTCCGTGGGGCGGCGCATCGAAGGGGCGATGCGTGCCACCTGGGACGCGGTGGGCTGCAACACCAACCTCGGCATCGTGCTGCTGTGCGCGCCGCTGGCGCGCGCCGCCGAACGGTTCGACGGCCCGCCGACGGCCGCCACGTTGCACGCTGCCGTGCAGGCCGAACTGGCAGCGCTGGACCGCGACGACGCCGCCGCGGCCTTCCGCGCCATCGCGCTGGTGCAACCGGGCGGCCTCGGCAAGGCCGACGCCCAGGACGTGCACGCCCCGCCCACTGTGACGCTGCGCGAGGCGATGGCGCTGGCCGCCGCGCGCGACCGCATCGCGCTGCAGTACGCGCAGGGCTTCGACGAGCTGTTCGCGCTGGGCCTGCCGGCCTATGCCGACGGCTTCGATGCCCGCGCGGTGCAGCTGTGTTTCCTGCAGTGGCTGCGCAGCGCGCCGGACACGCACATCGTGCGCAAGCACGGCCTGGCGGCGGCACAAACTGTTCAGGTCGCGGCACAGTCCTGGTGGGACACCCTGCTGCACCGGGGCCGCCCGATGCCCGGCCCGGAAGCCGACGCCTGCATGGCGGCCGAGTGGGCCGAGTGGGACGACCGTCTCAAGGCGGGCGGCCTCAACCCCGGCACCAGTGCGGATCTGACCGTGGCCAGCGCCTTTGCGGCGGCCTTGGCCAGCAACGGGCCCCGGTAAAACCCGCCCGTGCCGCCGCCGGTCACGGCGGTGGCATGGAACGTGATTAAGCTAGCCGCCACTGGGCCCCGCGGGCCCGGTTCGGTGAGACCACCAACCACCCTTCCCATTCGGAGAAATGACCATGGCCAAGATCGACCGCCTGCTCGTCGGTGAATCCCTCGTCGGCGACGGCAACGAAGTTGCCCACATCGACCTGCTCATCGGCCCGCGCGGCACCCCCGCTGAAACGGCCTTCGCCAACGCCCTGGTGAACAACAAGGACGGCTTCACCTCGCTGCTGGCCGTCGTCGCCCCGAACCTGCTGGTCAAGCCGGCGACCGTGATGTTCAACAAGGTCACGATCAAGGGCGCCAAGCAAGCCGTGCAGATGTTCGGCCCGGCACAACGCGCGGTGGCCCTGGCCGTCGCCGACAGCGTCGAAGACGGCACCATCCCGGCCGACGAAGCCGACAACCTGTTCATCTCGGTCGGCGTCTTCATCCACTGGCTGGCTGACGACGACAAGAAGATCCAGGAATACAACTACAAGGCGACCAAGGAAGCCATCGAGCGCGCCGTGAGCGGCACGCCGACCGCCAAGGAAGTCGTGGCCGCCAAGGGCTCGGCCCAGCACCCGTTCGCCGCGAACTGATCGCGACGGGCGAAAGCCAAACGAAAAGGGCGCCTCGGCGCCCTTTTCTGCTTTTGTGCTTCTACAAACTCTGTGGGAGCGGCTTCAGCCGCGATGGCCACCGCTCAGCGGTGGCTTCCAGGCACCATGCCGGCGCCGATGAGGCTGAGCACCGTACCGTGCTTGGCAACGGCACCCGCAGTGAAATCACCGGCGTAGCGCTCGATCATCACGCCCACGCTCTCCACATCGGCGAACTTGCGCGGCTTCGTGACCCGCACCTGCACCCAGTGGGCGCCGAACTCCAGCACCAGGATCTGCGCGATGTGCTCGGCGAAGGCCTCGAGCAGCTTGATGTCGTGTTCGGCGAACAGCCGGTGCAGCCGCTCGCGCACCACGCCGTAGTCGATGGTGTCGCCGATGGTGTCGGTGTCGCAGGCGCGGCTGCGCGGCAGGCCAGCCTGCAGGTCGACGCGCACCGGCTGCGGGCGGTGCAGCTCGGTCTCGTGGATGCCGATCACCGTCTCGCCGATGAAACCCTCGATGAAGATCAGGTCCATCGCGACCTGGGCGGCGGCGCCCTGCGGATGCGGCGCGTGCCGCGAGAGTTGAGCCGACACGGGCGTGCTCCTCGTTGACATGGGGTGGGGGTGGATCGGCCGAGCAAGTTGCAGACCAGCATTGTGCGGCCTGGCGGGGCGACGTCGGCAAAGCGGCGACAATCGCCGGCCGCGGTCCCGACGATTCCATGGACCGCGACCGCCGGGAGATCCCGCGATGAACGCTCCTTCCTCGTCCGCCGCCGTCCTGCCGCACACCCACCGCATCTTCGACGCGGTGCAGCGCGGGGCGGACCCGACCATCGACGCCACCGTGGCCAGCTCGTGGCTGCGCTGCGTGCAGGACTACCGGCTGCACCCGGAGCGGCCGAGCCGCCCGCCGGTGCTCACCAGCACCGAGCTGAACGAACGCTGCGAGCGCCTGGTCGACGTGATCGACTGCGCCCGCCACGAGATGACCACGCTGTTCCAGCAGCTCGGCGACCCGCACAGCGCGGTGGTGCTGACCGACCCGGACGGCGTGATCGTGCACATGGTCAGCTCGCCGGAGTTCGAGCGCGAGCTGGCGCCGTTCGGCTTCCAGGTCGGCGGGGTGTGGAGCGAGGAGCAGGCCGGCACCAACGGCATGGGCACCTGCCTGGCCGCCGCGCGGCCGATCGCGGTGCGGCAGGAAGACCACTTCTTCTCGCAGTTCACCAACCTCACCTGTTCGGCCGTGCCGGTGCGCGACCCCGCCGGCCGCGTCGCCGCGGCGCTGGACGTGACCAGCCGCTCCGTGATGCCGCAGCAGCACGCGCTGGTGCTGCTGGGCATGACCGCCCGCATGATCGAGAACCGGCTGCTGGACCTGCGCTTCCGCAACGCCCACCCGCTGCACTTCCACAGCCGGCCGGAGTTCGTCTACACGCTGCACGAGGGCCGCCTCGCGGTGGCCGACGACGGCAGCATCCTCGCCGCCAACGAGAGCGCGCTGTTCCAGCTCGGCCTGTCGTCGCTGGAACAGATCCGCGCGCGCCGGCTCGACGACCTGTTCCAGACCTCGCTGGCCGACCTGCTCGACCGCAGCAGCGCCGCCGCCTTCCACCCGGTGGTGACCTACCGCACGCAGGCCGCCAACCGCTTCTACGCGGTGGTGCGCCAGCCGGCCGCCGATGCCACGCAGCGCGACGGCGCCGCGCCGCGCAGCCCGGTGCTGGCGCCGCGCGCGGCGCTGCCGCCGCGCAGCGTGGCGGCCGCGCCGGCGCCGGCCACCTTCCAGGACCCGGCGCTGGCCGCCCACCTGCACACCGCCGAACGGGTGATCGCCCGTCGCACGCCGCTGCTGCTGCACGGCGAGACCGGCGCCGGCAAGGAGGTGTTCGCCCGCGCCGTGCACGCCCGCAGCCCGGCCGCGGCCGGCGCGTTCGTCGCAGTCAACTGCGCCAGCATCCCCGAGACGCTGATCGAATCGGAGCTGTTCGGCTACCGCGCCGGCGCCTTCACCGGCGCCGAGCGGCGCGGCCGGCGCGGCAAGATCGCGCAGGCCGATGGCGGCACGCTGTTCCTCGACGAGATCGGCGACATGCCGCTGGCGCTGCAGGCGCGGCTGCTGCGCGTGCTCGACGAACGCGTCGTCACGCCGCTGGGCAGCGAGGACAGCCAGCCGGTCGAGTTCCAGCTGGTCAGCGGCAGCCACCGCGACCTGGCCGCGCTGGTGCGCGACGGGCAGTTCCGCGAGGACCTGTACTACCGCCTCTGCGGCATCGAGCTGAAGCTGCCGGCGCTGCGCGAGCGCAGCGACCGCGACACGCTGATCACCGCGATCCTCGCCGAGGAGGCCGGCGGCCCGTGCAAGCTCTCGACCACCGCGATGCGCGCGCTGATGCAGCACCCGTGGCCCGGCAACGTGCGCCAGCTGCGCCACGTGCTGCGCACCGCGGTGGCACTGGCCGATGGCGGCACCATCGAGCTGGCGCACCTGCCGCTGCTCGGCCAGCCCGGTCCGGCGGCGCCCGCCCCCGCGGCCCCGGCCGCTGGCACGCCGCCTGCTGACCTCGAAGACCTGAGCGGCCTGAACCCGATCGAGGTGAACGAGCGCCAGGTGCTGCTGCGCCTGCTGGAACAGCAGCGCTGGAACATGAGCAAGGTCTCGCAATCGCTCGACATCAGCCGCAACACGCTGTACCGCAAACTCCACAAGCTGCGCATTCCGGTCTCCCAACGTGTCTGACATCCCTTCGAAGGGCCGCTTCGCCTGGTGCGTCACCGGCTCCGGCCACGGCCTCGACGAATCCATCGCGCTGGCGCGCCGGCTGCCGCAGGTTGACCTCTACCTCTCGGCCGCTGCCGAGGAGGTGCTGCCGCAGTACGGCCACACGGTCGACCGGTTGAAGGAGACCTTCCGCGTCTTCCGCGACAAGACCGCCAGCGCGGTGCCGGTGGGCCAGCTCTACGCCGAGGCGTACCACACGGTGGTGGTCGCGCCGGCCACCAGCAACACGGTGGCCAAGTGCGCGCTGGGCCTGTCGGACACGCTGCCGACCAACATGTTCGCGCAGGCCGGCAAACTCGGCATCCCGGGCATCGTCTACGCCTGCGACACCGAGCCGGTGGTCATCACCAAGGCGCCGCACGAGTGGGTGACGCTGCGGCCGCGCCGCATCGAGCTCGAGAACGTCGAGCGGCTGCGGCAGATCGACTTCTGCCAGGTGGTGGCGTCGATCGACGAACTGACCGCGGCGCTGGATGCACGCCTGGCGGCGCTGGACCTGTCGTGGAACACATCCTCTTCCTGACCGGCCGCCTCGCCCAGCCCAGCCTCGAAGGCGTGCTGCAGCGCCTGGCCCCGCCGACCGACGACGCACCCTTCAGCTGGGAGGTGCGCGAGATCGGCCTGCAGGTGGCCGCGCTGATGACGGCCGACATGATCCGCCGCCGCGTCGCCGCGCCGGTGCAGGCCGACCGCATCCTCGTGCCCGGCCGCTGCCGCGGCGACCTCGACGCGCTGGCCGAGCACTACGGCATCCCGGTCGAACGCGGGCCCGAAGACCTGAAGGACCTGCCGCGCCACTTCAAGCAGGCGGCGCTGAACGTCGACCTGTCGCAGTACCGTGTGGCGATCTTCGCCGAGCTGGTCGAGGCGACGCAGCTGACGGTCGACCAGATCGTCGCCCGCGGGCTGGCCTACCAGCGCGACGGCGCCAACGTCGTCGACCTGGGCTGCCTGCCCGAGACGCCGTTCCCGCACCTCGAAGACAGCGTGCGCGCGCTGAAGGCCGCCGGCCTGCAGGTCAGCGTCGATTCGCTGAACCCCGAGGAGCTGCTGCGCGGCGGCCGCGCCGGCGCCGACTACCTGCTCAGCCTCACCGCCGACACGCTGTGGGTGGCCGACGAGGTGGCGTCCACGCCGATCCTGATCCCGCGCACGCCGCAGGACGAGGCCTCGCTCGACGAGGCCATCGCCGGCATGCGCGCGCGCGGCCGGGCGTTCATCGCCGACCCGATCCTCGACCCGCTGCCGTTCGGCCTGGCCGGCGCGATCGCCCGCTACGAGCGGCTGCGCGCGCGCGAGCCGGAGATCGAGATCATGATGGGCGTGGGCAATGTCACCGAGCTCACCGAGGCCGACACCTCCGGCATCAACGCGGTGCTGCTGGGGCTGTGCGCCGAACTGCGCGTCAACGCCATCCTGACCACGCAGGTGAGCCCGCATGCGCGCCGCGCGGTGCGAGAGGCCGACTGGGCGCGCCGCCTCATGCACGCGGCGATCACGCTGAACAGCCTGCCGAAGGGGCTGTCCGACGTGCTGATGACGGTGCACGCGCGCGACCAGTTTCACGACAGCGT
>Ga0233424_10000897_pt1 | contig 31254 bp, 24 predicted proteins | sample Watercolumn_Towu_FD_181011 | JGI IMG/M metagenome (GOLD analysis project Ga0233424, IMG submission 181011) | Freshwater microbial communities from Lake Towuti, South Sulawesi, Indonesia - Watercolumn_Towuti2014_125_MG | ecosystem: Environmental > Aquatic > Freshwater > Lake | place: Indonesia... | reverse complement strand
GAGCCTTATTTTTGACACCCATTGCCATGCAGCCCGACCGCAGCGCCTTTCTTCGCTCCCTGCTCGAACAGCGCATCCTGATCCTGGATGGCGCCATGGGCACCATGATCCAGCGCCACGGGCTGCGGGAGGCCGACTATCGCGGTGCGCGCTTCGCCGGTCATGCGAAGGAGCTGAAGGGCAACAACGACCTGCTGCTGCTGACGAAGCCGGAGGTGATCCGCGCCATCCACGCGGAGTACCTCGCCGCCGGCGCCGACATCCTCGAGACCAACACCTTCAACGCCACCTCGATCTCGCAGGCCGACTACGGGCTGGAAGCGCTCGCCTACGAGCTGAACGTCGCCGGGGCAAAGGTTGCGCGCGCGGTCGCCGACGAATTCTCCACGGCGGACAAGCCGCGCTTCGTCGCCGGCGTGCTCGGGCCCACCTCGCGCACCGCCTCGATCTCGCCGGACGTTAACGACCCGGGCTTCCGCAATGTCACTTTCGACGAGCTGGTGGCGGCCTACACCGATGCCGTGCGCGGTCTGTGCGACGGCGGCGCGGACCTGATCCTGGTCGAGACCATCTTCGACACGTTGAACGCCAAGGCGGCGCTCTACGCCGTCGAGCAGCATTTCGATGCCATCGGCCGGCGCCTGCCGGTGATGATCTCCGGCACCATTACCGACGCCTCCGGCCGCACGCTCTCCGGCCAGACGACGGAGGCCTTCTGGAACTCGCTCAGCCACGCCCGGCCGCTCTCCTTCGGCCTCAACTGCGCGCTCGGCGCCAAGGAGCTGCGCCAGTACGTCGAGGAACTGTCACGCATCAGTGACTGCTTCATCTCGGCGCACCCCAACGCGGGGCTGCCCAACCCGCTGGCGCCGACCGGCTACGACGAGACGCCGGAGATGCTGGCCGGCGAGATCGTCGACTGGGCGAAGCACGGCCTCATCAACATCGCCGGCGGCTGCTGCGGCACTACGCCGGCGCACATCGCCGCGATTGCGAAGGCGCTGGAAGACATCGCCCCGCGCCGTGTCGCGGAGACTGACTTTGGATTGCGCCTGTCGGGACTGGAGCCGTTCAACGTCAACGAAGGTTCACTCTTCGTAAACGTCGGCGAGCGCACCAACGTCACCGGCTCGAAGGCCTTCGCCCGCCTCATCCTCAACGGCCAGTTCGCCGAGGCCGTGGCGGTGGCGCGCAACCAGGTCGAGGCCGGCGCCCAGGTCATCGACGTCAACATGGACGAGGCCATGCTCGACTCGCAGGCGGCGATGGTGAAGTTCCTCAACCTGATCGCCTCCGAGCCGGACATCGCCCGCGTGCCGGTGATGATCGACTCCTCGAAATGGGAAGTGATCGAGGCCGGCCTCAAGTGCCTGCAGGGCAAGGGCATCGTCAACTCCATCTCGCTCAAGGAAGGCGAGGCGAAGTTCCTCGAGCAGGCGCGCAAAGTCAGGCGCTACGGCGCGGCGGTGATCGTCATGGCCTTCGACGAGCAGGGCCAGGCCGACACCTACGCGCGCAAGACGTCGATCTGCCGGCGCAGCTACGAGTTGCTGGTGAAGGAGGGCTTCCCGCCCGGCGACATCATCTTCGACCCGAACGTCTTCGCCATCGCCACCGGCATCGAGGCGCACGACAACTACGCCGTCGACTTCATCGAAGCAACGCGCTGGATCCGCGCCAACCTGCCCGGCGCCAAGGTCTCCGGCGGCATCTCCAACGTCTCGTTCTCCTTCCGCGGCAACGACCCGGTGCGCGAGGCCATCCACACGGTGTTCCTCTACCACGCCATCCAGGCCGGTCTCACCATGGGCATCGTCAACGCCGGCCAGCTCGGCGTGTACGAGGACATCCCCGCCGACTTGCGCGAGCGCGTCGAGGACGTGGTGCTCAACCGGCGGCCCGATGCGGGCGAGCGCCTGGTCGAGGTCGCCGCCAGCGTCAAGGGTGCGGCGAAGGAGTCGACGCAGGACCTCGCCTGGCGCGAAAAGCCCGTGCGCGAGCGCCTCGCCCACGCCATGGTGAAGGGCATTACCGACTTCATCGTCGCGGACACCGAGGAAGCGCGCCTGGAGTCGAAGCGCCCGCTCGACGTCATCGAGGGTCCGCTGATGGACGGCATGAACGTCGTCGGCGACCTCTTCGGCGCCGGCAAGATGTTCCTGCCGCAGGTGGTGAAGTCGGCGCGCGTCATGAAGCAGGCGGTGGCCCACCTCATCCCCTTCATCGAGGAGGACAAGAAGAAGAGCGGCGCCTCGTCGAAGGGCAGGATCGTCATCGCCACGGTGAAGGGCGACGTGCACGACATCGGCAAGAACATCGTCGGCGTGGTGCTCGGCTGCAACGGCTACGAGATCGTCGACCTCGGCGTCATGGTGCCGGCGGAGAAGATCCTGCACGCGGCGAAGGAGCATGGCGCGCAGGCGATCGGCCTGTCGGGGCTGATCACGCCCTCGCTGGAGGAAATGTCGCACGTCGCGGCGGAAATGCAGCGCCAGGGCTTCGACCTGCCGCTGCTGATCGGCGGCGCCACCACCTCGCGCGCCCACACCGCCATCAAGATCGCGCCGCACTACGCGGGCGTGACGGTGTACGTGCCCGACGCCTCGCGCGCCGTCGGCGTCGTGACGAAGCTGCTCTCGGCGGAAATGAAGGCGAGCTTCGTCGCCGAGATCGCCGCCGACTACGAAAAGGCGCGCGCGCAGCACGCCGGCAAGAAGGGCGTGCCGCTGGTGACGCTGGAGCAGGCGCGCGCCAACCGCTTCAAGTCGCACGGCGCCGCGCCGGCGAAGCCGAACACCCTGGGCGTGCAGGCGCTGGCCGACTACGACCTTGCCGCGCTGGTGCCCTGTATCGACTGGGCGCCCTTCTTCCAGACCTGGGACCTCGCCGGCTCCTATCCGGCCATCCTCGACGACCCGAAGGTCGGCGAGACGGCAAGACAGGTGTTCGCCGACGGCCAGGCGATGCTGAAGCGCATCGTCCACGAGAAATGGCTCAGCGCCAGCGGCGTGTTCGGGCTCTTCCCGGCGAATGCCGTCGGCGACGACGTGGAGCTCTACACCGACGACTCGCGCCGGACGGTGCGCCTGACCTGGCACAACCTGCGCCAGCAGCAGGCGCGCCCGGAAGGGAAACCCAATTACTGCCTGTCGGACTTCGTCGCGCCGAAGGAATCGGGTGTCGCGGACTACGTCGGCGCCTTCGCCGTCACCGCAGGGCTTGGCATCGAGCGGAAGCTGGCGGAATTCGAGGCGAAGCACGACGACTACAGCGCCATCCTCCTGAAGGCCTTGGCCGACCGCCTGGCGGAAGCCTTCGCCGAGCACCTGCACCAGAGCGTGCGCCGCGAGTTCTGGGGCTATGCCGCAAACGAGGCGCTCAGCAACGAGGAGTTGATCGCCGAGCAATACCGCGGCATCCGCCCCGCCGCCGGCTACCCGGCCTGCCCCGACCACACGGAAAAAGGACCGCTCTTCGCGCTGCTCGACGCGACGAAGAACGCCGGCATGACGCTCACCGAGTCCTTCGCCATGCACCCGGCCGCTTCGGTCTCCGGCTTCTACCTCGCCCACCCCGAAGCGCGCTACTTCGCCGTCAGCAAGATCGGCCGCGACCAGCTCGAGGACTACGCAAAGCGGAAAGGCATGAGCGTGGCGGAAGCCGAGCGCTGGCTGGCGCCGGTGCTCTAAGGCCGAAGGGGCTCAGACGCCCCAGGTCACCGGCACTTCTTCCTTCAGGGAATATTCGAGCAGCTCGATCAGCGGCACGGCGCGGCGCGCCAGGCTGACGTATTCGCGCTTGCCGCCCTCGGGGGTCTTCTCGAACAGGCGCTCGTCGTGGTCGACGACGGGCTTCTCGGCCTTGTCCTGCGCCACGGCAGCCTTCAGGCGGGCGATGGCCTCGGGCAGTTGTTCCACCGTGACGATGCCCTTCGGCTCGGGCGACTTACCCATTACTTCCATGAGGGTATGCGCGACGTCCCCGAACATCATGACGTCCCCGGCGGCTTTCGACTTGAAGACGATCAGCATGGTGGACGGATTTTACCCCGTATAATTCCAGCCATGGACAGCCTCAAGCATCTCTTCGAGAACAACCGCAGCTGGGCCGAGAAGATCACGGCCGAGGACCCGTCATTCTTCGACAAGCTGGCCCATCTGCAAAATCCGGAATACCTGTGGATCGGCTGTTCCGACAGCCGCGTCCCCGCCAACCAGATCACCGGCCTGGCGCCGGGCGAGGTGTTCGTCCACCGCAACGTCGCCAACGTGGTGGTGCACACCGACCTCAACTGCCTCTCCGTCATGCAGTTCGCCGTCGACGTGCTGAAGGTGAAGCACATCATCGTCTGCGGCCATTACGGCTGCGGCGGCGTGCGCGCGGCACTCACCGGCGAGCGCCTCGGCCTCATCGACAACTGGCTGCGCCACATCCAGGACGTGCGCGACCAGCACGCCGCCCTGCTCGCGCCGCTCGACGCCGAGGCGGCGGCCAACCGCCTGTGCGAGCTCAACGTCATCGAGCAGGTGGTGAATGTCGCCCGCACCACCATCGTGCGCGACGCCTGGCAGCGCGGCCAGGCTCTGGCGGTGCACGGCTGGATCTACGGCCTGTCAAATGGCCGCCTGCACAATCTGGGCATCTCGGTCGATGCGCTCGGCGGCATAGACGCCACGCATGCGGCCGCCCTCGACAAGCTGAAATGATCGATGCCGTGTTTGCCGGCGGCGTGCGCCCGCTGCCGCCGGAAGGGCATCCCTCCGGCATCGTCAAGGAAGCGGTCGCCGGTCCCGCGATGCTCGGCCCGGAGGGCCTCGAAGGCGACGCCCAGGCTGACCGCCGCGTGCACGGCGGGCCGGACAAGGCCCTGCACCATTATCCCGCCGAGCACTATGCGGTTTTTGCCGCCATCTATCCGGACAGCGCCAGCCGCTTCGTCCCCGGCAGCATCGGCGAGAACGTGTCGACCACCGGCTGGACCGAGGAGAACGTTTGCGTCGGCGACGTCTTCCGCATCGGCGAAGCGCGCGTGCAGGTGACCCAGCCGCGCAGCCCGTGCTGGAAGATCAACCACCGCTACGGGCTCGAGGATGCGCTGCAGCTCGTCGCCGAGCGCGGCATCACCGGCTGGTATTACAGGGTGCTCGAAGCCGGCCGCATCGCGGCGGGCGATGCTTTCGAGTTGCTCGAGCGCAATGCCGATGCAGTGACACTGCGCCGCCTGTGGCAGGTGACGCGCAGCCATCGTCCGGCGGCGGAAGAGCTGTCACGCCTGGCGTGGACGCCCGGGCTGTCGGAGGGCTGGGCGGAAAAGCTGCGCGGCAGGCTGGAATGGCTGCGCCAGAATGGCTGACATGAATCCCTGGCTGCGCGTCTTCCTGCCCTTCGCCGCAGGCTACTACCTGTCCTACCTGCTGCGTTCGGTGAATGCCGTGCTCGCGCCGGAATTGGCGCGCGAGCTGTCGCTCTCGGCCGCCGACCTCGGTCTGCTCACCAGCGCCTATCTGCTCACCTTCGCTGCCTTTCAGATCCCGCTCGGCCTGCTGCTCGACCGCTATGGTCCGCGCAAGGTGGAGGCCGGCCTCTTGCTGCTCGCCGCGGCGGGCACGCTGCTCTTCTCCTTCGGCACGTCGACGTTCGAGCTCGCACTTGCGCGCGGCCTGATCGGCCTGGGCGTCTCCGCCTGCCTGATGGCGGCGTTCAAGGGCTTCGCGCAGAATTTTCCTGCGGAGCGCCAGGCGTCGCTCACCGGCGCCATCATGGCCTCGGGCGGCCTGGGCGCGATCACGGCCAGCCTGCCGCTGGAGTTCGCCCTGCCGCTCTTCGGCTGGCGCGGCGTGTTCCAGGGACTGACTTTTCTGCTGCTGGCGGTCGCCGCATGGCTCTATCTCTCCGTGCCGCAGCGCGAGGCCGGCGTCTCGCGCGACAGCCTCGGCGCGCAGCTGAAGGATGTCGGCGCGATCCTGGCGAACCGTATCTTCTGGCGCTACGCGCCGCCGATGGCGCTCATTACCGGCGGCTTCATGGCGGTGCAGGGCCTGTGGGCCGTGCCCTGGCTGATGCAGGTGGACGGACTGACGCGCCACGGCGCGGCGGAAGTGCTCTTCGCGCTCAACCTCGCCATGCTGGTCTCCCACCTCGGCATCGCCACCTTCGCCATGCGCCTGGCGCGCGCGGGCATCCGCCCGCAGGCGCTGCTCGTCGGCGGCTACGGCCTCGCCCTCGCAGGACTGAGCGCGATGGTGGCCGGCCTGCAGCCGGACTGGCTGATGTGGTTTGTCTATGGTGTGGGCGTGTCCGGCGGCTCGCTCGCCTACGCCCAGCTCGCAGGTCATTTCGATCCCGCGCTGTCCGGCCGCGTGACGACGGCGCTCAACCTGCTCGCCTTCGTCGGCGCCTTTTCGCTGCAGTGGGGGCTGGGACTGCTGATCGACGGGCTGGTTGCCGCGGGCTTCGCGACGCCGGGCGCCTACCGTGCGACTTTCGCCATCCTGCTGGCGATCCAGATCGCGAGCTACGCCTGGTTCCTGCTGGAAGGTCGGCGCAAGTAGTCAGAACTCAAGCGGGTCGACGTCGATGTGCCAGCGCAGGGACTTCGGCGCTTTCTGTTCGCGGATCGCTTCGAGCCAGGGCATGAGGAAGGCCTGCAGGGCAGGCCGGCTGCGCGACTCGACCAGCAGCTGGGCGCGCTCGAGATGGGCCAGGCGATGCAGCCGCATCGGCACGGCGTCGTAGAGCGATACTTCTTCGGGGCGCAATCCGCCGCCCAGTTCCGCAGCCGTCTTCAGGAAAGCGAGCGCCTGCTTCAGTTCCGGCGCTTCGGCGCGCAGCATGGCCTGGTGGGTGAAGGGCGGGAAGCCGGCCCGCTCGCGCTCGGCGAGCTGGGCGGCGGCGAAGGAAGCGAAGTCGTTTTCGGCCAGCGCGCGATAGAGCGGATGCTCGGGATACTGCGTCTGCACCTGCACCTGGCCGGGCAGGGCGGCGCGGCCGCTGCGGCCGCCCACCTGCATGAGCTGGGCGAACAGCCGCTCCGGCGCGCGGAAGTCTGCGGCGAACAGCGCCGCGTCGGCATTCAGCACGCCGACCAGGGTCAGGTTGGGAAAGTCGTGGCCCTTGGCCAGCATCTGCGTGCCGACGAGGATGTCGGCCTCGCCCTTGTGGATGGCCTCGAGCACGCCGTGCCAGCGGGACTGACTTTTTGCGCTGTCGCGGTCGACGCGCAGGATGCGCGCCTGCGGGAAGCGCGCGGCCAGCGCCTCTTCGAGACGCTGCGTGCCGCGGCCGAAGGGATGGATGTCCTGGTTGCCGCAGGTCGGGCAGGCGACGGGAATGCGTTCCTCGCGTCCGCAGTGGTGGCAGCGAAGCCGGCGATCGGCCAGGTGCACCACCAGGTTCGCCGCGCAGCCCGGGCAGCGGCTGACCCAGCCGCAGGACGGGCAGGCCAGCACCGGGGCGTAGCCGCGCCGGTTGAGGAAGATCAGGCTCTGTTCATTGCGCTCCAGCCGCGCAGCGATGGCCCGCAGCAAGTGCTCGCTCATGCCGTCCTGCAGTTTCTCGTGGCGGGTGTCGACGCAGCGCACCTCGGGCATGGTTTCCGCCACGGCGCGGGCCGTGAGTTCGAGCAATCGATAACGGCTGGCCTGCGCGGCGGCCCAGCTTTCCAGCGAGGGCGTGGCCGAGCCGAGGACGATCGGCACGTTGCGCTGCTTCGCCCGCCACACGGCCACGTCGCGCGCCGAGTAGCGCATGCCTTCCTGCTGCTTGAAGGAGGAATCGTGCTCCTCGTCCACCACGATCAGGCCGAGGCGCGGCAGCGGGGTGAAGACCGATAGCCGCGTGCCCAGCACGATGTCGGCCTCGCCCTTGAGCGCCTGGAGAAATCCCGTCGCTCGTACGCCATCCGCCAAGCTGCTGTGCAAACTCACCAGCCGTGCGCCGGGAAAGCGATTGCTCACCCTCGCCTCGAGCTGCGGCGTCAGGGCGATCTCCGGCACGAGCAACAAGGCCTGGCCGCCGCGCGCCAGCACCTGCGCGATCAGGCGCAGATAGACCTCGGTCTTGCCGCTGCCGGTGACGCCGTGCAGCAGGAAGGGAGCGAAGCGGCCGAAAGCGCCCGCCACGGCGTCGACAGCGTGCCGCTGTTCATCCAGCAGCGCGGGTCCGACGGCATCGCGCAGATCCGGCACGGCCTGTTCCAGCACCAGCCAGCCTTTCTCCAGCAGTTGCGGCAGCTGTCTGGTCGCGGAAGCCGACACGGCACGCAGTTCGAGACGGGTCATCACGCCGTTCGATTCCAGCGCCGCGAGCAGGCGCGCGGCGATGCTGCGCTGCGCCAGCTGCGGCAGGGCGCGCCGGCCTTCTTCCGTGATGCGAAACAGGGCAGGGTCGGGCTGGCGCGGCAGCGCATCGCGCCGGCGCAAGGCCGGTGGCAGGGCGAGCGCAACGACTTCGCCGATCGGATGCTGGTAATAGCGGCTGCAGAAATCGGCCAGCGCCAGCCAGTCGGCGGGCAGGGGCAGCGCATCGCGCAGGATGGCGCGCGCCGGCTTGAGTTTTTCCGGTGGAAGGGCGCTTGCCGAAAGGACTTCCAGGATGACGCCGATCTTCTCGCTGCGTCCGAACGGCACGCCGACGCGACGACCAATGTCTTCCGCGCGCGCGTCCGCCGCGAGGTAATCGAAGCTGCGCATCAGGGGCACATCGAGCGCGACGCGGATGATCGGAGAGCTCATCTTCTGTTCTCTGCGCGAGTTGGTTTCACATCTTCGCGCGAAGTATTGAAAACGATGCTAACTGCCTGCAATCAAAGCGCAATATTCTTGTCCACAAAATCTGTGGACAACTTTGTGGGAAATACCTGCCCAATAGGCTTAACTCCGCTAGGGGAAAGGGGTTATCTTCCTTTGCCCAGAAATTCATCGACAAAATATCCTTAATTAACATGGACATAGAAAAACAGGCGAAATGATGCCGAATTTCCGACGGATTTTGCCGATGCAGCACGCTCTTGTGCATAAGTCAAGCCCGAGGACCTTCGCCAAAAGCCTTTTCCCATGCGGTTTTCGGGCCTGCCTGCGCGCCAGGCCGCGCCCCGCCTGGGCTCGCGCAGGGGGGGTCTGAAAAGCTAGGACTGGCGCTGTTTGCGGCTGTGCTCGTGCACCGCATTGACGAGCGCGGTGACGTGCTCAGGTGGCGTGAATTGCGAAATGCCGTGGCCGAGATTGAAGACGTGGCCGTTGCCCGGACCGAAGGCGTCGAGGATCGCGCGCGCTTCCTGGGCGATTTTTTCCGGCTGGGCGAACAGCGCCACCGGATCGAGGTTGCCCTGCAGCGCCACCTTGTCGCCGATCAGCCTTCGTGCCGCGCCGATGTCGGTGGTCCAGTCGAGGCCGACGGCGTCGCTGCCGATCGCCGCGATGTCCTCCAGCCATTGGCCGCCGCCCTTGGTGAACACGATGCTCGGGATGCGGGCGCCGTCGCGCTCGCGCGTAAGCCCGGCGACGATGCGCTGCATGTAGGCGAGCGAGAATTCCTTGTAGGCGCGATGACTGAGGGCCCCGCCCCAGGTGTCGAAGATCATCACGGCCTGGGCGCCGGCTTCGATCTGGGCGTTGAGGTAAGCGGTCACTGCCGTGGCATTCACCTCCAGCACATGGTGCAGCAGGTCGGGCCGGTCGTAGAGCATGGACTTGATGGTGCGGAAGTCCTCCGAGGCGCCGCCCTCGATCATGTAGCAGGCGAGGGTGAACGGGCTGCCGGAGAAGCCGATCAGCGGCACCGAGTTGTCCAGGGCGCGGCGGATCTCAGACACGGCGTCCATCACGTAGCGCAGCTCGACGCCGGGGTCGGGCGCGGCGAGGTTGCGGATCTCCCATTCCTCGCGCAGCGGGCGCTCGAATTTCGGCCCCTCGCCTTCGGCGAAATACAGGCCGAGGCCCATGGCGTCGGGCACGGTGAGGATGTCGGAAAACAGGATGGCGGCGTCGAGGTCGTAGCGCGCCAGCGGCTGCAGCGTCACCTCGCAGGCCATCTGCGGGCTCTTGCAGAGGTTCATGAAGTTGCCGGCGCGGCGCCGCGTTTCGCAATATTCCGGCAGGTAGCGCCCGGCCTGGCGCATGAGCCAGATCGGGGTGTAGTCCGTGGGCTGGCGCAGCAGGGCGCGCAGGAAGGTGTCGTTTTTGAGCTTGTTCATCATGCAAGTTTACCAGCAGTGGGCGCAGGGTCGCCCCCACCCCCTTATTTCTTCCAGAAGTAGGGCGTAAACAGCACGACGAGCGTGAAGATCTCCAGCCGTCCGGCCAGCATCGCCAGCGAGCAGATCCACGTCTGGAAATCGGTGAGGGACTGGAAGTTCTGCGCCGGTCCGACCACATTCAGGCCCGGCCCGGCGTTGTTGATGCAGGCGATGATGGCCGTGAACGCCGAAATGAAATCGAGCCCGCTGGCGACCAGGAAGAAGGTCAATTCGCCGACCGTCAGGGCATAGAGGAAGATGAAGCCCAGCACGGCGCCGGCGATCTGGTCCGGAATTGCGGTGGCGCCGATGCGGATCGGATTGACGACGCGGGGATGGATCAGACGCTGCAGCTCGCGCAGCCCCTGCTTGGCGAGGATCAGGGTGCGCACCATCTTGATGCCGCCGCCGGTCGATCCCGACGAGACGGTAATGCAGGACAGGAACAGCATCCACAGCGGCACGAAGATCGGCCATTTGTCGTAGTCGACGCTGACGAAGCCGCAGTCCGTGGCGATCGACACCAGGTTGAAGGCGACGTGGCGCAAGGCCGTCATCCACTCGCCATAGGTCCCCACAACCCAGAGATAGGTCGCGCAAACGAGGATGCTGGAAACGATCAGGGCAACCAGGGCCTTGGCCTCCGAGTCCGTCCAGTAGGCGCGCAGCGAGCGGCCGCTCCAGGCGATGAAGTGCGTGGCGAAATTCATCGCCGCCAGCATCATGAACACGATGAGGACGAACTCGATGGCGGGCGAGTCGAACTGCCCGACGCTGGCGTCGTAGGTGGAAAAGCCGCCGAGCGAGAGCGCGGCGAAAGCATGGCAGATGGCGTCCAGCCAGTTCATGCCGACCAGGCGCAGGCACAGGATGCAGACCACGGTGATCGCGAAGTACACCAGCCACAGGGCCTTGGCCGTGTCGGTGATGCGTGCCGTCAGCTTGGCGTCCTTCATCGGCCCGGGCGTCTCGGCCTTGAACAGCTGCATGCCGCCGACGCCGAGCAGCGGCAGGATGGCGACGGCGAGGACGATGATGCCCATGCCGCCCAGCCAGTTGAGCTCGTGGCGCCAGAGGTTGATCGACGGCGGCAGCTTCTCCAGGCCGACCAGCACCGTCGCGCCGGTGGTGGTCAGGCCGGACATGGTCTCGAAAAAGGCGTCGGTGAACGACAGGCCGGGAATGGCCAGCATCAGCGGCACGGTGGCGATGGCCGCCATCATCACCCAGGCCAGCGTCACCAGCAGGAAGCCGTCGCGCGCCTGCAGCTCGCGTCGCGCCCGCCGCGTCAGCGCCCACAGCACGCCGCCGCCGGCGAAGCAGATGGCCATCGCATCGAGGAACAGCGCTACGGTGCCATCCGCGAAGATCAGCGCAGAGGCGATCGGCATCAGGTAAGCCAGGCTGAAGACCATCAGCAGCAGGCCCATGACGCGCAGAACGGGTCCGAGGGAATGCATGGTCTTTCCTCAGAAGAAACCGATGCCGACCTGGAACAGCTTCTCCACCTTCGGCACCAGGTGCTTGGACACGACGAACACGATGACATGGTCGTCCTGCTCGATGACCGTGTCGTGGTGGGCGATGATCACCTTGTACTGGCGCTCCTCGCCGAGATCGTGGGTATACACGGGGGTTTCGCTGATCGGCACGTGGCGCACGATGGCGGCAATGGCGGCGCCTTCGATCACCGGCAGCTGATCGATGCGGCGGCCGACCACCTGCGAGGACTGCGCGTCGCCGTGGGCCACGACCTCCAGCGCCTCCGCCGCGCCGCGCCGCAGGCTGTGCACGGCCGCAACGTCGCCGCGCCGCACATGGGCGAGCAGCGTGCCGATGGAGGTCTGGGCCGGCGAAATGGCGATGTCGATCTGTCCGCCCTGGAGCAGGTCGGCGTAGGCACGCCGGTTGATCAGCGACACGACGCGCCCCGCGCCCATGCGCTTGGCCAATAGCGCCGCCATGATGTTGTTCTCGTCGTCATTCGTCAGGGAGAGAAACAGGTCCATGTCGCCGACGTTCTCCTCCTCCAGCAGACGCTCGTCCGTCGCATCGCCCCTCAGCACCAGCGTGTTCTGCAGGTTCTCCGCCAGCCACCCGGTGCGCTCACGGCCGTGGTCGATCAGCTTCACCTGGTAGTCGTTTTCGATCGCGCGCGCCAGCCGATAGCCGATGTTGCCCCCGCCGACGATCATGACGCGCTTGACGGGCTTGTCCATGCGGCGCAATTCGCGCATCACCTTGCGAATGCCTTTGGTTGCCGCGAGGCAGAAGACCTCGTCCCCCGGTTCGATCACCGTATCCGCGTGAGGAATGATCGGCTTGTCACGGCGATACACTGCGGCAATGCGCGCATCGACCTGCGGGATGTGCTTGCGCAGGTCCTTGAGGGGATGGCCGACCAGCGGCCCGCCCTCGAAGGCGCGCACGGCGACCAGGCTGACCAGGCCGTCGGCGAATTCCAGCACCTGAAGCGCTTCGGGAAACTCGATCAGCTTGACGATGTAGTCGGTGACGATCTGCTCGGGACAGATGGAGAAGTCCACGGCGAAATTCGCCTCCTCGAGCAGTTCGGGATGTTCGACGTAGTCGGCGGAACGGACGCGTGCGATGCGCGTCGGCAGGTTGAACAGCGATTTGGCGATGCGGCAGGCGCACAGATTGGTCTGGTCGCTCTGCGTCACGGCGATCAGCAGGTCGGCGTCCTCGGCACCGGCCTGGCGCAGGGTGGACGGGCTGGCGGCGTTGCCCGTCACGGTGCGCAGGTCGAAGCGGTCCTGCAACTGCGCGAGCCGTGCTGTGTCTGTGTCGACGACGGTGATGTCGTTGGCCTCGGAGACCAGGCTCTCGGCCACCGAGGCGCCGACCTGGCCGGCGCCGAGGATGATGATTTTCATAGCGCCTCCGCCGGGCCGTCCGCGCTAACGCGGGATAAACGTGAGCATCCCCTCCCATCCTCCCCCGCCGAGCGGGGGAGGTGACTAGTCACCCCCGCCCTCGGGCGGGGGCAGGGGGGGTGGGTTGTGAACTTCCCTGCGGGGGTGCGCTGGCGCACCCCCTTCCGTGGGAAGGGGGTCGGGGGGTAGGTCATTGTTCTTCGCCTTTTCGGCCGAGCGGGATGCCCAGCGCCTTGAGCTTGCGGTAGAGGTGCGTGCGCTCGAGGCCGGACTTCTCCGCCAGGCGCGTCATGTTGCCGCCCTCGAGCTGCAGGTGGTGCTCGAAATAGACGCGCTCGAAGGCTTCGCGTGCTTCGCGCAGCGGCAGGTCGAGCGGCAGGGCCTGGGCGGCGGCGGAAGGCTGCGGCGCGATCAGGCGGGCGACCTCCTCTCCGCCAATTTCCTCGTCCAGCGCGGCGAGCGCGAGCGAACGCACGGCATTCCTCAGCTCGGCGTAGCCGCCCGTCCAGGCCTGGTTGCGCAGGGCGTTCAGCGCCGCCGAGGACAGGCGCCGCAGGGGCACCTCGCCGGCCTCGACCACGTGCGTGAGGATCTGCGTTGCCAGTTCCGGCACCTCGTCCTTCAGCTCGGCGAGGCCGGGTGCACCGAGGCTGACCTCGGCCAGTCGCCGCAGCAGGGCTTCGTCGAATCCCGCGGCCGCCAGTTCCGTCGCCGTCTGCGTACTCGCCGCCACCAGGCGCAGGTCGAATTTTTCCAGCCGGTCGAGGGCGAAGGCGAGGTTCTTCTGCTGCAGGCGCGAGAGGGCGGCCAGTTCCGCGGCGAAGAGCACGCCGCCGGCGGCCTGTTCCAGCGCTTCCAGCGCCAGCGGCTGGCCGTGGCCGGCCAGATCGAGCCAGGGCTTGCCCGGCGCCTGCAGGCTGCGACCGATCAGCTCGGCGAGGCTGCCGCTGCCGCTTTTCAGCATCAGGGCGCGGCTTTTCGCCGCCACCTGGTCGAGGCGCTTCTTCAGGTCGCGCAGCGGGCCGGAGCGGGAAAAGGCCGCCAGCGTCAGCTCGCTGCGCCGTGCCGTGGCGACTGACTTTTGCAGGGCACGCTTGACCGCCGCCAGCAGCTTCTGCAGGGCGATCGGCTTCTCGAGGAAATCCTGCGCGCCGATGCGCGTGGCCTCCACCGCCGTGTCGATGGTGCCGTGGCCGGACATCATCACCACCGGCATGGTGAGCTGGCCGGCGGCCGACCATTCCTTGAGCAGCGTGATGCCGTCGGTGTCGGGCATCCAGATGTCGAGCAGCACGAGGTCGGGCCGCGCGCCGTTCCTCGCCGCGCGCGCCGCCGTGGCGTTTTCCGCCAGCTGCACGTCGTGGCCCTCGTCGGAGAGAATCTCCGAGAGCAGCTCGCGGATGCCGACTTCGTCGTCAACAACAAGTATCTTTGCCATGCCGTTTTCGCCTCATGCCGCCAGAGGCAGCCGTATGATCACCTGCGCGCCGCGCGGCGCGGCGTTGGCGATCTCGATCTGGCCGTGGTGCTCGTCCACGATCTTCTTGACGATGGCCAGTCCCAGCCCGGTGCCCTTGGCCTTCGTCGTCACGTAGGGCTCGAAGGCGCGGGCGAGGATTTCCTTGGGGAAGCCGCTGCCATTGTCGCTCACCGTGAGCAGGATGCTGCGTCCCTCGCGCCGCGTGCCGATGCGGATGGCCGGCTCGGCCGCCTCGCCCAGCGCGTCTTCGGCGTTGGCGACCAGGTTGTGGATGACCTGGCGCAATTGCGCCGCATCGCCCGCCACGCGCGGAAGATCGTCCGCCAGTGCCACCGACAGGCGCGCGCGCGAGGATTCGTAGAGGCCGAGCACTTCCTCGACCAGGGCGTTGAGGTCGAGCGCGCCCAGCTGCGGCGGCGGCAGGCGCGCGTAGTCGCGGAAGTCGTTCACCATGTGCTTCATGGCCTCGACCTGGTTCACGATGGTCTGCGTTGCGCGCTCGAGCATCTCGCGCTCGCTGCCGGACAGCTTGTCGGACAGCTTGTGCGCCAGCCGCTCGGCGGAGAGCTGGATCGGCGTGAGCGGGTTCTTGATCTCGTGGGCCAGGCGCCGCGCCACCTCGCCCCAGGCGGCGGAGCGCTGCGCGGCGATGAGCTGGGTGATGTCGTCGAACACGACGACGCAGCCGCCGCCGGACGCCTCCGGCAGGCGCGTGCCGCGCACGAGCAGGGCCTGCGGCACGCCGGCGCCGTTCTGCATCTCGATCTCGCGCTGCCATTCCTCGGCCTCGGCGGCGCAGCCGGCGGCGATGGCGTCGCGCAGCTCGAGGTGGCGCGCCCAGCCGGCGAGCGGCTGCCCCTGCGCGCCGGCCAGGTCGTCGCGCAGGATGGCGCGCGCGCCGTCGTTGGCCGCGCGCAGGCGCTTCTCCGCGTCGAAGGCCAGCACGCCGGCGGAGAGGTTGCCGAGCACGCTCTCCAGGTAGGCGCGCGCGCCCTCCGTCTCGGCGCGGCTCTTCTCGGCCTGGGCGCGCGCCTCGCCGAGCTGGCGCGTCATCTGGCTGAACTGCTGCGTCAGCACGCCGAGCTCGTCGCGCGTCGCCACGGTCTCGCGCGGCGAATAGTCGCCGGCGGCCACCGCTTCGGTGCCGCGCGCCAGGATCGACAGCGGTGCGCTGAGCCTGCGCGCAAGCAAAAAGGCCAGCGCAACTGCCGCGAACAGCGAGAGCAGCAGGGCCAGCGTCAGCGTCAGGGTGTACATCGTCTTCAGGCTGGTCTTGGCGAGCGACAGTTCCTGGTAATCGCGATAGGCGGCCTGCACGCTGTCGGCGTTGCGGGCGAGGGAATCGGGCACCGTCTGCGTGAGCTGCAGCACCTGCGTTTCGCCGGTGAAGGCGAGCGCGGCCACCGGCGCCAGCACGCGCAGCGTCAGGCCGCTGGCGGGATCGCCCTCGACCAGGCTCAGGCTGCGGCCCTGGCGCACCTGGCGCAGCTGGGAAGCGGAGGGCAGGTCCGGCAGCAGGGTGCCGCGCTCGCCGCTGCTGCTGGCGAGCACCAGGCCGGCGGAGGAGAACAGGGTGGCCGACTGGACGCCAACCTGCTCGCGCAGGCGATGCAGCTGGCCGGGGCGTGAGGCGCCGCTCGTCCCGCCCAGCTCGAGCGCCATGGTGCCGGCCTTGTCGGACAGGTCGTCGAGCAGGTAATCGAGCGCGCTGCGGCCCAGGTTGAGGCCGCCCTCGAGCGCCTTGTCCACGCGCACGTCGAACCAGGATTCGATGCTCTTCACGGCGAACTGGAGCGAGACGGCATACACCAGCGCGCCGGGCACCACGGCCATGAGGGCGAACATCAGCATCAGGCGCAGCTTGAGGCGCGAGCCGAAGACTTCGGCGCGGTGCTCGCGCCAGAGCTGGCGCAGCTGCCACAGCACGAGGCCGAGCAGGACAACCGCCACCGCGGCGGTGACGCCGAGCAGCAGGCGGTACTGGCCGGCGAACAGCGCCGTGTTGGCCGAGGCCGACGTGAGCAGGAAGAGCAGGATGCCGGCCAGCGCGGCGGCACAGATGAGCACCAGCCTCATTTGGGCGCCGCCTCGGCCGGGGGCGTGAAGCTCCAGCGCCTGATCTCGGCCTTGATGTTCCAGTCCTTGTTGCCGATGGCGTCGATCTGGAAGGGCTTCGGCAGCTGGGTCAGGTCGAGCTTGAGGCGCAGCGCCGCGCTGCAGGCCTCCCCCGGCTTGAGGGCGGCCTTGTCCGCCACCGCCCAGTCGCGCAGGCGCGCGAGCACGCCGAGCGCCTCGTCGAGCGTGGCGAAGCTCTGGTGCAGGGCGCCGCTGGAGAGGCGGTACTGGCGCGTCAGCGCGTTGTAGGCGAGGCGCCAGGTCTGCGTTTTGCCGGCGACATGCTCGTCGGCCCAGTACCAGCGCGGCTTGGTCAGTGCGAATTCTGCGGTGAAGTAGAGGGGCACGCCGCGGTCGACCACTTCCTCGAGATGCTGGCCAAGGGCAATGGTGAACTCGGCGTTGAGCAGCCAGGCCTCCTCGCCGGCGGCGAGTTCGGCCTGCTTCACCTTGATTTCGCCGGCGCCGGCTGCGAGGGAAAACAGCGCGAACGCGAAGAACAGCAGCGTCGCGGCGAACCGCCGCGCGAGGCCGTCAGGCCTGCTTTTCGAGGAGAGCGTAATAAAAGCCGTCATGTTCTTCGTCGGGCAGCAACTGCAGGTCGAAGGCGCCGGCGGCGGGCAATCGCATGCAGTCTTCCTGTCGCGCGGCGAAGGCCGCGACCAGGCGACCGTTCTCCTCGGCAAAGAGCGAGCAGGTCGCATACAGCAATTTACCACCGGGCGCGAGCACCCGCCACAGGGCATCGAGGATTTCCGCCTGCGAGCGGGCAAATTTGGCGATGTCGCCCGGGCGCCGCAGCCACTTGATGTCGGGGTGCCGCCGCACGACGCCCGAGGCGGAGCACGGCACGTCGGCGAGGATGCGGTCGAAGGCGCGCCCGTCCCACCAGGCGTCGACGTCGCGGCAGTCGGCCGGACTCACCTTCGCCAGCAGGCCGAGGCGGAACAGGTTTTCCGAAACGCGCAGGGCGCGGCCGGCATCCGCATCCAGCGCCAGCAGGTCGACGTCCGCCCGCTCGAGCAGGTGCGCCGTCTTGCCGCCGGGCGCGGCGCAGGCGTCGAGCACGCGCATGCCGTCGTGCGCGTCGAGCAGGGCGGCGGCGCGCTGGGCGCCGGCATCCTGCACCGAGACCAGGCCGTCGGCGAAGCCGGACAGGCGTTCCACCGGGACGGGACGTTCGAGACGGACGGCCTCATCGCCGAGCGTTCGCGCCGGCAGGCCCGCCGCTTCCAGGCGCGCGCAAAAGTCAGTCGCCGTGGCATGGCGCCGGTTGACGCGCAGGGTCATCGGCGGATGGGTGTTGCCCGCGGCGAGAATGGCCTGCCAGTCCTGCGGCCAGTCGCGGCGCAGCCGGTCGATCCACCAGCGCGGATGCTGCCAGCGCGCGACATCGTCCTGCAGGGCGGCGGCCTCGAACTCGGCGCGGTGGCGCAGGTAATTGCGCAGCACGCCGTTCACCAGCGCCTTGTACTTGCCGCGCGCGTGACCGGCCGCGACCTCCACCGCCTGGTCGACGATGGTGTGCGCCTCCTCCGGCCGCGCCCCGAGGCGGGCGAGCGCCACCAGCAGCAGGGCGCGCACGCCCTCCTCGCGCAGCGGCTTCTCCATCAGGCGCGAGAGGAAGAAGGCGCCGCGCCCGTAGCCGCGCAGCGTGGTGTAGGCGAGGTCCTGCATGGCGCCGCGCTGGCCGGGCGGCAGGGCGGGCAGCTCGTGCCACAGCGCGGCCAGCGCCTCGTTCAGGTTGCGTCCGGCGATGACCTGCGCCACGGCGCGGGCGGCGCCGTGCAGGGCGAAGGCAAGCGAGGTTTCGCCGAGTGCGGGTGTCATCGCGGCCGGTCGCGCGAGGGAATGCGGTACAGATAGGTGGCGAGCAACAGGCCGAACACGGCGAGCGCGGCCTGCAGCTCGGGCCAGGGGACGAAGAAGACGATGGAAATGCCCAGCGTGACGGACATCAGTGCAATGGCCGTCAGCTTGATGCGCCAGGGGATGCTGCGATGGCGGCGCCATTCGAGGATGGTCGGGCCGAAGGTCGGGTTGTTGAGCAGCCAGTTGTAGAAGCGGCTCGAAGCGCGCGCATAGCAGGCGGCCGCCAGCAGCATGAAGGGCGTGGTGGGCAGCACCGGCAGCAGCGCGCCGGCGATGCCGAGCAGCACGAACAGGGTGCCCAGGGCGACGAAGAGCAGGCGCATGGCCGGCGAGTCGTGCCGGTTCATTTCCGCGCTGTAGTCGATGTGCCGCCGCCGTTGCTTCATGACAGGCCGGATTGTACGCGCCACGGGCGCGTGGCAGCGCTTGAGCGGCGACATTGCATTTTTATGCTTTTTCCTTTATTCTGCGCGCCCTTACGTCAAAATAAACAGGCGCCCAAAGGGCCGCGGAAAGGTATCTAGGGGAGAGGAATTGGGAGCATTCCGCAAAGAGCTGGCCTTTGCCGGCCGCATCGTCATGGTGGGCTTCGGCTCCATCGGTCAGGGCACCCTGCCCCTGCTGTTGAGGCACATCGACCTGAAGCCGGAGCAGATCACCATCATCACGGGTCATGAGATCGGCCGCAGCGTCGCAGCCGAATACGGCGTCGAGTTCCACGATACCCCGCTTACCCCCACGAATTACCGCGCCCTGCTCGAGCCGCGCCTCTCGCGTGGCGATTTCCTGGTCAATTGCTCCAACGACGTTTCCAGTGTCGCGCTCATCGCGCTCTGCCAGGAGCGCGGCGCCCTCTACATCGACACCTGCATCGAGCCCTGGGCCGGCGGCTACACGGATGTCTCGGTCACGCCGGAAGTGCGCTCCAACTACGCCTTGCGCGAGGCCGCGCTGGCGCTCAGGCGTCCCGGCACGCCGACCGCCATCCTCACCCACGGCGCCAACCCGGGCATGATTTCGCATCTGGTCAAGGAAGCCCTGCTCAACATCGCACGCGATACCGGGCGGCGGGCCGCGGCCCCCAGGGACCGTGCCGGCTGGGCGCAACTGGCGCGCGATCTGAACATTCGGACCATCCATGTCGCCGAGCGCGACAGCCAGGTGGCGGAGCCGCGCAAGGCGCCCGGCGAGTTCGTGAACACCTGGTCGGTCGAAGGCTTCGTTGGCGAGGGTTGCCAGCCGGCCGAGCTGGGCTGGGGCAGCCACGAGAAGCATTTGCCGGCCGACGGGCGTCGTCATGCCGCCGGCTGCAAGGCCGCCATCTACCTCACCCGCCCCGGTGCCAGCACCCGCGTGCGTACCTGGACGCCGCTGGCCGGACCGATCCACGGCTTCCTCATTACCCACAGCGAATCGATTTCCCTGGCCAATTACCTGACCATCGGCAGCGGCGACAGCCCGGAATACCGGCCGACGGTGCATTACGCCTACCATCCCTCGGACGACACGGTGCAGTCGGTGCATGAGCTGGCCGGCCGCAACTGGGAACTGCAGTCGTCGCGACGGCTGGTCAAGGACGAGATCGTCTCCGGCCTGGACGAACTGGGCGTGCTGCTGATGGGCCATGCGAAGGGCGCCTACTGGTACGGCTCGCGCCTGTCCATTGCGCAGGCGCGCGCCCTCTGCCCGCACAACAGCGCCACCAGCCTGCAGGTCACCGCGCCGGTGGTGGCCGGCGTGATCTGGGCACTGAAAAATCCCGGGCGCGGCGTCATCGAGCCGGAAGAAATGGATCACGCCGAGATCATGGATTTCATCCGCCCCTACCTGGGCACGGTGCTCGGCGAATACAGCGAGTGGACGCCCCTGCAGAGCCGCGGCCGGCTGTTCGAGGAAGACCTCGACGGCGACGACCCCTGGCAGTTCAAGAACTTCCGCGTCGTCTGATTCTTTTGCCTTAGGTCAAAGAGGCGGCCCGTCGCGCCGCCCAGAATGGAATCGTCATCGCCTGGGGAGGGAGCGGTGGAACGTCCGTCCGTCATTCGCAAGACCGCCGCCGACCTGCGCGTGCCGCCGAACCTGGCGGATTACGCCGCGACACGCGCGGCATTCAGCTGGGACGCCGTGCGCGCCGAGCTGGCCGGCCTGCCCGGCGGCGGGCTGAACATCGCGCACGAGGCCGTCGAGCGCCATGCCCGGGGCGCGCGGCGCGGGCACGTCGCCTTCCGCTTCCTCGGCGCCAAGGCCTCGCGCGACGTGAGCTACGGCGAACTGTCGCGCCTGACCAACCGCTTCGCCAATGTGCTGAAAGCGCTCGGCGTCGGCAAGGGCGAGCGCCTGTTCATCCTTTCCGGCCGCATGCCCGAGCTCTACATCGCCGTGCTCGGCAGCTTCAAGAACGGCACGGCGGTCTCGCCGCTGTTCTCCGCCTTCGGCCCGGAGCCGATCGCCACGCGCATCAAGCTCGGCGAGGGCGCCGTGCTGGTCACCACGGAACTGCTCTACGAGCGCAAGGTGGCGAAGATACGCGCCGAGCTGCCGACGCTGCGCCACGTGCTGCTGGTGGGCGAGGAGGGGCAGACGACGAACGTTCCCGGCACGCTCGACCTCGGCACGCTGATGGCACAGGCCTCGGACGACTTCGACATCGTGCCGACCGGCCCCGAGGACATGTCGCTGCTGCATTTCACCAGCGGCACCACCGGCACGCCGAAGGGCGCCATCCACGTGCATGGCGCGGTGGCGACGCACTGGATGACCGGCCGATACGCGCTGGACCTGCACGCCGAGGACATTTACTGGTGCACCGCCGACCCGGGCTGGGTGACCGGCACCTCCTACGGCATCATCGCGCCGCTGCTGCACGGGGTGACTTCCATCGTGGATGAGGCCGATTTCGACGCCGAGCGCTGGTACCGCATCCTCGACGAGCAGAAAGTCAGCGTCTGGTACACGGCGCCGACGGCCATCCGCATGCTGATGAAGGCCGGCGCCGAGATCGCACGCAAGCATGCGTATCCGAACCTGCGCTTCGTCGCCAGCGTCGGCGAGCCGCTCAATCCGGAGGCGGTGTGGTGGGGCAAGGAGGTGCTCGGCCTGCCCATCCACGACAACTGGTGGCAGACCGAGACGGGCGGCATCATGATCGCCAACACGCCCGCGGCGGACATCAAGCCCGGCTCGATGGGCCGGCCGCTGCCCGGCATCGAGGCGGCCATCGTGAAGAAGGACGAGGAAGGAAAACGCCTTGGCGTTTCAGAGGAGGCTAATGCCCGCGAAGCGGGCGTTATGCCGGAACTAAAAGTCAGTCCCGTCGACACGGCGGACACCGAGGGCGAGCTGGCGCTGAAGGCGGGCTGGCCCTCGATGCTGCGCGGCTACCTGCACAATGAGGAGCGCTACCGGAAGTGCTTCGCCGGCGAGTGGTATCTCACCGGCGACCTGGCGAGGCGCGATGCCGACGGCTATTTCTGGTTCGTCGGCCGCGCCGACGATGTTATCAAGTCGGCCGGGCATCTCATCGGCCCGTTCGAGGTGGAGAGCGCGCTGATGGAGCACCCGGCGGTGGCCGAGGCCGGCGTCATCGGCAAGCCCGACGAGGTGGTGGGCGAGGTGGTGAAAGCCTTCGTCTCGCTGAAGAAGGGCTTCGATGCGAGCGAGGCGCTGCGCATGGAGCTGCTCGGCCACGCGCGCAAGAAACTCGGCGCCGCGGTGGCGCCGAAGGAGATCGACTTCCTGCCCTCGCTGCCGAGGACGCGCAGCGGCAAGATCATGCGGCGGCTCCTCAAGGCGCGCGAGCTGGGGCTGCCGGAAGGCGACACGTCCACCCTGGAGTCAGCATGATTCAGCCGCCGCCATCCGGCCCGGTGCCGTGGGAAAGGGGCTTCGCCCAGAAACTCCTTTTCGACATGCTGCGCATCCGCCGCATGGAGGAGAAATGCGCCGAGCTCTACGGCGCGCAGAAGATCCGCGGCTTCCTGCACCTCTACATCGGCGAGGAAGCCTGCGCCGTCGGCGCCCTGCACGCGCTGGCGCCGGAGGACAACATCGTCGCCACCTACCGCGAGCACGGCCACGCCCTGGTGCGCGGCGTTTCCATGAACGCCATCATGGCCGAGATGTTCGGCAAGCAATCGGGCTGCTCGCGTGGGCGCGGAGGCTCGATGCACCTCTTCGACGCGGCGACGCGCTTCTACGGCGGCAACGCCATCGTCGGCGGCGGCCTGCCGCTGGCGGCCGGTTTCGGGCTGGCCGAGAAGCTGCAGGGCACGCAGCGCGTCACCGCCTGCTTCTTCGGCGAGGGCGCCATGGCCGAGGGCGCCTTCCACGAGTCGATGAACCTCGCCGCGCTGTGGCGGCTGCCGGTGCTGTTCCTCTGCGAGAACAACCTCTACGCCATGGGCACGGCGCTCGGGCGCTCGGAGGCGCAGACCGACCTGTGCGCCAAGGCCGCCAGTTATGCCGTGCCGACCATGAAGGCCGACGGCATGGACGTGGTGGCGGTGCACGAGGCGGTCAAGCTCGCCGCGGCCCACGTGCGCGACGGCCTCGGCCCCTTCTTTCTCGAGCTGCAGACCTACCGCTTCCGCGCCCACTCGATGTTCGACCCCGAGCTCTACCGCGACAAGGCCGAGGTGGCGGAATGGAAGACGCGCGGCCCGCTGCATACCTTCTCGGCGCGGCTGAAGGCCGAGGGCAAGCTCACCGAGGAGGAGTTCCTCGCCTTCGACGCGCAGGCGAATGCCGAGGTGCAGGCGTCGGTGGACTTCGCCGAAGCGGCGCCGTGGGAGCCGATCGAGGATCTGCTCAAGGACGTCCATACGCCATGAAGATGACTTACCGCGAAGCCATCCGACAGGCCATGCACGAGGCGCTTGCCGCCGACCCGCGCGTCTTCCTCATGGGCGAGGATGTCGGCAAGTACGGTGGCACCTACGCCTGCTCGAAGGGCTTCCTCGAGGAATTCGGCCCGGAGCGCATCCGCGATGCGCCGCTCTCCGAGCTCGGTTTCGTCGGCGCCGGCATCGGCGCGGCGCTGGGCGGCCTGCGGCCGATCGTCGAGGTGATGACGGTAAATTTCAGCCTGCTCGCGCTCGACCAGATCGTGAACACCGCGGCGGCGCTGCGCCACATGTCGGGCGGCCAGTTCTCGGTGCCGCTGGTCGTGCGCATGGCCACCGGCGCCGGGCGCCAGCTCGCCGCGCAGCACTCCCACAGCCTGGAGAACTGGTACGCCCACATCCCCGGCATCCGGGTGCTGGCGCCGGCGACCATCGCCGACGCGCGCGGCATGCTCGGCCCCGCCCTGGCCGATCCCGATCCGGTGGTGATCTTCGAGCATGCCCAGCTCTACAACCTGGAAGGCGAATTGCCGGAAGACTGGCGCTGCGACATCGTTTCGGCGGCGGTGCGCCGCGCCGGCACCGACATCAGCCTGATCACCTACGGCGGCTCGCTGCCGAAGACGCTGGCCGCCGCCGAGCAGCTGGCCGCCGAAGGCATCGCGGCGGAAGTGATCGACTTGCGCGTGCTGCGGCCGCTCGACACCGCCACCCTCGCCGCCTCGCTGCGCAGGACACACAAGGCGGTGGTGGTCGACGAGGGCTGGAAGAGCGGCAGCCTGGCGGCGGAAGTGATGGCCTGCATCGTCGAGCAATGCTTCTTCGACCTCGACGCGCCGGTGGCGCGCGTCTGCAGCGAGGAAGTGCCGATCCCCTACGCCAAACACATGGAGGAAGCGGCCCTGCCGCAAGTGCCGAAGATCGCCGCCGCCGTGAAACAGGTGCTCGGGAGATGATTGAATTCAAATTGCCGTCCCTCGGCGCCGACATGGACGAGGGCAAGCTCCTCGAATGGAAAGTCAGGCCCGGCGACACGGTGAAGAAGGGCCAGGTGGTGGCCATCGTCGACACCTCGAAGGCGGCAGTGGATGTCGAGAGCTGGAGCGAGGGCACGGTGTTCGAGCTGCTCATCGAGCCGGGCGAGACGATTCCCGTCGGGACGGTGATGGCGACGCTGCTGGAAGCCGGCGAGTCCGCAGAAACCGCGAAGCGCACCAAGCACGAAGTGCCTGTCGCCAAACCTGCCGCGCCGACTCCGGCACCTGCGGCAGCAGCGCATCCAGCGCCCGCTGTCACTGGCCGCCGCCGCATCTCGCCCGCCGCGCGCAAGCATGCCGAGGAGCTCGGCGTGGACATCGAATCGGTCGCCGGCACCGGGCCGGAAGGCTCGGTCACGCTGGCCGACGTCGAACAGGCGGCGGCCAAAAAAGTCAGTCCCGCCAGGACGGCGACCGCGCCGGACAAGACGCCCGACAAGGCAGCGGAAATGCGCAAGGCCATTGCCGCCGCGATGAGCCGCTCGAAGCGCGAGATCCCGCACTACTACCTCTCCGAGCCGGTGCCGATGCGCCGCGCGACGCAATGGCTGGCGCAGGCCAACGAAGGCCGCCCGATCACGTCGCGCCTGCTCATGGCTGTGCTGCAGCTCAAGGCCGTGGCGCTGGCGCTGAAGAAATTCCCCGAGATGAACGGCTTCTTCCGCGACGGCGCTTTCCAGCCCTCTGTGGCAGCGCATATCGGCGTGGCGATCTCGCTCAGACAGGGGGGGCTGATCGCGCCGGCCATCCATGACGTCGGCGGGAAGACGCTCGAGCAGCTCATGCTCGACCTGACCGACCTGGTGAAACGCGCCCGCGCAGGCAGCCTGCGCAGCTCGGAGATGTCCGACCCGACCATCACCGTCACCAACCTCGGCGAGCAGGGCGTGGCGGCGGTGTACGGCGTCATCTATCCGCCGCAGGTGGCGCTGGTCGGTTTCGGCCGCGTCAATGATCAGCCGCAAGTGGAGAACGGCGCGCTGACGGTGATGCCGATGGTGACGGCAAGCCTGGCCGCCGACCACCGCGTCTCGGACGGTCATCGCGGCGCGCTGTTCCTCGCCGAACTGCGCGACCTGTTGCAACAACCGGAGAATCTGTAATGGAAGAAAAAGAACTGCGCGCCGTGGTGGTCGCCACGCTGAAGACCATCGCGCCGGAAGTGGAGGACGCCGAGCTGCGCCCGGACCGGCCGCTGCGCAACCAGGTCGACCTCGACTCGATGGACTGGCTCAACTTCCTCATCGGCCTGCACGAGAAGCTGAAGGTGGACATTCCCGAGGCCGACTACGCCAGGCTGGTGACGCTGGGCGACGTGCTCGACTACCTGAAGGCGAAGCTCAAATAACAAGGGCGGGTCGCCCCGCCCTTCCTGTCCTGCTGGCCGCCCGCCCTATTTCGCTGCGGCCGTCATGTATTCCACCGCCGCCTTGATGTCGGCATCCGACAGCGACAGGTTGCCGCCCTTCGGCGGCATGGCGCCCTTGCCCTTGATGGCGTTGGCGGTCAGGCCGCTCACGCCCGCTGCCAGGCGCGGACCCCAGGCCGCCTTGTCGCCCAGCTTGGGCGCGCCCGCCGCGCCCGAGCCGTGGCAGGCGACGCAGGCCGCGTCGTAGGTCTTCTTGCCCGGGCTGGCCGCCTCACCTGCCGAGCCGCCGCCGGCAGACGCCGCCGCGGGTGCGGCCGCGGTCAGGGCGACCTGGGCCGCCGGCTGGATGCGCCGCAGGACGGCCTCCTCGCTCAGGTCGCCGGACTGCTTGCCGCCCATCAGCTTGGCGACGAAAAATCCCGCCACCGGGAGGGCGATCGCCGCGGCCAGCGCGACGACGATGACGACCGGCGAGCCGCAGAGCCCGCCGCACTGTTCGTTCTGGTCTGCCATGTCTGCTTTACCGGAATGCCGAAGACCACGCGATTATATAACCGGGCGGATTGGACGCTCAGGGTGAAAAACGTTATTCTGTGCGCCCTCGCGCCCGTAGCTCAGCTGGATAGAGTACTGCCCTCCGAAGGCAGGGGTCGGACGTTCGAATCGTCTCGGGCGCGCCAGTTTGCCCGGCCTGCATTCCTGCAGGCCGGTTCAGCGAAAAGTCAGTCCCTGCGGTACGGCGCCCTCATTGCAGCTGCGAGGTGCACTGCGGGCAGCGCGTCGCCTTGAGCGGGATGGCCGACAGGCAGTGCGGGCATTCCCGGGTCGTCGGCGCTTGCACGTCCGGCGCCGCCGCCTCGGCGCGCTTCATGCGGTTCATCACCTTGATGGCCATGAAGATGGCGAAGGCGATGATGACGAAATCCACCACGGTGTTGATGAACAGGCCGTATTTCACCAGCGGCGCGCCCGCCTTCTCGGCGGCCTCCATGGTCTCGAAGCTCTTGTCGCCGAGATTCAGGTAAAGGTGCTTGAAATCCACGCCGCCGAGGATGCGGCCGAACACCGGCATCACGATGTCCTTGACGAGTGAGTCGACGATCTTGCCGAAGGCGGCGCCGATGATGACGCCGACGGCGAGGTCGACGACGTTGCCCTTCATGGCAAATTCCTTGAACTCGCTGAGGATGCTCATGCCCGACTCCTGTCATTGGAAATGGCGCAAGTCTTGACCGAATTCGGGTTTCGCGCAACCTCCCTTCTCTGCTAATCTCATCGCTCCGAAATCCGGCGCAGGAGGATGCATGAAAGCGCTCAGGATCGTCGCCTTTGCCCTCGGCGGCATCGTCGCCCTGCTGGCGGCCGTCGCCGCGTTCCTCGTGGCGACCTTCGACGCCAGCAAGTGGAAGGGCGAGATCGCCCAGCTGGTGCAGGAGAAGAAGCAACGCAGCCTGAAGATCGAGGGCGAGCTTGCGCTGTCGCTGTTTCCCTCGCTCGGCGTCAGCCTGGGCCGCAGCACGCTGTCGGAGCACAAGAGCGAGCAGGTGTTCGCCGCCATCGACAGGGCGCATGTCTCGCTGCGCCTGCTGCCGCTGCTGTCGAAGCAGGTGGTGGTGGATACCGTCGAGCTGGAAGGCCTCAAGGCGCGCATCGTGCGCTTCAAGGACGGGCGGCTCAACATCGACGACCTGCTGGCGAAGGATGACAAGGAGCCGACGCCGCGCTTCGACATCGCCGGCGTGAAGCTGGCCAACGGCGAGCTCGTCTGGCGCGACGAGAAGGACGGCCGGGAGGCGACGCTCTCCGGACTGACCCTGTCGACCGGCCGCCTGGCGAATGCCGCCGGCGACAAGTTCAGCCTCTCGGCGCAGCTGGCGGGCAACAAGCCGAAGCTGGCGGCCCAGCTCAAAGCCGCCGGCGAGTACCGCTACGACCTCGACAAGAAGCACTACGGCGGCGCGAAGCTCGACCTGCGCCTGACGGGCGACGTCGCCGACATGAAGGCGCTCGAGCTGGCGCTGACCGCCGCCGCGCTGCAGCTCGCCGGCGCGAACGAAGTGGCCGTCGACCAGCTGGTGCTGACGGCGAAGGGCAAGGAGGCGGGCGATGCCTTCGAGGCCCGGCTGGAGGCGCCGAAGCTGGCGCTGACGCCGGAGAAGGCGAGCGGCGCGGCCGTCACCGCCTCGCTCAAGCTGATGGGCGCCCAGCGCGCCATCGACGCGAAGCTCGCACTGTCGGGCGTCGAGGGGAAAAGTCAGTCCCTGCAGGCCGGCAAGCTGGCGCTGGATCTCGATGCGCGACAGGGCGAGACGACGGTGAAGGGCAGCCTGGCCTCCGCGCTTTCCGCCAACCTGGAGAAGCAGACCGTCGAGCTGCCGGCCTTCAGCGGCGAACTGAACGTGGCCCATCCGCAGATGCCCATGAAGAGCGTCAAGCTGCCGCTGACGGGCGGGCTGCGCGCCGACATCGACGGCCAGACCGCGGCGCTGCACGCCGACACCCGGTTCGACGAGAGCAAAATCGCGGCGAAGCTGAATGTCACGCACTTCAGCCCGCCGGCGCTCGTCTTCGACCTCGACATCGACCGGCTCAACGTGGACAAGTACCTGCCGCCGAAGGCCGAGGTGGTGGACGCGAAGGGGGCGGGCGCGAAGGCGGCCGACAAGCCCATCGATTTTTCGCCGCTCAAGGGCCTCAATGCCAGCGGCACGGTGAAGATCGGCCAGCTGCAGGTGGCCAACGTCAAGGCGGCCAACGTGCGCCTCGAGGTGAAGGCAGCCAACGGCCGGCTCGAGGTCGCGCCGCATTCGGCCAGCCTCTACGACGGCACGCTCAGCGGCGCCCTCTTGCTGAACGCCAACAACAACCAGGTGGCGCTGAGGCAGACGCTCAATAACGTCAGCATCAACCCGCTGATGAAGGACGCACTCGACAAGGATGTGCTTGAGGGACGCGGCAACGTGGCGCTCGACGTCACGACCGCCGGGACCACGGTGGCGGCGATGAAGAAGGGCCTCGGCGGCACGGCCAGCGTGAACCTCAGGGACGGCGCCATCAAGGGCATCAACCTGGCGAAGACCTTGCGCGAGACGAAGGCGCTGTTCTCCACGCGCAAGGATGCCGTGCTGCAGGCGCAGCAGACCGAGAAGACGGATTTTTCCGAGCTGTCCGCCTCCTTCCGCATCGCCAACGGCGTGGCGCGCAACGACGACCTCGGCATGAAGTCGCCCTTCATCCGCCTCGGCGGGGCGGGCGACATCGACATCGGCGCGGACCGCATGGACTATCTGGCGAAGGCCAGCGTGGTGAATACCGCGGGCGGCCAGGGCGGCAGGGAGCTCGAGCACCTGAAGGGCCTCACCGTGCCGGTGCGCGTGAGCGGTCCCTTCGACAAACTCGCCTACGGCATCGACTTCGGCGGGCTTGCGGCGGAAGCCGCCAAGGCCCGCGTCGAGGAGGAGGTGAAGTCGAAGGTCGGGGAAAAAGCCGGCGGCGTGCTCAAGGGCCTGTTCAGGTAGCCGCCTTCAGCTTCTCCAGCAGCAGCGGCAGCACCGTCCCGGACGCGCCCTGCAGCGAGAACTGCGCGTGGCGCGTCAGCGCCGTGCGCTCCGGGTTGATCTCGATGACCGTGGCGCCGGCCGAAAGGGCGCGCAGGGGCAGCTCGGCGGCCGGGTAGACCTGGGCCGAGGTGCCGATGCTGAGGAACACCTCGCAGTGCTCGGCGGCCTCCTCCGCCCGCGCCAGGGCGTCGGCCGGCAGCATCTCGCCGAACCACACCACGTCGGGCCGGAGATAGGCGCCGCAATGGCAGCGTGGCGGCGACTCATCTTCCGGGATGGGGCTGACCACGGTCTGCTCGACCGAGCATTTGACGCGCGCGATGTTGCCGTGCAGTTCCACCACCTCGCGCGAGCCGGCGCGCTGGTGCAGGCTGTCGATGTTCTGCGTCACCAGGGTGAAGCGCGCGAAGCGCCTCTCCAGCGCGGCGAGGGCGGCGTGCCCCGGGTTGGGCTGCACGCCGGCGATGCGCGCGCGGCGCTCGGCATACCATTCCCACACCAGCTTCGGGTTGCGCGCGAAGCCTTCCGGGGTGGCCAGTTCCTGCGGATCGTAGTTGGCCCACAGGCCGGTCAGTGCGTCGCGGAAAGTGGGGATGCCGGACTCGGCGGAGATGCCGGCGCCGGTGAGCACGGCCACGCGCCGCGCCGCGGCGAGGCGCTCGATGAGTTCCTGCGGTATGACGATGCTCACTGGACTACCCTCCCCCCAGCCCCCTCCCCGCGGGAGGGGGTGACTGCGGTTCGCCGCTGCACGGCTCCGGGTCTTTGCTCGCGCCCCTTCGGGCGGCCGTGCGGGGCGCATGCCATGCCCCCGGAAGTGGGTCACGGAGCCCATGCTAACATCCGGGGCCTATGGATTTCACCCTGCTGCTGCACGCCCTCATCCTCGGCATCGTCGAGGGCCTGACCGAATTCCTGCCCGTTTCCTCGACCGGCCACCTGATCCTCGCCGGCGACCTGCTCGACTTCAACGACGAGCGCGGCAAGCTCTTTCACATCGTCGTGCAGACCGGCGCCATCCTCGCCGTCTGCTGGGAGTATCGGGCGAAACTGGGCCGCGTCGCCGCCGGCTTCGGCCGCGACGCGGCAGCCAATCGCTTCGTCGCCAACCTGGCCGTCGCCTTCATGCCTTTGGCGGTGCTCGGCCTGCTCTTCGGCAAGGCGATCAAGGCGCACCTGTTCCAGCCCGTGCCGGTGGCCCTGGCCTTCATCCTCGGCGGCGTCTTCATCCTCTGGGCGGAGCGGCGCGATCACGTCATCCGCTTCGAGTCGGTGGACGAGCTGCGCTGGCAGGATGCGCTCAAGCTCGGCCTGGCCCAGGCCTGCGCCCTGATTCCCGGCACCTCGCGCTCGGGCGCCACCATCATCGGCGGCCTGTTCTTCGGCCTGTCGCGCAAGGCGGCGGCGGAATTCTCCTTCTTCCTCGCCATCCCGACGCTCATCGCCGCCACCGCCTACCAGCTGTGGAAGGAGCGGGCGTTGCTCAACGCCGACGACATCGGCATGTGGGCGGTCGGCTTCGTTGCCGCCTTCGTCTCGGCCTTCCTCTGCGTGCGCTGGCTGCTGCGCTACATCAGCACGCACGACTTCTCGATCTTCGCCTGGTACCGCATCGCCTTCGGCTGCGTCGTCCTCGGCACGGCCTACACGGGCGTGGTGAACTGGACGAACCCTTGAACTCCGGGCGGCCTGCGTGATCGTCTACCTGCACGGCTTCTGTTCCTCGCCGCGGTCGAACAAGGCGCAGCGGCTGAAGGCACGCATGGCAGGGCTCGGCCTCGGCCACCTGTTCTGGTGCGAGCAACTGCCGCCTTCACCGTACGCTGCGATTGCCCTGGCAGAGCGGCAG